>Ga0256840_1000013_pt1 | contig 117767 bp, 106 predicted proteins | sample 355202metaG_FD_185969 | JGI IMG/M metagenome (GOLD analysis project Ga0256840, IMG submission 185969) | Hydrothermal vent microbial communities from Mid Atlantic Ridge, Atlantic Ocean - 355-202 | ecosystem: Environmental > Aquatic > Marine > Hydrothermal vents | place: Atlantic Ocean: Mid... | reverse complement strand
TGCGGCAGTTACGTATCAAAATTCAAAATGAACTGCGCAATTCCTATTGCAATACAGACAGCTTGCAAAATTTCAAAGAGCAGAATGACTTGTACTCATATGCAAAAACTTAACCGGAATTTACTGAGGAGCAGCAGATCTTTATAGAGGAAAGAGTCGCTTAAGAGCTGCAGTAATTCCCGCTCTTCACCGGGGTGGGTGATTATTTCAGGGTAATAGCCATAGATAATCCGGTGCTCAAGGAGTCTGTTTTCTGTCAGCAGGCCATGATGCTCAATCATTTCCATGTATGATGGTGCAAAAAGCTGAAATTGATACTTTCTGCCTGTGAGTGGTTCGTTTATTTTTGCGGAGAGCTCAACGGTACGACTACGATCGTATGCGAAAGATGAGGAGCCGGTGGCAATAACCTGGATATCCTTCAGCTTATTGGCAAACAATTTAAGGGTAATTCCTATGTTACTGATTCGCTGGGCTTCACCAATGAATACAATTTTATTTTTGCCGACAATGACCCGCAGCCTGGTGGAGGTGGTACTGCCAAGCAGTTCCCAGACATCGGCTTCATCACCGTTCAGCGCAATGTTCGGATAGTCCAGCTCAGAGAGAATATTCTCCAGGACGAACAAAGACCAATGGCGCAAGGCGTAGAGCACAGCGAGTGACAATACTGCCCTGGTAGCCGGCAATGGCCCGCAGAAGGCCGCCGATTTCTTTCGGATCAGTAATAGTGGCCATGTGCTTGCCATTGGCCGGAGGCAGAGCTCCACGCAGATCACCACTTGGATCACGCTCTGCTCTGCCTGTGGCTACTGCGTTGCAGAAAACCCGGCCGCAATTCTGCTGTGTCCGATGAGCTGTTTCAAGGATACCTTTGGCCTCAATTCTCCTGAGAACAGACAGCAATTCCTGAGCAGTGATGGATTTAATCGGTTTTGAACCGATCCAGAGGAAAACATAGAGTTCAAAGCGACGAATTATTTTGCCGACATGACTTGCCGCCCAGGAAGGAGCAAACTTAGCATGCCACTCACGGGCAATAACCTCGAAGGTTTCCGTCTCCTGAGTCTCTGCAACCTTCTGTGATTTTCTGGTGGCGCTGGGGTCTACTCCATTGGCCAGTAAAAACCGTGCCTGTTCCCGACGCTGCCTAGCTTCAGCAAGTGAAATATCAGAGTAGACTCCAAAAGAAAGCTTTTTCTCTTTGCCTTCAAACCGATATTTAAAATTCCAGAGTTTACTTCCGGAAGGGGTAACCAAAAGCCCCCCTCCATCAAAGAGTTTTTTACCAGGTTTGACGGTTCTGACTTTGGTATCAGTAAGCGGCGCAATCCGTTTAGGTATGGACTTTCCCTCCATTTGGGGGCCTTTTGCTCTCAAAAAATCCCCCAAAACCTATGGATCTCACTATATCTCACTGAATTTTGCCGGACAACAGAAAAAGAAAAAGGCCCGATATTTCGGGCCTTTTCGGACAGTATCGAATGATACTGGAATGTGTAATGGTGGCGATGCAGGGAATTGAACCCCGGACACTACGGATATGAGCCGTATGCTCTAACCATCTGAGCTACATCGCCATATGTAAAGAGGAAATTAAATACCTTATTCAGGCTTCACTGTCAACTTTTTTCCTCATTGAGTGCAACAAAAAAACGGGCCTCACAAAGAAGACCCGTTTTTATACTTCTTGTATTCAGAAAGACTGAACGTTGGGGAATTACATCATTCCGCCCATTCCGCCCATGCCGCCCATGCCGCCCATTCCTCCTGGAGGCATACCCATTGCACCGCCACCATCACCCTCGTCAGGAGAATCAGCGATCACACACTCTGTGGTGAGGAGCATACCTGAAACAGAGGCTGCGTTCTGCAGAGCTGTACGGGCAACTTTAGCAGGGTCAATAACACCTGCAGCGATCAAGTCTTCGTACTCTTCGGAAGCAGCGTTGAAGCCATGAGGACCTTCAAGGCCTTTCACATGCTCAACAACAACAGAACCTTCACATCCTGAGTTTCCTGCAATTTGACGAACGGGCTCTTCAAGAGCGCGAATCAGGATATTTCTACCAAGTTCCTGCTCACCCTCAAGAGTCAGTGCATCAAGGGCCTTCAGACAACGAATATACGCCACACCACCACCGGGAACAACTCCTTCCTCAACAGCTGCGCGAGTTGCATTCAGTGCATCCTCAACACGGGCTTTCTTCTCTTTCATCTCGATCTCAGTGGCAGCACCTACGTTAATCACAGCAACACCGCCGATCAGTTTGGCAAGGCGCTCCTGGAGTTTCTCACGATCGTAATCGGAAGAAGAGTCCTCGATCTGATTACGAATCTGCTTAACACGGGCCTCAAGGGCATCTTTATCACCAGCGCCATCAATAATGGTGGTATTGTCTTTATCAACAACAACACGCTTAGCAGTACCAAGATCATTAATGGTTACATTCTCAAGCTTGATTCCAAGGTCTTCGGTGATAACCTGTCCACCGGTGAGAATGGCGATATCTTCAAGCATTGCCTTTCTACGATCACCAAAACCTGGAGCCTTAACAGCTGCAATGTTCAGGGTTCCACGAAGTTTGTTGACAACCAGTGTGGCCAAGGCCTCACCATCAACATCTTCAGCAATAATGAACAGTCCCTTACCCATTTTGGCAACAGCCTCAAGTACGGGGAGAAGGTCTTTCATGTTGGATACTTTTTTCTCAACAAGAAGGAAGTAAGGATCTTCCATGTTGATCTCCATGCGGTCGGCATCGGTCACAAAGTAGGGAGAGAGGTAACCGCGATCAAACTGCATACCCTCTACAACGTCGAGTGTAGTATCCATTGATTTTGCTTCTTCAACGGTGATAACGCCCTCTTTCCCAACCTTGTCCATGGCCTCGGCAATGATCTTACCGATGGTCTCGTCACTATTGGCAGAAATGGTTCCAACCTGAGCAATTTCAGCCTGCTCTTTAGTGGGTTGAGCAATAGTTACAAGCTCAGCAACGATGGCATCAACGGATTTATCGATTCCACGCTTGATCTCCATTGGGTTGCCACCGGCAGCAACAAGCTTTACGCCTTCACGATAGATTGCCTGAGCAAGTACTGTGGCGGTGGTTGTACCATCACCCGCAACATCAGAGGTCTTGGAAGCAACTTCACGAACCATCTGTGCGCCCATATTTTCAAACTTGTCTGTGAGCTCAATTTCCTTGGCAACAGTTACACCGTCTTTAGTGATGGTGGGTGCACCAAAAGATTTCTCGATCAGGACATTACGACCCTTGGGTCCAAGGGTCACCTTTACTGCATCAGCAAGGATGTTGACACCAGCGAGAATGGACTCGCGTGCCTTCACTCCATATTTAATATCTTTTCCAGCCATGATTTATTCTCCTATATATATGTATAACCAGGTAATCCAACAATGATGGCGTCGTAAAAACTCTTCACCTGCTTCGTTGCTGCATTTTTTGTTTGATTACGACATACCCCTGTATGCCGAAATAAAACAAATAATACGCGCCCCGCATCTGATGCTTTTTACTTAGCCATCTATCAATTGACTTTTTTACGAGATTGTCAATATTTATTCTACAATTCCAAGAATGTCTTCTTCGCGCATAATGAGGAAGTCCTCACCATCGAGCTTGACATCGGTTCCACCGTATTTGGAAAAGAGAACCATATCACCCTCTTTTACCTGAAGAGCAACACGCTCACCATTATCGGCAACTTTACCAGGACCTACAGCAACAACTTCACCTTCGGCTGGCTTCTCTTTTGCGCTATCGGGAATAATGATACCACCTGCTGTTTTCTCCTCTTCCTGAAGTCTCTTTACCAGAAGACGATCATTTAATGGACGGATTTTCATGTACTACCTCCTGTAAAACGTATGTTTGGTTACAAAGATCAGAACCTTAGCGCCAATCTTTGAACGATAAGTAATAATCCGGCAAAAATCCGGCTACTGTTGAACTGCGCAAAACTATAGGTTTGCTTTTGTGAAAATCAAGGGGCGAATGCAAAAAAAAATAGCATTCGCCCCAAGTTTTTGAATTTATGTTTTTTATTTTACACGATCTGCGCCGTAAAATAGACACTAGCCAACCCGGACCACCCACTTGAAAGGATCTTCCTGTTTTCCGTTCTGAATGGCCTGCAGCTCATCAAAAAGCCGTTGTGAAAGATCGCCGGTCTTCCCATCAGCCACTACATACTTCTTCTCCTGATAACAGAGCTCACCGATGGGAGCAATAACAGCCGCCGTGCCTGAGCCAAAAGACTCTTTCAAGCTGCCATCCTCAATGGCAGCAAGCACTTCATCTATGGTAACCTGCCTTTCCGTCACCGTAATCCCCCAGCTTCTCGCCAGCTGAATAACAGAATCGCGGGTGATTCCACCAAGAATCGACCCTCCAAGCGGAGGTGTGATCAGGTCATCGTCAATCCTGAAGAAAATGTTGGACGTTCCCACTTCTTCAATGTATTTACGTTCACAGGCGTCAAGCCACAGCACCTGGGTATATCCGGCACGATTTGCCTCTTCGGCAGCCATGATGGAAGCGGCATAGTTTCCCGCAGTCTTCACATGGCCCACTCCGCCCTTCACAGCGCGCACATATTTGTCGGTAACCCATATTTTAGTGGGATTGAATCCCTCTGCATAATAGGCTCCCACAGGAGACATAATAACAAAGAAATAGTAGTGTTCCGATGGCCGCACTCCAAGAGCAGGCTCCACAGCAATCATTGTGGGGCGAAGATACAGAGTTGCCCCATCTCCTGTAGGAATCCAGTCCCGATCAAGATAGACCAGGGCTTTTATTGCCTTCAGGACCGTCTCCACAGGAATACGCGGCATACACATACGCAGTGCCGAGCCATTCATTCGCTCCAGGTTATCTTCCGGACGAAACATGAAAATCTGGTTATCGTCACCCTTATAAGCCTTCAGACCTTCAAAAATTGCCTGACCATAGTGGTAAACCATTGCAGCAGGATCCATACTGAAATCCTGATAGGGACAGATTTCTGCATCGTGCCAGCCCTCTTCGCGAGACCACTTCATAAGAAACATATGGTCGGTGAAGTAACTGCCAAAGCCCAGGTTCCCCTGATCCGGCTTCTCCTTACGCTGCTCGTCGTCGCATCGACATACCGATATCTCTAAATCTTTCCACATGATGTACCTCTTTTACACTAAGGGAAGCATTTCTTCTTGCTTCAACCGCAGTCCATTATATAGTAATAGGGGAATGTTGCTGTGCGTAATTTGAAATTACGATCGACAGGGAGTAAAAGTACCCAAATTCATAAAAATTGCAACATTTTCCTATCATACACAGTATAGCATGGGAGAGAAAATCTTTATATGAGTAACCAGAACACATTACCGACCGTACCTCAAAAAGCACCCAGTCCCATGCGGATCTGGTATTTTTTACTGATTTTCCTGATCTCCATCATCTTTCTGGGATACATTCTGTGGCCATTCTGGTCCATCCTGGTCCTCTCATTTCTGCTCACCAATATTTTTCGACCTGTGTACAAGCTACTTGGCAGAAAAATTTCGGAAAGCCTGGCATCCATATTCACCTGCCTGCTCATCATACTAATCGTCTTCATCCCACTCCTCTTTTTTGTGGGGGCCCTCTCCAGTGAAGCTCTGGGCCTATATCACTGGGGTCGCAGCACCCAGGTAGGGATGAAACTGCAGATATTCATGCAGGACAGCCCACTTATCCTGCAGTTTCAGGAGTACCTGAAGGACTTTGGATTCAGCTTTGAACCAGCCCAAATTACAGCCATGTTTTCCTACATTGCAAAGATGGCCGGGCTCTTTGTGTACAATCAGGCCAGTTCGTGGGCCGCAAATATCCTCCAGTTTGTGATGCTCTTTTTTATGATGATCCTGATCATCTTCTTTCTCCTCATCGACCAAGATCGACTGGTCAAGTTCATAGTTGCAGTCTCCCCCCTGCCCAACGACGAAGACATTCTGCTTCTGGAAAAATTCGAAGAAATTGCCAATGCCATTCTTAAGGGAAACGGCATTTGCGGGCTTATTCAGGGGTTACTAGGCGGTGCCATATTTGCCATTTTAGGAATCAGCTCCCCCATCCTCTGGGGCGGAATCATGGCTATCCTGGCCTTCCTTCCCATCTTCGGAATCGGCCTGGTAATGATCCCGGCAGCCCTGATTCTTATACTCAATGACCGGATGGCCGCAGGTATTTTCCTCCTCTTCTTCTACCTCACCCTCTCCTTTTCCATCGAGTACCTGGTAAAACCCAAGATGGTAGGTGACGAGGTACAGATGCACACCCTGCTGGTCTTCTTGTCAATCCTTGGTGGTCTCAGCGTATATGGTGTGCTGGGAATCATTTACGGGCCACTGATTGTCACGGCATTTCTCACCTTGACTGAAATATACCTCACCAAATACGACACCTATGTCCAAAGTTGATACGCCGCAAATACCTAGAGTTTCACTACTGGTCAGTCCCGCTGTTCTGCCCAGGTTCACAACCCTGCTCCAGAACGGGATTTTCCTGGAAGTGCCACAGGGAACAACAATCTGCGATATGCTCTTGACGTTGCCGGGATTCACTGCAGAATATATCAGAAACCGGGTTGAAACCGTATTCCTGGACGGCCTGCCGGCAGACAACATGGGCCAGAAACTCTTTGGCAAGGCTACGGTCCTTGCCCTTTCTGCTGCCATGCCGGGTCTTGCCGGAGCCATTTTCCGTAAAGGTGGCGTGCATGCTTCCCTGCGCACCGAAAGCGCTACTGAACATGAAGGTATATCTACAATCAAAGCCCCAGTGCAGATCCGCCTCAAACTTTTTAATATCATTGCCGTTGAAAGAGGAGCGTTACTCCTTTCTGAAGGATGTCGATTCTCAGCATCAGCTCTGATTAAATTTCTGAGCTACCGCCCCCCGCTACTCAAAGGCATCCTGCAACTCTCAGTCAACGAACAGACAGTCTCCCCCGATATGCTGGCAGACAAACTGCCCATGAACGACAGAATCCATCTTCAGGTCAGGAGCACAAATGAGCGCCGCTGAACTTAAAGACATGTTGGGCCGTGTCCGCTTAACCCCTGTTGCAAAGGCCCGGTCCATTCTTCTAAATGGTCTCCGGAATGTAGTCATTCCCTCTGAATACTGCCCACTGTCAGATGCTCTGGATCGTGTCCTGAGTGCTGATATTTCTGCGCCGGAAGACCTCCCCATCCACCCACGATCCACCATGGATGGCTTTGCGGTGCGTGCTGCAGACACCTTTGGCGCCAGCAGCACCTCGCCCTGCTATCTGGAAATTGCTGGAAATGTAGCCATGGGCCAGATGCCGGAAGGAGAAGTTACTCAAGGGAAATGCCACCGTATTGCTACAGGTGGCCTGCTGCCCCGGGGCAGTGATGCGGTGGTTATGTTTGAACACACCATTCCCGTTGACGACAAAATGATTGAGGTGGTCAAAAGTGTTGGCGTGGGCACAAGCCTCATTGCCCGCGGCGAGGACATTGAACAAGAAAGCCCTGCCCTGTTACAGGGACAGCTGCTCCGTCCTCAGGATCTTGGTCTGTTGGCAGGACTCGGGATTGCAGAAGTTGAGGTTTACAAACAACCTAGGGTCGCCATCCTCTCCACCGGTGATGAGATTGTGCCCTGGTCCGAGTCCCCGCCACCAGGTAAGATCCGGGACATTAACGGAATAGTTCTATCAGGGCTCTGCGAACGACTCGGTGCAAAAGTCACCGATTATGGTATCGTCTCAGATAGTGAAGATGTTTTCTATAACACCCTTGCACGGGCAACAGCCGAAAACAACATTGTACTCTTTTCAGGCGGCAGCTCTGTGGGGATGCGGGATCTTGGTGAACAGGTCATAGAAAAACTTGGCAACCCCGGTATTCTTGTCCATGGCGTGGCCCTTAAACCCGGAAAACCCATCATAATCGGCCTCAGCCGACAGACCGCCATTTTCGGTCTACCCGGGCACCCGGTATCGGCCATGGTCTGCTTTGAGCTTTTTGTTACTCCTGCTCTTGAGAAGCTTGCCGGTAAAGTGGATTCCTGTCAGTTGTCATCCCCCACCATTGAGGCCGTTGTGGACAGAAACATTAACTCTGCTGCAGGCAGGCTGGATCTGGTACGGGTCCAGTTGCAGGAACGCAGCAATGACCTGCCCCTTGCCGTTCCAGTTCTCGGTAAATCTGGCGCTATTTCAACGCTTTCCCGTGCTCATGGGTATTTTTTCATTGATGAACCATCCCAGGGAGTGACTAAAGATACTCCTGTCAAAATACACCTTTTATCCTGAAACCATTGCCAGTCACAGGCCAGACTAACCTAAAACACCAGCAATACTCTCTTATGACACCAAAAAATATATACGTAAAAAACATGCCACTTCATAAGGCAAAGGACAAATGGCACGCAGCCCTTAAAAAAATCAACTTTTCAAAGGCTGCCAGACATACTGAAATTGAAGTTGAGGAGGCCCTTGGAAGAATAACCACAGCCCCTGTCTTTGCAGGCCACTCCTCCCCTTCCCATAATGTCGCAGCCATGGATGGTATCGCTGTCCATTTTGCAGATCTTGCATCCGCAAGTGATGCTTCCCCGGTTCGGCTCACAGAAAAACAGTTCAAAGCAGTGAATACCGGCAATGCACTCCCCCTGGAATTTGACGCTGTGGTGATGATTGAAGATGTGCACCAAGTGGACAACGGGGAAGTTGAGCTGGCCATACCAGCCACCCCCTGGCAGCATGTCCGTACTATTGGAGAAGATATTGTTGCCACAGAGCTGATAATCCCGGAAGGCCACACCATCAGACCCATTGACCAGGGAGCAATGCTTGCCACAGGAGTCACCACAATTTCTGTTAAAGAAGCACCTCGGATGGTGGTTATCCCCACAGGATCTGAGCTGATTCAGCCCGGAACCACTCCTGAACCCGGCCAGATTATTGAATTCAATTCCAGGATTCTGGCAGGGTATCTCAATGAATGGGGAGCAGTGGCCAGTGGTGCGTTCCCTGTTTCTGACGATAAAGAGAAACTCCAGGAGGCCATAACGGATGCAGCCGCCGAGAATGATGTGGTTATTATCAACGCCGGAGCATCTGCAGGGACTCGTGACTACACATCGACTGTACTTGCAGAATTAGGTGAAGTGGTGGTCCATGGAGTCGCCATCAAACCCGGAAAACCTGTGATCCTGGCTATTGTAGATGACACACCTGTGGTTGGTCTACCCGGCTATCCAGTCTCAGCCATTCTCACCATGCGGCTCTTTGTCCGTGATATGATAAATGACTTCATGGACATAAAACCAATGGAACCACAGTGGACAACAGCACGCATGTCCCGCCCCGTTCATTCCGCCATGGGAGTTGATGAATTTGTCCGGATCACTCTGGGTCAGGTAGGAGAAGAACTCATGGCAACACCTGCCGGAAAAGGTGCAGGAGCCGTGATGTCACTGGTACGTGGAGATGCTCTCCTCACCCTGCCTGTGGGCTCAGAAGGTGCAGGAGCAGGTGAAGAGGTGCAGGTTGAACTGCTGCGTCCACTCAGCGATGTGCAATCCACTCTGGTCGCCATTGGGAGTCATGACAATATCATAGATGTCCTTGCCAACCTCCTCCACAAAGGGCAGCAGACAATCCGCATTTCATCGGCCCATGTGGGCTCGATGGGTGGAATTATGGCCATCAAGCGTGGTGAGGCTCACCTGGCTGGAAGTCATCTCCTTGATGAAGAGAGTGGTGAATACAACATCTCTTTTATAAAACGATTCCTGAAAGGGATCCCTCTGCAACTTATCAATCTCTGCTACAGACAGCAGGGCCTGATTGTGGCAAAGGGAAATCCCCTTCATATCACGGGACTGAATGATGTGGCATCCAAAAACTTGCGTTTTATCAACCGCCAGAACGGCGCCGGAACCAGACTCCTCACCGACAAGACCCTCAGGGATCTTGGAATCACTCCCGATGCAATAAATGGCTACGACCACGAAGAATACACCCACATGAGTATAGCCGCATCCATTGCCAACGGTAGCGTGGACTGCGGCATGGGTATCTTGGCTGCCGCCAATGCACTGAATCTTGATTTTGTCCCTGTGGCTGAGGAACGATACGATCTGATTATTCCGAAACAGTTCATGGAAGATATAAAAATAATGGCCCTTCTCGAGCTGATCCACAACAGTATCGAGTTTAAAACACTGGTCGACAGGCTTGGCGGCTACAGCCTGCGTGACTCCGGGAATCTCATCTACGAGCAGTGATGAGCAGGTTGGGGCTGCCAGGATGACAAAACTGTCCCCTGCAGAGCTCACCCTTTGTTAGTTGCTGGAAACTGATGCCACCGGCCACGGATGATCACGGACAAGAAAAGATATTTGTCTCTGGAAACGAGAATTCTTCTTGCCCTTTTCGCAGGAAAATCTATATACTGTTCAAAGTATATTTCTTACCACTACTCACCCTGAGGAGACACCATGGCAGATAAAATTTTTCGCGTAAATATGACAGACCTTTCCACTTCCATCGAAGATGTTCCGGCTGACTGGGCCGGGCATGGAGGCCGTGGCCTCACATCTACAATAGTGGCCGCTGAAGTTCCTCCCACCTGCCACCCCTTGGGACCCAATAATAAGCTGATTTTTGCACCGGGTCTGCTGTCCGGCACCACAGCTTCCAACTCCGGCCGTATCTCCTGCGGTTCCAAAAGTCCACTCACCGGAACCATCAAGGAATCGAACTCCGGCGGTACCTCAGCCCAGCGACTCGCCAGGATGGGTTGCAAGGCACTGATCATCGAAGGGCAACCACAGGATGACAACTGGTACTCCCTCAGCCTGACTTCGGATGGTATTACCATTAGTAAAGAAGAAGAGCTGGTCGGCCAGGGTAACTTTGCCGTGGTTGAGGCCGTGGAAAGACGATTCACCGATAAAATCGGTATCCTCTCTATTGGACAGACCGGTGAAATGCAGATGAGTGCTGCCAATATTTCTGTCAAAGATCCTGACAGCCACCTGCGCTCCCTTGGTCGTGGCGGTCTTGGCGCTGTGATGGGATCTAAAAAAATCAAATTCATTGCGCTCGATGCCGGAGACCACAAAGTTGACATTGCAGATCCAGATGCGTTTAAAGCGGCCAACAAAACGTTCACCAAAGCTCTTGTTGACCACCCTGTGAGCCAGGCTCTCGGAACTTACGGCACCAATGTGCTGGTCAACATCATCAATGAAGCAGGCGGCCTGCCCACCAGAAACTTCACCGCAGGTCAATTTGACGGCCATGAGCAGATCTCGGGTGAAACCATGCATGACCTGATCGTTGAGCGCGGTGGCAAACCCAAACATGGCTGTCATCAGGGCTGTGTTATTCAGTGTTCACAGATTTACAATGACCTGAAAGGGAATTACAAAACATCTGGCATTGAGTACGAATCCATCTGGGCCATGGGTGCTGACTGTACAGTTGACGACCTTGACCAGATTGCAGAAATGGACCACATCCTCGACGACATTGGAATTGACACCATTGAAACAGCAGTGGCCTTTGGTGTTGCCATGGAGGGCGGGGTTCTCGACTTTGGCGATTCCAAGGAGATGATCCGCATCATGACCGATGAAATTGCCAAGGGCACCCCCCTGGGCAGAATCATCGGCAACGGTGCTGCAAATGTTGGAAAGACCTACGGTGTCACCCGGGTTCCTGTTGTGAAAAACCAGGCCATTCCAGCATACGACCCCCGCGCCATCAAAGGAATCGGCATCACCTATGCAACCTCCACCCAAGGCGCAGATCACACCATGGGCTACACCATTGCCACAGAAATACTCGGTGTGGGCGGCTCGGCCGATCCTCTTTCAAAAGAGGGACAGGTGGAACTCTCCCGGAATCTCCAGATCGCCACTGCAGCCATTGATTCTACCGGAATGTGCCTCTTTATCGCCTTTGCAGCTCTTGATAACGGTGCCTGCCTTCCTGCCCTTGTGGATATGCTCAACGCCCGCTTTGGAATCAGTCTCACCGCAGCTGATGTTACTAATCTAGGCATGAGCATCCTCAAAACCGAGCACGCCTTTAATCAGGCCGCAGGGTTCACCAACCTTGACGACAGGCTCCCTGAATTCTTTGCAACTGAATCCATTCCACCACACGATGCGATATGGGATTTCAGCGGTGAAGAAATCGACGCTTTCTGGAATTTCTAAGATCCCATGCGGGTTCAAGTAAAGCTCTTTGCCTTCTTTCGTGAAGGCCGTTTCATTAAAGAAGAAAGAGAGCTTCCCGAAGGATGTACAGTAGGTGAGGTGGTGGATGCGCTGCACATAGACCGCGAAGAAGTGGGTGTGCTCATGCTCAACTCACGGCACTGTCAGTTCGACACAAATCTCCATGGAGGGGATATTATTGCAATCTTCCCGGTGATCGGTGGTGGATAATACCCTTGCAGTCTTGCCTCTACTTAAGGAAAAAGTGGAGGATGGTTATATAACACTCACTGCAGCCCAGACTGTTGCACGGCAGAGCTCCACAACCCTGGCCTCTGTTGAATCCCTGGCCATGCAGCATTCCATCTTGCCCCTGCGCTATAAGCGCAACGGACTCAAGCCCGCAGAACAGCTCAAGCTCTTTTCGAGCACCATCGCAATCATCGGGTGCGGCGGACTGGGAGGAAGAAGTGCTGAAATACTGTGCAGAACAGGCATTGGTCACCTCATCCTCAGCGATCCTGATTTTTTTTCCGAATCAAATCTGAACCGGCAGCTCTTCTGCACCCCAGCCAGCCTTGGACAACCCAAAGTCAGTATCCTGGGCCGCGAACTGCTGCAGATCAACCCTGCCCTCAGCACCGACCTTCATCACCATCACTTTGACATCTCATCAATAACAGGGGCGGACATCGTTATCGACGCCCTCGATTCAACAGGTGCCAGAAAAGAACTTGCCGCACTCTGCCACAAAAGAAATATACCCCTTGTCCATGGGGCAGTGAAGGGCTGGTATGGGCAGCTTGGAGTAGAAAGTCGCTCAAACAGCATTATCAACTCCCTGTACCAGCGGCCAGGAAAAAGTACGGCCACACCCCGTGTTTTCCCCATGACTGTTGCTCTGATAGCTGCGATGCAGGCTACAGAGGCCTGTAAGCTGATCCTTGACACTGGGAGCGTACTCAATGATGGCTGGCTGCAGTGCGACCTTTATAACGGCGATTTTGAAGCGATAAAGCAGGAATAACTTTCCTCGCCTGGTAGCGTACGTTCATCCATGGAATCCTTCCTGTTAGATAATGGCCTCACAGCCCTTTTTGCCTTAAGCTTTCTGGCCGCAACCATCCTGCCCCTGGGCTCTGAATGGCTTGTCGTGGCCCTTATTGTTCAGGGCATCGAACCCGTCCCTGTGGTTGCTGTGGCAACGGCCGGAAACTTTCTGGGCGCCTGCACCACCTATGCCCTAGGTTTCTGGGGATCTGAATTTCTGTTACAAAAGGTGCTGCGCATCAAGGCAAAAGAGAGAGATCGCGCTGAGCATTTTTTCAAACGATACGGCTCCTGGTCCCTCCTCTTTGCCTGGTTACCATTAGTTGGTGACCCGCTTTGCCTTGTGGCTGGCTCCCTGCGATTTAATTTCTTTCCTTTTGCCTGTCTAGTATGTATTGGGAAACTGGGTCGCTACGCTTTTATCGCTGCCCTGACAACCATGGGTAAGCCTCTGCTATAAGTGTGGGGAAGCTTGGAATGCTCACGAATTCAGATTACAGAGTAAGATAGGTAATTAACTAACTGCTCCCTTAGGACGAGCGGTAAGATGTTGAAGTAATAAACAGGAACCCAAAACATGAATAAACACAGCATAACCAGCCTGTTGCTGGATGTCGGATTCGAACCAAAGGCAGCGGAACTTGCGGCAATGGCCATCATTGTCCTTGGGATCCTGTTACTTGCACTGCTCGCCACATGGTTTGTACACCGCAGTATTCTTCCCATCGTAGTCAATATCATCCATAAAAACCGCCTCCACTGGGATGATCCACTCATTGAACATCGCTTTTTTCATAAAATCAGCTGGTTTGTACCCCTTTCTGTGATCTCTGTCTCAAAGGATATCCTCCTCCCGGCTGACAGCATCACTTCCATTGTCCTGTCACGCCTCCTTCTTGTGGGGGTAGTTATTGTGGCCACCCTCAGCATCAGCGCCCTGCTCAGCTCCATCAATTCCATTTACGCCAAAGTATCGCGGCGCAATCGGGGTGCCATTCGCGGGTATACCGATGCGGCCCGGATAATCACCTATCTCTTCTGTGGTATATTCCTCATATCCATCCTCACTGGCCGTTCCCCTTGGGGACTGCTCAGTCTACTGGGTGGCCTCACCGCCATTATCATGCTGGTCTTCAAGGATACCCTGCTTGGATTTGTAGCCAATATTCAACTGGCGGCCACAGATATGGTCCGGATTGGGGACTGGATTGAAATGCCGAAATATGGTGCAGACGGTGACGTGATAGAGATCTCAATCCACTGTGTCCGCGTCCAGAACTGGGATAAAACCGTGACCACCATCCCCACCTATGCCCTTATCTCAAACTCATTTAAGAACTGGCGGGGGATGACCGAATCTGGCGGCAGAAGAATAAAACGTGCCATCAATATAGATCTTGGCACCATTCACTTCATGTCGGATCAGCAGCTTCAAGACCTAAAAAAAATTAAAATACTGGAACCGTATCTGCTCCCGAAACAGAATGAGATTGAAGAGTATAACAGACGCCACGGGGCCGATGAGGAGATCCCGGTTAATGGTAGACGCCAGACGAACATCGGTATATTCAGAGCTTATGTCCAGGAGTATCTACGTCAGCACCCACAGATCCACCCCAACATGACCTTTCTAGTCCGCCAGCTTGCACCCACAGAAACCGGACTGCCACTGGAGATATATGTTTTCAGTAGAGATCAGGTCTGGGCTAACTACGAGGCAATCCAGGCGGACATCTTTGATCATCTCCTTGCGGCACTGCCTTATTTCGGCCTTCAGGTCTTCCAGAACCCCAGCAGCTCAGATCTGCGAACAGTCTTTCACCGGGACAAACAGGGAGCTGGCTGTTAACACTCACTGATACTCACTGCCAGACCGCCAAGGGAAGTCTCCTTATACTTGTCCGACATCTCAAGCCCGGTCTGTTTCATGGCAGCAATACAACCATCCAGGGGCATAAAATGCTGCCCACTGCCATACAGGGCAAGGGAGGCAGCAGTAAAAGCCTTTACCGCACCAAAACCATTGCGTTCAATGCAGGGAACCTGCACAAGTCCATTCACCGGATCACAGGTCATACCAAGATGGTGCTCCAATGCTATCTCCGCGCCATTCTCAATCTGCTGCGGGGTTCCGCCCATAACTGCACAGAGACCTGCCGCTGCCATGGACGCCGCTGAACCAATTTCTCCCTGACACCCAACCTCAGCACCCGAAACCGACCCTCGATATTTAATTATTCCACCGATGGCGCTGGCTGTGAGGAGAAATTCCCGAACCTGTTCAAGGGTTCCCCCCTGATGCTTGACAAAGTAATAGAGTACCGCTGGTATTACCCCTGCTGCTCCGTTGGTGGGGGCAGTAACCACCATATGTCCTGCCGCATTTTCTTCGCTCACTGCCATGGCGTAGGCACACATCCAGTCGTTCACTGTTACCTCCCTGACCTGTTTCTTCAGTTGTGTAAAGAGAGATTTCGTACGTCTGGGCAGGTCTATTCCGCCCGGAAGAACACCTTCGGTATCAAGCCCCCTTTCAACACAGGTCTGCATTGCCTGCCAGATATTGTCTAACCCATGCTCCAGAGCAGAATGTCCAATGGTCTGCTCTTCATTGAACCGTTTCATTGCTGCTATGGAGAGACCACTTGCGGCAGCCATCTGGAGCATGGAATGAGCAGAATCAAAAGGAAACTGACAGGAGACAACCGGTTCCATTTGCAAGGGGGCTACGATCTGATCTATCTCCGCTGCAGTAGAAATAAAACCTCCACCAATAGAGAAGTAGGTCTCTGAAAACAGAAGTTGCCCTGATGAACCAAGGAGTTCAAAGATCATCCCATTTGGATGCTGCGGCAGGGACTCACCAAAATCGAATATAATATCCTGTTCCGGTGAAAAAAGAATGGACTGACCACCATCAAGAGAGACAGATTGCAGCTCCCAGATTGCAGCCAGTAACTGATCCACGTTTTCCTCTGCAACATCAGCGGGTGAGTAACCGTGAAGCCCCAGGGTGACTGCCCGGTCTGTGGCGTGCCCCTTCCCCGTATATGCAAGTGAACCCTTCAAGATACATTTAATGTGACAATTCAGGTCTGCATCCGCTGAGAAACGGGTGTGCTGCAGCCTGTCTGCAAAGTCCTTTGCCGCCACCATAGGGCCGACAGTGTGTGAGCTCGAAGGGCCAATTCCGATTGTAAAGAGTTCCAGAACACTGATAAACATAGATTTTCCCTGGCAACAGCCTGTTGTTGTCAGCTGTTAAACATTCTTCAGATACGGCATTAAAAAGGGTTTGTGTTGTTTGATCTCATCCATTGTCAGCCCACTAATCTCATAGGGAAAAACAAGCCACTCCTCTGTCTGATGCCGGACAAAATCCGGCTTCACCTCCGTTTCTCTACAGGAAGGTCGTTCCCAAAGCGTTGCGATCCGGATTTGACCCGGCATATTTCTTTTCAGATGACGGCTTAATCGTTTTATCACGGCTTCCACACTTTTTCCGGTGCTGAACACATCGTCAACCAGCAGTAGATAATCTTCTGCGTTAAGGTTCTCCAATAAATACTGGGTACCATGCACCCTTATCTCTGCATCAGCTGCTGCCACCATCTCCTGATAGGATGGCTGTCCACGATAAGATGTGCGCAAGGAAATATGGTTAGTTTCCACCCCAAGAGTCTGCAGGCATTCCTGTACATAGATCCCGATAGAACTGCCGCCACGCCACAGCCCCACGATAAATGTTGGCTTGAAGCCACTTTCGTATATTTGCACACCCAGTCGAAAGGAATCAAGAATCAAGGTTTCTTCATCAAGAAAGATTTTTTTCATAGTCTCATCCCGCGGCCGCGGTTATAACAAAAGAGTTTTTTTTATATTAGATTAAATCAGTACTTTTACGATACCCTTTTTGGATCATTACCTGTATAAAATAAATCACTGTTACATCTATCGTTCAGCCCAAAAAGGTTCTCAATGGAAAAGGTATATTTAACTGCCCAGGGTTTACTGGAAGATTCTTTCAAACTGGGCCGACTGGTCCTTGAAAGCGGCTTTCGTCCAACCTTTATCATTGCCGTGTGGAGGGGAGGTGCGCCCATAGGAATTGCAGTCCAGGAGTTCCTGTCATTTCATGGCATACAGACGGATAATATTGCAATCCGTACTTCCTCCTACAGTGGCATTGATAACAAGACCCGGAAAATAAAACTCTTTGGCCTGAACTACCTGGTTAAAAACATGCAGCACAGTGACCGGCTCCTCATAGTAGACGACGTCTTTGATACCGGCCGTTCTGTGGAGGCTATCATTAAGGAGCTGCACCGCAGGCTGCGTCTGAATACCCCGGAAGAGATCCGTATTGCAGTTCCCTACTACAAACCCACCCGCAACCAGATAGAGCGAGCACCCGATTTTTATGTCCATGAAACCGAAGACTGGCTTAAATACCCTCATTCACTGGAGGGGTTAAGCGTAACCGAAATCAAGGAAAAACGTCCTGCTATCTACGACATCCTCAAGGATCACCTGCAGCACGAGGACCATTAGCTGTTACAGAGACATACTCCCATATTCACAGCTCTTTTCTGCCAGTGAAGCACAGACCCAGAAGTCCGGTTTTCTTCCCGAGAGACCCGCTGCTGCAGCAACTATGGCGCGAGCCTTATTCCGCCCCTGACTCAGATCACTTTTATTAAAAAAAACACAGCTCCTGACACCCTCAGGACAGCCTTTCAAAAGACCCTCCCTGTGACACATCAGCCTTGCCACAGTATGTGGTGTTACCACATCACCAAGTGCAGTACCGCTTCGCTCCGCAACCAGACCTGCCCGAAAGACATTTTCATTCAGCAGAGACGTACCAATACTATCAAGCCCAACTACAGCGATAAAGAGGTCGGTTCTCCCGCACACAAGCGGTTCATTCTCTCCTGCTGCTTTTAACGGCATTTGCCTGGCACCATCAGCCTCCAGAACCATTCTTTCCGCACTGGAACGAGCAAATATTTTTTCAAGCTCCCGGCATTCCGCCCCCAGAAGTTTTTTCCCCGCTTCAGAACATTTCTTTGCCACAGTTACATGACGCTCATCAGCCAGATACTTTTCCACCCTCTCGTAAAGCCCCTCCTCATCAGAGAACACAACCCCAGGGCTCTGTTCAAGCGTCGGATAAAGAATACGGGTTGTTGTTCCTGAAATAACCCGCTGCCCTCTCTTCTTAAATTCGTGCGCCAGATAGAACATCAGGGTGGTTTTTCCACCGCCACCGACAATAGCAATACACCTGTCGCCATCACTAACCAGCACATCAAATATTGTTTTCATTGGGAACTACAACGCCCCGGCCCTGGCTGCAATCACCTCGGCAATGATACTCACAGCGATCTCTTTGGGACTCTCTGATCCGATTGCAAGCCCAACAGGACAATGGACTCTGGCAAAGTCTGCATCACCAAAGCCCTGATCACGCAGATTGGAGTAGGTTATGGTCCGTTTTCTCTTGCTCCCAATCATACCGATATACCTGGCTGGAGTTTTCAGAGCCTGCCCCAGAACCTCCTGATCATAACTGTGGCCCCGGGTCATGATCAGCAGATAACAATCCTCTGCCACGGAAACATCCTTAAACAACTCCTTGAAATTACACACCACATGTGTAAATCGTGCCATGGGAAACCGCTCAGGATTGGAAAACTCCATCCTGTCATCGCAGACTACCACCTCAAACTCCACATAATCAGCGAGCCTGGCAACTTCCCTCGAGACATGCCCCGCCCCGATCAGAATCACGGTGCCGCATTTTGGAAGCGGATCAATAACCAGCTCTTTGTCCCCATTCTTCACAAGCCGGGTCACTCTGCGACGCATGATTTCCTTGCAGTCAACAACAGGCAGATCTCCATGTTGAAGATCAACAAAGCTGCGCAGGGGTTGATCCGGATTCGTGATATCAATAACCCATAGGCCCTTGGCACCATCCGCGAAACAGTCAAGGGATGCCTCAAACATGGTTAGCATATCAGGTTCAAGACGTTCAATGAGGGCCAGCTGTATACCGCCGCAGATCATATCCGTATCATCCGCAGCGCCACTCCCCTGCATGTCAAACTCCCTGATAAGCGGGGCGGAGCCATTGGCAACCTCTACAGCCGCCTGACACGCCTCATGCTCCATTCTACCGCCCCCGATGGTTCCATGCAGTGTGCCGTCTACCTCCACAATCATCTTTGATCCAGGCAGACGCGGTGCTGAACCGTTTTTGTCAATAATAGTAACCAAGGATATTGTCCTGGACTGCTGCAACAGATGAATAATTTCTTTTTCTATCATGGGATTTAAACTCGATATTGAGGTAAAGAAAGCCGTTCAAAAAGAAAGGGGCCCCGGATCTCTCCAGGCACCCCTTTCGTCCACATTCAGGAAAATGAAAATATTCCTGTTAGAACTGTGTCACCCAGAATACAGTTGGATTAAAGAGAAGATCGCTGTTTTCCTGATCAAAGAATCTACTGGAAATCTCAAATTCCATACCTATTGCTGAATCGGAAAGGAAGTTGCCTTTTCCAACGAAGGAGTCAAGTTTCAGTCTGATTTGAGGTTCTGTGAGTACAACCACCTGATCATTGTATTCCCACACATCAAGAAACCCCTGGAAATCAAAGTTGACAGACCCGATGGAAAACGGCTGCCCCCATACATAAGTAACCTGCCAGGAAGTCTCACTGGAATCTTTCTCATCAATGATTTTATAATCTTTAATCAGAAAAGAAATGTTGGAGAAACCAAAGTTTGGCTGGCCCAAGCCAAGATCAAAAGAGATACCATAGAGCAGGGCGTCATCAATGTAATCATACCCATCAACAGGTGTTCCACCATTATACTCAAGTTTCAGGTAGGTCTCTTTCAGGAAAGAACCGAGCATTTCAGTGCCCGCATCAGCGCCAAGAATAATCTTATCAAAACTTATACGGGTGGCAAACTCACCATAATACTGGTCAGGCTCAACTTTATATCCATCCTTTCCCTCAATATCCATGAATCCAAAGTTGTCACCATATTTCCATTCGGAATAATGGAGAAAGGTAACAGTAAGAATATCGGTCTCAATATCTTCGCCAACTGCATCCTGGAAGCCCTTGTCACGGGCAAAATCCATGTGGAGCTGTACTTCTGTATTACTGAAATAATCCCCTGCATTGGCGGGAACTGAACAAAGACTGCCCAGAGCCAAGGCGCAACCAGCCATCATAAGTGAACTTCTTTTCATCTGTCTCTCCTTCTAAGAGTTTTAATAGTAAGGCGAATCTTCGCCATGGTAAAATAACTTACTGTCCCCGCTTATCACACAATGACCTAACCCATCAATTTTCGTGCTGCTGCTGTGTGTTCTTCCATAAGTGCAGAAAGATCTGAGCCGACAAGCCTGCCACTCTTCACCTTCCATTCCCCTGCAACAAGCACATAATCAGCTCTATGGGCACCACAAAGGAGAAGGGCAGCCAGAGGATCACCCGCTCCTGAGAAACGGGGTTCATCTAGGCTGAACAGGGCAATATCCGCCTGCTTACCCGGCGCTATCACACCAAGATCATCCCTCCCCAGACAGCGGGCAGAGCCTCTGGTTGCCCAACGCAAGACATCAAAATGACTCACCCCAGCTGAGCCATAATGCAGCCGCTGCAACATCAGCGCCTGCCGCAGTTCCTGAATCATATTAGAGCAATCATTGGATGCCGAACCATCCACCCCAAGTCCCACAGGGCTTCCTGCCTTTTCAAGATCCAGGGCAAAACACTGCCCGGACCCAAGAAACATATTGGAACTCGGGCAATGACTGACACCGACTCCGGCATCCCCGAGTCGTGCAATCTCCACACCATTAAAATGGATACCATGCGCCAACCATACATCAGAATCGAGCCAGCCAGCGCGCTCAAGATAATCAACCGGCCGCACACCGAAGAAATCCTTGCAGAAAGCTGTTTCGTCATGAGTTTCCGCAAGATGAGTATGGAGCCGGACCTTTTTATCCCGTGCCAGGATAGCGCTCTGCCGCATCAGATCCTCACTGACACTGAAAGGTGAACAGGGACCAAGGGCAACCTGGAGCATGGCTCCCTCTGCATCATCATGGTAGCGGTCAATAACCCGTTCACAATCTGCCAGAATTATATCTTCCCGCTGAATAGTATTTCGTGGCGGCAACCCTCCATCATCCTCACCCAGACTCATGGAACCACGGGTCAGGGTGGCCCGTATTCCAATTTCCTGGATGGCGGCCACTTGAATGTCAAGGGCCTCGGGAGCGGCTTCTGGAAAGATATAATGATGATCAGCTGCCAGGGTACAGCCGGAAAGCAGCAGCTCAGCAGCTGCCAGGCGTGTTGACACATGGATCATCTCCTCACTGAGTCCAGCCCATATAGGGTACAGAGATTTGAGCCACGGAAACAGCGCCTTGTTCAGGGCCGGTGGACAGGCCCTGGTCAGGGTCTGATAAAAATGGTGATGGCTGTTGATAAGGCCCGGTAGTATAACATGCTTTGAGGCATCAAAGACCTGATACACCTTCCCGCCAGCCGGCTCTGCTCCCCAGGCAAGGACTTCCGTTATCCTGTCATTTTCAATAACAACGCCGCCACCGCCGTCATATACTTCATCCAGCAAGATAGCCAGAGGATTTTTCAGCCAGATCATACCTTTCATCCCAGGTTTCTCAAAAGCCCGGTGCGTTCATTAAAGGCATCAATCAGGCTGTCTATCTTTTCCATGGACTGCGGAATACTGCTCCAGTAATCAGCGTCATACCACTGAGCTTCTATCTCTTCATGACTCTTGCCCTGCTGTTCAACCCAGGTAAAATATTTCAGATTGTGAATCCGTTTTCTGTCCACATAAGAGAGCTCTGCCATGTTATCGGTGGACTCTCCCAGCATATGCCGGTGGAACGTCGTTGCTGCATCAATATTCGTCAACTCACCACCCTCTTCGGTGAGCTCCCCAAGACGGCTCTGATACATTTCCATAGAATCGGTGGCCATGGTTATCATCACATCCCTGTCATCCATCTCATAGTATTTGGCGGTTTTAATCGCGGCCAGGACATTAGCAATACTTGAGATACCCAAAAGATGGAGATTTTCCACAAGATCCACATCCACACCCTGTTCCACAAGATACTCCTTTCCGGCAGGCTCATTAAAGAGACGCATTAGTCCCATTGGCCCGCAATCGTCAATGGCAGTAACCACATCGGTATTCTTCACATTATGGATCCAGGGCACATGTTTATCACCAATTCCTTCGATCCGATGGGCCCCAAAGCCATTATTCAACAGGGTCGGGCATTGCAGTGCCTCACTGGCCACGATTTTGGATAGCGGAAACTGCTCCTTCATGTAGTCACCACAGGCGATTGTCCCACCTGATCCGGTATTGGATACCGTAGCCCGAAAGCGGTCTCCAGATTCCATGGTGGCAGACAATGCCTCCATCATGGCCCGGCTGGTCACTTCATAATGCCAGAGATAATTACCAAACTCATCAAACTGGTTGAAAATGGACAGATCCTGTCCGGAATTTCTCAGCTCCCAACACTTATCGAAAATCTCTTTCACATTACTTTCAGACCCGGGAGTTTTAATAGTCTCTCCTGCCACTCCAGCCAACCAGTCAAAACGCTCTTTACTCATTCCCTCGGGTAGAATAGCAATGGAATCACAGGCCAGCAGGGTAGAATCGTAAGCCCCGCCACGGCAATAATTTCCAGTACTTGGCCATACCGCCTTCTGGGTACTTGGGTCGAACTGACCCGTCACCAGACGCGGCACAAGACATGCATATGCCGCACCCACCTTATGAGCCCCGGTGGGAAACCACTTACCCAGCAAAATCACGATTCTGGCATCTATACCGGTGAGTTCTTTTGGAAGCACCAGATAGTTTACCCCGCTAAATTTGCCACCACTTTCTTTAGGCTCATTATGCCAGTTGATACGAAACAGGTTTAAGGGGTTCAAATCCCAGAGTCCAACATCACCAAGTTTATTGACGATGGTTTCGGGGATAAGCCCCGGATCTATCATCTGTTTAAAGGTGGGTATTATAACATTCTGCTCTCTGGCGCGCTGTACCGCATTTTCCAGCTTGCCGGGATCTTCAATGGTTAAATCAATCAAATTATGCATCATGGTTTCCTTCAAAAAAGTATCACGCCTGGGTAGCGCGTTGTTTTTCTCTTCAATCAGGGTAGATTTCCTACTATCTCTTTTACGGCAGCAAGACTGGGCTCAATATGTGCAGCCACAGAGCCCGCCATCTTTACAGAGGTCATGGTGCTCTTGATATCTTTGAGCCCATTACCGGTATTAAGCACAACAATCCGCTCATCTGGGTTCACCAGTCCTGAAGCCACGGCTTTTACAAGGCCACCATAAGCCGCAGCCCCTGCAGGTTCGGCAAACACCGCACACCCCCTGGCAAGTTCCGGGATGGCAGCCAGTATCTCATTATCACTGATCTGTACGTAAGCACCTGCAGTTTCTGTTACAGCTGCAAGGGCCTTGATTCTGTCACGGGGCAGACCTGCACTTATGCTGTCAGCCACAGTTATCCCGGAAACCGGAGTTTTGCTTAAAACATCTTCACCATTTTTCCAGGCCTCATACAAAAAGCTGCTCCCCTCCGCCTGCACCCCCATAAGACGTGGCATACGATCTATCCAGCCAAGGGCCAGCAGATCCTTGAGCCCCTTATGGAGGCCACCGATAATACAGCCATCCCCAACCGACACAAAGATCATATCGGGTGCCTGCCAGGAGAGCTGTTCGCAAATCTCGTAGGCAGCTGTTTTCTTACCTTCAGTCATATAAGGATTGTAGCCGGTATTACGATTGTACCAGCCATATTCAGCGGCAGCTTCCAGGCAGAGTTCAAAGGCATCATCATAACTGCCCTTTATCAGCATCACCGTTGAATTGTACACCAGCAGCTGGGCAATCTTGGCAGGAGGTGCCGATTCCGGTACAAATATCACATTTTCCTGGCCGACACTTGCACAGATTCCACTAAGAGCTGCTGCAGCGTTACCGGTACTTGCAGTGGTGATGATTTCTGCATTTTTTTCCTGCGCCTTAACCAACGCAATGGCACTGGCCCGGTCTTTAAAACTTGCTGTGGGGAGGCGTCCATCGTCTTTCACCCACAGGTTCTGTAACCCAAGCTTTCGAGCAAGGCGTGGTGCACCATAGAGAGGTGTCCAGCCGATGGCCAGGGGTGGAACGTCTGCATCAGACAATACGGGCAGCAAATCCTTGTAACGCCAGATGGATTGATTCCTGTCCATCGCCAGACTCTCTCTGGAAATTCTACTCTTTATAAGGTCATAGTCATAACGCACGTCCACAATGCCCTCATCCCCGTGATCCGGACAGATATACTCAATGGCGTTCGGGGCATGCTCTCTACCACATACCAGACATTTCAGGTGCGTTACATGATCCATAATAAACCTTTGCTGCTATTACCGTAATCTCTACTGTTTTCGGCCTGAATCCCTGAGCGGTCGATTGTTTAAATCAGGCAGCAGATTGCTGCTGCTCGCCGGTCATCATAAGTCCAATGGACTCTCGGGTGGCATCCTTTTGATCCACAATCCCCATGACCTTACCGTCAAACATCACTGCTATACGATCGGAAAGTGCCATTACTTCATCAAGATCTTCCGAGATAACCACTGTGGCTGTACCCCTCTGTCGCTCCTGGGAAATACGCTCATGGATATATTCGGCAGCACCGATGTCCACGCCACGGGTGGGCTGCGAGGCGAGAAGTACCTTGGGCTTTGCTGCAAGCTCACGAGCCATGATCAGCTTCTGGATATTTCCACCGGAAAGGTTTTTGGTCATGGTGTCTATATCCGGTGTTTTTACCGCATATTCTTTCACCAACTTTTCACTGTAACTCTTTATTGCTTTAAAATTCAGGAAACCATTTTTACAGAACGGTGTTTTACTATGGTTCAGGAGTATCATGTTCTCCTTCACGTCAAATTCGCCAACGGCCCCATCTTTCATCCGTTCTTCAGGAACATAGGAAAGTCCCATCTCACGAATCTGTCTCGGGCCGGAGAGGGTGGTATCGTGGCCGGCAACAACTATTTTACCTGAACGGGGCCGACGCAGACCGGCTATGGCCTCAGCCAGTTCCCGCTGACCATTTCCCGATATGCCTGCAATTCCGAGGATTTCACCACTTTTTACCTCAAGACTCAGTCCCTGCACTGCCTGCCTCCCTCGGTCTCCTTCAACATAGAGATCCTCGATGGTCAGTAGAGGATCGCCGCTTTCCACATCTTCCTTATCCGGTGCAAGCTTCACGGCCCGCCCCACCATCAACTGTGCCAGGTCATGGCGGTCAGATTGCGCTGGAGTTGTGTACCCGGTCACTCTTCCATGCCGCAAAACCGTGATCCTGTCACTGAGATCAAGCACCTCTTTTAACTTATGAGAGATGAACACAAGACCGCGTCCATCATCGGCAAGTTTTCGGAATATAAGAAAAATATCATCCACTTCACTGGGTGTTAAAACCGCAGTCGGTTCATCAAGAATAAGGATGGAGGCATCCCGGTACAACGCCTTTATGATTTCAACCCGCTGTCTCTCACCAACAGAGAGCTGCCATACATGTTCGTCGGGATGCACGTGCAAACCAAAGGCTCTGGAGAGTTCGATGATACGTTTGGAAACAGTCTTCAAATCAGAAAATATTCCCCTGGTCGACTGAAGCCCTAGAGAGACATTCTCGGCAACGGTAAGGGTGGGCACCAGCATAAAATGCTGATGTATCATCCCGATTCCATGTGCGATAGCGTGAGCCGGAGATGTGAGATCAACCCGCTTTCCATGGAGCAGGATCTCACCCTCATCCTGCCGATACAGGCCGTAGAGTATCTTCATCAACGTGCTCTTTCCTGCACCATTTTCCCCTAGAAGGGTATGTACTTCTCCTGCTCGAACATCAAAGTCCACGTTATCACTGGCAAGAACCCCGGGGAAACGTTTTGTAATCCCTCTCATCTGGAGCATTGGCGTGCCGTTTTCTGACTGCAAAGACATAATCTCTACCTGGCTTTATCTTATTTTCTGATTACGTTTGGCAGGGAAACTGCGCACTTCCCTGCCAGATGATGTCCGACCTATTTATGGCCTGTTTTGATGGAACCGTCTTTGATTCCGGCAATGGCTTTCATTCCAGCCTCTTTTACACCCGGAGCAAGTTTATAGGCATCGTTGAATTTTATGACAATACCATTATTAGCAAGGTTGATGTCGTACATCTTTCCACCCTTCACGCCATTATCCATATCAGCCAGGATCTGTTTTAAAATCACTTCCCACTTATACACCTGTGAGGCGACAACAATCTCAGGAGCAAGCTCTGTCTGGTTGGCCTGAGTACCGAACCAGGCAACTCTTTTGGAGCGGGCAGCGCCAATAGCACCCACAACCATCTGAGCTGTTCCAGTGAGAACATCCGCCCCGGCGGCAATATGAGCACGGGCAGCTTCAGCAGCAAGAGCGACATCACTGAAGGACCCGATATAATTTACCTTGGCCCGAATTTTGGAATTCTGAGCCTTTGCCCCCTGCACAAAACCATCCACATACAGCTTGGCATCCCCCACTTCAATTGGGCCGACAACGCCGACTCCACCTTTTTTACTCATGGCAGCAGCCATAACTCCCATCACATAGCCACCCTCATCAGAAGCTGCCTCATAAGAAGATACATTGGGAAGACCAAAGGTATCAGCGGCAGTTCCCCAGGCAAATGCGATATCTGGAAAATCAGGGGCAATCTCTTTTAATGACCCGCCATACTGAGAACCATGGGCAATCACTAGGTCATATCCTTTTTTTGCATAATCACGAATGGCGGCAGCAGCATCCTCCACCACAAAGGTTCCATCGGTGATGGCAAGATCAATTTCGCGATCCTTCTGAATAGCCTTGATACCATCAACAATACTCTGTGTAAATGCCAGATCATTTTGAGCACTCGGGGCGATAATGGCAACCCTCAGTGGCTTGCCGGATGCCGGAAGCAGTGATGGGCACAATAACAACAAAGTCAGCATAACCGCTGACAGAGACAGGCTGAACTTCTTCATTGTAGATCTCCTAAAATAAAATGAATAAACGATGACGGCTGCTATCAGCCGCCTCTTACATAGGGCTTTGTCAGTGCCGAAGGCTGCTTAAAACGTTTCGCCACAATAACAAGGGCCAGTATGGTTATAACAGCCGGGGCCATAGCGGCAAGATCCGAGGCACTGCGCGGGATCACTCCGAATGTCTTGCACTGCAGCACGATGGACTGAACCATGCCAAAAACCAGTGAACCAATCATGACACCTTTGGGACTCCAGGCACCAAAATAAACAAGGGCAATGGCTATAAACCCCATGGCATTTGTGAGGTTCTGCTGAAAGATTCCCAGTTCAATTGCCAGCGCCGCACCGGCAAGACCAGCCAGTCCATTGCCAATTATGATGGCAGAATATCTGGTGGCCATAACACTGACTCCGAGACTGTCTGCGGCCTCCGGATTTTCACCTATGGCCCGGATATTCAGGCCGTATGTGGTACGATGGAGCACAAAACTCATCAACGGTACAAGACCAAAAGCAATGTAAACTATTATTGAGTGCTGAAACAGCATCTCACCCACAACAGGCAAGCCAGACAGAACCGGGATATCCAGTGGCATAAAAGGCAGAATAGGACGTGGAGTTCCCACAAATTTCTGGAAAAACAGATCACTCATTCCAAGGCCGAAGAGGTAGATCCCGATACCACTGACACCTTGTTCCGCCCGCAGGTTCAGGGTTATAAAGCCGTAAAAAAGACCAATCAGCAACCCTATACTAATACCAACCAACAGCCCGTAATAGGGATTGCTAGTCTGCAACACAGTGTAATAGGCACCAAAGGCACCAAGGAGCATAACTCCGTCAACACCCAGATTAAGGACACCACTTCTCTGCCCCAGTGCCTCACCCAATGAAGCAAGGAGAAAGGGGGTTGCAAGGCGGATTCCAGAAGCAATGGTGGCAACAACAATCATCACCGCAAACGAATCACTCATTGTCTTCTCCTTCTGTTTCGGTGGACTCATCATCAGCAAGATCAACCTGCCCCGCATACAGAGAGCGCTGTTTAAAATACTCAGAACTCACCACAAAGACTACGATCAGACCATTGAGAGCAATAATCAAAGCAGATGGAACCTGCGCGGCACGTTGCAGGGCGTTGGCCCCCACCAGCATGCCACCAAAGAGCAGTGCAGAAGGGATAGACCAGAGGGGATGAAGGCCCGCAAGCAGGGCCACAACAATCCCATTAAAACCAGCACTTCCTGTGAAACCGGTACTCCCCCCATCGGTCACCATACGATGCGACTCACTGCCAAAGACCAGAATAGCACCGGCGATTCCAGCCATTGCACCACTGAATGCCAGGGCTGCGGTAACATTTTTGGGAACTGAAATCCCGGCATAGCGGGAGGCGTGAGGATTATAGCCCACAGAACGAAGTCGAAATCCCATGGCAGTACGCCACAGCAGAATATATGCACCAAAAGCCACAAAAAGGGCTATCGGTACCCCCAGATGCATCCGCATTCCCTCCAAGAGAATGGGTAGATCCGCATTTTCCGTAAGGCGCATGGTCTGTGGGATACCGGTACCCCTGGCAACCTCCCCTGGATCAATCATGACTCCCCGTAATAGAAAATTCATAAACTGTACCGCAACAATGTTCAGCATTATGGTACTTAAAATCTCACTGACGTTGAAATATGCCTTCAGGGCACCGGCAATGGCTCCCCAGAAGGCACCGCCAATAGCTCCGGCCAGCAGAACCATGGGTATAAGAAGTAAGGATGGCACAGATGGAAAGGTCAGTGCAACGGAAGTCGAAAGGAGGGCTCCCATCACCATCTGCCCTTCTCCACCTATATTGATAACGTTTGCACGAAAAGCAATGCAGATTCCAGCGCCGACCAAGAGCAGCGGAATTGATTTCACAGCAGTTTCAGAAAACCCCTCAACGCTGCCAAACGCTGCCCCGAACATGGTTGCATAACCACTTATGGGGTTCGCACCCAGCGAAAGAAGCATGACCGCCCCGAGTGCCAGCGCCAGCAGAACAGCACAGAGAGGTATAAGTAATCCGACAAAAGATTTTGTTTTTATTGTTTTCACTTGGAACCTGAATAAAAAAGGAGATGGGACAACAAGACTGCCCATCTCCTGGAGATGAAAATATTATTTCGGGATTTTCCCAAGAACCCCTTCAACGTAGTACCCCATGCCTAGAAGTTCCTTATCGCTTAAGGTTATACCCGCTTCAACAACGACTTTTCCCCCCTGGTCCTTAATTGGTCCCTGGAAGGGATGTACCGAGCCATCGGCAATACCTTTTCTGGTCTTTTCAACAAGAGCCACAACATCTGCTGGAACCACCGGGTTCATAGGAGCAAGCGCAATGGAACCCTCTTTAATACCAGTCCATACCTGCTCCGACTTCCAGGTATTGTCAAGTACAGACTGTGCTGTTCTGGTATAGAAGTCGCCATAGACATGGGTCGCTGCGGTGAGATGTGCTTTAGGTCCATACTTGGACATATCGGAATGGTAAGCGATGGCGTACACACCTTTTTCCTCTGCAGTAAGTGTTGGAGCTGTGGAATCGGTGTGATGGGTAATTACATCGGCACCCTGGGCAATCAAGGCTTCAGAGGCCTCACGCTCTTTGCCCGGATCAAACCAAGAATTCACCCAGATAACTTTTACCTTTACATCAGGATTCACAGATTTTGCGCCAAGGGTAAAAGCATTGATACCACGAATCACCTCAGGGATAGGGAAGGCTGCAACATATCCGAGGGTGTTGGATTTTGTCATTTTCCCCGCTACAATACCGGTGAGGTAGCGCCCCTCATAGAACCGACACATATAGGTACCAACATTCTTTGAAGTCTTGTATCCGGTGGAATGCTCAAAACGTTTTTTGGGAAACATCTTTGCAACCTTGAGGGTGGGATTCATATAACCAAAGGAAGTTGTAAAGATAAGGTCATAACCACTCTTGGCAAGATCCCTGATAACCCGTTCCGCCTCAGGACCTTCGGGAACATTTTCGATATACTTTGTCTCCACTTTGTCGCCGAGGTTTTTTTCCATGGCAAGCCTGCCGAGGTCATGCTGGTAGGTCCAGCCCGCATCGCCAATGGGGCTGATATAAACAAAGCCTACTTTCAATTTATCAGCCGCCGATGCGGTCAGGGAAAGCCCTGCCACACAGAGAAGAATGATAAAAACTGATAAAACATTTTTTCTGCTGATCGCCATCTGTTTCTCCTTCATTTTGTAGAACATTATTGGTTATTGGGGTGGTATGTCAGCCCCAGTGAAGCCGGTGAATTCAGTCGTATACTTTTCTGATCCCTTGATATTAATACAAGTACTATAATGGTCGCAATATAAGGCAGCATTGACAGAAGCTGCGATGGGATTTCTATACCAAAACCCTGAATATGAAACTGGGCAATGGTGATACCGCCAAAGAGATATGCTCCGGCCATCACCCGGAGCGGCCGCCAACTGGCAAAAACCACAAGTGCCAAAGCCACCCATCCCCGGCCTGCAACCATACCTTCCACCCACATAGGAGTGTAAGCAACCGAGAGATACACACCACCCAACCCTGCCATGGCCCCGCCAAAGAGAACTGCCAGGTACCTGATACCTATCACATTATAACCAAGGGCATGGGCAGATTTGGGTGCCTCTCCGATACCACGTAAGATCAATCCGGCTTTACTCTTATATAAAAACCAGGAAATAAATCCAAATAAAACAAGAGAACTATAGATCAGGATATCATGGGAGAACAGCAACTGGCCAGCAACAGGAATATCACTCAGGAAAGGAATATGAAGCTCGGGAACTCCGGGCAGGGCAATACTTGTGTATTTAAGACCGAGAAAGGCACTCAGTCCCACACCAAAGATAGTCAGGGCCAGCCCGCTTGCCACCTGATTAGCCATCAGGGTGAGAGTAAGTACTGCAAAGATCAAGGCCATGAGTGCACCAGCCGTCATCCCGCAAAGTACAGCCACCAGAAGACTACCGCTTTTAGCCATGGCAATGAACCCGGAGATGGCACCCACCAACATCATGCCTTCCACGCCAAGATTCAGCACTCCAGATTTTTCAGTAACCAGTTCTCCCAAAGCTGCATAGACAAACGGGGTACCCGCTGCTATTGACGCAACAAGGATCTGAATAAGAATATCTCCATCCATTAGTTAACCTCCAGGCGGGATCGATCCAGACGCATCCGGTAATGAATAAGAAAATCTGCAGCCAGAAGGTAAAAGAGCAGCAGACCCTGGAAAATTCCGGTCACAGCAGAGGGCAGATCAAGATTCATCTGCCCAGACTCTCCTCCCAGATACAGCAGCGCCATAAGAAGACTGGAGAGGAAAATACCGCCCGGATGCAATCTTCCCACAAAAGCCACAATGATGGCCGCATAACCATAACCTGGTGATACAGAAGGAAGGAGTTGCCCAATGGGACCAGCTATCTCCAGTACCCCGGCAATTCCGGCAGCAAGACCGCCGCTCAGCAATCCTATCCAGATAAGTTTTTTGTATTTGAAACCGGCATAGGTCGCCGCCTTTTGAGCCAACCCTGCCACCTGCATCTGATAACCGGTAAAACTCTTCTGAAGAAACACCCAACCCGCAATCACTCCGCCAAGGGCCAGAAAAACACCAAGGTGCAGACGAGTCCCCTCAACCAGCACTGGCAGGATTGCAGAGTCCCCAAAAAGAACTGATTGGGGAAATCCATAGCCATTGGGGTCCTTCAGAGGACCGTGCACAAGAAGTGCCAGTAAAAGTACTGCAACATAGTTGAGCATCAGGGTTACCAATATTTCATTGGCATTGAAGACGGTCTTCAATAACGCAGGTATGGAGGCCCACAGCATTCCGCCCACTGCACCGGCTGCAATCATCAACGGCAGGATAAACAATCCGCTGTAATCATAAAATATTATGGCAAAATACCCACCGAATATGGCTCCGACTGCCAACTGCCCTTCCGCCCCGATATTCCAGATACTTGCCCGAAAGCCCACGGCAAGACCGGTTCCAATAAGCATAAGCGGCGATGCCTTGATGAGAAGTTCACCGATACCATAGAGATCATTCACTGGCTCCACAAAGAACGCATGGAAAGCCTCTGCAGGATTTTTCCCGAGCAGACTGAAGATAATCAATCCACTGATAAGCATCAGAACCGCTGCAATCAGCGGGGAAAGATATTTCATCGCCTTTGATGGTTCGGAACGGGGTTCTATTTTAACAAACATGGCTCTCCTGATCAGATGTTGCTTCATGAGAAGTACCTTCCGCCGGACCACCAGGAAACATTCCACTCATCCAGAGTCCGATCTCTTCCTTACTGGTCTCATCCACATTCACAGAAGGAGATACACAGCCCTCAGCGATGACTATGAGGCGATCACAGATTTCAAACAATTCATCCAGTTCCTCAGAGACCACAAGAACTGCAGATCCATTGTTGCGAAGATCTATCATGGATTGACGGATAATATTGGCAGCACCAATATCCACTCCCCAGGTTGGCTGTGAAACAATAAGGAGCTCCGGTGACTGAAGAATTTCCCGGGCCGTAATGAACTTCTGCATATTCCCACCGGAAAGGCTGGTAATGGGATCATCCTTGGAGCCACACTTCACAGTAAAATCACTAATGCATTTTTCTGCGAACTGAGCTGCCTTTTGAAATTTGAGCAACCCATTTGCCACCATGCCGTGGCGATGGGCGGTGAGGATCACATTCATGGAAAGAGACATTCCAGGAACAGCGCCACGCCCCAGACGTTCTTCGGGAACAAATCCCAGGCTCCTGTTTCGCCTCTCATCAGGTTTGAGGTGCCCCACAGACTCACCGGAGATTGCAATGCAGTCTTTCTCATCAACCAGCCTTTCCCCACTGAGAGCATATAACAGTTCCTGCTGACCATTGCCTGAAATGCCGGCAACACCCAGAATCTCGCCTCCCCTCACCGAAAAACTGATTGATTTCAGATCTGTCCCGAACTGATCAGCGGAACTCTTGAACAGATTTTTCACCTCAAGACACCGTTCCCCATCCACAACAGGCCTCTCCCTGGAACAGACGGGAAGCTCCTTGCCAATCATCATCCGAGCAAGGGAGGTGGCAGTTTCATCAGCTGGCACAGCATATCCTGTCACCTTGCCCCCTCTGATGATGGTGGCTGAATGGCAAAGCTCCATTATCTCATCGAGCTTGTGACTGATATAGAGAATGGAACAGCCCTCATCCGCCAGACGCCGCAGTGTCTCAAACATCTTACGCACCGCCTGTGGAGTGAGAACGGAAGTGGGTTCATCCATTATCAGCAGTTTTGGATGCTGCAGGAGACAGCGGATAATTTCCACCCTCTGACGCAACCCGACAGACAGGGAATAGATAAGCCGGCCCGGATCAAGGGGAAGGCCATACTCCTCAGAAACCTCTTCGATGCGACCAGCCAGAGATTCCATGCTCTTATAGTCATCCATTGCAAGAGCAATGTTTTCCGTTACGGTCAATGTCTCAAAGAGTGAAAAATGCTGAAAAACCATCCCAATACCCAACCTTCTGGCATGGGCGGGGTTCTGAATGGCAACCGCTTCACCATCCCAGATAATCTGACCGCTATCGGGTTTTACCACCCCGTAAATCGCCTTCATCAAGGTGCTCTTTCCGGCACCATTCTCACCGAGCACAGCATGGATTTCACCGGGTGCAATACTCATATCAATGGAATCGTTGGCAATGACAGAAGGATAAACCTTTGTCATTCCCTTCAACTGCAAACGTGGGGTTTTTCTCATAAATATTCCTGTTATATTATTCCCGTTTGTGCACCAGCCGACCATCCACATAGGTGTGAGAAACCGTTCTGTCGTCACCCATAATCATAAGAGCAAACAGAAGGTCCACTATAGTTTCAGATTTCTCCGAACGCTTTGCCTGCAAAACTGTTGCCGCAGGATCAAGTACCACAAAATCAGCCTCTTTGCCCACCTCGAAATTCCCCAGTAAATGATCAAGGGACAGTGCCTCAGCTCCTCCAAGAGTTGCCATATACAAGGCCTCAATGGCCGAAAATTTCTGTTTCTGAAGCTGCATGATTTTATAGGCTTCACTGAGACTTGTAAGTATTGAAAAAGATGTTCCACCACCAACATCGGTGGCCACTCCCACCCGGACATTTTCTTTCCGGGCACGTTCGAGATCAAAGAGTCCACTGCCCAGAAAGAGATTTGATGTGGGACAGAAGGCAATTACAGAATCCGTATCATAAAGTCCCTTCCACTCACCATCTTCCAGATGAATGCAGTGCCCGAAAATACTCCTGGGGCCGGTGAGGCCAAAATACTCATACACATCCAGATAACTCTTCCGGTCTGGAAAAAGCTCCTGAACCCACTGGATTTCCTCTTTGTTTTCAGACAGATGGGTCTGCATATAGAGATCCGGATACTCCCGCATCAACTGCCCGGCAACTGCCAGCTGATCCGGTGTTGAGGTGGGAGCAAAACGAGGAGTTACAGCATAAAGAAGACGCCCCTGATTATGATATTTCTCAATGAGCATCCGACTGTCATCATAGGCTATTTCCGGTGTATCAAGCAGATCAGGGGGAGCATTTCTGTCCATCAGCACCTTCCCGGCGATGATCCGCATGTTCCTCCGTTGGGCAGCAGCAAAAAGTGCTTCAGCAGACTGATGATGAACAGTGCAGAATACTGCAGCTGTGGTGGTGCCGTTTCGCAGCAGCTCCGCCACAAAAAACTCTGCCATTTCCCTGGAATATGCTATATCGCCATACTGTTTCTCTGCCGGAAATGCATAGTTATTTAACCATTCCAGCAATTGTTCACCATAAGCTGCTATGATCTCTGCCTGGGGAAAATGAATATGGCAATCAATAAATCCAGGAACAATCAGCTGATCGGGATACTCATGAATATGTGCATCCTCCAGCAACTGATCCCTGCCCTCAGACCAGTCACCAAACCACACGATATGCCCTTCTTTCAGCAGCAACAATCCATCTTCAACATAACGGACCGCACCGTCAAAATCCGACCGTTTTTCAACTGATTCTGAAAAATCAAGAAAGCGACCCCGAACACCGTCTATTGCACTATTCCTCATTTTTATTTCTTGATGGCATTTTCAACGGCATTAATGATGGTCTGATACCCGGTGCAACGGCAGAGATTACCGGCATGCCCCTTTGCAATCTCCTCCCGTGAAGGCCTGGTACCACTGTTCTTCTCAATAAAAGAGGTACTGCTCATGATAAGACCTGGAGTACAGAATCCGCACTGTACTGCCCCTTCTTCCACATAGGCTTCCTGTACAGCAGAGAGTTTCCCATCTCTGCATTCCCCTTCAACTGTCCGCACATTCCGGCCCTTGGCCCACACCGCAAGGTAGAGACAGGAATCGACTGCGACATCATCCACCAGCACGGTACAGGCACCGCATTCACCAACCCCGCAACCATGTTTGACACTGGTGTACCCCAGCTCCCGCAGGACATCCATGAGTGATTTACGCACATCCACATCCAGTTCATATGGTCTGGAGTTTATAGACAGGCTGATATCCATTCTACTTATCATGTCAATTCCTCCTGCATCTCCGCGGCCTGGCGAAGCCCCTTTCGGGCCAGCGTTTTAATAATATGGAGCCGAAACTCTTTCCCCGCCCTCCAGGACTCACGCGGCCGGACATCATCCACCAGAGCCTCAGTGAGTAATTCCAGAGTTTCCTCGGTGACGGCTCTGTTTGCAACGGCTTTCTCGGCATTGGAACAACGGATAGGGGTCGGTGCAGCAACAGTAAAGGCAAGCTTCAAGGTGCTGATACGTTCATCATCCATCGTCAATCCCACGCCACAGCCAATGGTTGCGATATCCATAGCTCCACGCATGGCATATTTCTGATACGAAGCAAGAACCCCCTTATAATTGGGGGGGCGAATCCGAAAAGCCTTAAGGATATCACCCTGCTGCAACAAGGTACGACCAGGTCCGGTATGGAAACCGTTAATGGACTCAATGCGCTCACCCTTAACTCCTTCAATCAAAAGATCAAACTCATAAATCAGCGCAGCACAGGCGCTGTCAGCACTCACGGCACCATTACAAATATTCCCACCCATGGTAGCACAGTTTCGAACTTGGGGTCCGCCTATGGTTCCGAGAGACTGCACTATCATTGGGGTGTGCTTCTGGATCAACTCATGTTCTATTATTTCAGTACAGGTGGCGAGCGCTCCGATAAAAATATTACCCTCTCCATCCTGTCGAATCTCTTTGAGTTCGTGGAGGCCATTGACATCCACAAGAGAGGCGTAATCACTGTTACCACCATGGAGCCGCACCAGGACATCAGTACCACCCGCAATAACTCTTGCCTTCTCATCTGCTGCCAGCGCCTGCACAGCATCTATGACACTACTGGCATAATGATATTTTTCAATTGGGAACATGTTCTTCTCTCTTAGATAAGTCCTGCATCTTTGAAATGTTTGAACAACACTTTAGGGGTCATGGGTATCTCGTTGATCTTTACTCCAGTAGCATCCCAGATTGCATTACGAATGGCTGGTCCCTGTGAAATAGCCGGTGGCTCACCAAGTGATTTATTGCCGTAGGGACTTGTGGGGTCAAAGGTGTCCACAAAGGCACTCTTCAACTCCGGTATATCCACCGAGGTGGGGATCTTATAATCAAGCAGATTTCCGTTAAAAATCCAGCCGCTTTCAGGATCGACCAGCAGCTCCTCAAAGAGTGCCATACCAATCCCCATTGCCATTCCACCATGAACCTGTCCCTCAGCTGAGAGGGGATGAATGATCTTTCCGGCATCGTGCACATTAATGATCTCATGTATGGAAACCGTGCACATCTCGACATCAACCTCAAGGTCAACAAAGGTGCAGCCGTAACTTGGAGCATTGGTACAGGTTTTTGCAGAAACTTCAGCGGTGATCTGCCCCCCCCGCTCTTTGTGATAATAACTGTCCAGAGCCAGCTCAGTCAGATCAACAACAACCTTTTCCGGGCTTCCTCTCTGAATTATTTTCCCCAGCTGCAGATCAAGGTTCCCGGGGTCTTCTCCTGTCATCAGCTGACAGTGGCCCAAAATTCGTTTTTTAAGTTTTTCAGCGGCCTGCTGAACTGCTGGAGCGGTGACATAAGTCTGCCGGGAAGCATAGGCACCCGGATCAAAAGGAGTCACATCGGTATCCTGTTCCGAAACCACGTGGATGGCCTGATACTCAACGCCCAGGGTTTCAGCAGCCATCTGGGCAAGGGCAGTGTCGGAACCCTGCCCAATTTCTGTGGCGCCGATCTGCATGTGAATAGTACCATCCTGGTTCAGAACCAACCTGCACCCTGCAATCTCAACGCAGGCAGGATAGGTACCTGAACCGTAGCTGAACGATGCCACCCCGAGCCCCCGCAGCAGAGGCCCCTGCTGGTCAGCATACTGTTTTTTTCTGCTGTCCCAGCTGATAAGCTCACGACCCTTTTCAAGACACTCTATCATGGCTACAGAATGTTTCAGATCCCCGGTCTTGGCGAGAATATCACCTGCCCTGGCAGAATTTTTAATCCGAAAATCAACGGAATCCATTCCAATTTCCCGAGCCACCTCCTCTATAACACTCTCCAACCCGAAAAAGAGTTGGGGTGAACCGTAGGCACGCATGGCACCGGCAGCCGGAATGTTTGCATAATGGGTGGTGGCGGAAAAACGTGTTACTGCTTTAGGGTAAAGATTGCAGGATTTGGATCCTGCAGCCATGGGTATGGAATGACCATGGGACGCATAGGCTCCAGTGTTTGAGATAACATTAAGGTCAAGAAACTTCAGAGTACCATCACGGCTGACACCGGCCCGCACCGTCACCGTTTGAGAATGCCGGGTACGGGTAGCCACCAGCCCCTCCTCCCGTTCAAGCTCCAGTTTCACCGGCAGACCGCCAAGTTTTGTGGTAAGAAAGGCGACCATGGGTTCCAGAACCACATCTTGTTTATTACCAAAACCACCACCTATATAAGGTTTGATGACCCGGATTTTCGGCCAGGGCATATCCAGTGCCTGCCCCACAATACGACGACAGATATGGGGTATCTGAGTGGAGCTGACAATAACCAGATGGTCGTTATCATCCATATAGGCATAGGCCGTGTGGTTTTCCAGGTGACAATGCAGGATAATCGGAGTAGAAAAACTGCCTTCCACCACAGTCACGGCTTTTTTCTCAGCATCACTGAAAGTGCCACCAGTTTCAAAACTGGTGGACTTAATGATATTGCCGCCATCATGGATGGCAGGGGCACCTTCAGCCATGGCTGCAGCAGAGTTTACACACACCGGAAGCTCTTCATACTCGACCTTCACCAATTGTGCCGCCTTTGCAGCAGTAAGAAGATCGCGGGCCACCACAATGGCAACCTCATCCCCGTGAAATCGTACATGATCTGTCAGCAGCAGACGATCCGCCACATCCTGATGATCAGGATCGAGGGAAAATGGATGGCCAGCGGTTGGATATACATTTTTGGGTACATCCGCATGGGTAAACACTGCCTCCACACCGCTGATCGCAAGGGCTGCACTCGTATCAATACTCTTCACGAGGGCATGCGCAACAGGACTTCTGACATATTTGGCTTGCAGCATACCCGGCATACTGAAATCATCAGTATAGCGGGTCTTGCCGGTGACCTTCGCCCTGACATCTTTACGTATGTGTGACTGTCCAACTGCCATAATCAGATTCTCCACAAGGTATCTGGATTGTTAAAAACCACCCGATAAATACACATTCTTTTTTTAATGATATTCCAGGAAAGAGTAAAGGTCTCACTGTTTCATTTCCCGATGCCCCATCAGCAATTATGGTGCCAGAGTATCGCCTCCAGCACACCTCCCGCTACAGCCATGGCCTTATCCGATGAGGTACTGCAGAATGCCACCTCGCCACGGGGATCAATATCACCCAGTTTTGTCCGCAGGCTAACCGGAGTATTGCTTCGCAACAGGCCACGTAACACACCTGAAACATGAGCAACAACAGGAGTCCCGGCCACAGTGGCCACACGCTCTCCCGCGACTACTTCATCTCCGATATCACATGCAGTCTCAAAAACCCCATCATTGGGTGCGCGTAGCAAACGCTGATGGGTAAACCCGGCAATACTCCCGGGTATTCCCGTATCCGGTAGGGCTGTACCCTCCCTGACAACCCGGCCTAACCCATGACCGCGCATGGTCTCAACAACCAGATGTACATCCACACCGGCATCAAATCCAGGTCCAAGCCCAATCACCAGCTCGGCGTCATCAATCCCGGTTCCCGTATTTCGCTTGGCAATGATTGCATCAATCACCACATCCGGCTGGTATTGAGCGAAACTCCCTGCACCCGGATCAACCAGCAGGGGTATCTCTCTACCGGCAATACATTCACCAAATTCTGCCACATCTTTTATGTGTCTTGCCGTAACCCCCTCCACGCTCATCTTCCCTCGACACACTGCCTCAGAAAACGATACCAGGCGCCGTACCGCCAGGGGATGTTTCGTCTCCAGAAGGAGCAGATTTTCAAATCCTGAACGATGCAGCCTCAGAGCAACCCCGGTAGCCAGATCCCCTGCCCCCCGCATAGCAATCTTCAAATCTTGCAATTTTGTTATATTAAAGGTACTTTCTTTCATTATTGTCCAACCCGACAAGTAATACTATTTTAAAGAGTCGCTGGACTCTTTTCGGTACCCCCTTGAGGGGTGAAAGTTCCTTGGTGGGGTCTCAAAACTTCTGATTTCAAGGATCCTTCACGGTTTCTTACTTTTTATTTCTGATTTCACAGAATAAGGCACTAAATGGGGCGGTCTCTGCGAGCAGGTTAAACAATACTGCTGCCTCCACCGCGTCAACCAGACTCTTGGCATTCACCTGGGATTTCAACTCCACGTCGGTGGCCCTGAGACCTTCTTTGACGAGACTCAGCCTGACCTCATCGTCCTCATATAAAAACACAGCTCCGTTGTCGGTGAGTCTTGCTGCTCTGTGGTCATGCATGACCTCCATAATCCCCGGTGCCGCCATGAGGAAACCTTCTCCATGGGCTTTGAGACTTGCTGCGGAAAGATGCACCCGTGATTTATCCATATAAGGGGCACCGCTGGTGGGACAGAAAGTTTGACAGTTACCACACTGATTACAGAAATCTGCGATATTAATAATCTGATAGGCCTGTTTCAAATGCACCTCACCATTAACCACCACCGAACCATCAGCCTTGACGGTCTGTATGGGATAGCTCACAGGATTCGCCCGCAGCGCCACATTTGCCCTATTGGGACATACCGTAACACAGACATTACAGACCAGATCACACTGAAGGCAGCGTGAGGCCTCGGCCACGGCCTCTTCCTCAGAGAGAGTATCCACAAAAAGATCAAAATTAAGTCTCTCTTCTGCATCCAATTCAGGTATCGCCGCACCGAACTGCCGTATCCCACTTTTCACCTGGAGCTCGACGAGATCAAGGTTCCGATTCTCTTCCGGGGCAATATTCACCTGAAGAGATCCTCCGCAAGCTGCTACGATAGAGGCAGTGGCACGTCTGCCGTGACCTATGGCATTAATCAGAGAGGATATATCAATTACATCTCCTCCAGCAAACACCCCCGATAGAGAAGACTGGAGTGAAAAATTGTCTACCTCAAGTATTCCCCCTGGCAGAAAATCCAGTTCCACCTTCTGACCAATGGCCACAATTATCGAGTCGACCTCAAGCACATAATTTCTACCTTCCACCTTCACCGGACTGCGACGTCCGGAATCGTCCGGATCGCCAAGTTTCATCGTGGCCACCTCGAGACCGGTAACCTTCCCGTCCTCCACCTGAACCACCTCAGGGCCAGCCAGTTCAACCACAACCACACCTTCTTCCAGTGCACCAAGTATCTCTTCATGATCCGCCGGCATCTGCTTTCTGGTGCGACGGTAAACAATGGAAACATCGCCCTCTTTTCCAACCAGTCGCTTTGCGGTACGGGCAGCATCCATTGCCGAATTACCAGCGCCTATCACAATCACCTTTTTTCCGATATCAGGGGCTTTACCATGTCGAACCGCGCTGAGGAAATCCAAATGATCCAACACCCCGGATGCATCCGCGCCGGGTATGGAAAGGGTAGAACTTCCCTGGGCTCCAATTGCGATATAAACAAAGTCATGGGAGCGCCGAAGTTCCGCAAATTTTGCAGCATCAACCCTCACCCCGGTATGCAAAGTGACACCGAGCGCAAGAATACGATCAACATCCTTCTTGAGGCTTTCATCATCAAGCCGGAACACCGGGATACCATCCGAGGCCATACCACCGACAAAATCTTTGGACTCAAAAATATCAACCTGGTAACCTTCAAGGCGGAGAAAAAATGCCGCTGACAGACCGGATGGCCCGCCACCGATGATGGCCACACTTTTCCCGTTATCAGGACGAGGAATAAGCTCAATTTCCTCCTTCTGGCTCCGGGCAATAAAGCGCTTAATTTCCCTGATAAGTAGCGGAGAGTCATAGTTCAGTCTAGTGCACTTGTATTGACAAGGGTGATCACACACCATTCCCTGCATATTAGGAAAGGGATTGGTGGCAAGGATGGTGCGATAAGCGTCTTCAAATTCACCACGGGCAGTATAATACATATAACGAGGCACATCCTGGGAGGCTCCGCAGGATGTGACGCAAGGGGCACCGGCACAGTCAAAACGGGGCAGATGGCGCACTGTTTTGACATTCTGGTAAGGAAACAGATCCTTACCGTAAAGCCCCTTCTGCACCACTGTTTCGGCATAGTTTTTCAGGTTTGCCAAAGCTGCAGCCACCAAATCATCCATTGCAGCCCGACTGCAGATCAGCTCGGAAAGAGATCCTGCCCCGGCTTCTTTCATGCCGTCAAGTACAGTTGCCGCATACTGGGTCACCCGCGTGTAACCACCTGGTTTCAGAACATCAGAACAGACCGTGACAGGTGCCATACCGCAAGCCAGAGTATCAAAAATATTAAAGGTATCAACGCCTGCACAGAAAGAGAGATCGAGTGCACCGTTAAACTCATCTTGGAGTCTTGCAGCAAGGTTGATGGAAATAGGGTGCAGAGCACGACCGGACATATAACACATGGCCTCTGTCTTTGGCAGCGCTTGATCAATATTAGTGGTCTCAAGGGTGTTGGTAAGTTTGATATTAAATTCCACCCCTCTGGTGGTGGCGGCATCCCTCAAGGCTGTTATCAATTTAATAGCATCCGGGTATTTTAAATCATGCTCAAAGGCCAAATCCGGCACATCTATCTCAAAGGCCAGTTTATTGTTCAAAATATCACGAAGCCGCTCGGGACCCAGCAGAGTGGGGTTCAGCTTGATGGTGGTGTGATAGCCACGATCTTCAATAAAATACCGAGCTATTTTCTCAATTTCATCAGGTGGACATCCGTGCATGGTTGAAATCGTAAGGCTATTTGATATCCGACTGGGAATTTTAAGATCTTTCACTCCTGGATATATCTCTGCTATTTTTTCAATTTTGGCGGCCAGCTCTTCAGAGCAGTCTTCCATGCGATCAAAGAAGCGCTGTACAGATGGGCTATGGATTCCATTCAGTTCATAACCAGCACTCATGTTAAAAATAAAACCGGCATTATCCCCTGCAAAGCCCAGCTTGTCACGAAGGATATAAAGCAGGATAAATCCGTTGAGATATTCGTTAAAAGACTCATCCAGTTTCAACTCCTGGGACCATTCACAGTTATAACCCTCGTCCGTCATATCAATACAGGGCTTGGTCACATCCAGCTCATCCAATACCTGGATGGTCTTCAGCTCAATATATCGGCTTCCAGTGAGCCAGGCGGACACAATATTCTGAGCCAGCTGAGTATGAGGACCGGAGGCTACGCCCAAGGGAGTTTCCAGGAGATCTCCATAACGATGGATGCGAAAGGGATCTGTCTCACAGGGAATGAAAAACTGCTCCCTGGCAATACCAAAAATCTCATTTCGCTCTTCAAGATCAGTGAGAATCCACTTGAGAAGAATGTCAATATCTGTGCAGAAAAAGAGATCTTTTTTCATCTGTTACTCCTGTATCTCATGTTTTTTTTGTGGTGGGGAACTAAGGGTACGACTGATATACTTTCCACAACCCGCAAATGCGGTAAGAATCCCCCTGTGGACGATGACCTCCCCACGGAGAAGAACGGTGCGAGGCCAACCTCTAACCCGCATACCTGAAAAAGGTGTATAATCCACCTTCTGATGCAGAGTTTTCGTGGTAACAATCTTCTCCTCTTCAGGATCTAGAATCAGCAGATCAGCATCAACACCCACTGCCAAATCGCCCTTAGCAGACAACCCCATGATACGAGCAGGATTTGTGGCAATAAGCTCCACAAAACGGTTTAAATCAATACGTTTTTTCAAGACTCCCTCCGAAAAAAGAACGGGCACCCTGGTTTCAATGCCGGGAATACCACTAGGAGCTGCAAAAACGTTATCGCGGCCCTTGCTGTACTTCTGTTCAAAAGAGAATGAGCAGTGATCGGTAGCCACCACATCAATGGAACCATCTGCCAGGCCCTCCCACAGGGCCTCACAGTCCTGTTGACTCCTTAAAGGAGGAGCCATGATATACTGTAGTCCTTTTCTGTCTACTGAATCCCTGTAACAGGAGTCGGTGAGAACCAGGTACTGAGGACAGGTTTCCACATAGACCGGAAAACCCTCTTTTCGGGCAGCCCTGATAACTTCAAGGCCCGAAGCCGTGGATAGATGTACAATATAAATGGGCACGTCTCCCGCTGCCCTGGCAAGAGCAATGAGCCTGTGTATAGCTTCAGCTTCACAAAAATCCGGACGGCTAAGGGGGTAAATTGCGGGATCTGCCACCCTTGCAGTGCGGCCCAGTGTCTCATTCAAGCTATTGATAATGGCATGATTTTCAGCGTGAAATGCGGTGAGTCCTCCTGCCTTGCTGCTGGCCTTTAGCACCCTTATAATTTCCCCGTCATCAAGACGACCCGAATAGGTGAAATAAACCTTAACCGTCGGGATGCCTCCTTTCACCAGCCCTTCCATGGAAGAGAGGATATTGTCATCCACATGCTGCATTACACTATGGAAGCCATAGTCAATGACCATTTCAGGTGCAGCCTGCTTACGGTAAAGATCCGTCTGAAAGGTTAGGGAGCACCCGTCAGGACCAAAGCCCGGATGCTCAACAATGCTGGTGGTTCCACCATGAGCTGCGGCCACGGATGCATGGTAAAAACCGTCACTCACCCGCTCTGCTCCAACACTGAGATTACAGTGAGTGTGTACATCAATGCCGCCGGGCATCACATAGCACCCACCCGCATCAATAATCTGCTCTGCAGCTACTCCGGTACGGTCTATATGTTCACCTATGGCAGCAATACGTCCCCCCTCAATCAGAATATCCGACCGAAGGATCATGGTGGCTGTCACCACTGTTCCGTTTACCACCAGTGTGCTCATCTTTTATTCACCAAGCTTTGCCCAGAGTCGTTGTCCCTGCTCCCGTGCATAGGAGAGGATCTCTTCCTCATCTACCAGAGTAGAACGCCTGTCCTCCACAATCACCTGTCCTTTGGCGATAACGTTGTTAACATGCAGCGCCTCCAGCCCGAAGAGAAAATGACCATGGAAGTTATCAGTTCTGACTTCTGTTGGAGTATCATAATCAAGGATGACCAGATTATTTTCCCCGTCACCAATAGCTTCAAACTGGCCAAGGTAGTTATGCACGTTACGAAACCGGCGATACACTTCATCATAAGAAACTCCCCCTGTTGTGGAACAGGCCAGATGATGAGCCTTGGCGGAACGCAGCATATCATTGTGCATGCCGTCGGTACCGAGCATGATATTGGAGAGCCAGTCATAATCAGTGAGACCGACGTTATTATTCTGATTGGATTCCACATTGGACACCACCCACACAGGCGACTTGGCAATCAGATTCCGTTCCGCATCATCACAGTGAACACAGTGACCAAGAATGGTTTTGGAGCTCTCGAGGCCGCCTAGATCATGGAGGCGCATGGCCACACGCTTGCCGTATGTCTCCAGACAATGTTCTTCATCCGCTTTGTCTTCAGCCACATGAATATGAAGACCGGTGTTATATTTTCCAGCCAGAGCAACGGATTTTTCAAAAAGATCATCTCCGACAGTGAAAGAGGCGTGTAACCCTATGAGGCCTGGACGCCCCGAAGCCAGATAGGAATCATGTTCTGCAAGGCTCTTTTCAGCAGCTTCCTGACCATTCCTGTCCGATGATTCATGGCACATCAAATGACCAATGCCCAAGCGTTCAAAGGCCGCAGCAATAGTTTCCAGACTGCTTTCCACGTGCATGGGGGAGGCGTGGTGATCTATACAGAAGGTGACTCCGCGCCTCGCCATCTGCAATGCTGCCCCAAGGGCACTGGCCTCAATCATATCGTGATCAAGACGTTTATCCACGCGCCACCACACATACTGTAACACTTCAACAAAATTGCTGGGAATCCGAGTCGGGGCGGGCATACCACGACACAATGCAGAATATATATGGTGGTGCCCACAACCAAAGGAACGGGTCACAAAACGGCCCTTGCAGTCCATCACTTGGTCACTCTGCTGTCGTGCCCCGGGTTCAGGGATGGCATCAATGAGAGTCAGGCCACCGGTGTTACCTTTTTCTACAGCAAGATGCGCAGACGAAACCTGAAGTGTTTCAGAATCAATATATTGGCAATTCTGGAGATAGAGAGTCATCGATATACTCCTTAATGTATCATTACAGGATAAAAAACAGCCTCAGGTCTTCTTTGCAACAGGGTCCAGTGGCAGGGCGAATCTCCTTTTCCCATCATAATCGCAAAAGGCGTTTGCGATGGCAGGAGCGGTGGCAATACAACCAATTTCCCCCACGCCCTTGGCACCAAATGGACCTTCCGGATCATCGGACTCCACACCGACAACCTCTATTTCCGGCAGATTATTAATCGTGGGAATCCCAAGAGCGCGATACTTCCCGGAGGTGAGTTTGCCATCCTTCACAGGAACCTTCTCCGTAAGAGCATAACCTACACCCATGGATACGCCGCCTTCTATCTGACCTTCAAAGAGATTGGGATTGAGAATCCTGCCGGCATCATGGGAGGCAATTATTTTTTCCAACCTTCCCTCTCGATCAAGAATTGCAAGGTTGGTCGCGTAGCCGTAAGAGATATGGGAGATGATTTCACCTGGTTTACCATCCGCATCGGTATAGTCACAGATAAACTCTCCCCGATATGTTTTACCGGCCAGCTCTGCGAGGGAATTATTCTCTAAATCCTTCGTCAGCTCTCCGGCGGCGTCGATGATGGCGCGCCCCAGAAGCAACGTACCACGACTGGCTGTGGTGGGCCCTCCCACAGCGCCTGATGCCGTACTGACAAAAGGCGTAATCAGGTCAATATCTGTAATCCCTGTGGCTTCACAGAGAACCTGGCGAGCAATGGTATGAACCCCCTGGCCCATCTCTGTCCAGCCATGGTGAAGAGTTATCCTGCCACCTTCATGAACCTCGATGATGACCTTGCTTTCCTCAGTGAGACCATTACCGACACCACAGTTTTTTATGGCACAGGCCAGGCCCTTATACTCTGCTTTATCATAAGCATCTTTGACACTGAGCAGGGTTTCTCTGAGTCCCACACTGGCAGTGAGAACCTGTCCTGGGGCAAGCATTTTCCCAACATCCAGCGCATTATCATAACGAAACTGCCAGCGATCAAATTCACCCTTGGTACAGAGTTCATCAATGAGACTCTCCAGGGCAAAAGTGGCCTGATTAACACCAAATCCCCGCATGGCGCCGCAGGGGATATTATTGGTGTACACGGATCTGGCTTCAATATCAACCGCCTCAAAGTGGTACCCGCCGCAGGCATGGGTTCCGGCACGATCCATCACCGGGCCGCCAACTGAGGCATAGGCGCCGGTATCTCCAAGAATCCGAGCATGAAGCGCAGTCAGCATACCCTTTTCATCGCAGCCTATCTCATATTTGAGAATGGTTGGATGACGCTTGGGGTGCATACGGATGGACTGGGGCCGCGTCAGTTTATACTTCACGGGAATATTCAGGTAATGACAAGCCAGAGCCGCATGCCCCTGTACAGTCATATCTTCCTTCCCACCAAAGGCTCCACCACAGTCAACAACCACCACTTCAACCTGTTCCTGTGACAAGCCTAGCTGATGGGCAATTTCATCACGTTCGCGGTAAGGTCCCTGACTCTGGGAGAACACCTTAATACCGCTCTCCGTTGGAACAACCACACAACACTCCACCTCAAGGAAACCATGGTCAATTGCGGGAGTAGTGAATGTGCCGCTGGCGATGAAGGCGGAACCGGCAAGCAGTGTCTCCACATCCCCTCGTCTGATGATCTTCTCCCCGAGAAGGTTACCCTGTTCATGGACCTTGATGTCACTTTCCAGGGCCCGGGTCATATCAGTGAGTGCTTCGAGTACCTCATATTCCACAGTAATTGCCTCTACGGCAGCCCTGGCCTGAGCCTCTGTTTCTGCAACAACTGAAGCCAGAACGTCTCCAATGTAGCGGGTAATCTCACCCTCCTCAATCATCAGAGGCCAGTCTTCAATAATGAGCCCGGAGTTTCGTTGGCCGGGAATATCCGAAGCCAGCAACACCCGTCTGACTCCAGTCATCTTCTCTGCTGCACTCACATCAATGGAAAGGATTCGGGCACGAGGATGATCTGAAAACTTGAGGGCCCCATGGAGCATACCCTCAATACGGATATCATCCACAAAAGGTTTGCGGCCAAGGGCGCGATCAACAGCCTTGAACTTAGGGCTGGAAACTGCAATGGTGGCTTTTTTATCGAAGGGAATCTCGGTCTTGCCGCGTAGGGCAGCTGCAGCCTCAAGAACCGCATCGACTATTTTCACATAGCCGGTACAGCGACAGAGATTAAAACGCAGTGCCTTTTCAACCTCCGCCCTAGTGGGACTCTGATTGGCCTGAAGAAGAATCTTGGCTCGTGTTAGAAAGCCCGGAGTACAGAAACCGCACTGCACCGCACCTTTGGCAACAAAGGCCCGACCCAGAGTCTGGGCAAGAGATTCGGGAAGACCTTCCAGGGTAACAACCTTCTTCCCCGCTACTTTTTTCATGGGAGTAGCACAGGCAAGAACCGCCTTTTCATCCACCTCCACCAAACACGCTCCACAGGCAGCCTGCCCGGAACAGCCGTCCTTGGCAGCAGTCAGATTTTGATCGTTGCGTAACCATGAGAGCAGAGACATGCCCTCATCACCTGAAAACTGCTGCAGCTTACCATTGAGTATCAGCTCAATCATCATATCCCCCCGTACCCGGTTAGCCTGAAAAAAATTAAAATGCCCGAGGAGTTCCCCTTTCCAGAAGACGCTGCAGAGCATCTGCCGCGTTTTTCTGTTTTGCCAGGAACATCATTGCCGCAATAATATAGGGTTTATAGCTTGCCTCTTTGTACTGGGGAACCCGGTAACGATCAAAAACCGATGCCTCAACTTCACCATGCTCGCAGGAAACACCGCTGATATCTGCAGGAAGACAGTGCATGTACAGAGCAGAACCGTTATGGGTGGTGGCCATACGCTCTTCGGTACAGGTCCAGTCCATATGCTTTTTATTCTGACTCAGCAACTCCTGCTCAAGAGATTTAATGCCACCCATGTCTCCCTTTCCATAAAGTTCGGTACGTTTTTCCATCGCTGCAAAAGGTGCCCATGACTTTGGATACACAATATCAGCTCCGACAAAAGCCTCCTCCATGGAATTAGACTTTGTGAAACGGCCGCCGGACTCGGCTGCCTGACGTGCTGCCACCTCCTCAACCTCTGGCATCACCTCATACCCTTCAGGATGAGCGAGAACCACGTCCATCCCGAAACGGGTCATCAGACCAATAACTCCCTGGGGAACAGAAAGGGGTTTTCCGTATGAAGGTGAGTAGGCCCAGGTCATGGCAATCTTTTTGCCTGCGAGATTTTCAATGCCGCCAAAATGTTTAATTATATGGAGCATATCAGACATGGACTGGGTGGGGTGATCAATATCGCACTGCAGGTTGACAAGGGTAGGGCGCTGTTCCAGTACCCCTTCCTCATATCCTGCCTGGACGGAATCGGCCACATTGCGCATATAAGTATTCCCTTTACCGATATACATGTCATCCCGAATACCAATAACGTCGGCCATGAAGGAAATCATATTTGCGGTTTCTCGTACAGTCTCGCCATGGGCAATCTGTGACTTTCCTTCATCAAGATCCTGAACTTCAAGCCCCAGCAGATTACAGGCACTGGTGAAGCTGAAGCGGGTCCGGGTAGAGTTATCGCGAAACAGAGACACTCCCAGACCGGAATCAAAGATCCGGCTGGATATATTCTGCTCTCTCATCCCCCGCAGAATCTCTGCCACGGTAAACGTTGCACTGATTTCATCGATGGATTTCTCCCAGGTCAGGAGGAAATCGCTCCTGTGCATATTCTGGTAATCCAGTGTTGAAAGTTCCCTGATTAATTCTTCAATTCCAAGTTTGTCCATTTTTTATCTCCAGATAACAGTTAAGGGACGATCTGAGTCCCTTTTCCCCGGCGAATGGCTTCGCCTATATTTTCGGGATTTGTGATAATTACCTTTTCACCACCATTCCTGATAAACTGGATGGCAGCCTCAATTTTAGGAGCCATGGAACCGGGTGCAAAATGCCCTTCATGGAAATACTTCTCCATTTCAGCCACCCGAACCTGACCTAATTTTTCTTCCTTCACAGTGCCGAAATTCAGCATAACCTGTGCAACAGCCGTGGATATGACCAGCAGAGGCGCACCAAGATTTGTAGCAAGCAAGGATGCTGTTTTGTCTTTATCAATAACAGCGTCCACGCTGGTCAGGCCGATATCACTACGAACCACCGGCACTCCGCCACCCCCGGCCGTAACCACATGAAAACCATTTTCAAGAAGAGCCACAACCGCGCTCTCCTCTACAATATTCAAAGGAACAGGGGAGGCTACCACTCGCCGGTAACCGCGGTTGGAATCTTCCATAAGTATCCACTCAGGATGCTGTTCCTTAAGCTTCTCCAGCTGCTCTTTCCGATAAAACTCACCAATGGGCTTATCCGGAACGACAAAACCTGGATCAGTGGGACTTACCTCAACCTGGGTAACCACGGTTACAGCCCTGCCATCCAGGCCACGCCTTTGCAATTCATCACCCAGCGCCTGCTGAATCTGAAGACCGATGGCTCCCTGGGTGTCAGCCACACAGGAACTTAATGGCACGATATGCAGTCCCACCTGCTCTCGGGCTATCTCGGAGCGCAGCATGATGAAACCAACCTGTGGCCCATTGCCATGGGTTATCACCAGCTGATACCCCTGTTCCACAAGATCAACCAGGCGATGAGTGGTCTCGCAGATGGCCATGTACTGATCTTCGACGGTGCGTTTTTCACTGTATTTAATCAGTGAATTCCCACCGATGGCTATGACTGCCAGCTGTTTCTCTGCCATCAACCGAGCCTTAGCTCTGCTCTACATAAACAGTGGGCAACGCTGCATAAAGCGCGGCACAACGGACAAGATCTGCCTTCCAGGTCTTCTCATTTGGCGCATGCGCCTCAGCTTCCTTGCCAGGACCAAAACCAACTGTTGGAATATCGTGCATCCCGGTGATGGCTACACCGTTGGTGGAAAAGGTCCACTTGTCGATATGCGGTGCACTTTTAAAAAGTGAGGAATAGGCACTGGCTGTTGCCTGAACAGCAGGATGGTCTTCAGCCACAACCCATGAAGGGAAATAACATTCAGTGGGGTACACCAGCCCGGTATATGCCGGCGTATCATATTTATACATGGTCACCTTGGCACCAGCCGCCTTTGCTGCAGGGAGCTCAGCAATCTGGGACAGGGCAAGTTCCGCATCCTCACCAGCAGTGAGACGCCGATCGATGGAAATAGCACAACCGTCGGCCACAGCACAACGGGAAGGGGAGGTATAGAATATCTGGGAAACAGTCAGGGAACCCTTACCGAGAAAATCATCATCCTGCAGTTCCGTGTGCAGCACTTCGAGTTCCTGAAGGATTGCGGCCATTTTAAAGATGGCATTATCTCCACGTTCAGGAGCTGAACCATGGGAAGACACCCCTTCCACAGCCACCCGGATCTCCATGCGGCCACGCTGGCCACGATAAATGCCGCCATCGGTGGGCTCAGTGGAAACCACAAATTCAGGTTTCAAGCCAACCTCCTTTATAATGTACTGCCAGCAAAGGCCGTCACAGTCTTCTTCCTGAACAGTCCCGACCATGACTACTGTATAGTTATCTGCAAGATCCATATCTTTGATAATTTTTCCGGCATAGACCATGGAAGCCATGCCCCCTTCCTGATCTGAAGTTCCTCGGCCGCCAATACACTCATCATCTTCATACCCTTCGTAAGGATCAAAATCCCAATTCCCGGCAACACCAACACCCACGGTGTCAATATGGGCATCAAAGGCGATGAGTCGGGACCCGGACCCGAGATAACCAAGCACGTTGCCCATGGGGTCGATTTCAACCTTGTCAAAACCCACCTTCTCCATCTCCTCTTTAATACGGAGTACAACTTTTGCCTCATTGCAGCTTTCACTGGGAATGGCGACCATATCACGAAGAAATCTGGTCATTTCCGGTTCATATTTCTGGGCAAGTTCGTTTATCCTGTCAAAATCAAGTGTGGCCATTTTCTGTAATCTCACTCCCATGTTTATACGCAACAGCTCCCGCAGCGATCACTGCCTCAGTGAAACCGTGGCGGCTGATATCGTGGTGGCGTCATAAATTGTATATAAATTTTCATTCAATATACAGTTTTTTACAAAAAGTATAATTTTATGTCAACTCTCTTTTGAACACAAGACAACATAAGCAGTCCCAAAAGAAATCACCCTACAACACAAACTCATGCCATCCCTAGGCTTCCACGTCAAGATCCAATATTCTTTCCGACAAAAAAACTCTCCTAAACATTTTTTTCTTGTCAGGGCAGGTTTAAAAAATTATAAAAAAGGAAATATTACTAATCCTATTACAGGCAGGAGATCAATTATGTCCAAAAAAATTATCAGCACCCGCAATGCCCCGGCAGCCATCGGCCCTTACTCGCAGGCAGTAAAATATGGTGACACCATTTATATCTCCGGCCAGCTCCCCCTTAACCCTGAGACAAAAGAGGTGGAAAATGACGTAAGTCGGCAGACTGAACAGAGCATGAAAAACATCAAAGCGATCCTTGAAGAGGCGGGCTCGTCCATGGAAAAGGTTCTCCGCTGTGGGATTTTTGTAACAGATCTTGGTGATTTTGCTGCAGTGAACGAAGTATACGCGAGCTTTTTCACGAGTGATTTTCCGGCCCGGGCCACAGTCCAGGTTGCAGCTTTGCCCCTTGGCGCCAAGGTTGAGATCGATGCCATTGCCGCTGCTTAGGAGAGATGCTTTATGTCCATAGACTTTATATTTAATCATGATATCAAAAAGCCGGGCTGTGGCGCAGACCTCGCAATACTCTCAACTGACGAGGCTGAAAAGGCCCGTGCCTATCACAAAGGCTTTGAGGAATATCAAGCCTCCCCTCTGGTAGCCCTGCCTCGGCTTGCCGAATATCTCGGGATCGGGAAGCTTTTTATTAAAGACGAGTCCTCCCGCTTTAATCTAAACGCCTTTAAGGTTCTTGGCGCCTCCTACGCCATTGGCCGCTACCTTGCAGAAAAACTTGACAGAGATATCTCGGAAATATCCTATGATGAACTACGCTCCGAAGAAAACAGGAAGAAGCTTGGAAACATCACTTTTACCACAGCAACAGATGGTAACCATGGTCGCGCAGTTGCCTGGGCAGCCAGGCAGCTAAAGCAGAAAGCCGTCGTCTACATGCCCAAAGGCTCTGACCCTATACGACTGAAAAACATTCAGGCCCTTGCGGCTGAAGCCTTCATCACCGACCTCAACTATGACGATGCCGTACGACTCTCCGAACAGAAGGCACAGGAGAATGGTTGGGTCATTGTTCAGGATACGGCGTGGAGCGGCTATGAAGATATCCCCACCTGGATTATGCAAGGGTATGCGACCCTTGCCGTTGAAGCCCTGGAACAGATGGCACAGCAGGGCAGCAAATCCCCGACCCATGTCTTCCTTCAAGCGGGTGTAGGTTCTTTTGCAGGTGGCGTGCTTGGTTACCTGGCCTCAAGTCTTGGTGAGAAGATGCCCATGGTGACCATTGTTGAACCGGAGAAAGCCAACTGCATCTACAAATCTGCCCGAATTGGCGATGGCAGACCCCACAAAGTCAGCGGCGATCTGGACACCCTCATGGCCGGGCTGGCCTGTGGCGAACCAAACACCATCAGTTGGGAACTGCTTCGTGACTACGCCACAGCTTACGTATCCTGCCCCGATTATCTTGCCGCCACCGGCATGCGAGTCCTGGCAACACCTTTGAAAGGAGATGAAGTTGTGATCTCCGGAGAATCCGGAGCCGTAACCACTGGCCTGCTCCACCTTCTTATGGAATCTGAAAGTGGCAATGCCGCTGATCTGCGAAAACAGCTCAATCTCAACCAAGACTCCATTGTCCTCCTCGTCTCCACAGAGGGAAACACCTCCCCTCGTGCGTTTCGTGACGCAGTATGGTATGGAGAGTATAATGACCGCGAAGAACATCGGAACAAAAAGTAGCCACCACATGAGCGACGCAGCTGAAAAAGAGCAGATTTTCCATAATCTGAGACAAATTGCCGATGCAGTACACACCCTCTTCGGGCCAAACTGTGAGGTGGTCATCCATGACCTTTCTGATCTCCTGAGATCCCTTGTCTATATGAAAGGGGATGTCACCGGACGGGAACCAGGAGCTCCTGCCACAAACCTCCTGGTGAAGCTCCTTGAGCAGGGTTCGGAACAAGGAGAACAGCTACACAACTACAAGTCGGTCACCGCTGATGGCAGATGTCTCAAATCCACCACCACCATTATAAAAGACAGTGGTGGAACCCCGGTCGCGGCATTCTGCATCAACCTTGACACCACCCAGTATTTCAACGCCATCCAGGCTCTACTACCCTTTATCCACGACCTGGAAAGCGGTATCTATCCTTCCAAGGAAACCTTTGCAGACACAGCGGTGGACACGGTAAGAACCCTTTTCGGACAGGCAGTGGAAGCCATCGGTACTCAGCCGGCTGCCATGTCAATCGAGGAAAAAACCCGCTTCATTGAGATCATGAAAAACAATGGGGTCTTCCAGTTTAAGGGCGCTGTTGAAGAAGTAGCCGGGCTCATGGATGTCACCAAGTGCACCGTCTATAATTACCTGAAAAAAGTTTCCTGAACCGATGCTACCGCCACCCATTCCGGGTATCATTCTAGCCGCCGGAAAAGGGCTCCGCATGGGGCAGAACAAACTGCTGCTACCTTTCAATAACAAGCCCATCCTCCAGCATGTGCTGGATACGGCAGCACCGACCTCCCTCTCTCCCCTCATCCTTGTCGTCAGACCAGAAAGCAACAAACTGCAGAAGCAGATAAACAGGGGCAGGGCAATAGTGATTACAAACCATGACGCCTTAAAAGGCTACTCTTCTTCGCTGCAGGCAGGACTTAAAGCCATCCCTGACCAATGTGCCGGTGCCATGTTCCTTCTTGGTGATCAGCCACTGTTACAAGTGGATACCATAGAAAAACTGGTCCACGCCTTTCAAAAAGAACCTTTGCGCTGGATTGCTCCCTCCTGGAGAGGGCAACGCGGCAATCCAGTTATCACCCCCGCCTCCTGGTTTGACAGGATTTTTGCCCTCTCAGGCGACACCGGGCCCAGAAAACACCTCAAGGACTCCGCAGCCAACCTCAAAACCATAGAAGTTGATGATGAAGGGGTTGTTTTTGATATTGACAGCAGAGAAGATTATGAACGTCTCATTCTCTGATAATCTTTCTTCTTCCTGAACAGAACTAACAGCCGGAAAGAATCACAATTGAGTACTCACGGGTTTAGTATTACAGCAGGAACAACTCTCTCCACAGTTGACGTATTTATCCTTTCCGGTTATGGTTGCCGCGTTACTATCAGGCGCTCCTTTAGGGGCTTAAATGGGAATCCGGTGTAAATCCGGAACGGGCCCGCCGCTGTAACCGGGGACGAAGATTACGTTCATACCACTGGCTTAACTGTCGGGAAGGTGTAATCTGTAGGATGATCCGGGAGCCAGAAGACCTACCTGAATGAACATTTGCTGATCATACAAATCTCCCGTGGACAAGGAGGGTTGTGGCAATTCGAGGAAAAAGGGCATCCCCGGATCAATATTTTTGGTCCGGGGATTTTTTTGCCCGGCTTTCTCACCTTAAGACAAGGCTGTATCAGATACTCATGAAAGGAACATTTCACATAGTGGGAGTTGGTCCCGGTGACCCGGAGCTCATAACCTTGAAAGCTGTACGGGTTTTAAAGAACTGCCCGGTCTGGCTCACCCCTGCCGCCCAGAAAGACGGTAACTCCACTGCCCTTTCCATTGCCAGTGGTTCCGTTGATCCAAAAGATAAAACGATCCTAATTCACCACTTCCCCATGAAAAAGATCCATATGGGAAAGATCCCGGATCCGGAGGTACAAAAAGCGTGGCAGGAAGCTGCCACGCTCATCAATGAGCAGTTGAACAATGGCCTTGATGTTGCCCTGCCAACCCTTGGCGACCCAGCAATCTACTGCACCGGATTCTATGTTTACGAGACCCTGCTGCAGTTAAACCCGGAGACCTCCATAACAGTGATTCCCGGGATATCAGCCATTGGCGCAACTGCAGCTGCTGCCAACACTCCAATCTGTCTTGGTGATGACAGGGTGGCCGTCATTCCGGCTATTTTTGAAAGCGATAAGATTAAGGATATCCTGCAGCAGTTTGAAGCTGTTGTCTTTATGAAGGTCTACAAGGCCATGGATCGCATGGTGCCACTCCTAGAAGAGCTGGACCTCCTTGACAATGCAGTGCTCGTGGAGCGAACCAGTATGAAAGGAGAGCGGGTTCATCACGATGTAAGGGCTACGGTCGGCATGGATCTCCACTACTTTTCAACCCTGGTGGTTCGCAAAAGCTAGGCCACAACCCGTTGCGGTGCGTTAAACACATTCAGTCGTCCAGGCCTGGCATAACCGATCAAAGTCACCCCGGCTCTTCTGGCAATAGCCAGCCCAAGGGAAGACGGAGAAGTTCTGGACATCACAATAGGAATACCGATGCGGGCACACTTCAGCACCATATCTGAAGTCAGACGACCTGTGGTATAGATTGCTCCCCTGGCAGGAATTTTTTCCATAAGAATTGCTCCGATAACCTTATCCACTGCATTGTGGCGCCCCACATCTTCATAAAACCCCTGCATTCTGCCGTCTGCCCAGAGTCCACAACCATGAATACAGTGTGTTGCCGGTCCCAGAGGAGATTTTTGCAGCATTTCACGGATAAACCTACCCACCTCGTCAAAGGTTATACTGCACTCCTGCAACGGATCAAAGGCACCTTCCAGCATCTCCCTAGATATTTTTCCAGTGCCGCCACACCCGGAGGTGATTATCACCTCTTTGGGTGCACTGCCCTCTTCCACGTCTGCATGCACCGAAATGCGCCCATCGGGACAGACAAGAACCTCACGTACCTGTCCCGGCTTTGTCACATACCCCTGCCCAAAGAGAAATCCTGCCCCAAATTCCTCCAGTCCGGTGGCCAGAACCATGGACGCACCAATTTCCTCATCATTTAAAGCTACCTTATAAGGCACTTCAATGGCCAGGGTTTCCTCTCTTTCCTCCCGGCCATCTGTGGTAATTACCACAGTCTTCTGCTGTAAGGTCACCGCACTGTCAATATGTTCCAAATTCAAGTACCAGGTTATATTAAGTTATTATTTGTCACTTCCCTGTCTATCTTCCCGGGACGCAACACACCAGCTGAAATCAACCGGGATCAAAATAGTTTTCCAGTTCCTCACAGCGTTTCTCCGCTACCATGAGTTCCCTGTGGGCCTCTTCCATCCGCTCCCGCGCCATCTCAATTTCCTCGGCATGAAGCATGGTAATCTGCTCCGGATTCTTTTTCAAAGTTTCCATGGTAGTCAACACCTTTTCCAATCTCTCCTGGAGATCTCTGACCAGCTCAAGCTGTTTCTGGAGTTCTTCGGACAGAATCCTGCTTGAGACCTCATACTGCCGAAGATTATCATCAATGGAATAAGGCTTCTGGCATTCCTGCCACTCACTCAGAGCAAGGCCGTAACGCTTGAGGCACCGGTGATATTTTACCTGTGCCATCTCCTGCAGCTTTTTTAGCTTCAGGGGGTGCACACTCTTCTGGAAATCCATATTTATTTTAAAATTTATATTTGATGACGGCATAAAAAGATCAAAAACTACTAAAACTTTGACTCAAGCCCCGATACAGGATATTGTATATTAACATTTCATCAGTTTGCAAATGCTCTGCTGTTAACCAATGTGGAAGAACACTAAATGAGTCACTATTCTGGATACTTTCTCTCTTCTGGCACAGGAGCATCTGCAGACTTTTTTTCTACACCCTGCAAAACACATCCTGGCGGCAAATTCAGCGCCGAACAACTTTCCGGTAAAAACATCCTTCTTTCGGGTGGATTCCCTGCAGGCTCTCAAGATTCCCCCTTCCCGCTCTCAGTCACACTGCAGCTCAACGGCGATTTGGCTGCCTTCGACACTGGCGCCCTAGCTGCCCTTGCCAGAGCCGAATTATTTCGTTACAACAGTCAGTCCTTCAGATCCTACACCCTGGAAGCAGACAGATGCATCACAGTCCTTGGCAACAAGCCTGAAACCTTACACAACTTTCTTGAAACATACGACGCATTACTCCAAATCACCCCCATCCTTCTTGATTACTACGATCCTACCCTGACAACTGCTGTGGATCTCCAGATTGACGCAGTCCAAAAAGGCTTTAGACTCAGCTTCAATGTCAGACAACCCGTTGACATAAACCGCTGTACCTATTGCGGTTCCTGTGGCACAAGTTGTCCCGAACAGTGCCTTACCGAAACGCTCTTCCTTGATTTTTCACTCTGCAGCTTCTGCAATGAGTGTGTCTCCGCCTGCAGTGACGGTGCCATTGACCTCCACAGTGTAGAGAAACGGGAACTCATAACACCTGCCCTGCTCCTTCTTGGCAGTGCCAAACCCGATCTGCCTCGCCAGAAAGACAATATCTACTCGGAAGCCACCCTCAACTCCTTTTTCAAGACCATTTTTGACGCTGAGGTGGAAGAAGTTATCGAATGGAGCGCCCCGATCTGCCAATACAGCCCCAAACTGCAGACTGGCTGCAGTGTCTGCATGGATGCCTGTCAACACAGTGCAATAAACCAAAGCAGGAACAGTGTGGAAATCAACCACCTCTTCTGCGTTGAGTGCGGGGCCTGCCTCAGCAGCTGCCCCACCGGAGCGCTGCAATATAAACGTTTTGATGACATCCGGTTTCTGGAATACTTCCGGTCATTTCCTCTGCCCCCCGGCACAACCATCGTCCTTGGAACAGAACAGTCTCTGCACAGATACTGGTGGTACAACCCCAGGGAGAAGCAGAACGGTGTTTTTTTTCTGGAACACCCACAGCCGGCAGCACTCCATGCCATGCACATCCTCCTGCTCCGGGCCATGGGGGCAGGAAGAATCGTTATTCTTGGAGAGAAAGACTGCGAATTATCCAGGCAGGCACAGTTCAGCAATGCGTTGCTCCAGGCCCTTCAGGGACAACAACCCGTGAACCTGATGCCTCCGGGCAAGCTCCACTCTTTTCTTGCGACAGACCACGAATTCGACAGCACAGTGACTTGTTATCATGATTTTTCATACAGCAACCGCAGAACGAAACTCCTTGACATCATAACGTTTATCATGCAGCAAAGCAATGAAACATCTGCCATATCCCAAGGCGTACATACGGAGGATTTTGGTGAAGTCCTCTGTGACGAAAACGGGTGCACCCAGTGCCTCGCCTGTGTAGCCGAATGCCGTGTTGAAGCACTCATTGCAGACAGCAGCTCTTACACCCTAAATCATACTCCGGCCCTCTGCGTACAGTGCGGGATCTGTATCACAGTCTGCCCTGAGGATGTCCTTTCCACCCGAAAAGGTATCTCCTTGGATGATAATTTTTTCAGGGAAAAAATTATTGCCCGGGCTGAGCCTGCCAGATGCAAGGGTTGTGGCAAAGTATTTGGTACCAGAAAATCACTGGAGAAGGTAATTGCCATTCTCTCGGCAAAACAAATGTGGAACCCTGAGGATAACCTCCTCTCATACTGTGATAGTTGCCGGGTGGCTACTCTCTATGAATCTCATGAGAAATAACTATGCAGACAGACATTACAGATCGTGATCTCTGCCGGGTGCGGCTTCGTTTTCTGGATCTTCTCAAATCATTCTTTCAGGATGTTCCTGACGCTGACAGGCTGAGCCGGTGGCGCGGGATATTTGCTGCTCTGGACAAAGAACAGGTCAACCTCGATCTTGACAGCAAAACCCGGGAACTTAATGAAATACTGGCCCACAAAAGTCTGAAACAGATAAAAAATGAGCATTATCAGCTCTTTGTGGACCCATACAGCCAGGATCTGCTCCCCCTGACAGCCACCTATTACATTGACGGCAAGAGTTTTGGGCCCAGTCTTGTTACCCTGAGAGATATTCTAAAACAGGGTAAACTGATTCGGGAAAGTGGCATAAGTGAGCCGGAAGATTCCCTTGCGGTCATGCTTGATGTCATGATCAGGCTGATCCAGGAACAGCAGGGAGGAGCAGATACCGAACACCTGCAGAGACAGCTCCTGCAGCAGTTTCTTGTTCCCACGGTGAAAAATCTCCAGGAACGTATCAATACGATTACAGCGGCTGAGTTTTATCAGAAATGTATCGCCTTCCTTGGCTCCTACCTCAACCTTGAGCAGGGTCTTTTTGAGGAACGGTACTTGTAACCTCTATTATGGGAGATAGTATATGAAAAAAGACGATGAAAAGAGACGTTCCTTTCTCAAACAGATACTGGGAGCCACTGCCATGGTCGCCGGGTCTGCACTCATTGGAAAACAGGCCCAGGCCGGAGAAAAAACTGCTGCCAGGCATCCCAATGAAGTACTCTACAAGAAAACTGCGGCCTTTAAAGACTATTACGACTCTCTTCGTTAATCCAAAATAGGAGATCCAGGAAAATGGCTCAACGAAAAATTCGCAACTCCTCTTCAGTTGGTACAACCACCAGCAGAGTAACTCTAAACCCCAAAGTTGCCAGACGTTCTTTTCTCAAACTCTCTGCTGCCACCGCTGCACTGACCACCGCTGCCATGACAACCAGAATGACCGCTAAAGCTGCCACATCTGCAGCTGTCAAAGCCGCGTATCCAAACTCAAAAATGGTTCGATCCATCTGCACTCATTGTGCTGTAGGCTGCGGCATCAACGCCGAAGTCCAAAACGGAGTCTGGGTCAGACAGGAAGTGGCCCAGGACCATCCTGTCAGTCGCGGCGGCTACTGCTGTAAAGGTGCCTCTGCCATTGACATGGTCACCTCTGAAAAGCGTCTCAAAAACCCCATGAAACGGGTGAATGGCAAGTGGCAGAAAATCTCCTGGGATACCGCCATGGATGAAATAGCCAGCAAGCTGACGACCATCCGAGACAATGACGGCCCTGACGCTCTGCACCTGAACGGCAGCGCCAAAGTCTCCACCGAGATGGCCTATCTGCAACGGAAATTTGCCGCATTCTGGGGGTCGAACAACGTTGACCACCAAGCCAGGATCTGACACTCCACAACGGTGGCAGGTGTCGCCAATACATGGGGTTACGGTGCAATGACCAACAGTCTCAACGACATGAGACATGCACAATCAATGATCTTCATAGGATCCAATGCTGCGGAAGCTCATCCGGTGTCCATGCAGCATATCCTCCACGCCAAAGAGGTGAACAACGCACCCGTCATTGTGGTTGATCCACGTTTCACCAAACTGGCCGCCAAGGCTGATGAATTTGTAAGGATTCGTCCGGGAACAGACTGCATCTTTGTCATGGGCCTGATCAACGAGATTATTCAAAAAGGCTGGGAAGACAAGGAATTTATCCGCAGTCGGGTTGCCGGATTTCCGGAAATGGCCGCAAGCTGCAGCCAGTACACACCTGAAGAGGTTGAAAATGTAACCGGAATACCAGCAGTGCAGACCAGAAAAGTTGCGAAAATCCTTGCAACCAACCGCCCCACATCCCTTACCTGGTGCATGGGCGGTACCCAGCATCACATTGGATCCTCCATTACCCGTGCCTTCTGCATCCTGCAACTGGTGTTGGGAAATATGGGAAAATCAGGCGGCGGAACTAACATCTTCCGTGGCCACGACAACGTTCAGGGTGCCACTGATATGTGCGTCCTCTCTCACACCCTGCCAGGTTACTACGGATTAAAAGACGGCTCCTGGAAACACTGGTGCCGTGTATGGGATGTCGAGTACGACTATATTGCCTCCAGATTCAAGGAAAAAAAATGGATGAATGCCAAGGGCTTTACCTTGTCCCGCTGGTATGAGGGAGTCCTCGGAGAAGAGAAGATAGAACAGTACACCCCCATCAAGGCGATGATACAGTGGGGGTGTGGTTCAAACTCCAACTCCCAATACAACAGGGTGGTGAAGGCCTACAACAAGCTCGATCTCTTTGTAATCATCGACCCCTTCCCGACCATGGCAGCTGCCACCTGTACCTCTGACAATGTATATTTGCTGCCCTGCTCAAGCCAGTACGAAACCTCCGGCTCTGTAACATCAACATCGCGCCAGATTCAGTGGCGTCACAAAATCGTTGATCCCATCAACGGATGTCGCGACGATTACACCATCATGCAAGATCTGGTAGAGCGTCTCGGCTTTGCCGACAAGTTCTATAAAAACATCAAAGAGGTGCCAGAAGATATTACCCGTGAGATCAACCGGGGAACCCTTACCATCGGATACAATGGTCAGACCCCTGAACGGATCAAAAAACACATGGAAAACTGGCACACCTTTGACATTGACACTTTACAGGCCAAGGGCGGTCCCTGTAATGGTGATTATTACGGCATGCCATGGCCCTGCTGGACAGAAGAGCACCCAGGAACCCCGATACTCTATGATGTGTCAAAGCCTGTCTCAAAGGGCGGCCTGCCATTCAGAAATCGCTTTGGTATAGAACACACCTATGAGATGAGCGGCCGTACTGAAAATCAGCTAGCTGCTGATGGTGTTTATAATCCCGGCAGTGAAGTCAAGGGCGGATATCCTGAATTTAAGGATGTGGTACCAGGAACCAACTGGAAGACTGATCTCTCCCAGAAAACCCTTAAAGAAGCGTTACGGCGCGGTATGGCGCCATTCGGGAATGCCCGGGCCCGTTGCGTTGTCTGGACATTTCCGGATCAGATACCCATCCACCGTGAACCGCTCCATTCACCACGACCCGATCTCATTTCCAAATATCCGACCTATGAAGATAAGCCTAATCACTTTAGAGTATTTACCAGGTTCAAGAGTGAACAAAGCCCGGAGCTTGCCAAAAGCTTCCCCTTCGTCCTCACCACGGGTCGTATGGTTGAACACATGGGAGGTGGCGCGGAGACACGAAGTAACAAGTACCTCGCTGAGCTTCAGCCGGAAATGTACGCAGAGGTTAACCCGAAAACCGGTAATGATCTTGGCGTACGGGATGGTGATATGATCTGGATCGAATCTCCGGAAGGCGGTAAAGTGAAGGTGAAAGCCTTTTTCACTGAACGGGTTGATGAACACACCATATTCATGCCATACCATTTCGGTGGCGTCCTCATGGGTGAATCACTGTCCGGTAACTATCCGGCAGGACATGAACCTTATGTCAGCGGTGAACCAGCCAATGTCTGTACCAATTACGGCTATGACATTGTTACCCAGATTCAGGCAACCAAAGATGGTCTGTGTAAGATCAGTCGAGCTTAGGAGGAACAGTAAATGGGACGCATGAAATTTTTATGTGATATTGAACGCTGTATTGACTGCAGTGGCTGTGTAGTAGCCTGTAAAGAGGGTAACCATATCCCAGTTGGAGTAAACCGACGGCGGGTAATAACCATTGGCCAGGGTCAGCCGGGAGAGAAATCCATCTCTGTTGCCTGTATGCACTGTTCCGATGCACCATGCATTGCTGTCTGTCCGGTTGACTGCATTTATCAGCGTGACGATGGTATTGTACTACACGACAAAGATGCATGTATCGGTTGCGGTTACTGCTTTATGGCTTGCCCCTTTGGTGCGCCGCAGTTTCCAAGTGGACAGGTCTTTGGAGCCCGTGGAGCCATGGACAAGTGTACCTTTTGTGCCGGTGGCCCGGAAGAAACATTCAGTGTCAAAGAGAGGAAACTTTACGGCCAGAACCGGATTGCCGAAGGAAAGGTTCCTCTGTGCGCCGCAATGTGTGCAACCAAATCACTACTTGCAGGTGATGCCGATGAGGTTTCCGACGTGTACCGGGAGCGTGTTTTTAAACGCGGCTCCGGCGCCAATGCCTGGGGTTGGAATAAAGCCTACAAGAACAGGTAGTTGAATAAAGCCCCCCCGCATACCGCCGGGGGGGAAATCGTTTGCTGTTTGTCGGATGAGTATGTCATCAGGGTATTTTCCCGTCAAAAATGGGAAGATACCCTGAGAAATACGAAACAACTCCCATGAGGACACATATGAAGAAGATACTTCTTCCAAGCCTTATTCTCTTCTGGGCAATGACCGGAATTGCCATTGCTCAGACACCGGAAAATTTAACCACAGCATATCAGCAGTTCAATGCACCTTTCACCGGTGAATGGCAGCAGTACGGAGAGCTCTTCACCAGCCTGCAGAAGAACCTGTTTCCAAGGCTCTTTCTCTTGGTCATCACCACCGTACCGGTATTCTTTTTTCTCCACTATATTGCAATCGGCCCCATGTCTTTTCCCCACGATGGAAAACAGGTTTACTGCTACAATCTTTTCGTGCGGATCATCCACTGGGTGGCAGCAGTTTCCTTCAGTCTGCTGGTTCTCACAGGATTGTTGATTATTTTCGCAAAGCTCATTGGCCCCGGCAATTTTGGGATAGCGGCAAGAATCATCCACCTGGTCTCCGCCGTAATTTTTGCCATTTCAACCATTCCAATGTTTCTCTTCTGGATAAGGGAGATGCTTCCTGCCCTTTATGATCTGCAATGGATGATGATCATGGGTGGTTACCTGAGTAAAAAAAAGAAACCGGTGTCTGCAGGAAAGTTCAATGCAGGTCAGAAGATGTGGTTCTGGCTGGCAACCGTTGGTGGCGGTGTTATGGCTGTGACCGGATATTTCCTCTACTCCCACCAGGGAGACATCGAAATTCTGCGACTCTCTGCCATCATCCACAATTTCCTTGGATCTGCCATGGTGGCCCTCTTTATTACTCACCTCTACATGTCCTTGGTTAGCATTAAAGGTTCATTCCAGAGTATGATCCATGGCTATAAGGCAGAGGCTGAACTGAAAATCCTTCACCCTAAATTTAAATACTGATCAGGTGACCTTCAACAATTGAACAACTGACAATCACAGCACCTTATCTTTTCACACAAGACTTCCGCTCGGCATCCCAGAGGTATTCCAGTGTGGTTCCACTATGACATTCAAATAGTGACTGGTGGCAGCAGCATTTTCATGCTGTTCAGCCAGGTTGTATAAGAGACGCTTCTTGAAAAACTCCTATAACCAGTTTTTATTGAAACATTTATACTCGGAGTAACTGTTTGGTGTATTCTGTATTCAGGATTAAAGCCCTAAAGCCATACGGTTCTTCAAGGGTGGTGGTTGTATCACTGACAGCCATTGGTTTGAGAATATTTATCTCACTCACTGGAGTCATGTTGGTAAGTGTCAGTTCTTTATTTTTCACTGCATCACCATGTAAAGCCCGATAGTCGAAAGAAACAGTTCCGGTACAGGAAAGCTTGAAGTCAACGAATTACATAATCTTACCCCACAAACAGTACCTGAAGACAAGAACATACCCAGGAAACGCCCTACTTCCATAACTACAAACATGAGCATCCTGCCGCCCGGTGCACCCTCCTGCCCAAAAAATGTACAATACCTTTACCACCACATTTCCAGATTGTATAATAATTGGACACTAACCTCACAGGACATCACTATCCCCATGGCATATGGTTCTTATTTGATCACCATTTCGAGACCTTAGACAGACAGCAGCCAATTCAAATCACAACTGGCACGCTATGTGCTTAATAATATGCAGAAGCAATGATCTCAAATATGATGGAGGACGACAGATGTTTCGACATGGAATAAATAGCGGTGAATGGTGGTGCGGACCAGGAAGTCTTTTTCCGGGATCACTGGGTATGATATTCACCCTGATCTTCTGGGCGATTCTTCTTTTCCTGTTATTCAAAGGAACACAACTCCTTTTTTCAAACGGTCAGAAGGAAACAAAAATGGAGACTGGCACTGCTAGTGAACTGCTGAAAAGCCGTTATGCTCAGGGTCAGATCAGCCGCGAGGAATTTCAACAGATGCAAAAGGACCTGCAGTAACAGACAGGCACTAAATACTGTTTTGATAATCTCAAAACAAACAACAACCTTTTAAGGAGAAACACTATGAAATTAAAAAGAAACATTGCAGCGACAGCCTTGGCCCTTTCACTAATGGCAGGAGTAGCCCTGGCCACAATCCCAGCAACGCCCCCCCAGCCCTCCCCGGCAGGTGGTCCCGGAAATGGCATGATGATGCGTGGTAATGGGATGATGGGTATGGGTGGAGGGGTGATGGGACAAGGGATGGGTGGTTATGGCATGATGAACAATTTTGGCCCTGGTATGGGTAAGATGATGATGCAAGGTTGCGGCCCCTGTGGCAAACGCGGTGGTGCCATGATGAATCCCCAGATGCTTGAGAAACGTAATCAGTTTCTGGATGCGACCACTGAGCTGCGCAAACAGATCCATGACAAACAGTTTGCCTACATCGAAGCGAGCCGCAATCCTTCAGTAACCCAGGGCGAACTACAAGCTCAGCAGACCGAACTCTATACCCTGCGTCAGGAACTCATGACCAAACGTCAGGCAATCTTTGCCGCTCCTGCGCAATAACAATTGTAGTTAGAGTTTTACACGTAAGACAGGGCGAAAGGTTGTGCTTCTGCAGACAGAACACAGCGTTTCGCCTTTTTCTGTGTTATAATCAGAGACACAATTTGGCCATCGGAACGAAACCCGGCAGGAACCCATGATCCCTTCCAGTAACCAACCATTCAAATTTTCCAAACCCGCTCTTGCAATCATTCTGGCAAGCTCTCTGCTTGCAGCGATCCTTGCCGTAACCACGGTTCGTAACATGAACCGTGAACAGCGCCTCCTGGAAAATTCTCTCCTCCAACAAGGGCTTACCCTGATTCGCTCTTTTGAGGCCGGTGCCAGAACGTCAATGCGGCACTTTATGACTGGAACTGATCCACTGGAAACACTGGTGGAAGAGACTGCAAAAGAGGAGAGTGTAGCTTATATCCGTATTGTCTGGGAAAACGGTGATATTGCGGCAGAATCAGGTGATCTCCCACCGCCTATGGACATGGGTGAAATTCATGCCATCCTTACCGCTGAAACCGTTACCACCAGAAGCCTTCCAGGAAAAAACATTTTTCAGCTGGCCAGGATTTTCGAACCCCTGCCACCTCTGATGCCCCCCAGAGGCGGAAGAATGCATAAGCACATGCAGCAGATGCAAAAAGACCAGCACAAAAAAGGCAGGCAACTGATTGTAGTCGGCCTCGGGACAAGTGCCTTTGACGCCGCCAGGCAGGAAGACAAAAACCGAGCCCTCTTTATGGGAGCACTGCTCTTTCTCCTGGGGACAGCCGGACTCTATTCCCTGTTTCTCTACCAGAGTATACGGGTGGGAAAATCGACTCTGGCAAACATGCAGCTCTACACCGACAATGTGATTGAAAGCATGCCAGCCGGCCTTATCACCATAAACGGTGACGGGGACATTGTTTCCTGTAACTCCAGAGCCGAACAGCTTCTTTCCCGACGATTAAAAGACATGGAGGGGTTGTCCCTCGAAGAGCTATTCTATCCACTACCGCAAGATCTGCAGCAGGAACAGCTCCTCCTTGAAAAGGACGTCTTCTGCCTCAGCAGCAGTGGTGAAGAAATCCCCATAAAACTCTCCACCTCCCCACTGTTAAAACACGATGGTACCAGGAATGGCATGGTTATTATCCTGCGGGACATGCGTGAGATCAAAAAAATCGAACTCCAGCTTGAGTTATCCAGGCGTCTGGCATCACTTGGAAAAATGGCAGCAGGAGTGGCACATGAAATCAGGAATCCCCTCGGTACTCTGCGCGGTTTCGCACAATACTTCGGCAAAGAGGCAGGAAAAGGAACAGATGGGGAGAAATATGCACGGCTCATGATCTCTGAAGTAGATCGTCTCAATCAGACAATATCCAGCCTTCTTCAGTTTGCAAGGGCTCGCGAGCCTCAGCCTGTTTTGATGCAGGCTGGCGATCTTTTTGAAAAACTCAGCAGCCTCATGGAAGCGGATTTTTCCTCCGGGCAGGTCGCCTTCCAGCTGCAGTTTGACCCGGAGTTGACCCTCTATGCCGACCCGGATTTACTTCTCCAGGTACTATTGAACCTGCTGAAAAACAGTATCAGTGTCACAGACCGGGGGGGCCAAATAACCCTTACCACTACCCGACGAGCTCACGATATGGTCATTGAGGTGAGCGATACTGGACACGGCATGACTAACGAGGAGCAGGAAAAGCTTTTTGATCCCTTTTTCTCTACCCGAAAAGATGGTACCGGCCTTGGCCTCGCCGTGAGTCACCAGATCGTTGAACAGCATCACGGGAGGATTGAAGTGGAGAGTAAACTCGGAATCGGCACCACTATGCGAGTAATTTTACCAGGAGAAAACAGATGAGCAACTCTTCCAAAAAAAGAATACTGCTGGTGGATGACGACAATGCGCATCGGACAATGCTCAAGGCCAACCTGTCCGGCAGTCACTTTGAGGTTTTTGAAGTTGAAGATGGTGATCAGGTTATCTCCTATCTTGACAACGAAGGCTCAGTAGATCTGATCCTGCTGGACATGAAGATGACCCGCATGGATGGACTAGCCACCCTTGCAGCTCTCCGTGAAACGGCCTACACCGCTATACCGGTTATTGTTCTCACAGCCTTCTCTTCAGTTGATACGGCCGTTAAGGCCATGCGTGAAGGGGCCTATGATTACGTGGCTAAACCCATAGATCTCGATGAGCTGAAACTGGTGATGAAAAAGGCACTCGGTTTCCAGGCACTGCAACAAGAGAACAACCGTTTAAAAAAACATCTAGGCCGGAACTTCTCCTTTGGAAACATGATAGGTGGCAGCCCCGCCATGGAGGAACTTTTTTCTACCCTAGAGCTGGTCGCGCCGTCAGACGCTACGGTACTGATCACCGGTGAATCCGGAACCGGAAAAGAGCTTGTCGCAAATGCCCTGCATCAGAAAAGTAGCCGGAAAGAGTTTCCCTTCATCAAAGTAAACTGTGCTGCACTCAATGAGAACCTCCTTGAGAGTGAACTCTTTGGCCACGAGGCCGGTGCATTTACCGGTGCAGTCGCCAGGCGTAAGGGCCGCTTTGAACAGGCCAGCAAAGGGACCCTGTTCCTTGATGAAATTGGTGATATGAGCCTGCAGACGCAGGCTAAAATCCTCAGGGTATTGCAGGAAGGAGAACTCGACAGACTCGGCGGAAGTGAAACCATCAAGGTCAATGTCCGGCTCCTTGCTGCTACCCACCGCAATTTGCAGCAAATGATAACAGAGGGCAGTTTCAGGCAGGATCTCTTCTTCAGATTATCTGTGGTTCCTGTAGAACTTCCGCCTCTGCGGGAGCGATCCACCGACATCCCGGAACTTGCCAAACTCTTTCTTGAACGCTATGCCCTCAAAAATCGTAAAGATATAAAAGGATTTACACCAGAGATACTGCGTATATTCATGCAGTATTCATGGCCTGGAAATATTCGGGAACTTGAAAACACAGTGGAACGGGCCGTAATTCTTTGTCCTGGCGAGTTGATCTCAATCCGGGAACTTCCACCGCAACTCCTCCCTGACGACATAGATCCCGCCACAAAACCTGCTCAGACACCTGTAACTCTTCGGGACATGGAGCGGGAGATGATACGCAGCACCCTAGCCCAGTACAATGGAAACCGCAGCAAAACGGCAAAGGTCCTCGGTGTCGCCAGACAGACGCTTCTCAACAAGTTGAAAGAGTACGATATCCTATAATTAATGCGTACAGTCAGAGATGACTCTTCAGCCGGCTACTTCCGTACTGCCCGTACCAGCCCTTTTTGTTTCGGAATGTACCTTCGCTCCGGGTCACAGTTGTCATCGAGCTCCCATGTCCCCACCCGGCCTTCAAGGTCTTCTTCATCAGACCAGTACGTTCCCTCCACTTCCATCCTGCAGTCACCATTCTCATGGAGATCAAAAGTCATATAAAGACCATAGAGTTCAATAACTGTTGGCATACGCCAATCCGTATAGCCACCGGTTGTCAATGATGCTGTATAGCTTTGTGCCTCTTCCAGTGATTTGATGCTCCTGCTCTTTTCTGTCTGCCACATTAAACCTGTTTTAGTATCCTGGCAGATCCCCTCACCCACTGAAACCAGTCGTGCACCACTGTTTCCTGAAAAACCAGTATCCTGCTGGTTTTTTCCTCCACACCCGCTTAACACCAGACTCAGAACAACTACTCCTAATACTGCGACAATACTTCCTCTAAGATCTATCCGCCCTTCACACCCGTTCATGGCACACCTCCAATCTCTACTCTTATTTTATACCAAACAGCTGGTACAGTAACTACCCAACAGAAATCCAGTACGCCCTGATCAACCATGATGGCGTCGTAAAAACTCCTCACCTACTTCATTGTGCGCCCTTTATAGAAAGTTCCCTTAGGTACATTTTCATTTAATCGAGACGTTCCCCAGCACGTTGAAAGCAAATAAAAAGATGCAATAACAGAGAGGATGATCTGTTTTTATGAGCCAACCAATCCTTCGATTGAACGTATACAAGCATCCAGGCTTTTTTTGTTCTGATAGAGCCTGGAAAGCATTATCCCGCCCTCAAGTATTGCCACAACGGCAATGGCCAGGGTCTCCGGAGAAAGATTTTTTCCATTCCCTTCATCACCGATATCCCGTCGAATCTCCTGCTCAATAAGATTGATCCAGTGACTGAACACATCCCGAACCACCTGCCCAAAGCTGGAACTCAAATCAATCATTTCAAGAGCAGTATTGCCAAACAAACAGCCGCCCACAAAATCGGTCTCTTCCATTAACGCCATGATACTGTTACAAGAATGAAGGATTCGCTCCACCGCACTGCTACCAACCATGGAGCGTTCCAGAACACCGAGAAATTCATGTCGTACATCAAGTAAAACTGCAAGTCCCAACTCTTCCTTGCTGGAAAAATGATAGTAGAGGTTTCCCTTTTTCACACCGGTGGCAGCTATAATCTCACTGATACTGGTATTATTAAATCCCTGAAGAGTAAAAAGCCTTCTGCTCTCTTTCAGTATATGATTACGTGTTTCCTGTCCCTTAGTCTGCAAGTACCCACCCCCCTCAAATATACTGACCGTTTGGTACATAGTATGATATTGAACAGGTAAATTCAAGTTTTTTCGCCCACTATCACCCCAAAATCCGCTGGCCAGCTGTAAACCATTAATACATCAACTGACAGTTCCGCTGGAAACAGGGAGTAATGATACCAAAGGCAAACCGTATGGCTCGCCACAATTTTTTGGTTTTTCGTATTATAAGAAGGCCCCTCAACAGGTAAAAGAGTACCCGGATAACTTGAATTTTCAAGAGGAATACAGTAATTTGTTGAAGATACTTGTTTAATAACCCGGTGATCCGAGTAATTTTTTCATTTTCGAGGTTTTCGCATGCCCCCCATTGTTACCTTTATCGGCTGGCACAACAGCGGCAAGACCACTCTTGCCTCTCAGGTCGTCAGCCACTTGAAACAGTTGGGGTATCAGGTGGCAGTCATCAAATCCACCAAGGAAACTGAAATCACTTTTGATACTCCCGGGACCGACACCTATACACACAGAAAAGCCGGTGCCGACTCAGTGATGCTGGTGGCCCCTGATCAGATGGTTATCATGACTGACAACAGGGGGGAATCCCTGTCAACCCTCGCCCACAGACATTTTCCCGAAGTAGATATAGTCATTGGAGAAGGGTTTAAAAAAGCCCGACAGGTCTCTAAAATTGAGGTCTTTCGAGACAGTGACCCCGCCAAGCTCCTTCGCGGTACAGTGACCGGAGTCATTGCCGTTGCCAGCGATGAAAGAATAAGCGGCGATCATATTTTCCGTCTCAGTGAGGCTGCCGAAATTGCCTCCTTCATCGAAAAACGCTTCCTCCATAACGCAGCCAAAGGTGCCGATCATACCATATTGCTTATCAATGGGAACCGGGTCCCGCTCAAAGATTTTGTCCAGGACGCCCTCGCCGGCACCGTGTACGGATTTGTTGATTCTCTAAAGATAGGTACAAAGCCAGCCAGAACCATCGATATACGAATAACCCTACCAGCTGAGAGTTGATATCTTTATCCATTCTTTTTTGAAGAGCCAAGCCATGCATAAAAAAATTATTCTTTTTTTCCTGCTTACCTTGTCCTTACCTTGCTCCATCCACGCCGGTGAATCCATCACCTGTGCCTCAGCTACTTCCGCAGTCAATTCCGGTCTGCTTGGTTATCTCCTACCCATTTTCAAACAGGACACAGGTATTGATGTAAAAGTACTCTCAGTTGGTACCAGTGAAGCACTGGAGCTTGGTAAACAAGGTAAGGTGGACGTTGTTCTGGTACATGACAGGGATCTCGAAATTCAACTGGTTGATGAGGGCTACTTCATTGACCGTGAAGATATCATGTATAATGACTTTGTTATCCTCGGCCCACCAAATGATCCAGCTGGCCTCAAAAGGATCTCCTTCCCTTTTGAGGCCTTTAAGAAGATTAGAAACTCCGAGGCACTATTTATTTCCAGGGGAGATAATTCCGGAACCAATATGCGGGAAAACCGCATCTGGGCCAGTACCGGAAGAATGCCCGGCAGGACCGACACCTGGTACCACAGTGCAAACCTTGACATGGCCCAAACCATTACAATAGCTGCGACACAGCAGGCATACACTCTGGCTGACCGGGCCACCTGGCTTGCCATGCGAAGCAAAGTACTCCCTGCCCTCGAAATTGTCCTTGAAAATGACCCGGGACTCCATAATCAATATGGGACCATGGTCGTCAACCCCGAAAACCACAAACAGGTTAACTATCAATCCGCCATGAACTTTGTAATCTGGCTGAGCTCTCCAGCAGGCCAACAGGCCATTGGAGATTTCAGGGATACCATGGGGAACGCCCTGTTCACCCCCAATGCCGGAGCATTCTGAGCAGATTACCTGGATGAAACTCTCTCCCTCAATTAGAAATTTTTTTCTTCCTGCGCTGAACAAATCATTGCTGCGCCGTATCCTGATAACCGGTCTGAGTTGCTATCTCATATTCACCTACCTCCTAATCCCCATGCGCATTCAGGGGCACAGCATGGAACCCACATACAAAAATGGCTCCTTTACCTTCTGCTGGAGACCCAGATACCTCTATGCAGAAGTTAAACGATCCGATATCGTAACTGTCCGCCTTTCTGGGAAAAACACCATGCTCCTGAAAAGGGTTGTCGGACTGAGCGGTGACACCATAGAGTTTAAAGAAGGGATACTTGTTCGAAACGGTAAAGAGGTGGTGGAGCCATATGTCAAATACCGTAATCCCTGGAACCTCAAGCCGAGAACCGTAGAATCCGGATATGTCTATGTTGTTGGAGATAATCGCGGTACATCCATGGCCAGACACCGTTTTGGACATGTTAACCAAAATAGAATTATGGGTGGAGTCATTCCATGAATAAAATAGTAATTGCCATGGTGATCCTCATCGCTGCAGCAACAGTTTTTTTTCTGCTGCCAGATGACGAGAAAAAAATACGGCACAACCTTGATACCCTGGCGGAACATTTCACCACAACCGATACTGACAAATCACTGGCAACTCTACAAAAAGTTGCTCAGGCCGGAAAGATGTGCAGTGATCCATGTGCCGTGCAGTTTCTCTCCTTTAAAATTAATCGGGACTTTGACAGAAAAGAACTCACCGACCATATCCTCATGATGAAAAAAATGCTGTCCACAACACGTTTCACCTTTCACGATACCAGTATATCTTTCCCGGAAGAACATAAAGCTGAGATTTCCACCACCCTCAGACTGACTGGCAAAATTGCCAGTGACCAGTTCACAGATGCCTACGAGTTTGATATAGGTACAGAAAAGATTGATGACAAGTGGCTGTTTTCCTCGTTTACTGTTGTGGAATTTATGGAACATTGACCTTCAGGATCACAGTTGGTTCTCTGACGGCTCTTGCCTCTTACCGCCCTCCTATAATTATCCGGAATCCGTGATGGCTTGGTGCTTTTTTTTGTTAGCATGTTGAAATGCAAATATAGATTTGGTGATAAGGTATGTTTCTTTGATGGTGTCATAAAAACTTTTCACCTGCATTGTTGTGCGCCCTTTAGGAAGTGTCCTTGGGGTACATTTTTCGTTTAATTACTCACAATTCATGTTTTATACTCTCTTTATCCAGGATTTATTATGTCTTCACTGAACACAGAACTTGGCACTACCGATGTAACATGGACCCTTGACGCCCTGTATGACTCTCTGCAGGATGAACTGCTCCACGACGACCTCGATCTCTGCATCCAGGAGGCAGAGCTGCTAAAAGAAGGCTGCGCCGGAAAGCTTGCTGAACTGCCGATGGCCACCTTCGCTCGCACCATCCGTCGTATCGAACGGATTCACGTCAACCTTGGCCGCATTGAAACCTACGCCTTTCTCAACTTTGTTACCCAAGTCAAAAACGATGCCGCCGCGGCATTTCTTCAAAAATGTAGAGAGGATGCAAGCAAAATTCAGAAAGAACTGGTCTTTTTTGACCTGGAGTGGGCCAAGATGGATACTGAATCAGCAGCAACACTTCTGGCCTCTGATGACGTGGCCCCCTATCGACACTACCTTGAGAACATCCGCCGCTACGCCAGCCACCTCCTGTCTCACACTGAGGAATCGTTGTTGGTTGAACTCTCCCCGGTTGGACGTGACAGCTGGCTGACTCTTTTTGAAAAACTCATGGGCCATCTTGAATTTGGTACAGACAACAGAAGTGAAGAGGAAGTCCTTTCCGACCTGTATGCTTCAGACCGTGAGGTTCGGAAAAAAGCAGCAGGCGAACTCACCGAAGGACTTAAGAGCCAGCTCCACATTCTCAGCCACATATTTAACACCATCCTCGCCGAGAAGATGATTGATGACAGACTGCGCCATTACCCATCCTGGATCAGTGCCCGAAACCTCTCAAATGAGCTGAAAACAGAAACCGTCGATGCCCTGGTGAACAGCTGTACCGACCGCTATGATATCGTCCAGCGCTACTACAGACTGAAAAAAGACCTGCTTGGCCTGAATAAACTCCACGATTATGACCGCTATGCCCCACTCCCCTCTCTGCCAAATCGACTGGTTCCCTGGGATGAATGCAAGAAGATGGTACTTGACGGCTTTGAGGCATTCTCCCCGGAGATGGCTGATATTGCCAGGCTCTTCTTTGATCAGAAATGGATACACGCCCCATTGCTTGACGGTAAAAGAGGCGGTGCCTTCGCTCACCCTGCAGTCCCGGATGCCCACCCATTCATTCTGGTAAACTATACTGGGAATATTCGTGATGTCTCTACAGTGGCTCATGAGCTCGGCCATGGGATCCATCAATACCTTGCAAAAGATCAGGGGTATTTCAACAGTGACACCCCGCTGGTACTTGCTGAGACCGCATCAGTTTTTGCAGAACTGCTCATTTTTCACAAACAGCTCGAAAGCTTGGATGAGCCACAGGAGAAAAGAGCATTTATCTGCCAGAAACTTGAATCCATCTTTGCCACAGTATTCCGCCAGATCTCCATGAATCGTTTTGAGTCACTTATCCATAACCGACGCCGTGACAAAGGTGAGCTTGCGACAGATGACTTCTCCGCACTCTGGATGCAGAGCCAGGAGGCCCTGTTTGGAGATGCTGTTTCCCTTGGAGAGCATTATAAAATATGGTGGTCATACATCCCCCACTTTCTCCACACTCCCGGCTATGTCTATTCTTACGCATTCGGTGAACTTTTGGTTCTCTCTCTGTACCGGAGATATCAGGAAGAGCGCGCAGGATTCATTCCCAAGTACATTCAGCTTCTTACAGCAGGTGGGAGTAAATCACCCTATGAACTGCTTACCCCTTTTGCCATCAACCTCAACGACCCGCATTTCTGGCAGGGTGGCCTGCAGGTGATAGAAGAGATGCTTCAAGAGATCGAATAGGAACAGGATGAACAACATACATATTATCCCCTAAAAACAACCCTTAACAGTGGAGAATAGCAAATGAGTGACGAGATAGGAGAACGGTTGGTGCAGGTCTTAAAGACGCCTGAAGATTCAGAGGGGCAGGAGAGTTTTGCAAGGGCCATGGAACTCACAAAGGCTTACGCAAGTTCAGGATCTGCCACTCACTTCAGCGCAGTGGCCAGGCTTTTTTATGATCTTTTTGAAATGTTTGAAACCGGCAAGGATCCTCGCCAGAAATAATCGGAAAATCAGTCTGTCACAGCGGGGGAGTTCGACGCAAATATTTCTGCAATGAACCTTCCATATCCCCACTGCAGGACTTCACAATCAACTGGATATACTTGACATTATTTTTCACATTGTCGAGATAGAGGTTCCTGTCCACTCCCCAGCGCTCCCGAAAATGCACCTGCATGAATTTAGTGAGGTTCCCAAAAACATGCAGCAGTCGATCAACCACAACATCGTGATAGAACATGGAGGTCTGTTCCATCAGCTCCACAGCGGAATTATAGTTTTCAATCCCACCCTCCTTGTGTTCCTGAAACAGGGATGGCAGTCGCTCCAGGTAATACCTGTCGGCCATTTGGGCCAGAATATCTGCAGAGCCCACAGTAAAAGAAGCCAACTGCATCTCAGCAGATGGAAAAAACAGGGAATCAGGACTGATACTGAGGTTGGTACATTGAATAATGACTGAGCAGTCTGTGATAAATGGCAGTGAAAAATCTTTCTCTTTCAAGTAGTCAGCCATAAAAAACATGGACCGTTTTTCGTGACCGACGGTAAAAGTCGCTCCGGTTACTGCATTTTCTGAGTTTTTAAGCAGAAGTCCACAATCATGGAAATAGGCGCTGTAAAGAGCTTTGGTCAAGGTTTCCTCTGACACCGGCCAGCCATCACAGGAGAGACCGTGAAAAATCCTCACCGTCGCCAGAACCACACTGTAGGTGTGATCCAGGTTATGATACTTTGTGTTACTCTGGCGGTAATCCGGATGTTTACCACCAAAAATAAGTCCGATTTCACGGTGCAGTGCAATGAGCGGTCCCTGATCAAACTCAGGTGACATCAAGGCGATAACAGCCAGAATTTCATCCAGAGGATCATTGGTTTTTCCAGTTGCAAGCAGCTTTGTCAGATAAAGATTGTCCATCTGGGCAATATGATTACGTTGTTGCGATGTTCCGAATCCCTCAGAAGTTATGAGTTTATTGCCCGAATATCTTTTGTTTGAACACCCAGACCATATCCTGTACGTACAGATAGTCTCACATTATCATAAGATTTTCAATAAAACCTAAAAAAAACAACCCTTTTCAAAAGAGTCCTGTTTATTCAAAGAAAATACATTTTTGGGGGCAGTAGGCAGCGGCCTCTTCCACCTTGTCAGTTACCTCAGCTTCAGAATCCACAAGGGCAGCCTTATCACCATCATCCATCACAAAAGCTTCGGGACAGATCTCCTCACAGGAACCACAGCCGTTACACTCATAGACATCAATTACGATGGATCTTGCCATTATTTAACTCCTAGCGCTCCAGAGCATCCTTGGTAAAGTTGATATCAGGGGGTACAGGGTATTGCCCGTCAAAGCAGGCGAGACAGAAATCATCCTTCACCAGACCGGTGGCCTCCACCAGCCCTTCAATACTCAGATAATGAAGTGAGTCCAGACCTAGCCGCTCAGCAGTCTCTGCAATGGAGTAGTTGGCAGCAATAAGCTGATCTGACGAAGGAAAATCTATCCCATAATAGCAAGCGTGACGGGTTGGAGGACAGCTGACCATCATGTGTACTTCTTTGGCACCAGCCTCTCTCAATGCCTTCACCCGGCTCCGCCCCGTTGTGCCACGAATAATTGAATCCTCCACAATGATGACCCGTTTTCCCTTCAAAAGGGAACGAACAGGATTCAACTTCACCCGCACATTAAAATCACGCATAGACTGGGTGGGTTGAATAAAGGTTCTCCCCACATAGTGGTTACGGATCATTCCCATTTCAAGAGGTATCCCGGACGCTTTCGAGAAACCGATAGCAGCATAGTTTCCTGAATCTGGAAAAGGCATCACAAAATCGCCCTCCACCCCGGACTCCCGAGCCATGATCTCTCCCATCCGTTTTCGAGACTCATACACATTAATGCCAAAGATATCCGAATCGGGACGAGCAAAATAGACATGTTCAAAAATACAAAAACTCGTTTTCTGCTTTGGCCATGGAAAAATGGACCTCATGCCATCCTTATTTATGATAAGAACCTCTCCGGGTTTAATGTCACGGATATATTCGGCCTCTATGAGATCAAGGGCACAGGTCTCAGAAGCCACAACCCAGGCCCCATTGTTAAGTTTTCCAAGACAGAGCGGTCTAAACCCGCCCGGATCCCGCACTGCCATCAAGGTATCTTCTGTCATCATCAGGATGGAGTAGGCACCTTTCAGCGAAGAAAAAGACTCTTTGAGGGCCTTGTCCAGATCCAGATGAGTTCGGCGGGCCATGAGATGAAGAACCACCTCACTGTCCATGGATGTCTGAAAAATGGAACCCCGATCTTCAAGCCCCTGACGCAGCTCCATTGAATTCACTAGGTTCCCATTGTGGGCCACGGCTAGAGTACAGCCTTTATGGGTCACCATCAGCGGCTGGGAATTAATCACACAGGACGCTCCTGTGGTGGAATAACGCACATGTCCCATGGCCATGGCCCCTGGCAGTCTCTGGAGTATCTCTTCTGAAAAAATCTCAGGCACCAGCCCCATGGCCTTGTGAATAGTAACCGTCCCGTTGTCAGAGGCGACAATACCGGCACTCTCCTGCCCACGGTGCTGTAAAGCATACAGTCCAAAATAGGCTAGCTTTGCTGCATCTTCATGGCCAAAAATACCACAGACACCACATTCATCTTTGGGACGACCATCTTCAAGTGTCTGTACCCCGTTCCTGTCCATTAAACTATCATCCTTTGTTTGAACAAACAAACAGCTAAGCCGAAACTCTTAAAAAAAGGGGAAAGGCACAAAGAAAACGAATATCTTTGTGCCTTTTATCAAAATCTGATAGAAAGATTTATAATATGTATCAGGGAAATTCAACAATAAAGCGCCCTATGTCCTGTTTTTCTTTTTTTATAACCATTTACTCAGATTTTCGAACCCTCCAGAAGACTACCACAATGTGGCCTTTCTTCCATGGGAGCAATTAAAGATTCTGCAGTAATACCACCTTCACGGGTCAGCAAAATGATAAAACTTACCTCAACAGTTAAAGCATCGGGTTGAGCCGCAAAACTCGGCCCAGGGGACCTGAGCCAGATATTATGCGGTATTAAACTACCCAAAGATGACCGATTAATTGTCGGCGCTGAAACCTGCGACGATGCTGGGGTGTATCGCCTTAACGACGAGACAGCCCTTATTCAAACTCTGGATTTTTTCACTCCCATTGTTGATGATCCCTATCACTTTGGCCAGATAACTGCAGCCAATGCCCTGAGTGACGTGTATGCCATGGGGGGCAAGCCACTACTTGCCATGAACATCCTTGCCTGCCCCATCAAAACCATGGAGGCGGACGTCATAAAAGAGGTGATCAGGGGCGGACTTTCCAAGGTGGAAGAAGCTGGTGCCCTTTTGGTTGGCGGCCATTCGGTGGAGGATGATGAACTGAAATATGGCCTTTCCATCACAGGAACGGTTCATCCGGACAGGGTTTTGTTAAACAGTGGCGCAAAGGTTGGTGACCACCTGATTCTCACCAAACCCATAGGCACTGGAATACTCTCAACAGCGATTAAAGGAGAACTTGCCGACCCGGCCATAGAAAAATTAATAACGGAGATCATGGCCACCCTGAATCGCGCTCCTGCCGATGCTGTGGCCCGGACAATAGAGGAGGGGGGGGAAGTGCATGCCTGTACCGACATCACAGGGTTCGGCCTTCTTGGACATCTCCATGAAATGGCACTGGCATCTGGTGTCAGCGCCCGACTCGATGCGGACAAAATCCCTCTGATTCCAGACTGTATCGATTTTATCAACATGGGAATCATCCCTGAAGGGGCTTACTCAAACCGTAAATTCTATTCCAAGTGGCTGCACTGCAGGGAAGGGACATGCGACACCATTGAAATGGCACTGGTGGACCCGCAGACATCCGGGGGCCTGCTGATTGCGGCTCCTCCTGAAGCAACCGATACTATTCTGCAAACCCTCAGAGACTCTGGATATGGGCTTGCCTTTGCCGAGATCGGTGAAATTATTGCTGGAGAAGCAGGAGCTGTGGAACTTCTCTAAAAAACACCTGAATCCATGAACGCTTGAAGGCTCCGCAACCCAAGTGAATAACTGGTTTTTTCAAGGGAAAGTCAGGATACTACGGTGGCCAGCAGCAATTCCGTCAGCATGGTGAGGTCTTTCAGATCAAGACATTCGTCACAGGTGTGAACTTTTTCCATACCTGTGGCCACAATGGCGGTTTTCAGACCATAACTGTTCAATATATTGGCATCCGAGCCACCACCTGCAACCTGGAAAAGCAGTTCCCGTTCCAGCAGATCCCCTGCTCGGCGGAGCCTGTCTAACACCGGATCATCATCCTCAAGAAACAGTGCCGGATACTCCTGCTCAACGTGAATATCAACAGAAGGATGCCTGCCTTTGCCAATTTGCCCCGCCCATCCCCATACCACGTTCTGGAAAGTGGATTCTATTTCACGGGTATAATCCTTGAGCTTGGCAGCAGAGTGAGAGCGAACCTCTCCTTCAATAGTGATCAGATCCGGAACAATGTTTGTCGCGACACCTCCGTAAATCAAACCAAAGTTGGCTGTGGACTGTTCATCAAGACGGCCAAGACGAAGATCCGCTATGGCACGGGCCGCAAGGCAGAGAGCAGACACGCCCTGCTCCGGATTCAATCCGGCATGAGCGGCAATTCCATGCACCTTGATCTTGAGCCGATTTGCAGCAGGAGCACCCACGATGACCTTGTCAATACCCGTTGAATCCAGAGCATAGCCGCTTTCAGCCTGCAAAAGAGCATGATCCAGATGCTTGGCACCAAGCAGCCCGATCTCCTCACAGGTTGTAAGCAGCACCTCAACTGGACCATGGCTCAGATTATCTTCAGCAAGAACCCGGATCATCTCTATAATAGCGGCAATGCCAGACTTATCGTCACCGCCAAGAATGGTATCCCCTCGGCTGGTAAACAGGTCGCCAACCCGCAGCACTTCAACACCACGCCCCGGTTCAACCGTGTCCATGTGACAGGCAAAAAACATTGGTTCCCTGCTGCTATTTCCGGGAAAACGAATAATCAGGTTTCCGCAATCAGAGCCAGTTTGGGATGCAGAATCGTCTTCCAAAACGGACTCTGCCCCAAGCTCAGTAAAAACTGCCTTTAAATATTTGGCAAGACGACCTTCACGACGAGAGGGGCTGTCAATCTCACAGAGCCGGGTGAAAGTACTCGCCAGCCGCTCTCTGTTTATGGAATAACTCACCATCTACTCAATCCCCTTCTGTTCCAGAAGGACAACAGCATGGCAGCTGATACCTTCCATCCTACCGGTAAAACCCATCTTCTCGGTGGTAGTTGCCTTGACATTGATTTGCTCCACAGCCACACTACATGCTGTGGCCAGTATAGTTTTCATCTCATTAATAAATGGAGATAATTTTGGTTTTTCACAAACGACGGTAACATCTCCATTGGCCACCTGAAACCCATGCTCCCCCGCCAAATTAATCACCTTTTCAAGCAGGGTGATTGAGTAAATACCTGCAAACTTCTCATCAGAATCGGGAAAATGAGCACCAATGTCACCAAGCCCCAGGGCGCCAAGAATCGCATCACAAAAGGCATGGGTCAAAACATCCGCATCTGAATGTCCAGCAAGCCCCATGTCAAATGGAATCTTTACTCCACCAAGAACCAGCTCCCGACCAGAGGCAAAGCGATGGGCGTCATAGCCATGTCCAACCCGCATTGCAGCAACAGAAGATTCACTCTTTCCCATAATTTTTTCCGCTACAAGCAGATCATCCAGTCTTGTTATTTTAATATTGGTTTCAGAGCCTTCCACCATATGAACCGCAACACCAGCAAGCTCCAGCAGAGACGCTTCATCGGTCACATCCCTGTCTCCAACCGCCTCATAGGCAGTACGCAGGACGCTAGATGAAACTGCCTGGGGAGTCTGGGCCTGCCATAGATTTTCCCGGTCGACCGTGTGTAGAATATGCCCATCACCCCCTGCCTTTTTTAACGTGTCCTTCACAGGTACGGCAGCAATGGCTGCGCCATAAACACTTGCAGCCCTGCAGCAACTGCCAATCAGGTTTTCACTGACCAGAGGGCGGGCCCCATCATGGACAAGGACAATTTCAACCTCTTTCCCCAGAGTATCAAGACCTGCTTTCACCGAATCCTGACGCCGCTTTCCACCGGCTACGACTTGAAGGCTATCTGACAACAAGCCGTACTCAGCAAAGAGACTGGAGGTGCTTCCAACCCGCTCTTCCGGTACCACCACCACTATCCTGTCTATGCAGGAAGTACCTGCAAAAACTCGAACAGTATGAATGAGTATTGGAACACCGCAGAGATGATGGTACTGTTTGGGATGGTCCAGCCCCATCCTGCTTCCGCTGCCAGCGGCAGGAATTATAGCGGCTGTGAAGGACATCGAGGATAATTAACGACGAGGGAGTCGTCGACTACCAGAACATTTGACTAAAAAATAGAGTGGGCTGTAAGCCGAATTCTGTACAATCATGATCATTTCACTGGGATGCCGGTCACCCGACACCTCTTGCAACCTACCCGAAGACTTCAGGCGGGCAGCCTGTGGGACATCTTCCTATTTGGTCTTGCTCCGGATGGGGTTTACCCTGCCCCGCATGTCACCATACGGGCGGTGAGCTCTTACCTCACCATTTCAACCTTACCGTACTTAATACGGCGGTATATTTTCTGTGGCACTTTCCGCCGGTCACCCGACGTTCGCGTTACGAACCATCCTGCCCTGTGGAGTTCGGACTTTCCTCTCGAGTCTTCAGACCCGAGCGATCATGCACCCACTCTAACTCTTGATACTATCGGCAATCTGCCAAAAATAAAACTATTATTTCTTCTTTTTAACAGCTTTCTTCTTTGCCTTCTTTGGCTCTTCCGCCACTTCCACCGGTTCATGGTACATTATCCGCTGACAGGTCGGACAATCAAAATGGTCTTCACCGCGAAGCAGAAGATTATACTGCTGCGGTGGAATGGCCATGAAGCACCCCTGACAGACACCGGCCAGGACATTGACAACCCCGAGACCATTACGATGCTTTCGCAAATTATCATACTTTTTCAGGAGCTGGACCTTTAGCTTCTTGGCCTGAGTGGCGCGTTTCTTTTCCTGGGTCTTCTTCTTTTTGTTTATAGCAGCAATTGCTTTTTTGACCTTTTCAGTCTCTTCCTGAAGCAACTCTGTCTCACCTTTAAAGAGATTTCTGTTCTCTTCAATCTCGGCCGTCAACTGCTCCACCTCTTCCATGATGGCCACAACTTTTTCCTCTTTCTCCTTTACACCCTTTTTACCATCCTCGATCTCCTTTAACAGAGCTGTCTGCTCACGACCAGTCTGAACCTGCATCATTTTAGACTGACGATCTTTCACATGGACCATCTCATCGGCTATTTCCACTTCCAGAGTACGCCTCTCTTTTTCAAGACTCTCGATTCTCCCGGTAAGTTCACTGATGGTTGATTCCCTGTCAGCAAGCTCACCATTTTTTGCATCAAGTGCATCCTGCTCTTCCTGTATCTCCGAATCGATACTGTCAATCACATGATCTATACTCTGCAGTAGTGTCAATTGGACTATTTCTTCGTTCAAGGTGTATCTCCTGTTGTAAAGTACTATTTTATGAAAAAGTATTCTTATTAATAAATGTGAAGGCAGGCTTTTCAGTACTGCTCTCGTAAATTTTTATATCCCAGTTCCTGGCACGAACCACGTTTTCCAGTTTGTTTCTCAATAAAGCCATGGCAGGTTTTTCAGTGCCATAGTGGCCCCCGTCAATTATGCAGAATCCTGCATCTTCGGCCCAGCGGGCTGTAGAATGTTTTATCTCAGCCGAAAGATACAGATCTGCCCCCAACGCATATGCGTCTTCAGCCAGGTCTGAGCCACTGCCACCACAAAGGGCAACGGTCTGGACATTCTCAGGGGTCTTACCGGCAAGCAGTACAGTATCACTGCCAAGTGCCTCAAAAACCCGAGCCATAAATGTTCCAAAAGAAAGGGGGCTGACATATTTTCCGATTCTACCCAATCCAGCCGCACCCGAGGAATCAACAGGATGCAGCGCGCGAGTATCAACAAGATCCAGCAGAGCAGCCAAAGCATCACTGACTCCGGATGCGGCACTGTCGAAATTTGTATGGCAGGCAATCACATTGATCTTACAGGCAAGGGCTTTTTCGAGAAAAACTCCGGATGGAGTGTTTGTATGAACAAATGAGAGAGGACGAAAGATGCAGGGATGATGCGTAATCAGGGTATCGACACCAAGAAAAATTGCCTCTTCAAGAAGGGACAGGGTAGGATCAAGTCCCAGCAACCATGAGTGGCTCTCCCGTTGCTCATCACCAACCAGCAGCCCCACATTATCCCAACTTTCAGCCAGGCCCCGGGGGACTATCTGTTCAAGTTCAGTAAGGAGATCAGCCAGCATGACTTGCATTATCCCCTTCCTCCTGAGAGTCTGTTCTCAAAACAGGAACGTCTGCTTGACATCTTGGTCAGCAAAAGGAGATTTCTTGTAAGAAAGACCTGGTGGAGCATCTCTAATACACTAAAATCAGGCAATAAAAAAAGGTACATCCCTTTCGGGCTGTACCTTTGGATTTCGGGCTTTCTAAAGCAGGATTCTTTGCCTGCTTCAGCAAAAACTGGTATGAGGTATGAGGCCGTCAGCCTCTCTCTGTCTGGAAAAAATTTTATTCTATTCAAGGAACCTGGTCATTGGTGCAGATTCTGTATTTAAAATGGTGGGCGCAGTAGGACTTGAACCTACGACCGACCGGTTATGAGCCGGTGGCTCTACCAACTGAGCTATGCGCCCTTTCCGGCATCAAAACCAGATATATTATACCGGCAAAAAAAAATTGTCAACAAATTAAACATATAAAATCAGGAAATCCTCTCATTACTCCATCATGAACCATAATAGGACAGCGCAGATTTACGTTCCGGTAGTTTCCCTGATTGAAAGAGAAGCCCATACACGATATAACAGCCCTTATGATATATAATAACCTACTCTTCTTTCTTGTAGCCATATTTCTCTTCACCATGACCAGCGGAACAGATACCCCGCTGCTCCCTTTTTTCGGCTCACTGACTATTTCTGCCATTATTCTTTTCTTTTTTGACCGGGTGGCTAAACGGCTCTACATCAGGGCCAACAGAAATGGCTCCGGGACCTACTTCAGCACAGAGAAAAAGCTCTCCATGTTGGCACTGCTCTGCTATTCACTCATCCTTTTTTCATGTGACCTCCACTATTACATAAACCCTCTCTCACTGAATGGTTTGTTCCCATCTTTCGTTAACATTGGCGGCCTGGCTTTCTTTTTTCTCTTTTTACTGTTGATGTGGCGCCATGCTCGCCCAGCCTACGAAACAATCTTTGGCCGCAGATACAGCAACAGGACCTTTCTCCTATTCAATACCAAGGCAAATCTGCCCATTGTGCTCCCCTGGATCCTCCTTTCACTCAGTTACGACCTCCTGGCACTGCTTCCCCTACCCGGTCTCAAGACCTTTCTCCATTCAGAACCCGGTGAATATGCATCATTCATCCTTTTTCTGGTTCTGATTCTGATATTTTTCCCACCACTGGTACGAAGGCTCTGGGGCTGCACCCCGTTTCCGGAAGGAGAGCTCCATGATCACCTGCAGAACTTCTTCAAAAAACAGCGTTTTTCCGCCAAAATATTCATCTGGCCACTCTTTGAAGGCAGAATTATCACCGCTGGTGTCATGGGGATCATCCCCGGACTGCGCTATGTAATGATAACACCCGCCCTGCTCGAACACCTCAACCTGGCAGAGCTCGACAGTGTAATGGCACATGAAATCGGCCATATCAAGAACAAACACATGCTACTCTATCTTCTTATCATTTCAGGGTTTTCTGTTCTTGCAGGGTTCGCCCTTGAGCCCTTCACCTTTTATCTTCTCTCTAGGGACAGCTTCTACAGCCTGCTTGGCATCACCGGACTCAGCGCAGAAAATATGCTCACCGCGATGATGGCTATTATGCTCCTTATCGCCCTGGTGCTGTATTTCAGGTTCCTGTTTGGATATTTCATCAGAAATTTCGAACGCCAGGCAGACCTCCATGTCATCAAAGCTATCGGCAACAGCCAGGCCATTATCTCTGCCTTTGAGAAAATTGCAATCCTGTCAGGAAACATCCGCGACCAACCAAGCTGGCACCATTTTGGAATAGGACAGCGAGTGGATTTTCTGAAAAAATGTGAACGAAACCCCTCATGGATCAGTCGCCATAATCGAAAAGTGTGGCTGAGTCTGCTCGCCTATGTTGTGATCATTGGCTTTGCTGCCACCAGTCACAATATTCTGCCGGCTGAGCAATGGAAACAAAGTTATGAGGAAAAATACACAGAGTATATCCTCGACCAGAAACTGATGCGGGAACCTGACAAAGCATTATGGCTGGGGATAGCCGGGGATCTGATGCAGCATAAAAAAATGGAGAAAAAAGCCATTGCCGCCTATGATAAGGCCCTGGTAATGGAGCCCTCAAACCCGAAACTGCTCAACAATCTGGCTTGGCTGCTGCTCACAAGCGACAACCCTGCCCTGCGTGATCCAGAGCGGGCCCTGCGTCTTGCCCGCCTTGCAGCCCTGCAGATCCCGGCAGGCCATGTTCTGGACACCCTTGCCACCGCCTACTGGGCCAATGGGTTCCCGGAAAAGGCCATTGAGATAGAGAAACAAGCCCTTTTTGCCGATCCAGCGGAAGGGGCTTACTACCGGGAACAGATAGAGAAGTTTAAGACGACAATATACAGCCCTGACGGGACAACCGTTCCAGCAGAATAGGATCAGGCATAGGTGTCAATCCTGGTCGCGTCAGCCCAAGCCTTTTCATCCACAGTCTGGATATCGAAGACCCGTTTGGCAACCTGATTGGCCTGCGCCTGGGCCTGCTCCATGCGAGCCTTTTTTTCTGCCCGGCGGGGTGCTGCCTCATCCACCCGCATATTCTGCGGTTCGGTGTTCACTTTGAACCCTCTGTCTACAGGGGCCGCCGCCGAACGGGGTGCTACCGCCGATGCTGCCGCCATTCCAAGTGCCATTTTTCTGTTTCCTCTCTCTCCTGAATCGAATATGTTAAACGATAATGACTATTATAAAGAAAATTTTCTAAAAATCAAGCCCCACATTGGAGAGATCTAAAATGGTACTATTAGGAGCCCATGAATCTGTTGTCGGAGGAATCCATCTCGCCTTTGACAGAATAGTCGAGGTTGGCGGCGATGCTCTACAGATTTTCACCCGGAACCAGAGGCAGTGGAATCCAGCAACAGTGACAGAAAACGAACAGCAACTCTTTAGCGCAGCCTGGAAACTGCACCCAAATATGCCGATTGCCTCACACGCATCCTACCTGATCAACCTGGCATCTGCAAAACCGGAGCTGGTGCAGAAATCCATTACAGCCTTTGTGGATGAATTGCAGCGCTGCGAAATGTTGAATATCCCTCTGGTGGTCATGCATCCCGGATCCCACGGAGGAGATGGCGTAAAAGCCGGACTCAGCAGGTTCATCAAAAACCTTGACGAAGCCTTTTCCCAGGCAGATAATCAGGTGATGCTGCTTCTTGAAAATACCGCTGGACAGGGAACAGGGTTGGGCAGCCAGTTTGAGGAGCTTGCCGCCATCATTGAGGGATCACAGCATTCTGATAGACTCGGAGTATGCATCGACACCTGCCACACCTTTGCTGCAGGATACGACATCCGCACCAAGAAAACATACCAGGCCACCATGGAAGAATTTGACAGAGTTGTGGGCATTAACCGGATACTGTTCTTCCACCTCAATGACTCAAGAAAAGGGCTGGGAAGCCGGGTAGACAGACACGAACACATCGGACAGGGAGAAATCGGTCTGGAAGCGTTTAGAAATCTCCTCAATGACCCGCGTTTTGCAAAGCATCCCATGACTCTTGAAACTCCCAAGGGCAAGGATCTTCAGGAAGACCGGGATAATCTTGCAGCACTCCGCAGTCTTCTCCGATAACAGATGCCGCACCACCACCGAACGCTCACGGATTCATGTTATTTTTTTATTGGATTTTTTTCCCTTCTTATTTCAACATGTTGCCAAGAAAACAATTCACAATCCGTAACGAATCCCATTTTTTATCGTTTCACTACCCCTTCAGGCACCACTCATAGGCATTTCTGAACATCTGCATCCAGGGCGTAACCTCAAGAGCCTTCATCTCAGCAGGGAGATAATGGGCCTGCCATGCAAGAAAGACCCGTTCCGGATGGGGCATCATGGCCAGATGCCTGCCATCAGGAGAGCAGAGCCCGGCAAATCCATCCGGTGAACCGTTGGGATTAAAAGGATAGGATTCTGTTGCATTACCTATATCATCAACATAGCTGAGCGGCGCCAGGTTCTCCGCAAGCACCCTTTCCTTGATTGCAGCGTCGGGAAAGGAGAGATACCCCTCGCCATGATCCACATGAATACCAAAGACCAGCCCTTCCATACCCTTCAGCATCAGTGCCGGACTTTTCCACACCTTCACCGTACTCCAGCGGGACTCAAAGCGACCAGAGACATTATGAACAAATCGGGGCTGACGTTCTGCCTCAATATCCTGCCACGGTACCATGCCAAGGAGCCCGAAGAGCTGACAGCCGTTACAGACCCCGAGGCTGAAGGTATCTGGCCGGTCATAAAATTCCCGAAACATCTTTCGGAGAGTGTCATTAAACCGGATGGTGCCAGCCCATCCCTTGGCCGATTCCGGCACATCGGCATAAGAAAAGCCACCCACTGCAGCAAGTCCCCTGAAGCCATCAAGGCTCACTCGACCTGCCAGGAGATCGCTCATGGTGATATCCCATGGCTCAAACCCTGCCAGATAAAAAGCAGAGGACATCTCACGGTCCGAATTTGAGCCTTCATCCCGCAAGATGGCAACCTTGGGCTTATCAGACATGGCAAGGAGTTCTGCAGGTGCGGGCACGGGTGCAAAGGGAAGTACATACTGCGGCCCTATGCGGTCATAACAGTTCTTCTTCTCTTCATCAGCACATTCCGGTTTTACCTGGAGACGCTCAAGCTGATAGCTTGTTTCCTCCCAGGTCTCTCGAAGTTTTCTCATATCGTCATCAAGAACAGTTTCGCCATTGACTGCGATGCGAATCTGTTTCTCTTTGATGGAGCGGCCGATATTTGTGAGCGCCACCTGACGACTGGAGAAAATCTCAGTCAGGTGCACAATATTCGCATCCCTGCACTCGAGTACAAGCCCAAGTTCTTCGGCGAACAACACCTCCAGGGGTGAATCAGTAGAATCAAGGGAGATATCAAGGCCACAGTTACCGGCAAAGGCCATCTCCAGGAGAGTAGTGACCAGACCGCCGTCGCTTCTGTCGTGTCCGGCAACCAGCAGATCCTGGGCAATAGCTTCCTGAACCGCCAGAAAAGCCTGCTTCACATCCTCCGGTCTGTCCATATCAGGACTATCATTGCCCAGTGACGACCTGGTCTGAGCCAGTGCTGAACCGCCCAGCCTGTTATGACCGGCACCCAGATCAACAAAGAGCAGGGAAGAGCTTCCCGCCTCTTTGATATCAGGGGTCACCACCTTTGTGATGTCACCCATGGCAGCATAGGCAGAAATAACCAGTTCGCGAGGAGATTTGACAGTCTCTTCACCCACCATGGTTGCCATGGAGAGGCTGTCTTTACCACCATCAACGGCCATACCAACCGCTATCATGGCATCACACATGCCCTTTGCAGCATCAAAGAGAGCTGCCCCCTCACCAGGCAGTTTAGGAGCCCACATCCAGTTGGCCGAACACTTCACCTGCGCAAGGTCATCAATCTGTGCCCAAACAAGATTGGTGAGGGATTCTCCCACCGCCATCCTCGCACCCTTCGCTGGATCGACAAGCATCTTTATGGGCTGCTCACCAATGGCTGTGGCCCCACCACTCCTGCTAAAATGGGACTGGGCAACCACCGCCACATTACTCACTGTGAGCTGCAGGGGACCACAACACTGCTGACGGGCGATAAGCCCAGTCACTGCACGATCCACCTTGTTGGTAAGAAAACGCTTGGAGCCAACAGATACCAAGCGCAGAACATCCCCAAGGGCATCAGCAACAGTGAGATCATCGGGCAGCTCCAGTGGTTTCAGTTTTGAATCAACCCGATTATCCTCAAATGTCTTTACCGGAATATCGCCCAGTAATTCTGAGAGATCAATATCCACAGGGGTAGTGTCGTCAAGCTCATCATGAACCACAAACTGCAGGTCACCCGTCACCTCGCCCAGCACCTCACAACCCACCTTTTCACGCTCACAGATGGCCTGGAACTGTTTAATATTCTCCGGACTGATTAGAAAGCCATTTCGCTCCTGATACTCAGCCACATAGATTTCCAACACCGACATGGTGGGATCCCCCACCCGCATTTTCCGAATCTCAATATAGCCACCAGAATGTTCCACCAGCTCTTTCAAGACATTGGCAGGGCCGCCCGCGCCCTGATCGTGAATCACATCTATGATCGTCCTGTCACCCATTTCATTGCAGGCACGAATAACACGATTCATCTTCTGTTCCATCTCCGCATCACCACGCTGAACCGCGTTGAAATCAAGCTCCGAGGCATTCTCCCCCTGGAGCATGGACGATGCGGCACCACCACCAAAACCAACCCGATAGGCGGGACCCCCTACCTGGACAATTTTCATTCCTTTGACTTCTTTGTCCTTTTCCGTGTGCCTATCATCAATTTGTCCTATTCCACCAGTGAACATAATGGGCTTTAAAAAGCCCCAGCGCTCACCATTATCAAGACGCAGATCAAAGGAGCGGGTAAAACCCTGTATCATGGGTTCCCCGAACTTATTCCCATAATCTGAGGCACCGTTACTAGCCTGAATCTCAATCTCCAGAGCCGATGCAAGATTATCGGGGCACGGGTACTGATTTTCCCAAGGCAGGGTATAACCGGGGATGTGGAGATTTGCCACACAATAGCCGGTAGTTCCGGCAATGACCAAGCCACCCTTTCCGGTCCCCTGTACGTCCCGGATACGGCCACCGGTACCGGTCTCTGCACCCGGAAAAGGTGCAACACCTGTGGGGAAATTATGGGTCTCTGCAGTAAGAAGCATATGATAACGAACGTCCTGTCCCTGCAGAGGGCTGGGGTTCCCTGGATTTTCGGGCATTATGGTATGAATATCATGCCCCGCCACCACACTGGAATTATCCTTAAAAGCCACCAGACTCCCCTTGGGATTTCTGGTCAATGTCTCGATCACCAGATCAAAGAGGGTCTCGTCCTGCATCTCACCGTCTATCACCTGTTTGCCGCGAAAGAAACCGTGCCGTGAATGCTCGGAATTGGCATTATTCAAGTCCATGATCTCAACAATGGTGGGATTGCGCTTATGCTTTTTAACAAAGTAATCATAATAGAAATTCCGATCCCGCTCATCCATTGAGATACCGGGGATTTCCAGAAGGGCATCCGGGCCACCAGCTATCATATCCACATCGTAAACAGCCTCCGGCTCAATTCCGGTCTCAAAGGTAGAAAGGGGTTCCGGATAGAGACACTCGGTCATCCTGTCATGGTTTTCCCAAATAAACTCCTCCAGATCTATGGACTCGTCCACCAGATATCTTCGGGATCGCTCAACACGGGAGATAATCTCCAAACCAGTAGCGGCACAGATGGAAACCATATTGGAAGACCAGGCCGTAGCAAAATTGAGGCGTGGCCCCATCTCCACCACCCGCTCTCCGACAAGCTGCGGCACTGCGCTAACCGTTTCCGCGAGAAAACCGTCAGCCAGGATCAGCCCCAGCCGTTGCTGCTCCTCTCCAGTCAGGGGGCGACTGGATTCGATATTAAAACAGTACTCACTGGTTTCTCCGGTTCTTCGATATAACTGACTCACAATAGATAACATGAACAGATCCTGAATTGTAATGATTGATGGCGTTCTAAAAACTCTCTGCTCCAGTTTATAACAGATAGATGAAAGAGTTAAAAGTTTCTTGATTAAGTGGACGAAAAAGAACAGAATACCAGAAGCACAGATGCAATATCCTTAGACTTTTTCAATTCGTGAGCGTTCAATGGCACTACTCAACAGCGATGCGTTGCTTGATATACTCAGTAAAAATGGGCTGATCACCCAGAAACAACGGAAATTCATTACCCTCGAAAAGGGTAAACAGCGTCAGAAACTCCTTATAAAATTTGGAGCAGACAAGAAGTTTGACAAAAGCTTTCCGGATCTGGTTGATGTTATTGTCTCACTCAGGCTTGATATCGGAAACAAAAGGAACAACCCCCTTGATGAAGACAGTATCATGCGGGCAGTGAGCAAGTCCTACGGACTTCCCTTCAAAAAACTGGACCCGCTCAACCTGGACATGGAAATTGTCACTAAAACCATCCCCAGAAACTTTGCCATCAGCCACCTGCTGCTGCCCTTTAATTTCCAGAATGGAATCCTGGAAGTGGCCGTTTACCACCCGGACAAGCGTTCGGTACTGAAAGATATCGAGCAGGCCAATCAGGTCAAGATCAAGCCTTTTATCACCACCAAAACTGACATCAAAAAAATTCTCTCGGAATTTTTCGGATTTCAGCGCTCAATCAGTGCTGCTGAGGACCAGTATGGAGGCGCAGGACTGGGAAGCTCCGTTGATATTGGAAACCTGGAACAGTTTGTCAAGATTTCCTCCTCCAAAGAGATTTCATCGTCAGATCAGCATATCAAATCGGCGGTAAACCATCTATTCAATTACGCCCTTGACCAAAATGCCAGTGATATTCATGTAGAACCCAAACGGGAAAACTGCATGATTCGCTTTCGGATAGACGGAGCCCTCCACACCATTTACAACCTTCCCAAGGCCGTTCATTCGGCAATTGTTGCACGGATAAAATTTCTTGGCAGGCTTGATATTGCAGAGAAGAGAAGGCCGCAAGATGGTCGCATCAAACTCTCTTTAAGTGGTGACAAAAAGGCCGAGGTTCGGGTATCCACGGTCCCCGTCGCCTTCGGAGAAAAGGTGGTTATGCGTATTCTTGATCCGGATGTGATCTTTCAGGATCTGGACAACCTCGGATTTTCAGCAAGAGATCGTAATGTTTACAACTCCTTTATAGAGGCACCACACGGCATCGTTCTGGTCACCGGCCCCACAGGATCAGGTAAATCGACCACTCTTTACTCCACCCTGGAGAAGATCGCCACACCGGAACGCAACATCGTAACCGTGGAAGATCCCGTGGAAATGGTGTACGAGGCATTTAACCAAATCTCAGTACAGCCCCTCATTGATGTCACCTTTTCAACTATACTGAGAAACATCCTGCGCCAGGATCCAGATGTCATCATGATCGGTGAGATCCGTGACCTCGACACGGCTTCCCATGCAGTACAGGCCGCGATGACCGGACATCTTGTCTTCTCCACCTTACACACCAATGATGCTGTTTCCTCCATCGTAAGACTGAGAGATCTGGGCCTTGAACCATTCCTGATTTCATCCACCCTGCTCGGTGCCCTGGCCCAGCGCCTGGTTCGAACCGTCTGTCCACATTGCAAAGAATCCTTTGAAATGAAAGGGTCAGAGCTGCTGAAGCTTGGCTTTCCTGTAGCAGACAAGGAAACTTACAGTCTCAAACGCGGCAAGGGCTGTCGTAAGTGCAGAGATACAGGATTCAAGGGACGGTGCGGTATCTTTGAGATCTTCCCACTTTCGGAGCAGATGAAAAGAATGGTTACCGCCGGGAATAATGTGGAAGAGATAAGACAGCTTGCAATCCGCGAGGGAATGACTACTTTACGAGAAGATGCCTGGGAGAAGGTGAAAGCCGGGATTACCACCTACGAAGAAGCAATGCGGGTAACCGCTGGATAAAAAAAAGAGACCATGGCACACAAAGGTTCAGACAAAGCAGTAAAGATTGTCTGCAAAAATAAAAAAGCGTTCCACAACTACCATATCGACGCCAGATACGAGGCGGGAATCGTGCTGCGCGGCCCGGAAGTGAAATCACTGCGGGCTGGAAAAGCCAATCTGAAGGACGGTTACGCTCAGATTGACAGCCGTGGCGAACTATACCTGCACAATGTCCATATCTCCATGTACAGCTTTGCCACTCACAATCCCAATGAGCCCTTGCGAGTACGAAAACTCCTACTCCATAAAAGGGAGTTGCGCAAGCTGATCGGAAAATTAAAAGAGAAGGGCCTTGCGCTCATCCCCCTAAAGATATACTTTATTGGAAATGGCAAAGCCAAAGTCGAACTTGGCCTGGCACGAGGTAAAAAACAGTACGACAAACGAGCGTCTCTGAAAGAGAAACAGAGCAACCGTGAACTGCAGCGTGTCATGAAGAACGGCCAGATTGGTTGAACATTACAAACGTATACTAACATTAAAAACTATGGGGGCGAAACGGATTCGACAGGGATGTGTAAGCTTTACGTTGCATGCCGAGCTTCTATCTGCTCGTTAAACTGATGGAACTTTAATTATAATCGCCGACGATTATAACTACGCACTGGCAGCTTAGACTGCTGTGCCGTTCCCCCGGTCTTTGCCCGTAAGACCGGATCGGAGCGCCGACTCAACGGGCTGGTTCTTTCACTGCGTCTGCCGGTAAAAGAACGAGATTTAGCAGAATAGCGTCGGAGTACTCTGGTTCCGGCGGGGCCTCAGGCGCGAAACCTAAAGCCCGGAACTAAGCATGTAGATACGAAAGGGGAGCATTCTTGGACGCGGGTTCGACTCCCGCCGCCTCCACCATTTGAAAAAAGACAACCCGTCTCTTCAGAGAAAAACTCTTAGGTGACGGGTTTTCTTTTTCCCTTGTATTCAAAGGGTTTGGGCGGTTTTGACATCTTTCCGGAACCACTCTCCAGCCGCCTGATTCTCTCTATTCTCCGGATATTATTCTCTGTTTGAGCCGGTATTCTCTGTTTTCTCAGACTTAGTCCGAAACAAGTCCGGTTGCAGATATCCTTTTATAATAAGCATTTAGCCAAATAACTGTATTTTGGAGTTGTGTTAAGACATCAAACGGTCTGACCAAACCACCCGATTTCACAAACCAAAAGTCTCTCGCAGGTTTCGGGAATTAATATTTATTCGGATTTCTTGCACCCGGAATCAATAATCATCAGCTCCTTCAGGCTTTATCGTGAAAAGGCAGCGGTAGGATTTTTCACCTTTGCCCCACTCAATTGGGTCTTCTTCGATCCGAAAAAATTCCCGGAGGCGTTTGGAAAGTTCCTGTTTCTGTTTTTTGAGCTTGTTTGAAGCAAACCGGTTTTGCCAATCGATCTGGCCGTATGATTCGGCAAAAGCTTTCAGCAGATCCCATTGCTTATTTGGGTTTCCACTTTTGCTACAAACCATCCCCATTTGTGCGTATGTAAAGCGCTTGCGCTTTTCTTGAAACTTAACAGTGACTACATGGCCATCCGAGAATTCAAGTGTAAGCTCGCTCCATTTTGCTCCTTGGGGCAGCGGGAAGGTCTCTCCGTTTTTTTCTTTCGGGCTCTCGGGTTGAGTGTCCTTCTTGTACTGTGCGGCTTGCTTGTCGGCGTTGCTCAACATCTTTTGAAAAGCAGCCTTGGCATCCTTGTTGTATTTCTCGAAGAGTTGGTGTGCATATTCGATATAAGTCTGCTCTTCAGGGATCATTGCAGAGAGTGATCGACCAACTTGAATATCCGTTTCTTCAATCCATAAAGCGACAGATTGGATTTTGTTCAACAAATCCTCCCCACCAATGCTGAATTCATCGACATCCCAATGCAATAAGGCTTCCACCAGATCATCCATGTCACTTTGAATATTCGGTGAAATGTCAAATCCCGTTTCAGACATCCCCTTGATACAAGCATCAATCCGGTGCTTCAAATTAATCACAATGGTTGACAGGGGGTATGGGTGCCAAGCCACATGATGATTGGTCCGATCAGTAACAGCTTTTTGGCAAAGCATCCAATATTCTCGGAGCATCATGAAGTACCTTGAAGTAGAACGATACTGGGCATTTCCTTCTGGTGTTGGATATATACAGCTTCTCAGCTTTGCGTTAACGATATAGTCGCGTGCCTCTTTGATCGGCTGCAACGAGTCACCAAGGCATTTGTTCATGACCTCAGAAATTGATTCCTTTGTTTTACCGGAGTCAGCATTGATTGCAGGCATGTCAGGATGATGGAGCAACATCACAGAATAGAATGCCGAAAGAGTATCCAAAGGATTTGTGGCTTCAGATGATTCATCCTTAAATAACTGACTGTATATTTTTTTTAGCAAAGGCTCGTTTTCAACTGAATGATTAATCCACTCGAGAAGGGACCGTTCCAAGGAACTAAAATCATCTTCAGGTATTGCGCCGGGATAAAATACATTTGCTCGAAGAAGATCTCTCAAGCAGATCGTTGCCGCAATTGCGTTGTTAAGATTGTATTCAAATAGCTCGCTCTTCTTAATCTCTTCTTCCGGCTCCCCTTGTTTGATAGCCCATAATCGTTTTACAACTGTTTGCCCTTGCAAAAAGGAATGCTCGATTTTTTCATATTCCCATGGAGGCATTGAAGGAAGCTCATCAATGTCCAAATTGAGTAGCACCATTTCCCTGCATCGATTTTCTATGACGTGTTCAGAGTCTCCTACCCATGTATTTACAATACAGCAAGGAAATGATCTTTTTGTATTGGCCCCCATGGGAACAACTTCAGGATAACAGTCAACACCGTTCATTTTTATTTCTGATACGGGAGTTACTTCAGATCTGGCAGCAATTAGTGGAAATGTGTGAAGCGCTTTTGCAACGGTGCACGCCGGACATTCGTCATTGGGCATCTCGATTACAGGCAAATAAGCCAGTGCCTCATGAAATGCTTTTTGAGCTTCCTCAAATCCAGCATGGCTGTGCGACTCTAAGTGGGTCGGCAGTTTACACTTTACCTTCTTGATACAATTCGTCGTGCAAAAAGATAGGCAAAGGCGTTCATAACAAGTCCATGCCCAGTCCGCTGCTTTTTTAAGAGAAGATGGCATGGACTTTTCAAAATCATAGTGAATGACGCCTTCGTTATGCATATTCGTCATCCCCCTCAGGCTTGATTGTGAAAAGGCATCGGTAGCATCCTTCTTCCTTCAGGTATTCAATCGGGTCGTCTGTTAGACGGAAAAATTGCCTTAGCTTTTTGGATAAATTCTGTTTACGCTTGGACATATGATGAAACGGTGTGTCCTTGGGGCTTGTGTTATCAATAATGCCTTGGTTTTCCGCAAAATCCCGCAAGAGGGTCCAGTGAACAGTCGGGTTCCCGTTTCTGGTATTAGCCATTCCCATTTGGGTGTAATTGTACTGGCCGTGTGATTTGGTCGTGCGGATGGAAACGGTATGGCCGTCAATAAACTTGATGCTGATGCCGCTCCAGTTAATACCGGCAGGCGTATCAAAATGGACCATGCCACCGGAATCCGGCTCAGGCACATCTGCCTGAAAGGTTGTAAATACATCGGTCGCTGGTCTGAGAGCTTTCAGGCTGCCATTGGCTTGAATGGAAAATTCCTCGCTCAGCACGATACATATTGATCCGCTCCGGTTAAGCAGGTCTTCGGTCCGGGGTGTCAGCTGCTTGCGGGTTGGAATGATCAGCGCATAAGGGTCCTGCCCAAGCAGACTGATATTCCTGACGCTTTCAAGAAGTGCGTCCGGGTCACTCTTGAAGGTCAGGTAAACCGGAAAATTGAAACCGGCGGTCGGTGTGTAATCCCCCAGACGGAAAACACCGGGAATGCCGTCCAGCGAATTTTCATTCCGTGTGATTCCAAGCCCGGCGCAGATGCTTTTGTGGAACGATGACCGGGTCAATGTATAGACCAGCACATCCCTCTTGTTCAGGCTGTAAGGCTTCTCTTCCTGCTCAGGGCAAACCGCAGCAATATCATCGGCGGCATGTTCGACAACTTTTCTGGGGCAACCTTGTCCACAGTCGGTTCGACAATTGACCGCAGACGCACGCTGATTGGTCAGCTGCAGGAACTTCGTTTCAAATCCACTGAAGGAATCCCAACCGCCAAACGCATCCTGCCATTCACACCACGGCGCATTCTGCTTCGGATGCTCTTCCAAAAATTGCCACAGCAGGGCTTCACTCACCATTATCCTCCGAATCTGCTATGACAAATCCACGACGGATCAACCACTCTTCCAGCACTTCAGCATCATCATCCCGTTTGAACTGAGCCCGGTTGCCTGAGCTTAGAGTTACGGTTCGTGGCGTTTTGGAGTCGGAAAACTTGATTTGAAAACTTGCCTTGTTCAATCGCCCCCCATTGGGGATGCTGCGATCCCGCTCTTCCAAGGAAGCAAAGATATCCTCGGCTTTCCGGATCTCAATTTCTTTATGTGTTCCTCCCCAATAAATTTGAAGTTCCTTGAGGCGTACCCAATCGATCCCTTCAATATCATCACAAAGAATGGAGGCTGATCCCGATTCCCGGAGTGGCTCCAACGTAAATTTGCTCTTTCCATCGAAAAACTCGGCATCACCAAAAAGGTGGAGCCCGAACTTGGTGCGGTACAGTTCCTTTTCACCTTTGGATCGTGCATTCATCCGGATCTCACCGTTCTCCGGGTTGTAAACGATCACATCATATTTTTCCGGTCGATAAAACAGGCTCGAGGATTTATCATCCTTGATGATGGATTCCCGGGTGAAAGGTTCACCATGACGGACGAGAAACCAGACAAAGTCATCTTTCACATATTTTAATACCTTGGAGGCTCGACCACGTCTTTTTTTAGCAAACCATTCATCCAGATCCGCTTCGAGGGCGGCAATAGTTTCTTCGCTCGGTTCTTCGAAATCCGGGATGGTTTCTCGGGTGCATTTGAAATACTCAAAGGAACGTGGGCGGAAGAGGAACTGTTCAGCATGAATACGCTCAATAAGGTCACTATCCTGAAGCCACACCTGCAGGGCCAAATCACCATAGGCGGCATCTTCAGAGATACTGACATCAATCGCGGTATCGGCAATGGCATCCTGTATCAGGTCAAAGCCCTCTGGGGTAGATACCTCATTGATATAATAAAGTGCCTCTGCCATCCCCTCAGGAGTACTGGCATTTGGATTAATCAAAACGGTACTTAGAGCTGAATAATCCAGTCCGTCTTCATTGGCTGCCGCTGGCAACTCTATTCCTCGCCCGGATAGATATTCGGTATAGGGCTCAAAAAATGTGATCAGATGGCTCCGGTCGATCTTCCGGAGCATTTCCGGCTTTGAAAAGCGGCGAAGGTTTAAAGTTGCCATTATTGTCTCCTGTTTTCCTTTCTATTATTCTTGCATGTTATGTTCTCTCAAATTCGTTTACGGCCCACCACTTTGCCGAGAATCCTCAATTCATCTTCAGGTTTCACCCTGATGGGTTTCAGTCTCGGATTCTCCGGGACCAGCTCAATGAGCTCATTGTTGATTTTCAGCCTCTTGACTGTGGCTTCATCGTCCAGCAGAGCAATAACGATATCACCATCTTCAGCAATTGGCTGCCGCCTTACAATGATCAGGTCGCCGTCATTTATATCGGCGTTTATCATGCTGTTACCCTGCGCATACAGAGCAAAACACTTGCCTGATCCAACAACAGAGGCTTCCACCAATACCTCGCCCATAATGTTCTCCTGAGCGAAGATCGGCTGACCGGCTGCGACTGTGCCGACAATCGGGACCGCCACAAGAGCGACAGCGTTTGTCTGGGGAGGTTTGGTCACGGTCAATCCGCGAGCCTTACCATCCTCTCTTTTCAAATAACCTTTGCGAACCAGCTGGTTGATCCGGTCATGCACACTGGCGTGACTGATTCCAAATGTTTCGCTCAATTCCTTAACCGTTGGCGGATACCCTTTGGCTGAAACATACCGGCATATCTCATCAAGCGTTTCCTGCTGCAACGGTGTTATGTCATCTTCTTTGTTTCTGCCCATAGCGTACTCCTTCCTTATAAAAAGACAGAGAGCCCCATATTGGGCCGAATAACATATAAATATACGACCTTATATCTATCAGGTCAAGAAATCTTATAAATAATATTTCCGACAGGTTAAAAACTCTTCCGGTATGTAACCTCCGGAAACTCCGAAGATTCAATTCGGACAAGAGTTAGAAACCAGACAATTGGCCGGATGCCAGGCAGAGGCGGTTGTGGGTGCTGAAAAACGCGCATCCCAGCCGCCTTTTGTTTTTGGCACCCGCAGCTTCTCCCATCGGCACCGGCCCAACGGAGGCCCTTATGCTTGATGTGGAATTAGCACCCGAAAACCCTTATTCAGAGACGCTGAGTGAAGCACAATTACCAGACGCTGAATGTATTACACCGGAACAACAGCTGGATGCAATTGCGGCCATTCTGGCTATTGCAGCCCTCAGGAATCGATACCGTAAAGCAAATAATGCCAATGGGTTAAAGAATATTGCAGATTCTTCCAGAACCTTCGGAGAAGGACTTGATTCTTCTCCGAGAAAGAGCGTCATTCATGACAACTAAAGTCCTGTAACCGTAATTAAGGAGTTGTAAATGAATGACCTGAAAAAAAAGAAAGACGAGCGAGCCAAGACCTCGGTGTTGAGGCAACTGGCCACGCTCCAGACGTTGAGCCTTGATCAGCTCAGAGAAAAATGGCTGGATCTTTATGGAACCGAACCACCCAAGTACAAAAAACAGTTTCTGATAAAACGGCTGGCGCACCGAATACAGGAACTCTTTTACGGTGGTCTGTCCGAGCAAGCCAAAGCCCACCTCAAACAGGTTGCCGAAACAGATCCAGTCGCAACCGTGATCCGTAAAATCCCTGAGGAGCGAAAATCACAGGAAACCATCCTTCCCGGCACTCGCTTTGTCCGAATCTGGAACGACCAGCGCTATGAAGTGATAGCCCGGGATAGTGGCTATGAGTATGACGGCCGCATCTTCAGATCTTTAAGCGCTGTTGCCCGTGAGATAACCGGAACCAGATGGAACGGAAAGATTTTCTTCGGTCTGAAAAGCAGTCACAGAAAAAAGGGAGGTGGTCAAAATGCTTAACAATACCAACACCCAGAATGGTCAGCGCAAAACACTCCGGTGTGCAATCTACACCAGAAAGAGTCACGAAGAAGGCTTGGAGCAGGAATTCAATTCACTCGATGCTCAAAGAGAAGCTGGTGAGGCCTACATCGAGAGTCAGAAACTTCAGGGCTGGAAAGCCATTCCATATCGATATGACGATGGCGGGTTTTCCGGAGGTAACATGGAACGTCCGGCTCTCCAAAGGCTGCTGGCCGATATCGATGCCGGTAAGATTGATGTCATCGTTGTCTACAAAATCGACCGACTGTCGCGCTCCCTGCTGGATTTCATGAAGATGATAGAGCTCTTCAACGAAAAGGAAGTGAGCTTCGTTTCCGTCACCCAGCATTTCAGCACCACCGATCCAACGGGTCGAATGTTTCTGGGAATCCTGATCACCTTTGCCCAGTATGAACGGGAAGTTATCGGTGAGCGTATCCGGGACAAGGTTGCTGCCGCAAAACGCCGTGGCAAATATTGCGGAGGTCCTGCGGTTCTTGGTTATGACGTTGACCGCGTAAACAAAAAGCTGCTTGTCAATCAGAGTGAGGCTCCACTGGTGAAGCTCATATTCAGGCGATACACACAGGTGGGCTCTGCCAAGAAAGTCGCACAGGAACTCAACGAGCAAGGATACAAAACCAAATCATGGACCACCAAAAAAGGAAAAGAACGAGTCGGCACCGAATGGAACACGGCTCAGGTTTACCGGCTTCTCAACAACAGACTTTACATCGGGGAGATTGCCTACAAAGGGAATAATTATCCCGGCGAGCATGAAGCGTTGATTGATCGGAATACATGGGACAAGGTTCAGAGTCTGCTCTCGGAAAACAATCGAACCAAGATGAGCAAGGCCCGGGTAAAGATGATCTCTCCTTTGAGTGGGGTTATCCGGTGCGGGCACTGTGATAGTGCTATGGGCATTACCTATACCAATAAAGGCGACCGGCGTTACTCCTATTATATATGTGAAAAGGATACCAAACGTGCCGTCAGTCAATGTCCTATCAAGAGAGTTCCAGCCGGGGACATTGAATCGGTAGTGCTTGACCAGCTGGGAGCTGTATTCCGAACACCCACTTTAGTTGCCAAGACCTATTTTGCAGCCAGAGAGATCGAGAAAGAAGAGCGGCAGCGTCTGCAAGTCCAGAAAAAAGAACTTGAGCAATCCCTTCAGAATGTCAGGCAGGAAGCGCTGAAGCTGATGTCGCCTGACAATGACGATCCCGACCGAAACAACAGGCTGCCCTTGGTCAACCAGCAGGCCGTTGATTTGACCAAGCAGCTCACCAACGTATCTGCCCGATTGAAGGTAATTGATACAGAACAGATATCGGAAGGCGATGTTTCCGAGGCATTCCAGAGTGTGGAAACCTTCTGGGAGGATCTCTTCCCGCTTGAGCGCAACCGACTGATCCAGCTCTTGGTTGAAACGATCGAAATCCGAGAAACGGGAATCGATATGGAGCTGAAAACGAACGGACTGACAAACCTCGTCACCGAGCTGGCCGGGCTGGCCTGTGAGGTCAAGGAAAGGAGTAACAACTGATGAAGAAGATCAAACCAACGATCAAACTTACTGATAGCGGGAATCTGCATATCCATATCCCCATGTTCATTCGAAGGATGCGTGGGCGGAAAATGGTATTCACACCGGACACGCTGGATGGTGAAAATGAAGGTATGCCGGAAACCGTCCAGACAGCCATAGTTCAGTCATTGGCACGAGCCTTTGCATGGACAGATATCCTTGAAAATGGAGAGGTAAAATCAATCAGTGAATTGGCAAGGGATCTGGATGTCGACTCTTCCTATGTAGCCAGAACCTTGAAATTGACCACTCTGGCTCCTGATATTATCGAAGCCATTATAAATGGTGAAGAACCCAGCGGATTGTCTTTGTCAAAGCTGGTGAAAACATTTCCACTGGATTGGAGAGAACAAAGGGTCTTCTTTGGATTCTGCTGATCATATATCCAAAATCCTTCTGCTGTGTAGCCGACCCTTGTGTCGGCTTTTTTTATGCCCTGACGAGTGAGTTCAACGAAATTTCACTGAAGGGTAGAAAAAAAAGTTAAAAAATATTTCCCAGTCTAAATCGCCTCAAATCCCCTCTATTTCGACCAATTACCGAATCTCACCTCTTCCTCGTCCGGTGAATTTTCAGTGCCCCAACGAAATTTCGCCAAAGAAGGGTGACAGGTCTGGTGAACACAAAGACGTTCACGACCTCACCCGGATAAAGCATGCCGGACCTGTCTTCCGGGAGGTCCTTAACAAAGGAGGTTCGGCATGAACCAGATAAAGAAGACATCACTAAATGGACAGCAGCAGAAACTCATTGAGTTGATGCAGCAAATCAACTTCGGGCGCATTTCCAACATACCAGTTGTTGGCGGCAATCCTGAACTTACCGCAGACACCATTATCGAGCGTGAAATCAAACTGGGCGGCCAGAACGGTATTCGCCCGGAATTGGAGAAGGATGACTTCACCCTGAAACAGGAGGTGCTCTCTCTTTTTGAACACCTTACCCGCATGGGCGACGGAACCATCCGTCATCTTGAAATTAAACATGGGTTGCCATTCCTGATCCGCATCGAGGAACGGGCAGCATAACAAACTGAAAATTTAGACACTTCGACAACAAGCTGGACGCAAGGCGGAGGCTGTTGTGGGTGTCGCCGAGCCAAACCTGACCGTGTGTTTATCATCACGGCAGGTGGCAGAAAAGGCGAACCTGCAACGCTTAAGCTTGCCCGCTCAGCTCCTTACTCTGTTTCCGGCCCGTGCCGACACCCACGCCCAACGATGTTGGTTTTAGAAGTTCGTCAGGTGGTGGTTTCGAGATGCTCCCGATTAATCAAGACGCTCAATCATTCTGCCTGCCGGGCTCCGGCCTCCTCCTCGCTCCGAGGAGGACCAAATGTTTTATCAAAATTCCTATGACGGCATTGATGCATATGCCGCAGACCTTATTCGGCACAAAGCAAGACAGCTGGTAGGCAAAGCAGGATTAACAGAAAACGATCGGCAGGATCTCGAACAGGAATTGATGATCGATCTGCTCAGCAGAATGAAGCACTTCAATCCCGCCAAAGGCAAAAAGACCACCTTCCTGACCCGCATTGTGGAGCGGCGGATTTCAAACATTCTCGAGGCCCGTTTCGCTCAATGCAGGGACTGGCGCAAATGCACAGCTTCTCTCAACGACCCCATTCCGGGTGGCAATGATGATTCCACAGAACGTATTGAGCAGGTTTCAAGTGACGGACAGATGGGACACCAAGGCAGGGAAACCATTGAACAGCGCCAGAACGACATCCGCTTTGATGTCGACCGGGTGATTGCCGCTCTTCCGGAAGACCTTCAGGAGCTTTGCGAGAAACTGCAGTCGAGCAACATGGCTGAAATTGCAAGGGAGATGGGTGTTCCGCGCAGCACTCTCTACGGAAAACTGACCAAACTGCGGGACGCCTTCAGGGAGGCGGGTTTGGAAGAATACCTCTGATAAACCGACGCATCGCCCGGAGTTCCGGTAAGTAAGCATCGTACCGCATGAAGCGGACGACCGGGGCCTCGGTAAACGGAAAACCTGAGAAACAACAGGAGATTAATAATGGAAACATACAAGTATCGCTTTGATCAGTCGGTCCCGGCTCAGGACTTGGAAGATACCTTCATGCTGGCGTTGCTGGCTGTGGAAAGCATCTATGGACACTCCAGAGTGAGGATGGAATCCCGCTTCAATCTGGATAAGCAGAATCGCACTTGCTTTATCGATGCAGCGACCAAGGTCGGGTGCGATCTGGCGAGCATCTTTACCGGATTCGCCACCAAGGAATATGGCGAGCGTTCAGTAATGATCGATCGTGAACCCGTCGGTGGCGGATGCGCCTGTAATTCAAAAGCACCTTCTGCAATGGAGGTGGCGGTATGAGCAAAATGATGACCACCACTTATTCCATGTGGCGGCTCTTCCGCAACTGCCGCAAGGCTTGTGAATACCGCTACCTGAGGGAGCTTGTTCCTCTGGAGCGGGATCACAACCTGGCTTTCGGATCAGTCATTCACGACTGTTTGGAAATCTGGCACGGGCAGCGGGACCTCGAAAAAGTTTTAGAACACATCGATCAGGTCTATGCCAACCGTGCTCAGGATGACCATCAGCTCGCTGACTGGCATCTCGCCACCGCCATGATGAGTTCATACACGGAGCATTATCCCGTTGAGGACTTTGATGTAGTCGCTCTGGAGAAGACCTTCGAAGGCCCCATCATCAATCCGGATACTAATGCCGCTTCCAGAAGCTTTGTGCTGGCTGGCAAGGTGGACGGTCTTGTCAAGCAGAATGGTCAATACTTCCTTCTGGAACATAAAACCGCCTCGCAAATCGATGCCGGTTATCTGGAACGGCTTTGGACCGATTTTCAGATCATCATCTATGCATGGTATCTGGAGCAGACCCTCGGTATCCGCATCTCCGGCATCATCTATAACGTGCTGGTAAAGGCCAAGCTGCGCCAGAGCAAAGGCGAAACAGAAGCCGAATTCGAAACCCGTCGTGCCGCGCTGATTGCCAAGTCAAAAAGTGGCAAGAGCAGCGCCAAGCGCAAGATGCCGGAATCAGACGAAGCCTTTCAGGCTCGACTCAAAGAAAAATATCTCGAGCCTGGCATGTTTCACCGTGAGTTGCTCTACATCTCTCGCGATCAGTTCGACGAGCTCCGCAGTGAGCTTTGGGAGCTCTCCAAAGCGATGCTGGATGGAGCAAGTGAAGATGCTGCCCCTGTTTTTTAACCCAACCAATACAAGGAGATAAATCATGCTGCCAAAAAGCAAAACCAAACCGAAAGCAAGTCTGCACGACCTGACCGCTCTGGTTTACGGACCGAGCAAAATTGGAAAGAGCACTTGGTGTTCCCATGCGGAGAACGCCTTGTTTCTCGCCACAGAACCCGGCCTGAATGCTCTCGAAGTGTTCGAAGCGCCCATTACCTGCTGGGATGACCTTCTGCAGGCCTGTGCCGAAATCGCGGAAGGTAAACACGACTTCAAAACCATCGTCATCGATACAGTCGATAACGCCTATCGCATGTGTGCGGATTATGTCTGTAAAAAGTTCAAGATCGAGCATGAGTCCGACCTTGGTTACGGAAAAGGATATGCTCTCATCAACAATGAGTTCCAGCGTGTTCTGAACAAGTTGGCCTTCCTGCCTTACGGGCTGATCCTCATTTCTCATTCCCATGAGCGTGACATTGAAACACGTACCGGGAAACACACACGCATTGTACCGACCCTTCCGGACAAAGCCCGCAAGCTGGTTACCGGGCTGGTCGATCTGATTCTATTCTGTGATCTCGACATCAAACCTGGTGAGGACGGAAAACCCACTTACCAGCGGGTGATGCGCACCAAGCCAAGTCCCAATTACGATGCCGGAGACCGAACCGGCAGACTTCCGGAAATTATCCCATTGGATTTCCCAACCTTCCTGAAAGCTTTCAATCAAACGGCTGCCGGTTCAGCGGTGAGTGCCGCCCGGGCAAAGTCGGAGCCTGCCACAACGGCTAAACCTCAAAATAAGGAGTAATGACTATGAGTTGGAATAATGATGACACTATGGATCTCGCACAATTCGATGATGACTTTGTCTCTGCGGATGTTGAAGAGAAGGATTTTGAGCCTGTTCCCGACGGGAAGTATCAGGTCAAGGTTGATCGCGTGGAGCTGACACGCTCTGAGACTTCTGGGAACCCCATGCTCAAATGGGCATTGAAGATTCTGGGGCCGAAACATAAAGGTCGGCTCCTCTGGAGAAACAATGTCATTGCCAGTAAGGACAATGTGAAATGGTTGAAGCAGGATCTCTATACCTGCGGCCTTCAGATGGAAAAGCTTTCTGATCTTCCCGGCAAACTGGAGTCTCTTCTGGATGTTGGGCTTGAGGTGACCAAGCGCACGAAAAACGAATTTGAAAACATCTATTTCAACCGACGCATAGTGCTTTCTGGTGAAGACGCTTCATCAGAACCGTCAGCCGATCATGATGTTAATGACATGATTCCGTTTTGAGCATGGGCATGGTTACCGTTGTCGTTGATACCCGGGAACAGGAGCCTTACGGATTTGATTCGGAATTTGTGTCATCAGTCCGTAAGACCCTCCCGGCGGGAGATTATTCCATAGAGGGGTTTGAAACCCGGGTGGCAGTGGAAAGGAAATCCATGGCGGATTTTGTTTCCACTGTCATCCGAGGCAGAAAGCGTTTTTATAAGGAGCTGGAAAAGCTTCACCACTATGACGCAGCCTGCGTCGTTGTTGAGGCAAATTACCGGGATGTTCTCGGAGCTTGCTACAAAAGCGACGCCCATCCAAACGCCATCATAGGAACCATAGCCTCCATCATCATCGACTTCGGTGTGCCTGTGTATTTCTGTTCAGACCGTCAGGCTGCCTGCCGGTTTGCCTACGAGTTTTTAATGCGCTTTCACCGGAGGTTCGCTCAATGCCAAGAAAAACAAACTCCCCGGCAAAACTCCGGGGAAGAATAGAGAGAGTTTATTATGCCGGGCCGAAGTTTTCCGCAGGCCGTTTGCTCACATCTACTGGAGATGAAATTCAGTTTGCCGGAAACCTTTTTGCCCGGGAAAACCAGCCCGTGGTCCTGCTTGGGACGTGGACCACCCATCCTAAATACGGTCGTCAGTTCAAGGTTGAAACCATGGAGCATGATCTTGACCTGGACCCGGAAGGATTGATTCATTACCTGGCCAATCACCCGGACATCAAGGGGATTGGCCCAGCCAAAGCCCGCCTTATTGTCGAAGAGTTCGGCGATTCATTTGAAGACACACTGATTGAATCCCCGGAACTCATTGCCGCAAAAGCCAGAATCTCCCTCGTTGCTGCCAATCGGTTAAAGGATGAATGGTGTAAAAACCGTAGTGTTAATGCCGTCCTCACATGGCTGTCAGCCTTTGGTTTGACCCACCATCAAGTAACGACACTCGTCGATAAACTCGGCAGCAGCTGTTTGGATATACTCAAAGCAGATCCGTATATCCTCATTCGGGAACTGCGGGGATTCGGCTTTAAAAAGGTCGATAAGATTGCTCGTAAACTTGGGACTCCCAAAGATCATCTTCCTCGAATCCGTGCTGGTATTCAGTATTGCATTCAGGAAGCACTGGATCAGGGAAACTGCTGGGTCGAATATGAAGATCTGGTCGATCAGGCAAATCTTCTTCTGGTTATGGATAACCTCGACAGCCGAATTCAGATTGAAACGGCTCTTGATAACTTGATCAATGAAAAGCTGCTTTCGTGTGAATCTTACGGCGGTCGTTTCCTTGTGGCGTTGTCGGATATTCTTAAAATGGAGCAGGATATTGCCGCTATCTTTACCAAGGCAGATGAACCCAATCCTCATTTCAAAAACACACGCAATCTGCAGAAGCTGATATTACGTCAGGCCGAGACACTGAATGAAAAGCAGTTCGAGGCGGTTCAATCAGCCCTGAAGAATTCCATCAGCCTGATATCCGGTGGTGCCGGTTCGGGCAAAAGCTATACGGTTTCAGTCATCAACGCTGTATGTGAGGAATGCGATCTGGAAGTGGTGTTGTCTGCTCCCACAGGTAAGGCGGCCAAGAGGCTCGAAGAAGTCAGCGGACGCACAGGGACTACTATTCACCGACTGCTGGGCTATGATGGTAAATCATTTTCTCGCGACAGCAATAATCCTATCGATACCGATATCCTTATTATTGATGAATTCTCTATGGTGGATGTACCTCTGGCCTGGCATCTTTTTAATGCCGTGGATTTTGCCAGAACAACCATTGTTATTGTGGGTGATCACAACCAGCTTCCACCAGTAGGTCCTGGAAACATTCTTCGGGATCTCATCCACTCGGAAGCCATTCCAACTGTCATTTTGGATAAAGTGGTCAGACAGGCCGGTGTACTGAAAGAAAACAGCACAGCCATCCTGAAAGGTGAAGTAAGAAAAACCAGTGAATCCAACGCACACGGTTGTCGGGACTGGTATCTGGCTGATCAGTTTACAGACCCGATGGCCGCCCGAAATTTCCTGCTGGATCTTTTTGACAAACGACTCGGTGCACTCGGTTTTGACCTGATTAAAGACGTACAGGTGCTGACGCCTACCCATAAGGGGCCGCTTGGAACAAAATCGCTGAATGAAGACCTGCAGAAACTGATTCAGAAACGCCTGTGGAATGTTACTGTCCCGGATACCACTCCCGGTCGCAGACCTCCTTTTCTGAAGCACGACAAGGTGATTCAAACCCGCAACAATTACGACCTCAATGTGATGAATGGAGCCATCGGTCATGTGGTCGATGTTTTGCCAAACGGCATGTTGTTGATCGACTTTGAAGGTGCGTCAGTGGAAATTGAAAAAGGCTCGCCAAATCTTCAGGACATTCAGCTGGCCTATGCTTTGACCATTCATAAAACCCAGGGATCGGAATTTCCGTGTGCTGTGGTGGTTGTTCATAAGGCACATTCTTTTATGCACCATCGGAACCTGCTCTACACTGGTGTCACCCGTGCCCGGAAGACAGCAATTATATTGGGTGACCGCTGGGGAATCCGTAATTGCGCCAAGAAATGTCAGGTGGATAACAGAAAGACATTCCTCTCCATTTTTTTGAATAATACAAATAGCCCTGAACAGCAGACAGCTTGCGCGGGGGCACAATGAGTATGGGGGGAACAGATAATGTCAGAGAATATTACCGTCTGATAACCGAGCTCGATATTGGTGATGTGGTAAGGGAACTCCTTGCGGGAAAAATTACTCAGGAATCCCGGCAGAGGCTTCAATGCGACTGTCCACATCATCAAAGCCAGTCGCATCGATCACTGCATGTGATGCTCGACAAACAGGGATGGTATTGTTTCGGCTGTGGTGTGGGCGGTGATGTCCTGCAGTTGGTTGAGTTTGTTCAATCGGGCGTGGTTACGGCCGGGCAATCGGGTCCCATGCCTGATAGTCATCGACAGGCCCGGGACTTCCTTGCTGAAAAGGCCGGAATGCCTCCTTTGTCACGGTATGGGCTTACACAGGAACGATTGGAACAGACTGAAAACGACCGCTTATTTGAAATCCGTGTCAAAGATGCACTGACCGAACTGGCGCGATACTATCATCACCGGTTGAAGGAAAATTCGGAAGCTCTTACATGGCTGAAAGAAAAATATGCCATCAGCGATGAAACCATCGATGATCTTCTGATCGGTTATGCCGATAACGAATCCGGTGTCATTGCGTCCCTGCGTTCCGGAGATAACGGCTTCAGCAAAAGAGAGCTGGCTGCCACCGGAGCGTTTCGGCCCACCAGTCAGGATGGATTGAACCCGTTTTTTGAGAAGCGCATCATCTTTCCATACTGGAGTCGCGGTCGTGTCGTGTTCATGATCGGCCGCAAAACGCCATGGACTTCTGATGCAAACTGGGAACAGGGAAAATATAAAAAAACTCCCTGTTCACGATGAACATCAGAGACCTTATGTTGCCCGCTTCATAAACAATGCCGTTCTCTTCAATGAAGACTGCCTGCTGGGCAAGCCGGATCACATTATCATTACCGAGGGAGTGACGGATTGCATTGCTCTTATGCAGCAAGGATTTCCGGCACTCTCTCCTGTGACAGTGAGAATTCGAGCCGCTGACTGGGAACGCCTTGTGCCGAAGATGCGGGGTATCAAGACCGTTTATATCTGCCAGGACAATGAAATATCAGAGGCTGGCCTCAAAGGAGCACTGCAAACCGCACGCACTCTGGCCGAGCATAAAATTGACACAAAGCTGGTGACAATTCCTTTGGATGAATCCCAGCAGCAGGCGCGTCAGGAACTGCAGAACAGGTTCAACTTGACGGCGGCTGTTGGTCCACGGGAACTGGCCAAATTGCTCGAAGGACACTCTGCCGAGGATATTCGTGATGCCGAAACCCTGCTTGCCAATGCCAAGATCGATGTAAATGACTTCTTTGCATCGGGAAATGGCAAAGATGAATTTCAGGAATTACTTTTCAAGGCTTGTACACCTGTTGAATTCGGAATACAGGGATTGCCGGAGGATGCATCGGAAGAAGAAAGAAACCGCCAGCTCGAGCCGGTTCTGGCCGAAATTGCGGCCCATTCACCTCTTGAGCAGAGTCGCCTCCTTAAACTGGTTCAGGAACGCCTCGGAAAAGCCGTTCCAATGGCCACCCTCAAAGAACAGGTACGTTCTGTTCAGCAGAATCGACGCAACATTGCCAAGAAGGAAAAAAAGAAAGCCAAACGCCTGAGAGGATCTCCTCCCGGCTCCTGCCGAGCCCGTGTTGATGAGGTGTTGATCGATACGAAACTGGAAAATGGTGCTCCTGATTACACAGCGGCTGCCGAAGCCGCTTATGACTGGTTTACGGCCAATGGTGCCCAGTTCTTTCACACCCAGACCGGGGAGCCATTTATGTATTTCGACAATTCCATTTATTGGATGGACTCACCCGATCGCGGCCGCAAAAGACAGTATGCCGCAATGCTCTACAAACACACAGGGATGGTTCCAACCTCCAATGGCGGACGCACGTTTTTTGAAGTTTTGCCCAGTCTGGCCATGATCCGTGGACAGGTCCGTGATCATTTCTCCTGGCTGCACACCGACATTTCCAATTTTACGATCTATTTCAACCTGAACAATCAAGACCATGAGATTGCCCGCATCACTCCGGATGGCATTGAAATTCTCAAGAACGGTGGCAATGCTGATGGGATTATTCTTGACGGTTCCCGCAAAATGAAGCCGCTCAAATTTCTGAAAGATGCTTCACCGGAAGAAGCCGATAAGTTGCTGGTTGATCTATTGGTCAACAACATGACCTGTTCTCAGGGAGACCGTTTTCTGATTCTGTCGTGGCTAACTTGTTTTCTGTTGATTGATTTTTCAGGTACCAGACCTATGACCCGTTTTGAAGGATCAGCCGGATCTGGTAAAACCACGGCCAGCAAGATTATCTCGGCACTGCTCTACGGTGAGCCGCAGCACAAGAAGGCAACCGATGCCGCAAATTATACTGATGGTTCCCAAAACCCTCTTATTGTTCTCGACAATATAGAGGTGAAACAAATGACCGAGGACCTTACCACGTTCATGCTGACCAGCATCACTGGCATTGCCAAAGAAAAGCGCAAGAGCGGTACTGACAGTGAAACGGTAACTGAGCGAACCAAATGTCTGCTCAATACTACCGGTATCGAGCCCTTGTGTGGAGGACTGTCTGAAATTCAGTCCCGAAGCTTTGTTATTAATTTCGACATCGGCAATCAGGGCAATGACTGCTTTATTGAGTCCGAAGTGATCGCAGCCATTCAGCAAAAACGTGATCTGATTATTTCTGCCATCATGAAAAGAACCAGCGAGGTCCTGGCTATGATGAAAGATGGGATGCGCACACAGGCGATGAAGCTACTGCATGAGGCTCTCGGCAATCATGATAAGCGGCGCTGTAATGAATACCTAAGTTTAATGTATTTGATGCTTTTGGCTGGTTCATCACAGGAGCGGGTTGAACAGGGTATGACCCAGCTGGCTCCGGCATTCAAACAGCAGATTCAGAGTATCAATCAGACCAGCCGTGAGACTGCCCGTGAATCCAACCATACGGCAACGGCGCTTTCTACTCTGTTCAAGGCGTGGCAGAACGCTGTGGAGGCAGACCAGAAAGATATGTACAACGACCGCCGTGTTGACCACATTCAGGAGTTCGTTGCCCGATACCAGATTAAGTTCGAAGATGACGGCAGTCTGAATAATGTTTTATCCCGGGAGTTATTTGTAGCACTCAAGCGTGTGTCCCGTGATTTTGGATTGCGTTTTGAAATGGATTCATCGAGGCAGTTTGCCCAGCGCTTTGCCAACGACCTTGAAACCATACGTGAGGCTGGTTTCGATGTTGCCATCAGTCAGAAACGATATGGAACAAAAATGTATTCCATTCAGTCAAATCTTATGCTGTAATCTTGTTTTATGAGAAAATATCTCTTTTAGCTTGACACGAGTCGCTTTAGTTCATATATTAGATGGTGTTTAATGAGCTAATTTCACATAAGGAGCTATATAATGATCCTGAGTTTTTCAATAGAAAACTGGATGTCCTTTCGAGATTCGGTCTCTTTTTCCATGGTTGCCAGTCGAGAAAGGCAGCATGGAGACCGAGTTCCCAAGGTACCAAAATATCAGACAAGAATTTTACCAGTAGCTGCCATTTATGGCGGCAATGCATCTGGCAAGACAAATTTTTTCAAAGCTCTGAGTTTTGTTAAAGGATTGGTTGTTCGAGGGACTGGACCCGACAGTTTAATTCCGGTTGAACCATACCGACTTGACAGTGATAGCCTTGAAAAGCCGTCGCGCTTCAAACTGGAGCTGCTGATTGATGAAATAATCTATGAATTCAGCTTTGCTGTGACCAGAAAAGCCGTCACCCACGAAAAGCTTGTTCAAATCACCAGCACCAGCGAAAAGGTCCTCTATGACAGGCAAGGTGATGAGCCAAATTTTGACAGCTCACTGGATAAAGAACAATTTCTGCATTTTGCCTTCAAGGGAACAAGAGACAATCAGCTGTTTCTGACCAACTCGGTATCTCAGAAAGTCGATAAATTCAGGCCAGTATATGACTGGTTCAAAGACACGCTGGAGTTGATTGCTCCTGACTCAAGATTTGAACCGTTTGAACATTTCCTTGATGAAGGCCATCCACTGTACAGCACCATGAATGAGATGCTGCCCCAGCTCGATACCGGCATTTCCCATCTGGGTGGAGAGGAAATTCCATTTGAAAACATCCCTCTCCCGGAAAGCTTCAAAAGCAAGCTGCAGGAAGATGTCAAGGAAGGCATGACTATTCGCTTTTTGGCCTCACCAACAAACGAGCGGTTTATTATTACAAGAAAAGCCGGTGAGCTGGTCGCCAAAAAGCTGGTTACATTTCATTCAAGAAGTGACGGAACCGAAGCCAAGTTTGACATACGCCAGGAATCCGATGGTTCCCAAAGGGTAATCGATCTGCTACCGGCATTTCTTGAAGTTTCGGCCACCAGTTCCAAAAAAGTGTATGTCATTGATGAAGTTGACCGCAGCCTTCATTCCCTGCTGACAAGGCAATTGATAGAGGCATATCTGGCGAATTGCAGCACTGAAAGCCGGGCTCAATTGTTAATTACGACGCATGATGTTCTTCTGATGGATCAGGGGCTTTTCCGGCGTGATGAAATGTGGGTGGCGGAAAGAAACCGTGAAGGCTGTTCCGAACTTCTGTCATTCAGCGACTATAAAGATGTCCGCTATGATAAGGATATCCGTAAAAGCTATCTTCAAGGACGGTTGGGAGGTATCCCCAGAATCCTTCTGAGCAATGCTCTGACAAATCGAAGGGAGGATGACTGATGCCTCCTAAACGAAGAAAATTCAGTCGCCCACTGGGTGAGCGTCGATACCGGAAAATTTTTGTACTTGCCGTTGAAGGCAGTAAAACAGAGCCGCAGTATTTTGCGATTTTCAATGATCAAAATTCAGTCATTCGGGTCAGTTGCCTGAAAAGCAAACATGATAGCGCTCCCCCGCAGGTGCTTGCTCGAATGGAAAAACACCTGAAAAATGAAGGCTTGAAAAAGTCGGATGAAGCATGGCTAGTGGTCGACAAGGACCAGTGGACTGACGAACAATTGTCACAGCTGCATCAATGGTCCCAGCAGGCCGATAATTATGGGTTTGCACTCAGTAATCCCAAATTCGAATTCTGGCTTCTTCTGCATTTCGAGGATGGCGGAGGTGTCAGCAGTTCGCAGATATGTTCACAAAAACTGGAGCGTCATCTTCCCGGCTATGACAAAGGCATCAATGTCAGAAGAATATCTGACACAATGATTGCCGATGCCATCAGGAGAGCCAGACAACGGGACAACCCGCCTTGCGATGATTGGCCGCGCACCACAGGAACAACCGTTTATAAACTGGTTGAAAGCATACTGGAATCTCACAGGAATCAATAACGATAGGAGATATGCAAATGGCAAATAACAAAAAACAGACATCAAAACAAATCGCTTCAATGGCTTCTGATATTCTCAAAGATCAGAATGCCTCCCAGATTCAGAAGTCTTTGGCCGGATCAGCATTGTCACAATCTAAATCCAAACATCAGACCGGTGCCGAAATGGAGGATGTCGCCTCAAAGGTTCTGCAGAGCTCAAAGTACAATGATACGACAAAATCGTTGGCAGGCTCTATCTTGTCTCAGTCAAACAAAAAACGCTGATTTTCACAAATCATATTTCTTTGAAGCCCGTGGATTCACCTCTGCGGGCTTTTTGTTTATATCCCCGGCAGATTTTGGCAAAACTGTTATTTCGCTGGTAAAACGATTAGAAATCGACAGATAGCTGGCAAAACTGTTATTCCGCTACAAAAACAATTACAAATCGGCGTCTGCCCGAAAAAATCATTACAAAGACCGTCGATGTAGAAAGACCTTTCTACAATGTAGAATGTCCCAAGAGTACCTTTCTGCATCGTAACTGCCTGTTATTTATAGCGTTATGCGGCAAGCGTAGAAAGTGTAGAAAGGTTCCAGAGGTTACCCCCCCCTACTGTTCATTTTTTCTTTTTTCCAGTTGAAGGCCATAGTGAAAAAAACGGGCTATGCGTGAGTAATATTCCTATACCTTTCTACTCTTTCTACAAAATTATATATAACTAACTGATAATACTACTGTTAAGAGGTGTAGAAAGGGGGTGTAGAAAGGTCGCTGACCGTAGAAACCCCTTTCTACGCTTTCTACCATCCGACACCCACGGCCTGGCTCCGGTAAGTAACGGGAAGAAAAATAAACCCGAACTTCCGGAGGTAATCCATGAGCCTTTTACAAACCATGCTCACGCATCTCGATTCCTCAGAGTGTGAGCATTCCGAACAAGCTCCACAGCCAACTGAAAATGACATCAGCACACCGGAGCCCGATCTTTTTGTATCCACCTATCTTGAAACCGCCTGGTTCGAGTGGGCAGTCACATCTACCAGCGATGTTGAATCGGGCGGCAAAATCTATCGCCGTCTCGAGCCGGAGTATTTTGCATGGCTCCGTTCCCGCATGCTGGCAGCCCAATCAGCATTCAAGGCAGGGAAGCTTCCAGAAACAACGTGGGAAAGCCTGAAAAGTAGATTTAATCCGCTTCAGGAATACGCCATTCAGAAATTTGGCAAAGAGTCTCTGCAACAGACATCCCGCCAGTTCAACCCGCAGGATTATCAAGCGCCTCGCCTTATTCCCAAAGAACCGGAGAAACCTTTGGAACCTCCCAAGAACAACTGGACTTATCCTGAAAACGAAGCATGGAATTGCATTCAACAGGTCAGTGCCGAAGCACTGGCCAAAGTCAACGCCATTAAGGAGGAAGCCATGTCCAAGAACTGGTCTGAAGCCAGGCTTTATCAGAATCAGGGACGTTTCAAATTCCCCTGTGGTCAGGATTACGGACTGGTCTGCTTTGTTGGTGATGATCAAAAAATTGGAGCCGTAACGGAACAGTACATAGAGATAATCCACGGCCCGGACACGCTGCGCCCCAGCACGCTCAGGTTTCATAATCCGGATGTTCCGCAGCCGTGGTTAAAGAAAGTGGAGAGCAATCATGAACATTAAGAAATACGCCAATGCTGAACACAAGCTGCCAAGGGAACTACTCAAAGAGATTCAGAAGTATCACACCGGGATGTTGTGGATTCCAGCGCCAGACAGTTTTTACAAAGAACGAAGGAATCTGGTTATTGCACTGAAAAGTCAGGGAGTTGAGACAGATGAAATTGCCAGCCTTGCCGGTGTAACCCGGCGCAGGGTC
>Ga0256840_1000012_pt1 | contig 120823 bp, 93 predicted proteins | sample 355202metaG_FD_185969 | JGI IMG/M metagenome (GOLD analysis project Ga0256840, IMG submission 185969) | Hydrothermal vent microbial communities from Mid Atlantic Ridge, Atlantic Ocean - 355-202 | ecosystem: Environmental > Aquatic > Marine > Hydrothermal vents | place: Atlantic Ocean: Mid... | reverse complement strand
GTCGAACCCGTATCTCTTGCAAGCTCAACACTCAAGACCTCCGGATTAAAAGAAGTTTCTTTTATACACAAGTATTGAGCGTTTGACCAGAAAAAAGGTTTAATCGCCTACACCACTGGCTGGGTGGATGAGGATAAATTCACCCTGTGGTTAGGGGGGCTTCCTGTCGACTCAGAGTGGTCAAATGAGTAAAAATAATATAATCGGTCAAACTGAGACCCCAGTTCTTTTTCATCCCAGTTCTTTTTCGAATTGGCTCGAACCTATAAAATAAGTGTTCCTAGAATCGGTTATGCTGTAGTGAGGGGAGACAAGGGACAACAATTTAAATTTAGTTCTCTGGTTATCCACTTGACTCAACTTGCCTAGATTCCCTCCCCCCGGTGTGGGGGAGGGTTAGGGTGGGGGGCGAACTTGCAAGAGAACACCCCCATCCCAACCTTCCCCCATCAAGGGGGAAGGGGAAACCCGGGCACTCCAGATTTTTTAGTGGAGCGAAGTAGATAACCAAATTTAGTTATTTAAGAATGTCCCCTTGAAGGGGTTTTGTTTTGTGGACATGTATGGGCGGTATTAATGTCTGATTATGGATATAGTGGTGTCTATTTCTTGCAATTATGCTGCTAATTGGATGTCATAGTGTCCTCTTCTTGTGTGTTAGAAACTCATCATCGGGCAGGTTATGACTCTTCTATCGCTATATTCAACCATAGATGTTCAACAAATGCTTGCTGCTGCCATACGTCAAAAGTACGTCAAAAGCGCAAAGATTTAAAGTTATCACGCCAGGCCTTAGCAACATCAAGCACAGTGCCAGCTTCAACAATTAAAAAGTTTGAAAATACGGGTCAAATTTCACTGCGGCAATTTCTTTTGCTGTGGCAATGTGTCGATGATTTAAGTGCAATTATTGCCTTACTCGAAAAACCCAAGTTGCATCCACGCACTATTGCTGAAGTGTTAAAATCGTGACCGGCTATAATGTTAAAAAACCAGAGCGTGGTCGTTATCCCATGCACAGCTTAGCGGGACTCCTTAATGCTGACTTTCACCAGCCATCAATAGATTACGCAGACATAATCAAAGCAGGGCAGGTTCTTTGTCGTTCTATAGCCGTAGGAAAAGAGCTGTTTACAAGAGCAATGTTCAATCTTTTTGCCCTTAATCAGGATGATCACGCTAAAAACTGGTCGTTCTTGATGGATGACCAAGGCAAGTGGAGGTTATCTCCATTTTATGATGTCACCTTTAGCCCTAATCCACATAACCAACATATGACTGCCTTTGCTGGGCATGGCAATAGTCCTCCCCTAAAAACTATTCAGCATTTGGCAGTACAAGCTAATTTTAAAAACTGGCAAGAAGCCCAACAAGTGATGGTGAAAATTACTGATGCTCTCAGTTGCTGGCCTGGAATTGCAGCCTCTATCGGTGTTGATAAAACAACCGCAAAGATGATTTCGCAGCAGCTGAATATGGTCTATAAGCAAAATAAAGTCTTACTGCAGTGATGGTTGGCTGCTGGCTCTGGCTCGGATAATGACAACGATTTAGGTTTAGTTTTTAAAAGCGTCCCGCCTAGCGTGTACTTTAAGATATCTCGGAAGCTTCAATTTGACAATTAAACAACGATTGTTATACATTGTATTGCAGGGCATTCGATGGAGGTTTTTATGTTGGCAATCCGTTTAGAAAAAGAACTAGAACAGGAACTTGATTTTCTCGCCAAAGTTAAAGGGAGCAATCGTAGTGTGGTTGTCCGTGAAGCGATAATTCGCTACCTTGAGGACAATGAGGATCTTGAACTGGCTCGGCAAGCACTTGCTGATCCTGGCAAAACAAAATCACTCCATGACTTGAGGAAAGATCTTGGCCTGGACAGTTGAAATCAAGTCAACGGCAGAAAAGCAATTGCGTAAACTGGATCGCCCTATCCAAAAGCGTTTGCTCGACTGGCTTGATGAGCGCATCAATGGTTGTAAAGATCCAAGACATTTTGGTGAGCCATTGCGTGGTGACCTAACCGGGTTGTGGCGTTACCGGGTTGGAGATTTTCGTATTATCTGTGAAATACAAGATCAACAACTGATAGTTCTGGCTCTGGCTATAGGGCATCGAAGGAAAATCTATCGGGGATGAACCTGATCAGAATGAATTTAAATCCTATCGGGGCTTAGAAAAGTGGGATGTCCCACGCCCCATCGGGGGCTGTCCCGAAGTTTACGATCTACGAAGAACTGTGGTGGAAATTGGTGATGAGCTCATAAAAGTCAAAACGAGATTTGACCCTTAAGTTACTTTGGTCTATAAGCAAAATAAAGTCTTATTGCAGTGATGGTTGGCTGCTGGCTCTGGCTCGGATAATGATGTAGGGTGTGGTAAAATGAACGGTATTATCCGGTCTGTCAGGATGTGGTGATAACCGCAGAATTGTTAAAAACGAAAAAAATATGCTGTTTCAAGACCTGACCTCTTCACCTTTTACAAGACCTGACCTCTTCACCTTTTACAAGACCTGACCTCTTCACCTTTTACTCGCAATTTGAATTCACCCCATATTAATATTGTGTGGTTTGTTTTCTGGAGTGTTAAGCGTGGGTTAAGTAGCTGGAAAGTTTTTCCCGGTGCAGTCATCCCTGTGTGTTTCAAAGATATCCGCAAAAATATCAGTGGCCTTCTCAAAGGCAGCCAGCACTGCTGGGTCAAAATGCTCAGGCATTGTGCGTCCATCGCCCCTGGTGATAATCGAGAGGGCTTTTTGCTGATCAAAGGCAGGCTTGTACGGCCGTTTGCTCCGCAGGGCATCATACTGATCTGCAATGTTCATGATGCGCGCTGTCAAAGGTATCTCCTCACCCTTCAAGCCTTTTGGATAGCCCTTCCCGTCCCAACGTTCGTGGTGGCATCCTGCAATCTCAGTGGCGATCTGTAAAAAAGGCGACACGGAGCCTTGCAAGATTTTGGCGCCAATTTCGGCGTGGGTTTTCATGATTTTCCACTCTGCTTCGTTCAAGGAACCCTGTTTCAAAAGAACCGAATCAGGAATAGAGACTTTACCGACATCATGCATTGGAGAGGCATAGAAAATGGCATCGCAAAACTCGTTATCCATGCCCATTTTTGCTGACAGTTCTTTGGTATAGTAACTTATCCGTTTAATGTGGGCACCAGTTTCTTCATCCTTATACTCAGAAGCCAGGGTCAGACGGTGTATTGTGTCGATATATCCCTTACGCAGTTGCTCGGTTCGCTGAGTCACCAATTCCTCCAGATGTTCCTTATGTAGATACAGGCTCATGTGGGTGCGAACTCTGGCAATCACAATTGCCGGGCTGAAGGGCTTGATAATGTAGTCGACTGCGCCCAGTTCCAGCCCCATTGTTTCGTCCTTGACCTCCCCTTTGGCAGTGATAAACAAAATCGGGATATGGCGAAGCTTTTCTTTTGCTTTGAGCTGTCTACAGACTTCATAGCCATCCATCTCAGGCATCATGACGTCGAGCAGGATCAGATCCGGTCTGTTTTCTGAGTTTGCCCGTTTAAGGGCATCGGCTCCGTTTGTTGCGATACTTATCTGATATTCATTCTTGAGAAGGTTGTTCAAAATTTTGATATTCAGTGGCGTGTCATCAACGATAAGTATTTTTTTCTTTGTAGCCATTATTTTTCCCCAAGTTTTGTTTTGGTCACTGTGCCGTACGGTTTAAGCGCGTTTGCGAAAAGAGACTCTGCATCCGTCGCCGTTTCTATCTCTTGCAGGAGTTTGAGCGCTTGCTTAAAGTCCAGGGAGTCGAGAAGCAGGGCAAGTTGGGATGTCTGCTCCGGATAGTCTGCAGAAAGTGCCGTCCGGATTTCAAGAAAGACCTCTTCAGCATCCATATCACTCTGCTCCAGCAACTTTCCCAATTCTTTCATTTTCTGGGTGAGGAAGTTGACATCAAAACTTTCACCAGAGTCTGCCTCTTTTGGCACTCTGTCCTGCTCGGCCGGTAATGCCCGGCGCAGAGCCTCCAGAACTGCTTGTAATTCGTCTCTGGTGTTGTTCAGCTGCACCTTAAGATTTTTTGGCTGTTCCATTATTGCTGATTCTAGTACCAATGCTTTTTCCTGCAAGCTGATCATCCCAAGATTACCCGAAACCCCCTTCAGGGTATGAACCAGCCTCTGGGCTGTTTCCATATCCTTGTTGTCCAGCGCCGCTAAGACTTGCTCCGAAAAATGTTCAGAGTCCTGCTGAAAATCCCGCAACAGCTTCAGGTAAAGCTTTTTATTACCAAGCATGCGCTTCAGTCCGGCTTCAAGGTCAATACCAGAGATACTCTGAGGAAAATCAAGTGGCGCAGCATCCGCCGGCTTTTTATTTTCTGCTATGCCTCCACTCCCCTGGATGCTGACTGCTGGAGTCTGACCATCACTCTTTGGTTTGATCCACCGGAGAAGACATGTATAGAGTTCTTCGGGTTCAATCGGCTTGGTGATATGGTCGTTCATGCCAGCGGCAAGGCTTTTTTCACGTGCTCCGGTCATGGCATGAGCCGTCATGGCAATGATGGGAGTTGGTGTTTTCGCTTTGCTCGGTGAACACTCGTCTGTTACCGGTGGATTACTGATTGCGGATAGTTCGCGTTTTCTGATTTCCCTGGTGGCTGCCTTGCCATCCAGAACCGGCATCTGTATATCCATGAGGATGGCATCATATTGATTTTCTTCAAGCATCCCCAAGGCTTCTTTGCCGTTGCCGGCAATCTCCACTAGCAGACCGACCCGTTGCAAAATTGCCTGCGCCACCTGCTGGTTGATCGCATTGTCTTCAACCAGGAGTATTCTTGCTCCCTGTAACGGCTGCAAGTAAACAAGATCGAGACCAGTGTCAGTCTCACTGGTGGTTGTGTCGCCAGTCTCGCTTGAAAACAGTCGGGTAAAGGTGTTCAGCAGGGTCGAAGGTGTGACCGGCTTTGGCAGAAACTGCGGCAGGCCTATTTGTTTATCCTGTTGCCGGATATTTCCCCTGCCATAGTCGGGGATCATAATAAAGATGGCTTTTTCCTTCGGGATTTTATCCTGTATGACCCGGCGGAACACCTCAAACCCGTTAAGAACCGGCATGCTACTGTCTATAAGGATCAGATCAAAAGGGAGATCTTCTTCGGAAGCCTGGTTGAGTTCGGCAAGGCAAGCCTCTCCCGAGCTGACAGCAGTGACGTTCAATTTGAATGACTCCAATATTTCCTGAAGCACTTTTAGTGCAGTCTTGTTGCCGTCAGCAATCAGGGTCTTTAACCCGCTAATAGGCGGATAAACCAGGTGCTTTTCCTGTTTTTGCTCTGGCTGCACTCCTAAAACGACAGTGAAGCAGAAAAGACTGCCTTCGCCTTCGACACTCTGTACGGTCATTTCACCACCCATCAACGCGACCAGCTGTTTGGAGATGGAAAGCCCCAGACCGGTGCCGCCATATTTACGCGTGGTGGAGGTGTCGGCCTGACTGAAGGCCTGAAAGAGTTTGTCGACCTGCTTCTCGCTCATGCCGATGCCGGTATCACGGACGCTGAAGCGGAGAGTTATTTTTTCAGGGCGTTCTTTTACTGCGTCAACTGAAATGAGGACCTCGCCGGTTTCTGTGAATTTGACTGCATTAACTGCCAGATTGGTGAGCACCTGTCCAAGCCGCAGTGGGTCGCCAACCAATGCCATAGGAATATTCTGCGGGGTGGAAAGAATAACCTCCAGACCTTTTTCTTCCGCTTTCTGCGTGATCAGGGTAGAGACACTGTTCAGGACATCCTTCAGCTGGAACTCAACCGATTCAAGATTGAGTTTACCAGCCTCAATCTTGGAAAAATCGAGCACGTCATTAATAACCCCCAACAGAGCGTTGGCTGAGGACTGTATCTTGCCGACATAGTCCTGTTGCTTGGGCGTAAGATTAGTCCGCAGAGTCAGATAACTCAGGCCGATGATGGCGTTCATAGGAGTACGGATTTCATGACTCATATTTGCCAGGAAGTCGCTCTTGGCCTTGGTGGCCACTTCTGCTTCCTGGTTTGCCACAGCCAGATCTTCCATAATATTCAGCATGGAACTTTTTGCCTTAGCGAGTTCCTTTACCTGTAAATTAAGGTCATTGTTGATCTGTTTTTTTTCGGTAACGTCCTCCATAATAGCTACGAAATCAGAGATTTCCCCCTGCTCATTCGTTATCGGTGAAATGCTTGTATTTGCCCAGTAGACCTGTGCATCTTTGCGCTTATTAGAGATTTCTCCCTGCCAGGTATTGCCCGAGGTGATCGTCTCCCAGAGATTCTGGAAAAATTCATCTGGATGCTGGTTTGATGTTAATATCCTCGGACTCTGGCCAATGGCCTCCTCTTTGGAATAGCCGGTGACTTCAATAAATTTTGGGTTGATATACTTAATTTTCCCCTGGAAATCAGTGATATAAACGCAGATCGGGCTCTGATCCAGAGCCAGGAACAGCTCCCTGAGGGTCTGGCTGGATTCTTTTAAGCTGGCAAGCGCCTTTTCGGCTCGACTTTTCTCTTCTTTGGCCGCATCCATTGAGGTCAGAGCCGCGATTCGCGATTTCTCAAGATCTTCGGTTCGTTCCCTAACCTTTTTTTCCAGATTACGGTACGATTCAGCTAAAGAATCGGCCATAGAATTAAAAGCCTGACCCAGCTCGCCTATTTCATCTTTGCTGTTGATCGACAGACGATACTCAAGGTTGCCCTCTCCAAAAAATCTGACTCCATGCTGCAGAGCGATGATGGGAGCGGTGATTGATCTGGCGAGCCAGACAATGAAAACGGATATCAATGCTAAGGTCAGTAGGATCAGGATGGTGGAGATGTTTCTGCTTTTAGCGATAGAAGCAAAGGCTTCGTCTGTATCAATTTTTGTCACCAATCCCCACGCGAGTCTGGGAACATAAGTCCATGCAGAGATCACTTCTTTACCACGGTAATCCAAGGCAATTCCAGAGCCTTTTCTCCCCTGTATGGCCTCCTGCATGGGTATGGCTACTTTCTGATCTACCTTGATCTGTTTTGAGTACCCGGTTTTGGGCTCATGCCGGAACGGGCTGAGAAAAAGCACCTGATCGTCATCTTTTCTGGCGATCAGCGTTTCGCCGGTTCGTCCTATTCCGGTTCTATCCTGGATTAAAGTATAAATTTCTTCCATGTCCAGTGCTAAAAGCACAAAGCCGATGAAGTGCCCTTCATCATCCTGGAGTGAGCCGGCAGCTACCATCATGGAACTATGACCCGGACGGGGATCACTAATGACTCGGGAAAGAACGATGTCGCTTCGACTCTGCGCCAAAAATGCATCGCTGAGGTATTGGATCGAGTGGCCGATATTTTGGAATTTTTCCGAATTACCAGTGGTGTAGATAACCACACCCGCAGAATTGAGGAGGACAACGTCGATGAAACCTTTTGCTACTGTGAACGCTTTAAGCGACTGGTTCAAGCTATCTGTGGCAGTCAGAAAATCTGGATGAGTGCGGTCTTCGATGAACCGATTCAATACGAAAAGGTTGTGTTTGGTGTTCGGGGAATTTTGGATGATGGCGAGATCGCTGCACATCCCATCAAAAAAAAGTTCTATCTTGTCTGCCTTGAGTTTGGTCACCGTTTCCAGTGCGGTCAGTAGGGTCTTTTCTAATTGTTGTTTGGTATTGAAATAGGAAGCCTCGCTGATGAATAACACCGGAATAAAAACTATAAAAAACATACCGAGAAGTAGCTTTATTCTGATACTCATCGCCAAATTCTCCAAAATTAATAACAATCAAACTTGCTGCACTCGCAAAAACTAATTATAGATGGCTAAGCAAAAATTTTGTCCCACAATGCGTAGTGGTCTTTCAAGGACGAAGGCATACATGTGGTATGTCGAGATCTTGAAAAGTCGCTGCAACGCCGTGGGGCGGACTTTTTGCGACGCCATCAAACTTCATCGTTTTATGATTTTCATATTTCTGACCGGTTCCATAGCTGTCCACGTGTATTCATGGCAAAGAGTCCATTTTGATTTATAAGTGATTGTAACTGCAGTTGTTTATTGCTCAGTCCTATACTTTTCTTTCTGCCCCAGCTGTTTGAGCAACCCGTTGATCTCCCTCTTAAGTTTGATCATGACCTGCTCGCGGCCAATTAACAGTTTGTTGAACCGTGCCAGCTCTTCTATGTGTTGGAGAGATTGTTCGTCAATTTTCTTTCGGATTGATATGTCTCTGACAGAGGCGATGACAAACTTTTGTCCACTTATTTCAACGGTTCCAGTATTAATATCCGCATAAAACACTGTGCCATCTTTTCTTTTTATCGGAAGATCCGGCACCGCTTCTTCCTTGCTTTTTGCCACCCGTGCAAAAATTTCCATAATCTGGGACAGTTCTTGCTCAGGGTGGATGTCCTCAACCCTCAACTGCAGCAGCTCACCCAATTCGTGGCCAAGCATTCTGCAGATAGCCCGATTGGCGGAATGAAATTTTCTTGTCTCTGCATTGATCATCAATATTCCATCACGCGAATTATTGAATATCGCCTTGAATTTCTGTTCGGATTCCCTTAATTCCTCAGTCGCTTTCTTGCGCGTGGAAATATCACTGACAATACCGACGATATGCCAGGCATTCATTTTATTTGTGGTGGAAAGAGCTAGCTCCACAGGGAATTCTTCACCATTTTTCCGGAGTGCGGAGAACTCCAGGACTTTACTCTGGGAACTCCCCTTACTCGGCTGTTCGAGTTGATGAAAGACCTTATGCAACTGAGCAGAGCATTTTTCCGGCACAATAAGGTTGTACAGCTTTTGCCCCATTGCTTCTTGCGGGCTCCAACCAAAAATGGTTTCTGCTGCTTCATTCCAGAACGAAATACGATACTGATCATCAATCATAATGATCCCATTCTGAACGGATGCCGTAATGCTGTACAGGGTCTCTTCCTGCTCATGCAGATCGGCTATACACTCATCAACAAGTTTCTCAAGCTGCTTTTTGTGTTCCTCCAGCTCCTCATCATTTTTCCGTCGCGCTGAGGTTTCTATTGCCAGGGTGACAAGATTGGCCATTGCGATAAGAAATGCGATTTCTTCGTCTGACCACTCACGCTGGGAACCGACATGTTCGGCACAGACACACCCGATCAGTTTCGATTGCGAAAATATCCCGACGTCCAGCATAGAGGTAATCCCCAGTGGTTTCAGATAGATCTCAGAGAATTCACCGGTTGCCGGATTATTTTGTGCATCATCTGCCGCTACGGTGACGTTATCCCTGATTGCCTGGAAGTAATTGAGAAAATCAGCCCGTTTCAGCCTTGCTCCCTTTTCGTGCGAATTTTTGCTCAAGACATATAAGTCCTTGCAGATCAGTTCTGAATGATCATCATTGAACAGCCAGACACTAAACCTTGCAACATTAAGAACTATTGCTGATTTTTTCGTTATTGTATTAAGCGTTGTTTCAAGTTCACTAAATTGTGATCTGGAAAGTTCCTGGATAGCAATATTGTGATGGTTCAGCCGCTCAGCACGGATTCGATTTTCTTCTTCAAGCTGTTTTTGTTTTGTAATATCACAAATGGAAACAATGGTGAGGGCTCTCCCTTCGTCCACAACTGGGCTCAAGGAAAGTACCAGCGGAAATTCACTACCGTTACTTCGCCGACCCCACAAATTCAGCCGTGACTCCATTGGCTGCATCTGCAGATTTTTTAAAAATGTGTTTTTGTGGTCAGAATGTCCCATGGTAAACTGCTGGGGTAGAAGCAGTTCAATTTTCTGCCCCTGCAATTCGTCGCTACGATAGTCGAACATTTTTTCAGCCTGCCGATTAGCCAGAATGATGTCACCATCCTTATTAACCAGAAGCAGCCCGTTTGGTACGAATTCCAGTATCGCACTGTATATCTCCTTACTCAGCTGTATGCTCATCGCATTTCCCCTCTGCCCAGCCCGAAGACAAGGCAATGAAATACCTTGGTATTAACCTCTACACACCACTTTTGCAGAAGCCGTTTTTATTGGATCCATTTTCCCATATTGAATCCTGCTGCCGCATGCCGTTCGCAGCCTTGAAAGTTTTCTTCACTGGTTAAAACAGCAGAAAAAGACAGAAATGCCAACTATTGTAAATAAGTATCAATCCAACTGTCAAATAACAACGTTATCCTGAGATTTGATGCCTATGATTAATGGATATTAAAGCTGTAGACAAAGGTATTGATTCAAAAGCAAAAATCGCTATTGACCTACCGCAAACCCTGGCGTACAAATTATAGTTTGCTTTATTTACCATTGGTAAACAATCACTTTTAGCTTGTCTGGAAAAGTTCGAACAATGAATAAACACCATATTCCAACGGCATTTTATACCTACACGCGCTGGCTACGGCGCCGAACCCATCAGTTTCTCAGCCATTTCAAGATCAGTGATAATACCTTCCTGATTGTCCTTGCGGTGATTGTCGGTTTGCTCGGTGGTTTGGGAAATTACCTGTTTCGTAAGACGATTGAACTCATTCATTGGCTGGTTGTTGAACAGAGTTTAGAATTCTTTGATATCTCCCTGGAGAGTTGGTCGATCCAGAGAGTTCTGGTGATGTTTCTTCCCGCTATCGGTGGTCTGTTGGTCATTCCTTTATGGATGCTGTTTGGCAAAGATCTTAAAGGTGGTTTTTCCGGATTTCTGGTCAAGGTCAACCTGAAGGGTGCCAAGTTGCCATTCCGGCCGCTCTTTACCAAGGGATTAGCTTCTGCCATCACTCTTGGCACAGGTGGTAGTGCTGGACAGGAAGGGCCGATTGCGGTGATCGGCGGAACGATCGGCAGTCAGTTTGGCAAAATGTTCAAGATGAGTGGTGACCGGATCAAGGTATTGGTGGCGTGTGGTGCCGCTGCTGGTGTTGCGGCAACTTTTAATGCTCCGCTGGCCGGGGTTTTCTTTGCTACAGAGATTGTCCTCCTTTCTTCTTTTGAGATCGCCAGTTTTACCTCAATTGTTATTGCCAGCGGGATGGCAACGGTTGTGTCCAGGGCACTGCTGGGTAATGTTTCAGAGGTTGTGACCCCACCCTATTTTTTGGGCAGTTTCTGGGAAATCGGACTCTATGTTCTTCTGGGATTATTTATTGGCGCCTTGGCTGCCGGGTTTATCCATTTCCATTATAAAATTAAAGATTTGATTGATGCCATCAAGCTACCACGGCTGAGTAAGCCGATTTTTGGTGGGTTGTTGGTTGGTTTGATTGGAATTGGTTTGCCGCAAGTTTTTGGTAATGGCTATGAATTTGTTGGATCAGTGTTATTTGGTCACCATACCTGGTATTTGTTGGCACTGCTGGTGATTGCTAAAATGGTGGCGACATCCATTACCCTTGGATCTGGTTTTCCTGGGGGGGTATTTGCCCCCTGTCTTTTTTTAGGAGCTGTGGCTGGGGGGGCTTACGGACATATTTTGGAAATAATTTTCCCGGATGCAGGTTTTTCAGCGGGTTCCTACGCTCTGGTCGGGATGGGGGCTTTTCTGGCAGCAGCGACCCATGCGCCAATGACTGCTATCTTCCTTTTGTTTGAGATTACTGACAGCTATCAGGTCATTATCCCAATTATGTTGGCGTGCGTTATTGGGACATCTTTTGCCCGGCATTTGAAGAAGGATAGTTTGGAAACAGTGGAACTGAGCCGTCTTGGGATTGACCTTGAAGCCGGTAAAGAACGCAATATCATGAAGGGGCTTGCGGTCGGTGAGGTGATGTCCCACCGGGTTGAAACGGTTCCTGAGAGTATGACCCTGGGGAACTTTGCCAAATTTATTGAACAGACCCACCATACAAATTTCCCCCTGGTTGATGAACTGGGAGAGTTAACCGGAATTATTTCGGTTCAGGATTTTATGGGAGTGGTGTTTGAAAAGGAGTTAATGGATCTGGTTGTGGTCAAAGAACTGGCAACAAAAGATGTTATCACTGTGCATGCTGAGGAAGATCTGGATGCGGCAATGCGTAAAATTGGTTATCGTAACATTGAGCAGCTTCCAGTCGTCGATCGGGAAACCCATCGTCAACTGCATGGTATTATTTCACGGCGGGATATGGTTTCTGCCTATAATCGTGCTCTGATGAGCCGGACTCTGGGAGAAGAGGATGTCTGATCTTCTGGCAGAGTTGAATGATCCACAGCGGCAGGCGGTTCTCCATCAGGATGGGCCGTTGTTATTGCTTGCGGGAGCCGGTTCCGGGAAAACCCGTGCCCTGACCCACCGGGTTGCATATCTGATCTGTGAGCGTGGCGTTCCCGCCTGGCAAATTATGGCAGTGACTTTTACCAATAAAGCTGCGACAGAGATGCGCGAGCGTCTTGTCGCTTTGTTGGGGCAGGGTGAGCTTCCCTGGATATCAACTTTCCACTCCGGGTGTGCCAGAATCCTGCGTCAGGAGATTCACCATCTTGGCTACGGAAGAGATTTTACTATTTATGACGATCAGGATCAGTTGCGCTTGTTACGTGATTTACTCAAAACCCAGGGAATTTCTGAAAAGGTACTGAAGCCACGGGCAGCTGCATCCTTCATTGATCGGGCAAAAAACCGTGGGCTGCTGCCTGAAGCACTGGATGATCTGCGTTCAGATGAGCAACTTCTGGCAGAATTATACGCTCAGTACCAACAGAAGCTGAAAGCTGCCAATGCGGTTGATTTTGGTGATCTATTACTGTTGACGGTACGCTTGTTTGAAGAACATCTGGAAGTTCGCCAGCACTGGCAAGACAGATTTTCCCATCTGCTGATTGATGAGTTCCAGGATACCAACCGGGTTCAGTATCGATTGATGCAATTACTTCTGGGAGCAGAAACAAGCCTGTGTGTTGTTGGTGATGATGATCAATCGATCTACCGGTGGCGGGGCGCTGAAGTTGATAATATCCTTGGTTTCGATCATGACTTTTCCAATGTGAAGGTCATCCGTCTGGAACAGAACTATCGTTCAACTCAGACAATCCTGCAGGCGGCAGGTGCCGTTGTCGGTCATAATCGTGATCGGCGGGAAAAAGAGCTTTGGACCGATAATCCGGTGGGCGATTCAATCCATATAGAAGCCTCTCCCGATGATCTGGATGAGGCGCGTTTTGTTGCTGGCGAGGTTGTCCGGCTGCAAAACCAGGGGGTTGGTTTACGTGATATTGCGGTGTTCTATCGCACCAATGCCCAGTCGCGAGCTGTTGAAGAGGCACTGCGTGGAAATCGCATTCCCTATGTCATGTTCGGTGGGGTGAAGTTTTACTCCCGTTTGGAAGTGAAAGATGCTCTCTCCTATTTACGTATTCTGGTGAATCCAAATGATTCATTGGCGGCTCGGCGGATTATCAATGTTCCGGCACGGGGAATTGGTGCCACAACGGTCGAGCGGATTGCTGCATTTGAAACAGAATCGGTCGGTTTCCTTTCTGCCTGCCGGTTGGCGTTGGAACATAATGCTTTAAGGGGAGCCGCAGCCAGGAAAGTAGCAACCTTTTTGGCGCTGATCGATGATTTTATGGCACGCTTGGAACGGATTCCTTATCCCCAACTGATGGCCGAACTGATCGATGCAAGTGGCTATGGTCCTCTCCTCAGAGAAGAGGCTGAAGGGGCTTTGACCAGTGATGGTCGTCAGGAAGCGAAAGGGCGCCTGGAAAATCTGGAACAACTTTTGGTCGGGATGGAGGAGCATGCTGCTGTTGCTGGTTCGGTGCACGATTATCTGGAGCAGATTGCCTTAATCACCGATCTGGATAAGTACGATGCGACCCAGCAGCGAGTCACCTTGATGACGCTTCATTCTGCCAAAGGGTTGGAATTTCCGGTGGTTTTTATGACCGGAATGGAGGAGGGCTTGTTTCCCCATTCTCGATCCGGTGCTCTGGGTGAAGACCTTGCCGAGGAGCGGCGGCTTTGTTATGTCGGTATGACGCGAGCGATGCAGAAGTTATACCTTTCCCACGCACGCCGCCGCCGGGTTTATGGGACTTATCAATTCAATCCACCGAGCCGGTTTTTGGCCGAAATTCCATTGGAATTGTTGACCGATTTTGAGCCGACTGCGACAACGGGGAAATCGCCTGAAAGTGAACATAACCTTGCATCCTTAGCTGATCTGGTGGTTGAAGGTGAACGAACTCACTCAACTGCTGATAAGGTTGTCTCAGCGCAAGGGAAGGAATCGTATCCGGAAAGTGTGACCCATGACGTCGCTGGCTTACGCCTGGGAACCCGGGTGCGACACGTCAAGTTTGGTATTGGAACGGTGCGGCGGTTGGAAGGAAATGGCGATAAACAGAAGGTGATTGTTTATTTTAATTCAGTAGGATCAAAAAAGTTATTGTTGAAGTTCGCTGGCCTGATGCCGGTTTGAGAGTGTAATTTTGGAAACAAAGAGACAATTTACTCTGCTGCTGGTGGATGACAATCCAACCAACGTGCTGCTGCTGGTCAAAATTATTGAATTTGATCTGCCCGAGGTGCGGGTGCTGACGGCATCTTCTGCTCAGGAAGGGTTGGTACTGGCGGATCGGGAATCGGTTGACGGTGCTTTTATTGATGTCCAGATGCCACAAATGGGTGGTCTCGAAATGTGTCGACAACTTCGAACCAAACCAAAGACCGCCACCATTCCATTGGTTCTGATGACTGCACATGTTGCTTCGCCGGAAATGCGTGCCGAGGGTCTTGAGGCCGGGGCTTACGATTTTATCTCCCAACCGATCAGTAATGTGGAGATGCTGGCACGGATCAAGGTGATGCTGCGACTGTGCAGTAATGAACAGCGTTCAGTTGATAATAACCAGCAACTGCAACAACAGTTGCTGGAACATGAAGACCGTTTGCGTTGGGTCAGCGGCTTGTTGGTTTCTGGTGATGGACCTCTCGCAATACTGGATCAGAAGCTGCTCCGGCGCCTGGCAAATGAATTACCCGATCCTGCCAGAATTGACGAGGAATTGTTCTTTGAAAAATTGGCGACAGAATTTCCACTTCCATGGCGCCGCACATTATTGAAACTGGCTTTGCTGAACCGTATTCCTCTCCCCTTAGCGCAGAAATTGAGTGAAATTATTGATGTTGCTGCAGTTTTTGATTATTTGAGTCGACATCAGTTCTCCCTGAAACAAACAGACAGCGGAGTAGAATACTTACTCCTCAGCTCCCAGACGAGAAATCTGCTCCGTCAGAAAGCAGAACAGGATCTTGATGAGATTGAGCGTCAACAGGTTTATCTCACTGCTGCGGAGTGGTATCGGCAACAGGAAGATTATCCCGCGACTCTGGAATGTCTGGTGTCCGCAGGTCAGTATAGTGCTGTTTCACAATTACTCAGCCAGTTAGGGCTGACTCTGCTGGATAGACATTACGGTTCTCAAGTTCTTCCGCAGATTAGCCGGATTCCAGAATCTGTTGCTGAAACATGTGGTTGGCTAAGCCTGTTTCAAGGGATTAACCATCTGCTGAAACCATCAATTGGCGCTGATGAATGGCTGAAACTGGCCTATCAACATTTTCAAACTGCAGAGGATGCTCGCGGGCTGTTGCTGACACTGACCCGGCAGGTTTTCCTCGTGGTTTTCTTTGGCCACTCTTTTAATCACTTGGAGATTTTTAGAAAACTGGCTGCTGATCAGCTATCCCTGCTGGAACCTGTTGAGCGGCTCAAGATCGCTTATACTTTAGGTTTAGCTGAGCTGTTTATCGCTGGTGATCTGAATACCGTCGAAAAAATCCTGTCAACCAGTTTAGCAGAAGCTCAGCAGTTACAATTACCAGAACAGCAAATGGAGTTGAATCTGCTCCGTTCTTTGTCTGCACTCCAGCAGGGGCGCTATCTGGTAGCACGGACTGCCCTGGAACAGGGACTGAAACTAAGTATTGACTGGGGTCACCCGGTTCTCAACAGCCTGTTACAGGTTTCTGCTTGTAGTTTGTTGCACGCTTCTGGTCAGTTGGATGAATTGCTGCAACAGCGAAAGATTCTGACCGATTACTGCGACAATGACATCCAGAAGGCTACAGGCATATCGGCTTTACTGGGTTACTATGTTGCCAATTTGTTTCTGTCGTGTGGTGAACAGCAAAGGGCACTGGAAACACTTGAAATTGCCCTGTTGGACGGGCAGGCGGCTAATAATCTCCAGATGCAAAATCGTTTGCTGCAATTCAGAGGCTGGGTGAAAGCACTTTCTGGTCAGAAAGCTGCGGCGCTAGCTGATCTTGAAAGAGGTATAAATCTGCGGAGACAAGCGGGGGGAGCTCTCTACTATATAGAGAACCTGTTAATTGCTGGTGCCACCTGTTTTGCCCTGCAACGCTTTGATCGGGCGGCTGAATACCTTACTGAGGGGCTTGCTGAATCTAAAAAATATAAAGAGGAACGGTTTCGTCCGGGGCTGCATGCCTGGTTGGCGGTGGTACAGAAAAAGCGGGCTAATTTGGTAGATGCAGGTGAGCACATCCAATGTTTTCTTGAACAGCTGAAACGGCATAGAGGAAATTATTTTATTGGATTGGCTCCTGAACTACTTAGTGAATTAAAGCCCCTTATATTGGAGAAACATCACCAAGCTTTGCTACAGCCGATGTTGGAAAGTCGCCTTTTGACTGCTGTTAATGGAAAGAATCAACAGATTCCATTATTAAAGGTTCATTGTCTGGGTGGGTTTCAATTGCAATTGCAGCGAGAAATTTTTGATTTGAATCAGGTTGGGCAGGCTTCCCGACAGATTTTTGCTCTTTTAGTTGTTGCTCCGCATCATACATTAAGTATTGAATTGGTGATGGGATTAATCTGGCCTGACAGCTCGCCAAGAAAAGCCAGAAACAGTTTTGATACGGCACATTCCCGGTTACGTAAAGCCCTGGAAGGGTGTCTTGGAAAGCAGATCCGCCGGGATTATCTGGTATTGCAAAAAGGAATGTTGGCGCTGCATTATGTCCAGATCGATAGTGTTCTGTTTCGTGAAGCAATGAGGATGGCACGCTACCATCTCCAGCGGGATAGTTTTTGGCAGGCAGAGCATGCTTTGTGGAAAATGGAGAGACTTTGGCGTGGAGAATTTATGGCCGGATATGATGTGGATGGTGATCTTCCCCTCCAGCGTGAACAGCTGACTCAATTGCGTCTGGAACAACTCTGCATACTCGCCCAATTATTACAACGACGTCAACAGCGAGAGGAATCAGTTAGATTATTACGGCAGGGGTTGTTGCTTGATCCAACGTATGATCCTATAATTCGTCAATTATTATTACTTTATCACCAGCAGCAGGATTCTTACGCTGCTGGTGTATTATTGGAAAACTACCGAACGGCTCTTCAGGATGAAGAATATGAGTCTGAAGAAATTGAGGAACTTATTGAGGCGTTAGGCACAGTTATGGAAGTATAGCCATCCTGTGCTCTGTATAACAACAAATGAAGGAGAATAGAAAGTCATGTCAAGTTGTGAGGGTTGTAACGACAGTTCCTGCTCAATCAATCAGCAGGGGAATCCGCAGGATCAACAGTTTCAGATGCGTCAGAAACTGGACAAGCGGATGTGTGAAGTCAAAAATAAAATTATTGTCATGTCTGGCAAAGGCGGTGTCGGTAAAAGCACGACTGCTGTCAATCTGGCTCTGGCTCTGGTTGCGCAGGGGAAAAAAGTTGGTTTGCTCGATATTGATATCCATGGGCCGAGTATTCCAAAGATGCTGGGATTAGAGGGTGAACGTCCAAATGCGGATGACGAAGGGATTCATCCATTGGAAGTCTCAGGGCTGAAGCTGATGTCAATTGGTTTTCTCCTTGCGTCGACCAGCGAAGCAACGATTATGCGTGGGCCGATGAAGCATGGTGCTATTCAGCAGTTGTTGGCCGATGTCGTCTGGGGTGAGCTTGACTATCTGTTGCTAGACTGCCCCCCAGGAACAGGAGATGAACCTTTGAGCGCGGTACAGTTGCTTGGTTCTGGAGCATCTGCTGTAGTTGTGACGACGCCACAGGATGTTGCTCTGACTGACGTGGAAAAATCACTGAGTTTTTGTCAGGAGCTGAAGTTGCCAGTGATTGGTTTGATCGAAAATATGAGTGGTTTTATCTGTCCGCACTGTGGTGAAAAATCAGATATTTTCAAGAGTGGCGGGGGGGAAAAGTTGGCAGAGAAAACGGGGGTTAAATTATTGGTTCAAGTTCCGTTTGAACCGTTGGTGGTCATCGGGGGAGATGCTGGAAAACCACATATTCTTGAATATCCAGATTCTGTTACCAGTCAGGCGCTACGCCAGGTTGCGCGGTCGGTTATTGAGTTCAGTATAGAGAAACACTAGAAATAGTTTTTAAGGATTGATTATGAAAATCAGCCAAAAAGATGTTGAACACGTGGCTCGGCTAGCCCGGTTGACTGTTGCACCGGAAGAATTGAACACTCTGACCGGACAGATGGATGCGATTCTCGGTTATGTCGATAAGCTGAATGAACTGGATACGGATGGAATTGAACCGATGGCGCATGCTGTGCCGATATCTAATGCATTTCGCGAAGATGAGATCCGCCCCGCTATCGGTATTGAGCGGGCATTGCAAAATGCGCCTGTAGCTGCAAATGGGTGTTTTAAGGTTCCTAAGATTATCGAGTAATGATGGCGTCGCAAAAAGTTCACCCTACGGCGTTACGCTGATTTTTCAGGATCTTGACATACTGTATGTATGTCTTCACCCCTGAAAAATCACCAAGCCTTGTAGGGTAAATTTTTTGCTTAGCCATCGAATTTAAGATGAACAATAAATCTTCCCACTGGTTGTTTTTGGAGTATTTATGAAGTTCCACAATTTAACAATTCAAGAAATTCGCCAGCAATTAATTTCTGGAGAGCTGACTTCGGTTGCACTGACCCAAGCATGCCTGGAACGAATCAGGGCAACAGACGGCAGGTTAAATGCCTTCATTACCGTTTGTGAGGATGAAGCGCTGACTGCGGCGGCAGTTGCTGATCAACAGCTTGCTGCAGGACACGGAAAATTGCTGACGGGGATTCCGGTCGCGGTGAAAGATATTTTCAATACCCTTGATGTTCGAACCACTTGCGCTTCAAAAATTCTCGATAACTATGTCTCTCCCTATGATGCAACGACTGTTACCAAATTGCGGGAACAGGGGGCGGTTATTGTCGGAAAATTGAATATGGATGAGTTTGCCATGGGAAGTTCCGGTGAAAACAGTGCTGCCGGAGTGGTTCATAACCCATGGAATACCGAGCTGGTTCCAGGTGGATCCTCCAGTGGGAGCGCTGCTGCGGTTGCTGCTGGGCAAGTGGTGGCGACTATGGGAACCGATACCGGTGGTTCGGTACGACAACCGGCATCTCACTGCGGAGTTGTCGGATTCAAACCGACCTATGGTCGGGTTTCCCGTTACGGTGTGGTCGCGTTTGCTTCGTCTTTGGATCAGGTCGGCCCGATAGCGGGCAATGTTGAGGATTGTGCCTTAATGCTCGGGGTGATTGCCGGTTATGATCCTGCTGATTCGACTTCAGTTGATTGTCCGGTTCCCGATTATTTGAAAAACTTGAAAACGGGAGTTGCCGGGAAAAAAATCGGGCTGCCGAAAGAGTATTTTATTGCTGGGCTCGATCCTGATATCAAAAAGGCGGTAGATACTGCTATTGCAACCTATCGTAAGTTGGGTGCCGAGATTATAGAAGTGAGCCTTCCCCACACCGATTATTCGGTTGCCTGTTATTACCTGATTGCCATGGCGGAAGCCTCAAGTAATCTGGCACGTTATGATGGTGTCCGTTTCGGCATGCGTCAAGATACTGGTGAAGGTTTGATCGGGATGTATCAGCAGACCCGGACTGCCGGTTTTGGTGATGAAGTAAAGCGCCGGATTATGTTGGGAACCTACGCCCTTTCTTCCGGTTATTATGACGCTTATTATTTGAAAGCGCAGAAAGTACGAACTTTGATTCGAGAAGATTTTCAGGCTGTTTTCGAACAGGTCGATCTGCTGTTAACCCCGGTAGCGCCCACTCCGGCATTCAAGATTGGTAAAATGGTTGATGATCCTCTGCAGATGTATTTGTCCGATATCTTCACCATCCCGACAAACTTAGCCGGAACCTGCGCGATGAGTCTCCCCTGTGGTTTCAGCGGGGAAGGATTGCCGATTGGTCTGCAACTGATTGGAAAACCGTTTGCCGAAGCCGAAATTCTTCAGGCTGCTTATGCGTTTGAAGAAGCGACCGACTGGAATAAACGGACACCGGAACTGTAAATACTTCGTAGGGGCAGACCCCTGTGCCTGCCCAATCACGGGCACCTACAGGGGGGCGCCCCTACCAGATTGAATAAACAGGATTTAAAAATGAATTCACGATACGAAGTTGTCATTGGCTTGGAAGTTCATGTTCAACTGACAACCAAAACAAAAATCTTCTGTGGCTGTTCAACTGAATTCGGGCAATCTCCCAACAGTCAGACTTGTCCAGTTTGTCTGGGTCTGCCAGGTGCTCTGCCGGTGCTTAATCGACAGGTGGTTGAGGACGCGATCAAAGCGGGGCTGGCAACTAATTGCCAGATTGCGCCCCACTCAATTTTTGCCCGGAAAAACTATTTTTATCCTGATTTGCCGAAGGGCTATCAAATCTCTCAGTTTGAATTGCCGATTTGTGAGCATGGCTGGATGGATATCGAAACTGAAGAACTGGGTAAAAAAAGGGTTGGGATTACCCGAATCCACATGGAAGAGGATGCCGGAAAACTGCTGCACAATGACGCTAACAGCTCAGCGGTTGATTTGAATAGAGCCTGTACCCCATTGTTAGAAGTCGTTTCTGAGCCCGATATGCGCAGTTCTGATGAGGCGATTGCCTACCTCAAACAGTTGCATCAGATTGTCGTTTATCTGGGTATTTGTGATGGTAATCTGGAAGAGGGTTCCTTTCGCTGTGATGCCAATGTATCAATCCGTCCCCGGGGGCAGAAGGAATTGGGAACTCGCTCTGAACTGAAAAATCTCAACTCTTTTCGTTTTATCAAACAGGCGATTGAATACGAGGTGGAACGGCAGATTGATGTGGTTGATGAGGGGGGGCAGGTGGTTCAGGAAACCCGCTTATTTGATCCGGATGCCGGGGTTTCCCGTTCTATGCGCAGCAAGGAAGAAGCTCACGACTATCGTTATTTCCCTGATCCTGATTTGTTACCGTTAGATGTCTCTGAAGATTGGATCGAACGTGTTCGTGACAGTTTGCCTGAATTGCCGCAGGTCAAAATACTGCGCTATCAGAACAGCATGGGACTGCCCACTTATGCTGCAGAAGTTCTTGCTGCAGAGCGTCCACTGGCTGAATATTTTGAGGCATTGGTCAATCACTATGATAAACCGAAGCTCTGCTCCAATTGGGTGATGGGTGAAGTTCTTGGAGCCCTCAAGGACAACCATATGGAGGTTGTCGATTGTCCGGTGTCGCCGGAATTGCTGGCTGGAATCCTCCTGCGGATCGATGACAACACCATCTCTGGAAAAATTGCCAAGACGGTTTTTGAGGAGATCTGGCGGAGCGGGAAAACGGCAGATCAAGTCATTGCAGAAAAGGGTTTGAAGCAGGTGACCGATGTTGGGGCGATCGAAGCGATTGTTGATGAGGTGATTGCCGCAAATCCAGCTCCGGTTGCTGAGTATCAAGCCGGTAAAGAGAAACTGATGGGCTTTTTTGTCGGTCAGGTGATGAAGGCGAGTAAGGGAAAAGCGAATCCGGGCATGGCGAATCAGTTGCTGAAAAAAAAGTTAGCCTAGAATACGGGTTAAACCAAAACCGTCGGTTTGCGGACCGACAGCCGCCTTCAATTTCTTTGATCGCAAAGAAAATGAAGCAAAAGAAACTCTTTCTATCTCTGGTGCGAGATGTTCTACGATCTTTCTGGTTTCGCTGTTCTTGAATAGCTCTAGGTTTTGTTGCAATTCCCCTGGTTTGGTGTGGGTATGAAGGAAAGATTGGCTTTTGTGTATTGTTACTAGCGTTCGCGCCCTAACGAGAAGCACGCTTCTCTAATGGGCGAAAAGTCAAAAGCATCAATTAAGAACTAAAATTTTGTTACAGGAGTTAAGAAAAGATGTCAACCTGTCCTATCGATAGCCGGGTTATCCGGCCAATCCGTTTTGTTGCCGGACAATGCCATATGCTTGACCAGCGTCTGCTTCCCACAGAAGAGGTATGGCATACCTATACAACCTATCAGGAAATTGCCGAAACAATCAGCACGATGGTCGTACGTGGTGCCCCGGCAATCGGGGTTGCTGCCGCGATTGGCGCCTGGTTTGGCGCCCGTGATATTGAAACGGAGTCGAGCTGGGAGTTTTATCAAGAGTTCGAAAAAGTTTGTGCGGTTCTGGTCGCAACTCGACCCACTGCGGTTAATCTTTCCTGGGCTCTGGAGCGGATGAAACATTTTGCCGAATCCAATCTTGATCGCAGTGTTCTTGAGCTGAAAATCGGTCTGGAATTCGAGGCTTTGGCGATTACCCAGGAAGATGAAAAAGCCAATCAAAAATTGGGGCAACATGGTGAACCTCTGCTGGCTGATGGGGCTCGGGTACTGACTCACTGTAATGCCGGAGCATTGGCAACCGCTGGCTATGGAACGGCTCTTGGAGTGATTCGGGCGGCGGTGGAAGCGGGTAAAAAAATCTCGGTTATTGCCGATGAAACCCGTCCATTTTTGCAAGGGGCACGACTGACCGCCTGGGAATTGCAGAAGGATAATATCCCTGTGACTTTGATCTGTGACAATATGGCTGGTTACCTGATGAGTCTCGGTGAGGTCGACTGCGTTATTGTCGGGGCGGATCGGATTGCAGCCAATGGGGATGTTGCGAACAAGATAGGAACCTATACTGTCGCGGTTCTGGCTAAAGAACATAATCTCCCCTTTTATGTGGCCGCTCCGGTTTCAACTATTGATTTAAGTTTGAATGCTGGTTCGCAGATTCCGATTGAAGAACGGGATGGGCGGGAAATTACCCACATCAAGGATCTGCAATTGGCTCCAGAAGGGATCAGTGTCCGCAACCCGGCGTTTGATATCACTCCACATCGTCTCGTTACCGCAATTATTACGGAACATGGCATCGTCAACGGGGATTATTCAGCCGGATTAAAGCAGATGGTCAAACAACACTAAAAGGTTTTGCATGTTCCTGGAACAACAAGAGATAAAAGCAAAATTGACTCTATTGGGCGTTGATGAAGAATCTCTGGTTGCCTGGCTCGATAGTTTTGCCTTTCTTGATGGGGAAAAAGCAAAAACCAATCTAAAGTTGCTAGACGAGCAGCTGCAAGATAAAAATTTACTCTCCGAAATTCTATCCCAGGCCTTTACCGCAGCCGATCCAGACTCTGCTCTTAATTTTCTGGAACGACTTTTTGATGTTGTTCCTGTTGATCAATTGGCAACGGTTCTGACCCATCCTGCCCGGCGTCAGCAGTTATTGACGGTTCTTGGTGGATCCTCTTTTCTTGGTGGAATTCTCTGCCGTAACAAGTCATATTTTAAACGACTGTTTATCGACTCTGCAATTGATCATTCTCACAGTGAGACAGAGATGTTGGATGATTTACGGGGATCGATTCCAGACAGTGCGGATTTTTTTGAACTAAAGAGAGGTTTGCGGAGGTATAAAGCTACGCAGATTTTGCGCATCGGAAGCCGTGATCTTTGTGGTCTGGCTTCTCTTGTTGAGGTGATGGAAGAACTCTCTGGTCTGGCAGCGGCGTGCTTACAACGTGCCTATGAACTTTGTCGTTTGCAGCTGGATAAAGAATACGGGCAACCACTGCAAATCAATGATGGTGGGGAGGCTCAAGTTGCAACAATGACGATTCTGGGGATGGGAAAGCTTGGTGGATATGAACTGAATTTCTCTTCCGATATTGATCTGATCTATTGCTATTCATCCACTTCTGGCGAGACAACCGGTGGAGTACGTAAGGAAAAAATCAGTCTGCACCGTTATTTTGTCAAATTGGCGGAGTTGATCACCAGAGCCCTGCATCAGGTGACGGAAGATGGTTTTGTCTTCCGGGTCGATACTGGATTGCGTCCTGATGGTAATAATGGTGATTTGGCTGTCTCTATCAATGGTGCTGAAGCTTATTATGAATCCTGGGGACAGAGCTGGGAGCGGGCGGCATTACTTAAGGCTCGACCGGTGGCCGGGGACATTGCTTTGGGTGAGGAGCTATTGAAACGGCTCAAGCCATTTATTTATCGGCGATACCTCGATTTCGGCATGATTGAGGATATCAAGCTGATGAAGCAGAAAATCAACACCAGCCTCAGTCGTAAGAAGGAAGGCGAACGTAATCTCAAGTTGGGACGGGGCGGAATTCGGGAGATCGAGTTTTTTATTCAAACACAGCAGCTTGTCAATGGAGGAACGAGACCACAGTTGCGGCAGCGAAATTCGCTAAAAATGTTGCAACTATTGCAGGCGGAAAAGTTGATTAAGGCCGATGACCAGTTGTCTCTGAGCAACGCTTATCTATTTTTAAGGATGGTTGAGCATCGTATTCAGGTGGTGCAGGAGCAACAGACTCATTCTTTGCCACAGGATCAGTTCAGCCTTGAATGTCTTGCACGGCGCTGTAATTTTTCCCGTTATGAGGAATTCGGTTTAGCGCTTGAACAGCATCGCCAGCGGGTGAATCGTATCTTCAAGGATCTATTCCATTCAGCAGATGAAGATGAATCGGAGATTGCTCCTGAAGTCAATTTTATTTTCGATCCTGAGTCGGATTCTGATCTGGTCAAAGATCTTCTTGAAGAGAAGGGCTTCACTAATCCAGATGCCGCTTATGACAGTTTATCGGTGTTGCGTGATGGGGATCCTAATAAGCGTTTAACCCGGCGAGGACGGCGTTGCCTGGAACGTCTGGCTCCGTTGCTGCTGGGGGAATTGCTTGATTCACCAAATCCAGATCAGGCCCTGAATAATCTGGAAGCTTTTTTGCGTGCGATTCGCGCGAGCAGCTCTTTCTTCTCTCTGTTGGTGGAGAATCCGGCAATTGTTAAATTATTGATTGCCCTGTTTGGTTCCAGTCAGCTCCTTTCGCGGATTTTCATCCAGAGACCTGAACTATTGGATACAATGGTTTCTCGTTCTTATGCTGTTGCCACTAAAGATCGCAGCCAGTTGCAAGCCGATCTTGCTGAGCAAATGAATTTGGCAGAAGATTACGAATTGCAACTGGATGGCTTGCGCCGTTTTCGCAATGAGGAATTTTTACGTATTGCTCTCAATGATCTGCATGGACAGATGACGCAAGGGGAAGGGGCAAAACAACTTTCCTGGCTTGCTGAGGTCTGTTTGGATCAGGCATGTAAAATGGCGCGGCAGGAACTGGTCGCCCGGTTTGGAGTCCCTTTCTCAGTTGGAATAGACGGGCAGGAGCAGGAAACCGCTTTTGCTATCATCGCTATGGGAAAGCTCGGTGGACTTGAACTGAACTATCACTCAGACCTGGATATTATTTTTATTTATGATCAGGAGGGAGAAACCCGGGCAGTTGCGGAAACTGATTCCAGGCGCTTCAGGCAGATCAGTAACCGTGAGTACTTTGCCAAGTTGGCTCAGCGGATCATCACGATCCTTACCCTGGTGACCCGTGAAGGTGCAGTTTATGCGATTGATACCCGGCTGCGACCATCGGGGAATCAGGGATCATTAGTGACCAGCCTGGCTGCGTTTAAGCGCTATCATTATGAATCAGCACAACCTTGGGAACGGCAGGCTATGACCAAGGCACGGGCAATATGTGGCTCAACAGAGTTTCTTTCCCAGTTGCAACAACTCATCTGCAGATTAACTTTTGAGCGTCCCGTGCCAGAAAATTTACAAGCAGAAATTTATCGCCTACGCCGCCGGATGGAGCAGGAAAATGCTCATGAACGTGAGGATCATTTTAATATCAAGACCGGTCGTGGTGGGATGGTCGATGTTGAATTTATTGCCCAATATCTACAATTGTTGCATGCTGACAGGTTTAAATCGTTACGGATCCAGAACACCGTAAATTTACTTCAAACTTTGGCGAAAAATGGTATTCTTCCACAGGATGATGCCGATCTATTGATAAATGGTTATAAATTCCTGCGCCGGTTGGAAAACAAATTGAGGCTTTTGTATGATCAGTCGATGAACGAGCTTTCTGCCCGCAATAAGGGTTTCCAAAGGGCGGCTCGTAGTCTTGGCTATCCTGGTACAGCGCGACAATCGGAACATGCTTTTCTTGAAGAATATCAGTTGATTACGGAAGGGATCCGTGATCTTCTTGACAAATATCTTAAACCGGATACGGTTTTTGCTGGAGAGACCCTTCCATGACCAAAAAAATACTGATTATTGATGATGATCGTGATTTACGGGATTTTTTACAGCAGGCGTTTTCTGCCGCTGGCTTTCAGGTTGAAATAGCCGACCGTGGTGCAATTGGCTTACGGATGTTGTTGACGGAAGATTTTCAGCTGGTTTTGATAGATCTCAATATGCCGGAAATTTCTGGACCCAATATCTGCCGGGCTTTGCGTAAGCATGATAATACCCGGGATATCCCCGTGGTCATGGTGACCGCAATTTTCCACAGCCCGGAACAGATTGCTGCGGCAAAAGAAGATTACGGTGCTGATGATTTTTTACTCAAACCCTTTACCGGGGAAGATTTACAATCCTTATTAGAGCGAGTCTTTACCTCAGGGGAAACTGTCAAAGACGCTACCCCAAAAGTTAAGCCTCTTTCCGATTATACAGTTCCACTGCAATTGCAGCAGCTTTACCGGGAAAAAGCGACCGGTTTACTACACTTGACTCATGGTGAAGCCAAAAAAATTATTTATATTAAAGATGGCTACCCCATTTTCACCCGATCCAATGTCCTCAGTGAATGTCTTGGTCGAATGTTGGTTAAGGAGGGAGTCTTTACGCAGGTCGATTGTGATGAGTCGGTTGAACGAAGCAAGGAATCAGGTCGGCTACAAGGAACCGTTCTTATTGAGATGGGGCTGATGACTCCTCAGGAAGTTCAAGCGGCATTGGTTCGTCAGGTTACCGAGAAGCTTCTTTCGACCTTTGCCTGGAAAAGTGGAACCTATCAATTTGTCCCTGGCAAGGATTTTAAAAAGACTGTCACCCGGATTAAGTTGACGCCAGCTGCATTAATTATGCAGGGAATCAACCGCTACTGGAGTCCAAAACAGCTGGATGATTTCCTCTATCCATTTAGCGAAGATTATTTAAAGAAGGCCACTAATCCCCTCTATCGCTTTCAAGATATTGAATTGAACAAGCGAGGTGAAGCTATCTTTAACGGTTGTATGGGGACAAAGACTCTGGATAGTATTCTTCAACAGCATCCTCTGGCTCGTCGTGAGGTTCAGAAAGTACTGGCAGCTCTGATGATCTCTGAAATGTTGGAACGCAGCGCAACTCCTGATCCCCTTGCCGCTGAGGATATTTCAGGGGACGCTGAGATTGAAATCATTGATGAAAAACTACGACGAAAAATTCTTGATGATTATCAACGCATCATGAATTCTGACTATTTTGAAACTCTGGGTATTGATCGTCAGAGTGGCTCGGCAGAAGCCCGAAAAGCTTATTACCGTCTGGCTAAAGAGTATCACCCTGATCGCTTCCTTGGGAGTGGTCTTTCAAATGAAATGAGTAATAAAATCAATGAGATGTTCCAATATATTACCCATGCGTATACGGTTCTCAGCGATGCAGATAGTCGTGCAGATTACCTCGATGAACTGGTCAATGGGCCGAAAAAATCAATTGATATCAATCAGGTGATTGAAGCTGAGACCTCCTATCAGGAAGGACGGGCGCTCCTCAAAGTTCGACGTTTCAGAGCCGCAGCAAAATCATTACAAAGAGCCATTGAACTGAGCCCCGGTGAGTCTGAATATATGACTTTCTTTGCTTGGGCATTGTTCAAATCTGATCCTGAGAAGCCTGATATCCAGAACCAGGCGCTGGAAGTACTTTTGGCTTCACGGGAAACCAATCCTGGTTTTGACCTGACTCATCTTTACCTTGCCCAGGTTTATCAATCATTAGGAAAAGAGCGTCAGGCCGAGAAATCTTTCGAAATGGCGGTGCAGGCCAACCCTGATTGTACTGAAGCATTACGGGAATTACGCTTGATTAATCTACGCCGTGAGCAGGAGCCTCAGTCAAAAGGACTCTTTAAGAAATTTATGAAAAAGAAAGGTTGATAATCTTTTATCGCGGTTAGATTTTATAGTGATATGTTCTGTTGATCGTAAACATCGAATTTATTGTAACGAATGATTGTAGCGAGTTTTTCGCTGTATTCTTCCCTTTTTTCGGAATAAAGGTTTAATTCTTTGACCAGTTCATAGGGGTCGTCTGTCTCCATTTTTAGTACCCTGAACTCCTTATAGGCATCCCCTCGGGCTAAGGTTCGATAATAGTCGCGAATAGAATCCTCGATCGAACGGTATTTTTTTACCCAGATGGTTTTCTCCCCCCGTTTTTTTCCTGCTGCCAGTCGCGCATCGTTTTTATTGTGTGACCAGACACCAAAGACATTATTTGCTTCTTTAAAAAATCGGGAGGTTGCCCAGGAACTTTCCAGTGCAGCTTGAGCTATGGCAATACTTCGAGGATGTGGTTTGAGAGCCATCAGCAGTTCTGCATTGTTTGTTACCTTGTATTCTTTTCTCAATGTTGCAAGTTTGTCCCTATTCTCACCCGTCTGGACTGATTCTAATACTTCTTGATATTGTCGCATCAGGTCACTGTAGACTTCGTTTATTGCCGGGATAATTACGGATTTAAACTGGGACTTTTTTTCTTGTACACTTATTTCAGGAACGCTTGCTTCAGGAACACTCGTCTCAGGAACGATGACTTCCGGGGTGCTTCCTGCGGTGACATTTTTTTCTGGTTTAGTCTTAATTTTTTCACGATGGAACAACGTCCCTGACACAATCAGAAGTGCGAAGAAGCCGACGATAAACGCCATGGATAAAAATGGATATTTTTTCAATTTTTTGCCTTTCCGTTTTTAGGGCAGGGAGCATTTTACTTTCCTGGCTAAAACTGGTCAAGGAGTGAGTTTTTCTCAACTCTCTTCAGGCAGATGCTGATCCAGGAGATGGTGGGGTTGCACATTGCCAATCGCACTGATCATACTATTGCGTATTTCAGGTATGTCTGCGGCAAGTGTTCTAACTAATTGTTTCATCATCTGTCGTTTCTGATCGTGAACCCCAACAACCGGACAGGAACAGTTGACAATCGGGAATTTCTGCAAGAGACTGTATTCCTGAATATCGGACTCCTCAACGTAGACCAACGGGCGGATAACCGTATGTTTGCCGTTGCCTGCTTGAAACTTGGCACTCATTGCTGCCAGAGTTCCGCTATAAAACTGGTTGAGTAAGAGGGTTTCGATAAAGTCATCCAGATGGTGACCCAGAGCAATTTTATTGCAATCAAGTTTTTCTGCTTGGGTATAGAGTGTTCCACGTCTTAAGCGTGCGCAAAAAGCACAATAGGATGTTCCGGGACGGAGTTTCTCTTCGATGATCTGGTAACTGTTTGTTTCTGCCATCACGTAGTTGCCATACTGCTGTTGAAGATACTCCTCAATTACTTCTTTATGATAGCCAGGAAAACCGGAATCTATATTGAGCGAAATCAACTCAAATTTGAGCGGTGCTTTTTTACGCAATGCCTCCAGAATATCCAGCAAGGTATAAGAATCCTTGCCACCGGATATCCCAACTGCAATTCTATCTCCCTCTTCAATCAGATTGAAATCACCAATCGCTTTGCCGACTTGACGTTTGATCCGATTGAATATTTTTTCTGTTTTTGTCACCCAGAAGCTCCTTCACATGAATTTCCTTTGTAAAAGAAATCGGCGAAAAAAACAAGTCATCCATATTCGTTAACTTGCCGATTTCTCCTAATGGATTCCTCACCCGGTGCATTTCTTGCTCAGAGTTAATCAGGGATGTTTATTTGCCATTTTAGTTTTTAAAAAGAGGCGCAGATGAGTATTGATCCAACAAAATTAATGACAGTATTCGGAGTCTCTCCAGCACAGAAAATAGCTGTTGATAAGCAAAAACAAACCAGCCCGCTATTTGAACATATTCTGGATGACAGTGTTAACTCCTTGAAAAACGTTGAAAATTCTCAAAAGAATATAATCACGATGATGAAAATGGAACAGATTCAGTTGCTCCGGGGATTATTTTCTGAAGAGGAGGAAAAAGACTCTGATAATTTTTTTACGGGGATTATAAACAGTCATCGATTGAATCTGTTATCATTGCAAAAGAGTCAAATCATTGACAAATACTATTCAGCCAAACTCACTCCCCAGCTGCAACCGCTAGAGCAGCAGCCCAAACAAATTGGACAAATGATTGATCACGTCGCAGAAAAAATCAGTCTGGCTCCAGAGTTAATTCATTCGGTCGTTGCTGCAGAGAGTGCCTATAACCCGACAGCTGTTTCGCATGCAGGGGCGCAGGGTCTGATGCAACTGATGCCGGAAACAGCTCAGGAACTTGGAGTACAGGACAGCTTTGACCCGTTACAGAATTTACTCGGCGGCAGCAGGTATCTCAAACAGCTTCTGGAGAAGTATGCTGGCGATCTCGATTCAGCTCTAGCTGCTTACAACTGGGGACAGGGAAATGTTGATCGCTATGGATTGGAGAATATGCCTGAAGAAACTCGCAACTATCTGGCGAAAGTCAAAAACCTTCTTGAAACACAATCAACTTAAATAATGACATTTTCTGTTGATATCTCTTTATAGTCGAGCACAAAATACCAGTGCAATTTTACAACACTTCATCCATGACACGACACTAGTTCAACCAGTATTGCAGTAAGCTTGGGACTGTCCCCAGGCTCATCGGGGGCTGTCCCGAAGGTTACGAGCCACGAAGAACTGCGCTGGTTCGCACCGCAAAAGTCCGGGACAGCCCCCATGCGGGGACAGCTCCGGTTTTGCTGGAGATTTCCTTAAGCTGGCACCATCAAAACAGCGCCGATTGGCAATCGGGGTTAGCCTGTTCAGGAAAGCCATTTTCCCCAGTAAAATCGGCTATTCAGTAATAACTTCAAACTCAGGAGGATCTGTAATCGCTTTTTTGACCGAACACATTCCAGCAGCACGAATAACCGCCTTTTTATACTTTACCGGGAAACCTTCGGGAAGTTGGATGGCCATTTTTACTTTTTCCAGCCGGCGCATTTCGGGATTGCGTTCGATATCCAGAGTCATTGTCATCCCTTCAGTGTTCAACTCGCGTTGTTGACAGAAGCGTTGTACATAAAAACCGGCACAGGTGACAATGGAGGATAAAAACAGCATATAGGGTTCCGGGGCAGTATCAGTTCCACCTTCATCAATTGGCTGATCTGTTGGAACTTCAAATTTTCCAAAATTAGCTGTAACAACTGACCCTCCGGGAAATGTAACCTTAATCATCGGCATAAATATTCTCCTCATATTTTCTGGATAAATTGACTAATCTTCAAACATCTGATTGATATTATCAAAAAAATGACTGGCGCTAGCGGCCTCATCTTCCTGAGCATTGTCGCCTGGTTGTTCTCCCTCGAATTTATGTAACAGCCCTTCCGGAATTTCACTGAGAAACCGGCTTGGCTCTCGCTGCTCCAGTTTGCCATATTTGCGCCGTTGCCGGGCTCCCAGAAGAAACAACTGTTTTTGCGCACGGGTGATACCGACATAGCAGAGGCGCCGTTCTTCATCAATATCAAAAGTTTCGTAAATCGATTTCTTATGGGGTAAAAATCCTTCTTCCAATCCGGTCAGAAAGACGACCGGGAATTCCAGCCCTTTGCTTGAGTGTAAACTCATCAGGGTGACGGCATCAAGAGCCAGCTTGCTCTCTTTATCATTTTTCCCGGGAGCATCATCGTCAAACAGCGATATCCTTTCGAGAAAACCAGCCAGGGTTGGCTGGGGAGTGCGTTCCAGATAAATTGACATGCTGTTTAATAATTCTTCCTGATTCTGAACCCGCCGCTGGGCAACCTGCGGATCTTTTTCCTGTCGATAGATTTCCTTTGCCAGCTTCAGTTCGGTGAAGAGTTCCTGCAGGGTTTCCAGCAACCGCAGCGGTTGTTTAAAGCTCTTTTGGTAGTGCTTGATCAGGTCGACAAATGAACCACATGCGGCTGCAGTCCGATCATTCATTTCGGCAACCTGATCGACCTGCTGGAGAACCTTCCAGAGGGATCTATTTTTGTCGGCAGAATAGCGGATGATTCGATCGATACTCCCTTCACCAATACCGCGCTTGGGATAGTTAAGGATGCGCAGCAAATTGACTTCATCTGCGGGGTTCTGAATGATCTTCAGATAGGCGACAACATCCTTGATTTCTTTGCGATCAAAAAACTGTTGACCGCCGATCAGGACGTAAGGAATGTTTTCATAACGCAACTGCTCTTCAAAAGCGCGGGATTGACTGTTGGTGCGGTAGAGAATAGCAAAATCGCCATAATTGAGTTGACCCCGATATTTTTCTGTATGAATCTGCTCCATCACTTGGCGAGCCTCATCCTCCCCATCCTGACAGAGGAGATAGCCGATTCTGGATCCGGCACCTCTGTCGGTCCAAAGTGCTTTTTCCTTCCGTTTCTGATTGTTCTTGATAACGGCGTTGGCTGCAGCGAGAATATTTCCGGATGAGCGATAATTCTGTTCCAATTTGATCACTTTGGTGCCGGGAAAATCGTGTTCAAAATCGAGGATGTTCGCAATATCGGCACCGCGAAAAGCGTAGATCGATTGATCGTCATCACCAACGACGCATAGATTTCCATGGGTGCTTGCCAGCAGTTTTAATAATCGATATTGAACCGGGTTGGTGTCCTGGTATTCATCGACCATTTGATATTGAAAACGTTCGCAATAATATTTGTGCAGGTCGACGTGTTGTTCCAGCAGCTGCACCGTAAACATCAGTAGATCGTCAAAATCTACAGCATTGAAAGCCTTAAGGGATTTCTGATAGCGTGGATAGATAGTGGTGACCAGAGATGAGAGCGGATCTCGATCATTAGGTTGGTAATTATCTGGGAAGATCAGGTGGTTCTTTGCTGAACTGATGCGCCAGAGAACCTGATCTGCGGCCTTGGAACTATTTTCTGCACCGATTCCACGTAATAAATCCCGGATTAAACGTTGTTGGTCAGCGGCGGCATAGATGGAAAAGTTCTTTTTGAAACCGAGGCGATCAATATGAACCTTGAGAATACCGACACAAAGGGAGTGAAAGGTGGCAATGACCATTCCTTTGGCCGCATTTTGGCCAACCATTTCCTGCACCCGTGCCGCCATCTCCCGAGCAGCTTTATTGGTAAATGTTACAGCGAGAATTTGTTCCGCTGGAACCCCCTGTTGCCTTAGCTGGGCGATGCGGCAGGTAATCACCCGGGTTTTTCCTGAACCAGCTCCAGCTAGAAGGAGCAAAGGTCCTTTTTTATGTGTTACGGCTTTACGTTGTTGAGGATTGAGACTGTTAATGTCGAACATTTTCTAATCACATTCTGTTATATAGTTGTTGATTCAGGGGAAACCATCTGTTAAGTTGCGCGCTATCGGGCTCTTTTTGGGGAATATATTTAATGTTTCGTTTGGTGGTTTTACTCATTAGTCTTATTTGGGCATCGTTAATGCTGATTTCCTGGAGTGGGGCACCCCCACCTTTGGAGAGTTCAGATATTGTCGTGTCCACCTCAATCCGTTCCTGAGCGGTTTTTGGTGAGATTTATCTCCGCTACGGCGGGGCGTACGCAGATTCTTCCGCAAATGATTCAGGCTGTTAGGCTGTAGGCTGTTAGGCTGTTAGGCTGTAGGCTGTAGTCCGCAAATAGCCTAAATACCCTCAGCCTTGTTTTGCTGCCTTTTATCCCCCTGTTTTGACCCGCGCCGTTCCAACTCAGCATCAATCGCATTGAGCACTTCCCACTTATTCATCGACCAGATTGGTGCCAGTAGAATATCGCGTGGTCCATCACCGGTGAGTCTGTGGATCAACGTCTCCGGGGGTAGTCGTTCAATAAAGTCAACAACCAGTGCAACGTATTCCTCCATCTCCAACATCGGAACCTGACCTTGTTTGTATAATTCCCCAAGAGGAGTGCCGTTGAGGATGTGGAGCAGATGCAGTTTGATTCCATCCACATTCAGCCGCGCGACTTCATCGGCGGTCGCCAGAATATCCTCACGACTTTCACCCGGCAGTCCAAGTATCACATGGGCACAAATCCGTAAATCCCGTTGTTTGGCACGTTTATAAGCATCAAGGAAGCAGGCATAATTGTGCCCGCGCTGTAGATAATCAAGAGATCGGTCGTGAATACTCTGGAGTCCCAACTCTAACCAAAAATCGGTTTTCTGATGATACTCTCCCAGAAGATTAATAACCGGTTCCGGCAGGCAATCCGGTCGCGTGCCAATTGCCAGACCGACAACATCCTCCACCGCTAAAGCCTGATCGTAGCAGTCGCGCAGGTGAGGAACCGGAGCAAAAGTATTGGTAAAAGGTTGAAAATAGGCGATGAACCATTTTGCCCGGTATTTTCTCCGCATCAATTCTTTGGCACGCTCTACTTGAGAGGCAATCGGTTCACTGCGTTCGATGCCGACAGCACCGGAACCGCCGGGATCGCAGAAAATACAGCCGTGAGCAGCGCGCCCCCCGTGCCGGTTCGGGCAGCCAAATCCGGCATCAATTGAGATTTTATGGACTCTGCCTCCGAAATGTTTTTTCAGGTGGGTCGAGTAGAGATTAAAGGCTTTTTTTCGCATGGACGGGACTATGCCAGTTGCAGAGCAGCAGGGCAAGGGTCATATTTCAGGGGAAGGCTCCTCAATCGTTTAAAGAACCCTGAAATTTCTTTGTCTAGCGGCTAAAGAGTCTTTCTTCTGCTACAATAATGAAAAGGTCTCTTTAATTTATAATTGAATTTTGAAAGTGGGTTTTTATGGCTGAAATGATGCAAGCTATGTTGCTGGAAAAGCTCTCGGATCTGCGGGCGGAACGAAAACCTTTGCAGTTGGTTGAGTATCCAATTCCAGAGCCAGAGTCGAGTGAAGTGCGCATCCGGGTGTCGGTCTGCGGTGTCTGTCATACCGAACTGGATGAAATAGAGGGACGAACCCCACCACCACAGCTGCCGATAATTCTCGGTCATCAGGCGGTTGGACGGATCGACAAGGTTGGAGCCGATGTTGACACCAGACACCTGGGGGAGCGGGTTGGGGTTGCCTGGATTTATTCAGCCTGTGGGAACTGTCGCTGGTGTCAGCAGGGGTTGGAAAACCTTTGTCCTGAATTCCGGGCAACTGGACGGGATGCCGATGGCGGCTATGCTGAATATATGGTTGTTCCGGCAGGGTTTGCTCATCCAATCCCCAATTCCTTTAGCGATGCCGCAGCAGCTCCGTTGCTCTGTGCCGGAGCGATTGGTTACCGCTCTCTTTCTCTTGCTCAGCTCGATTCGGGTGGAGCCCTCGGTCTGACCGGATTTGGCGCTTCGGCTCATCTGGTTCTCATGCTGGTTCGCCACCAGTACCCTGACTTGCCTGTTTACGTCTTTGCTCGCAGTGAAGAAGAGCAGCATTTTGCTCTGGAACTTGGTGCCACCTGGGCTGGCAGTGCTGAAGACTCAGCTCCAGAATTGCTGGAAGCGATTATCGATACGACCCCCGCCTGGCGCCCGGTGGTTGCGGCAATGCGGCAATTGGAACCCGGTGGACGGCTGGTTATTAATGCCATTCGCAAGGAAAATTATGATCGGGAACTCCTTTCTGAAATTGATTATCCGCGTGATCTGTGGATGGAAAAAGAGCTCAAAACGGTTGCTAACGTCACCCGCAGAGATGTGACCGAATTTCTCAAGTTGGCGGCGGAAATACCTCTTCATCCCACTTACGAAGAATTTCCCCTTGCTGCCGCAAATCAGGCTCTACTCGAACTCAAAGAGCGTAAAATCCGTGGAGCCAAAGTTCTGCGGATCGGTTGAGGTGAAATATTGAGAGCATCCCTGGCATAAATGAAGTGGAGCTGCTCCAACGGGGAAAATGATGCTTTTTGGGAACGTCCAGAGTTGAAAAAAACGCTCTTTCCTCTGGTTGCTATCAACATTATCGTTGCTATACTTATTATCTATATAGAAATTTCATAGATGTCATCCTGAATCCCGGATCTTTTCTGGATTGAAACCTCTGGAATATTCCGGTTGCGTATGGAGGTTTCTGATATGGATTGGCCGCCGATTAAAAAGTCTCCTTCCTCCTGGCGTATTCAGCCGAATCTCATTGATTATCAACAGGCTTGCACCGATTTTTCCTGGGCGGCGGTGCGAGATGAGCTTGATGGCCTTCCTGATGGAAGAGGGTTGAATATCGCTCATGAGGCTGTCGATCGGCATGCCGCAGGAGAGGGTGCTTCCCATGTTGCTCTGCGCTGGCTGGGTAAGAATGGACAGATTGAAAATTTCACTTATGCTGAGCTTAAAGATTACAGTAACCGTTTTGCTAATGTTTTACGCGCACTGGAGGTGGGGAAAGGGGAGCGGGTTTTCAGTCTGTCGAGCAGAATCCCAGAACTCTATTTTGCGGTACTTGGTACCCTGAAAAATACCAGCGTTTTCTGCCCCTTGTTTTCAGCTTTCGGACCGGAACCGATTGCCCAGCGGTTAGAGCGGGGTGATGCCAGAGTGCTGGTTACGACCGAACGCCTCTACCGCAAGAAAGTTGCTGCGCTACACCCCTTGTTGCCTAACCTTCAATATATTCTGCTGACTGATATCGATCAAGATCAGGATGAAACTGTTCTTTCTCTGCGTCGCCTTCTTGAAGCCGCTTCTCCTGATTTTATCATCCCGCCAACTGATCCTGAAGATATGGCGCTGCTCCATTTTACCAGTGGGACTACCGGTAAACCGAAGGGGGCGGTGCATGTCCATAATGCTGTGTTGACTCACTATCTGACGGGAAAATATGTTCTCGATCTGCACCCGGGGGACAACTTCTGGTGTACGGCTGATTGTGGGTGGGTGACCGGAACCTCTTACGGAATTATTGCTCCTTTGACCCATGGGGTAACCAATCTGGTCGACGAGGCCGATTTTGAAGCGGAACGTTGGTGTCGCACCCTGGAAGAGCAACGGATTAACGTTTGGTATACGGCACCAACAGCAATCCGCATGTTGATGCGCAGTGGGTTGAAACTACGCGATAAATACGATTTAAGCCAATTGCGCCTGGTTCATAGCGTCGGTGAGCCCCTCAATCCTGAAGCAGTAGTCTGGGGTGAAGAGGCTCTTGGTCTGCCGATTCACGATAATTGGTGGCAGACTGAAACTGGCGGCATCATGATTGCCAACTATGCCGCTATGGAGATTCGCCCCGGGTCGATGGGGCGCCCACTGCCGGGAATTGAGGCTGCAATTGTGCATCGGCTGGACAAAGGAGCTATCGAATTGGAAGAGCAGGCTGATTGCGAAGGCGAACTGGCGCTACGGGTCGGTTGGCCATCGATGTTCCGTGGTTATCTGCATGACGAAGAACGCTATCGGAGCTGTTTTGTTGATGATTGGTATATCACCGGGGATTTGGCTCAACAGGATAGTGATGGCTATTTCTGGTTTGTGGGCCGTGCTGATGACATCATTAAAACCTCTGGACATATGGTTGGCCCCTTTGAGGTCGAAAGTGCCCTGATGGAGCATCCAGCGGTCGCTGAAGTCGGGGTGATTGGTAAGCCGGAACCGATGATCGGTGAACTGGTCAAGGCATTTGTTGCTCTAAAGTCCGGATTCGAACCGACTAATGAGCTAAGGCTGGAATTGCTTGGCTTTGCCCGTAAAAAACTTGGTTCGGCAGTGGCTCCAAAAGAGATTGAATTTACCACTAATCTGCCCAAAACCCGGAGTGGAAAAATTATGCGAAGGCTTCTTAAAGCCCGTGAACTTGGGCTCCCGGAAGGAGATACCTCAACATTGGAGGAGAACTGATGACGACTGTGAATTTTCCACCCGGTCAACCTTTGGTTGACCGTATGCAGAGTTTATCCATGCTGCGTCAGATGTTGCGTATCCGGCGTTTTGAGGAAAAAGCTGCCGAACTCTACACTGCGATGAAAATCCGGGGTTTTCTCCATCTTTACATCGGTGAAGAAGCTGTCGCGGTTGGCGTTGCCGAAGCTCTCACGACTGATGATGCTATGGTTGCGACTTATCGTGAACACGGACACGCCATGGTGCGGGGGATGAACATGGGGACGATCATGGCGGAAATGTACGGCAAAATTGATGGTTGCTGCCGGGGTCGTGGCGGGTCGATGCATCTGTTCGATGCCGCGCATCGTCTCTATGGTGGTAATGCTATCGTTGGTGGCGGATTACCGGTCGCTGTAGGTCTGGCACTGGCTGATCAGTTGCAGCATAAAAAGCATGTCACTTGTTGCTGTTTTGGTGAGGGGGCGATGGCTGAGGGGGAATTTCACGAGGCGATGAATTTGGCCGCTCTCTGGCAATTACCGGTTCTGTTTGTCTGCGAAAACAATCTCTATGCCATGGGGACGGCACTGCAACTTTCCGAATCAGTTATCAACCTGCCAGAAAAAGTGGATGCCTATGCTGTGTCAACTGCAACGGTCGATGGTATGGATGTTGTTGCTGTCGCCGAAGCAGCTCAGAAAGCGAGTGATGCTGTTAGAGAAACCGGCGCCCCTTTTTTTCTGGAATGCCGAACGTACCGCTTTCGTCCGCATTCAATGTTTGATCCAGAACTTTACCGCTCCAAACAGGAAGTGGAAGGGTGGAAACAACGCTGTCCGATTCTTTCCCTGACCCAACGGCTCAAGGAACGTGGCTGGATTGATGATTCAGTGATAAAAAAAATGGAACAGGAAATCGCCACAGAAATTGCTGCAGCGATTGATTTTGCCGAACAGAGCGAATTGGAATCGATCGACGATCTCACCAGATTTGTCTATTCAGATTCGGGGGTGAGCTGATGGGAGAGCCGGAATTACGCAAGATGACCTATCGAGATGCGATCCGTGAAGGTTTACGCGAAGCCTTACAGAAAGATGAGCGAGTTTTCCTGATGGGGGAAGATGTTGGCCGCTATGGTGGTTGCTTTGCCGTCAGCAAAGGGCTGCTTGATGAGTTTGGCTCGGAACGAATTCGTGATACTCCACTCTCTGAGTCAGCTTTTACCGGCGCAGGTATTGGTGCTGCACTTGGTGGTATGCGCCCAATTGTCGAGATTATGACGGTCAATTTCAGCTTGCTGGCTCTTGATCAGATTATGAACAATGCTGCAACTTATCTGCACATGTCGGGTGGACAGTTTAATGTTCCTTTGGTGATTCGAATGGCGACCGGTGGAGGCAAGCAACTGGCCGCTCAACACTCTCATAGTCTGGAAGGCTGGTATGCCCATATTCCCGGCATTAAAGTCCTCTGTCCAGCAACATTAGAAGATGCTCGCGGGATGCTCGGGAGTGCCCTGCTTGATCCCGATCCAGTTCTGATTTTTGAACCTGCTATCCTCTATCCAATGGAAGGGGAGTTGGCGGAAAACACTGCTAATGTGGAACTTGGCAAAGCGAAGCTGCATCGTGAAGGAAGGGATTTAAGTTTGATCAGTTACGGCAGCTGTTTGCATAAATGTCTCGATGCTGCGGTAATCCTGGCAAAGGAGGGAATCGAAACTGATCTGATTGATCTACGCACCTTGCGCCCCCTTGATGCAGAAAGTTTTCTCACTTCGGTAGCAAAAACCCATCGGGCACTGATTGTTGATGAAGGGTGGCGTAGTGGCAGTCTCTCCGCTGAAATAAGTGCAAGGATTATGGAACAGGCCTTTTATCATCTTGATGCGCCGGTTGAACGGATTTGCAGTGCCGAAGTGCCGATGCCCTATGCGAAACACATGGAGGAGGCTGCTTTGCCACAGGTGGCAACGATTGTCGAGACCGCAAGGAGAATGGTGCATGGCTGATTTTATCATGCCGAGTCTGGGCGCAGATATGACCACCGGGATTCTGGTTGACTGGCTGGTAGAGGTGGGTGATCAGGTCAAGCATGGTGATAGCATCGCCGAAGTGGAGACGGCAAAAGGGGTGTTTGAGGTTGAGGTGTTCAGTGATGGTGTGGTTGATCAGATACTGGTTCAACCCGGTCCGGAGGAGATTGCGGTTGGGACTGTCTTAGCCACTATCGCTGAGGAGGATGTTACTACTGTTACTCCCACTGCTACAGAAATAGCTGAACGGATGCAAGTTTCACCCGCTGCCCGTAGGTTGGCAGCTGAGAATCATATCGATCTTGGTCAGATAGAAGGAACTGGCTCCCAAGGAGTTATCTGTCTAGCCGATATCGAACGTGCTATTGCTGGAGCAGTCAGGGCAGAAGGTGTTTCAGTGTCGGTAGAACCAAAAAAAATAACCGATTTCAAGGCTGGAATGCGCCAGGCAATTGCTGCGGCAATGAGCCTCTCCAATCGGGAGATTCCCCATTACTATCTGGCGACCGATATCGATATGAGCCGGTCTTTTAAATGGCTGGAAGAGCAGAACCGGCAGCGTTCGATCCGTGAACGACTGTTGCCGGTGGTTTTGCCCCTGAAAGCTGTCGCCTTGGCATTGGGGAAGGTTCCGGAGCTGAATGCTCATTGGGTTGATGGAGAGTTGCAATTAAAACAAGCGGTGCATATCGGTTTTGCTATTTCTCTGCGTGGCGGCGGCCTGATGACCCCGGCATTGCACAATGTTGATCAGTTGAACCTTGATCAATTGATGGCCGCACTGACTGATCTGATTACTCGAACACGATCGGGAAAACTGCGCGGTTCCGAGATGACCGATGCAGGGCTGACCGTGACCGGTCTTGGCGATCTTGGCGTAAGGACAGTTTATGGTGTGATTTATCCCCCTCAGGTGGCGTTGGTCGGCCTGGGAAAAATTGCTGAACAGCCTTGGGCTGAGCAGGGAGCGTTGAGCGTTCGGCCAGTGTTAACCGCAACTCTGGCGGCTGATCATCGTGCTGGTGACGGTCATCAGGGTGGTCAATTTCTCGATGCGCTCAACCGTTTGTTACAGGAGCCGGAAAAATTATGATTGAAGCGGAGATCAGAACAACCATTATTAACGGGCTGGCACAGATTGCTCCAGAAGCTGATTTTGAGGAACTTTCTCCGACGGAAAATATCCGTGAAGAACTGGATATTGATTCTTTTGATTTTTTGAATTTTCTGATTGGCCTCGATGATAAACTTGGAGTCGACATTCCGGAAAGTGATTATGAAAAATTGGTCAGTATGGATGACCTCATTAGCTATTTACAGCAAAAAATTGGCTAACAAAGCAGGAGCTTTGAGCTTTAGTTGCTACCTCTTTTCGATAAGTCAAAATTGTGCGGGAAGAATGGTTGTAGACAGTAGAGATAAGAAAGAACGTTGTTCTCGAAAAATTTGTCATCATGCCGAATCATTTTCATGGGATATTGATATTAGATGGTGGCAGGGGCAATTCATGAATTGCCCTTACTCTTTTGTTTTTACATCCCAGCTGCAATATGTCGGTATCCCCCCTATAAAATAGGGGGGAAGCGAGCCCTGCGAGCAGGGGGGTCTTACAACCACAACGGGGAAGCGAGCTTCGCGAGCAGGGGGGTCATATTCCCACAACGGGGAAGCGAGCTCCGCGAGCAGGGGGGTCTTACCATCATGCGTGTCCTTGAATGCTGGTCGTTAAATGCTAAATAATTGACCTTTTCTTTCCCCCCGAGATGCCCTATATTATTAAGGTTTTTATATGTTGAAAGATCCTGATATCTAGCTGGGGAAATGTAATGCTGGGTTTTCGAGAGTGAGAATTTGGTGAGTTGATAACCGTCTGTGTCGGTGTGTGCCGATTAGGCGAGGGTGAAAATCAATGAAAACTGGAAGAAATGATCCGTGTCCTTGTGGCAGCGGCAAAAAGTACAAAAAGTGTTGTCTGCTGACCGAACAATCGAGACCGGTTACAGAATCTATTGATGAAGTTTTTGCTGAGAGTCGTGCTGAAATTCGGGACCTTTTACAAGGTCGTGATTTTGGCTCTCTGGACGAAGCCAATGAGGTGCTTGGTGTCCACTTCAGTAGAAAAAACCGGATGGCCAATATTGCTTTCTCCGGCTTGTCACCAGAACAGATGAGCGCGATACTGTATGACTCTTTTAACTCCCCCGATTGTCTCCGCTTCAACAAATCTTTCGAAAATGAAGTTAAAGCACCAATTTTGACGCTGTTCACACTCCTGGTCGAGGCCATTGGAGAAGAGGGTCTGAAACCGACCGCCAAGGGCAATTTGCCACAGCGATTCTGTCGTGATGCCGCTCTCAGCTATTGGGGAGAGGAGCTGCATCGAGAGAATACTCGCTTTGGAAGGATCAATAAGGAAGATGATTTCTTTGAACTCCACGTTACCAGAATTATTGCCGAGATGGCAGGCCTAGTCAGAAAATATCGTGGCCGATTTATCCTCAGTCGCGAATGTCGGAGAATCTTGAAGCAACAGGGAATGGGGGACGTTTATCTTCTGTTATTTAAGACTTACATTGAAAAATATAACTGGGCATATGGTGACGGGTATGAGGATCTTCCCTTTATTCAACAATCCTTTGCTTATACCCTTTACCTGCTCCAGCGCTTCACTGCGCAGTGGCAACAACAAAGTATCCTAGAAGAAAAGTATGTTAGAGCCTTCCCGATACTTTTATCTGAAATTCCAGGTAGCGATTACTTTACGCCGGAGCAGCAACTCAGCTCCTGTTATGCCCTGCGAGCGATTCGCCGGTTTGCTGCTTTTTTTGGTTTGGTTGATCTTGAAAAAGTCGATAAAGACCAATATTCAAGCTCTTACCGAATTAAAAAACTCCCCTTGCTTGATGAGGTCGTCAGCTTTTCCGTTTGAGTAATTACAGCCTGTTTACAGGGATGTGCCGTTGCCTGTGTGATGGCGTAAAGCGGTTAGAATGTCTACATTATTAGAGTTTTTATACGTGCTGATTTGGAGTGATGGAATGTGGATTTTCGGGATATTTTAGTACAATAGGAAACCCCTCGGCTTTGCCGGGGGACTCTAGAAGTTTGACATTTGCGGGAGTATGGTTCACCCCAATATTGCGCTTCTAAGTTTTTGACGTTGCGATTGGGTTAAAGCCCCTTTGAGGGGCTAGCAATCGGTTAAAGCCCCCAGTTTGACTGGGGGATACTTACTGCTTTAACCAAGAAATTCTGCGAAATCATTTAGGGGGGGACAGTAAGGTCACGTCTCAATCATTAATTGCCAAAGAAGACGAGTCATGATTTCTTAATTGTTCCGGAAAAAATTTGTCCAGCTGTTCTCAAGTGGTTATTGTAAGCTGTTCTGATTTGAGCCATAAAGCAACCAAATTTATGCAAGTCTTCCATGCTGTAGTAATACTTCAAACATAGAAGGGACGGGATTGCAGTAAGGTAAGGTTTACACAGAAATACCTCTTGTTTGGAAAACAAACTTGCCAGGTTTCTGACCATGTGGTAATAATTATTGCCGGTTGAGCTTTTAACCGGAAATAAAAATTACTGGAGAACCAGATATGGTCAACATGCTTAAGGAGATAATCCTCGATTTTCAGGATGTTGATTTGCCTACAGGTGTCCCCCGGCGAGTTGATGTTGTTCCTGTTCCTGGCAAAGCTACAGTTTGTATCGGAGTTCGTCGCGCCGGGAAGTCGACTTTCATGTTTCAGCTTATGCAGCGGCTTCTTGATGCTGGTGTTTCTCGCCAAAATATTCTCTATCTAAATTTTTTCGATGATCGTCTCCATCATTTACAACACGATAATCTTGGTTCCGTTCTCGAAGCCTATTTTTCAATTTATCCGGAAAAGAAAAATACTGAAAAAATTTACTGTTTTTTCGATGAAATACAGGTCGTTCCCGGTTGGGAGCCTTTTGTTGACCGTTTGCTGCGCATGGAAAAATGCGAGGTCTATATCACCGGTTCGTCTGCGCAGATGTTGTCTAGGGAGATTGCGACCCAGATGCGTGGACGAGCTCTTTCATGGGAGATATTTCCTTTTACGTTCCAAGAATTCCTCGATTATAAAGGGATCGAGAGTGATGCCCCATTATCGTCTAGAAAACGCCTGATCATACAGAAAGCCTTTGAGGGGTATTGGGAAACTGGCGGATTTCCTGAAGTGGCTGGACTTGAGCGGATGCTGCGGCTAAAAACGCATCAAGAGTACTTTAATGCCATGTTGTTCCGCGACCTTGTTGAACGCCATGATATATCCCACCCGAAGGCCGTTACTGATCTGGCACACCGTCTCGTGGACAATACCAGCTCACTCTATTCCATCAATAATTTGACCGGTTATCTGAAGTCACTGGGGCACAAAGCGCCTAAGGCGTCGGTGTCCAATTATCTTGAGTGGTTTGAGGATGCCTATATCCTGTTCAGTGTTCGTATTTTTGATGCCTCGTTGGCGCGTGCCAACTCTAATCCGAAAAAAATCTACTGCATCGACCACGCTCTTGTGACCTCGGTGAGTTCAGGTATTTTGATCAATTCCGGCCATTTGCTGGAAAACCTGGTATTTATTGCGTTACGTCGGCTAACGCCGGACATTTTTTACTTTAAAAGCCGGTCGGGTCGGGAGGTGGATTTTATTGCCCGGTTCAGGGATCGCCCTTCCATGCTTGTCCAAGTCTGTGAGACGATGGCCGATCCGCAAACCCGTAAACGGGAAACCACCGCACTCTCCGAGGCGATGGCGGAGTTGAAACTGGCGGAGGGGATCATTGTGACACGTAGCGAAGAAGAGTGCATTCAGGTTGCCTCTGGGGTGATTACCGTGGTGCCGGTTTGGCGTTTTCTACTGAATTTATGAAACTAGCCGGGACATTCTTTAGTGCTTGAACCGAGAAATTTTGTGAAATCATTCAGGGGAAACAATTATTGCCACTTTTCCGGATTGGAACCCGTATGTCTACAGAACCGCTTCAGGGATTGAAATTGACCTGATCCTGGTGCTCAAGGTTAGCGGCAAGATGTTTGCTCTGGTCGGCATAAACGAGGATCCACTACGCTTGAACCTCAAGTGTGATCCGGGCAAGGTACCCACAGTTTTGAACTGGTTTGATTACGCTTGCTTCTCCAGTCGTTGTAAATACTCATCCCATTCCATCGGCAGGAGATCCTTCTTTTGATTGTTACAGTCTTTGCAGGCTGGAACACAGTTCCCTTTCGTTGAACGTCCTCCACGAGCTAGAGGAACGACGTGGTCAAGAGTCAGATCCTTGGGGGTGACTGATTGACCACAATAGTGACAGATCCCCTTGGCAACCCGGTTTTTCCACCAGTTTTGCTTGCGTAGAGCACGCGCCTTCCCCCGTTCCCGGCGGATCTGTTCTTCATCAATGTCAGTTTCCCAGCCCATCTTTTCTCCTTGCCTCCCGACAGATTATTGCACAATTAGCTGATTTATGCGATCTTGCGAAATTGTTGTTTACGGTTAAATATCTTCCGGGAGAGATAACTTATGAAAATCCTTGTTGTTGGCTCCGGTCAGGTCGGTTATTTTTTGTGCGATCGGCTTTCCCGTGAGGGACATGAAGTCACCTTGGTAGATCAGGATGAAGTGGTCGTAGAACGGGCTCAGGATCGTCTCAATGTTCTAGGCGTGGTTGGTAATGGAGCCAGTGCAGAAATTTTAGAACAAGCTGGGATTAAAGATGTTGATATCTTTATTGCAGTTACCAATATGGATGAGGTGAATATCCTCGCTTGTCTGCTAGCTCGTGAATATCAGGTTGAAATTCTGGTTGCCCGGACTAAAAATATTGAATACACCAGCAGCAAGGCAGTTCTTTCCAAAGAAAAACTGGGGATTGATCTGCTAATTAACCCGGAAGATGCCGTTGCAGAGGAACTTTCCAAGCTGGCTTGTAATTCCAAGGCTTTTGATGTCGCTGAGTTTGCCGACGGGCAGATTTTGTTTCAGGGGTTCCGGATTGAAGCAGAAAGCCCCTTGTGCGATTTAACTTTGGCTGAATTGGGTGAATTGCGCGGCATGTACCGTTTCCTGGTTGTTGCCATCAGCCGGGGGAATACAACTATTATCCCACATGGGGCAGATGTGATTCAGGCAGGTGACCGGATTTATATATTTGCTCCGCAGCAAGAACTGCCAGCGATCAACTATTTGCTGCAGTCGGAACACCTGGAGAAAAAATCGACCCGCCGGGTGTTTATTCTGGGAGGGAGTCGTATTGGTCTGAAGGTCACACAAAACATGGAAAAACTCCATTTTCAAGCCAAATTGATTGAAAAAGATGAAGATCGCTGTTTTAAGTTGGCAGAGCTGTTAAATAAGGCGGTTGTTATTAATGCGGAAGGGTTGGATGTTCAAACTTTAGTCGATGAAGGGCTGGCTGATGCCGATGTTTTTATCGCGGTCACCGAAAATGATCAGACCAATATTTTGACCTGCTTGCTAGCTAAACAACATAATGTCCGGCGGACGCTGGCTCTGGTGAGCCAACCAGAATTGATTGGCCTGGCCTCTGATCTGGGTATTGATGCTTGTATTTCACCCCGGCTGGCAGCCGCAGGGGCGATCCTGAAATTTGTACGTCGCGGAGATATTATTTCTCTCACCGCTATTGAAGGGAGCAATTCTGAGGTTTTGGAGTTGGAAATCAGTAAGGATAGTGGCTTGTTGGCGACCCCTCTGGGTGGGTTGCACTTTCCGCGTGGGGCGATCATTGGTGCGATTGTGCGGGGGGGGAACTATGAAATCCCAACAGGAGAAAGCATGCTGGAAGCGGGGGACAGGGTGGTTGTTTTTACCCTTCCAGAAGCGTTACAAAAGGTGGAAAGGTTTTTTGCCTGAATGAATCTTATCCTGACGTTACGCATTCTGGGGGCGCTACTTTTGTTTCTTGGTGCATCCCTTTTTGTTCCCTTGCCATTCTCTTTCTATTATGCTGATGGTGCGTGGCCAGCATTTGTCCTTTCTGCTGTCATCTGTTTTGTTGTCGGTGGATTCCTGTTTCGATTTTGTAAAAGTTCGAAGGAACTCACCGTTCGCGAAGGGTTTGCTGTTGTCACTTTTGGCTGGGGCGTGTTTGCTGTTTTTGGTGCACTTCCCTACCTGCTCTCCGGTGCTATTTCTTCACCCCTTGATGCTATTTTTGAAACCATGAGTGGTTTCACCACGACTGGCTCGACTATTCTGACAGACATAGAAGCACTGCCACAAAGTTTGCTATTTTGGCGGTCATTGACCCATTGGCTCGGCGGGATGGGGATTATTGTCCTCTCTTTAGCAATTTTACCCATGCTGGGGGTCGGAGGGATGCAGCTGTTCAAGGCTGAAGTCCCCGGTCCAACGGCGGATCGATTAAAACCCCGGATTCAAGATACAGCTAAAATGCTCTGGGGAGTTTACTTTTTGTTGACTCTGGTGGAGACGTTGTTGCTGATGTTTGGGGGGATGTCTTTTTTTGATGCCGTCTGCCACTCTTTTGCAACCTTGGCAACTGGGGGGTTTTCAACAAGAAATGGTTCGATAGCTGCATATAACAGCAGTTATATTGATGGTGTGATTACCTTGTTTATGATTCTTGCCGGAATTAACTTTGCCCTCCACTTTCAAGTGTTACGTGGTAAGGCAGGAGAGTTTTTTCGCAGTGAAGAACTGCGAGTCTATTTGGGGATTATCCTGGTTGCAACAGTTGTCATTATGATTTTCAACTGGACAGGTGGTGTTTATCCACAATTCTGGGAAAATTTTCGTTATTCCATATTCCAGGTTTCTTCGATTATGACAACGACCGGATTTGGTACTGCTGATTATGAACTTTGGCCCGTGTTACCCCAGTATATTCTGGTGCTGCTGATGTTCATTGGTGGCTGTGCTGGTTCTACCGGCGGTGGAATGAAAGTAGCACGGATACTCCTCTTGTTTAAACATGCTCAGGTGCAGGTGTTTCGTCTCATTCACCCACGCGCGATTCGCTTGGTCAAGCTGGGGAATCGTCCGGTTGATAAGGATGTCTTACAGTCAATCCTTGGTTTCTTCGCCCTCTTTATTGGTGTTTTTGTGGTCGGCTCGCTGTTGGTTGCTGCCAGCGGGATGGATCTGGTCTCTGCTGGCGGTGCGGTCGTTGCCTGTTTATCCAATATCGGACCCGGTCTTGGATCTGTTGGTCCTGTCGATAATTTTTCCCATGTTCCGGGTTTTGGTAAAGCGGTTCTGATTGTCTGTATGCTGATGGGGCGACTTGAACTGTTTACAGTCCTGGTTCTGTTCTTTCCCTCATTTTGGCGTAAATGAAAATACGAAAGCTCCCATCGTCCTGTAGACGATGGGAGCTTCCCCCCTCCGGAACCTGCAAATCAACAGGTAAATTGTTCAAATATGTTTGAAGTATAAAGGGCAATTCTGACAAAAAACTGACTTTGTGACTAAAAATTGTAAAAAAAGCGAAAAAATGCGGTTTTCTTTTCTTTATGGCAGCTGAACAAAGCCAATCTGCCGTCCGCTTATGCCGTTATCACGTCGATGGGAGAAAAATAGTTCTGGGTGGCAGCAGGTGCATTGCTCAGCTATTTCTATATTTTGTGGTTTTATACCAGATTGCTCCAATTGCAGCTGACAGCTGAGTGGGATATTCAATTGCCAATGTCCCAGCTTGGTTTCTTTTGCAATTTCATTCCAGTATCCACTTCCTTGTCTGAAAGCATCACGAACCGGTCGATCAACTTCATAGCTGTGTGCCCCGATTCCTGGGCCAATTGCAACTTGAAGTTCTGCCACTGGACAGTCAAAGTGGTTATGAATTGTTTGTACCACTTTGGCAATCAGTCCGTTTGCTGCCCCATGCCAGCCGGCATGAATGACTGCTGCAATTTTCATCTTTTCGTGCCAGATCAAAAGAGGAAAACAATCAGCAGTCAGAATACCAATCATAATTCCGGTTTGGTTGGTGACAATGGCATCGACTTCAACGCTTAAAAAATGGCTCAGGTCAGGGTTGGATTCATCAATCAACAGGAGGTCATCGCCATGAACCTGTTTAACTGTCAATAACTGGTGTGGCGACAGGTTAAATGCACGGATAAAGGTTGCACGATTTCCTTCTACATTTGCCAGATGATCGTCGGTTCCCAAGCCCAGGTTCAAAGAATTATAGGGAGGGCGACTGACCCCACCATTCCTGGTGCTGAATCCTGCTATTAGGCCAGCTGGTAGTTTTGACGGTTGTAAATATGAAATTTTACCTTGTCGAACAAGCTTCATTGATAACTCCGTTATTAGTCTTCATGATCTAAATGAGTGAGGATTCTTTGCAGAGTTTCCGGTATTTCGCTGGAAAATTCCAGATATTTCCCACTTCGGGGGTGGATAAAACCTAAACATTGAGCATGGAGTGCTTGTCCCGGCAGTTGATCAATCAATTTACGCAATTCCATATCTTTGATTGCCGTTGTCCTGGAGCGATTGCCGTAGAGCGGATCACCAATCAAGGGACAGTTTATCTCTGCAAAGTGGACTCTGATCTGGTGGGTGCGCCCGGTTTCCAACTGGAGTTCAATCAGACTCAGGCGATTGATATTATATTGCTTTATGACTTTCCAATGGGTCACCGCTCGCTTGCCGTTTCTGGCTTTATTGCTCATTTTTTTGCGCTGAGTAGGATGCCGTCCAATGGGTTGGTCGATTGTTCCAGAATGGCCGTTCATGGCTCCATGAACCAGTGCCAGATAGCGTCGCTTGATGGAATGATCTTTAAACTGGGCGGCCAAATGTTGATGGCTGAGATCATTTTTGGTGACAACGATAACTCCAGATGTGTCTTTATCGATTCGATGGACAATCCCGGGTCGTATCTCGCCACCAATTCCGGCCAGATCGGTACAGTGGTGCAGGAGAGCATTGACAAGAGTTCCATGGAAATGTCCAACGGCTGGATGGACAACCATTCCGGCTGATTTATCAATAACAAGCAAATCTTGATCTTCGTAAAGAATATGCAGGGGAATGTCTTCAGGGAGGGCTTCAATCGATTCAGGATCGGGCAGAACAACGTGGATTGATTCGCCACCCTTAAGCTTGCTGCTCGCCTTTGTGACGGCTCCGTCGAGGGTAATCTGCCCGCTGTTAATCAGTTTTTTAAGTTGCGAGCGGCTGACGTCCGGCAGACACTCAGCAACAAAAGTATCCAGTCGTTCAGCCGGACGGTCGTCGGGAAAGAGCAGCTGCCGGGTTGATGTCATTTACCAGATCTGACTTTCGATTTTTCCCGCTTGCTTAATCATAACATCAACAATGGCACGCTCATAAAGGTGCTCGCGGTTTTGCATCTCAGGTGAAACCCGGGTATAAAAGTGCTCCCGACCCTCTTCCAGTTCTTCATCCATGATCTCAAAAATGCTGTCACTTTTAATTCCCTCAGACACCTTGTCCTGATTGTACAGGGCAATATCGGATACAATTGCCCGGGCTAAACGAAACGCGAGATCAGGATTTTCTACCATTCTTGCCATAGAGTCAGCCTCCAACCCGTCGGTGAATTATTAAACCAAATATCTTCGTGGGTTTTAGTTTATTAATTTTTATTCAAAATAGCAAGCTAAAATCTTGACTCAGCTGAAACTCAGCACAACTTTATTCTTAGTCATTGATAATAGGTTGTGCTAATGTTGCTGTAGAGGTCGGGGGTTAAGCTTCTTTTTGAACTTACTAACTGGGTTTAATTTGGGATATCTACCGATGGATCAATATCAAAAATTGCAAGCTGAAAACACTCGACTGAGTCAGGAATTACAAGAAACAAAAGACAATCTGGACAGGTTAGTGAGCAAACGGACGGAAATACTGGAGATTCGTAATAGTATATTGCAGATATCGCAGGGCGTGCTTGACGTTATCCCGGTGGTCATTTTTGGTATTGATCCAGATCAAATGATTGTTCATTGTAATGAATACGCACGTGATTTGTTCCCCTATGGTGGGATGGGTCCACTGGGCAATGATCGTAAAGAAGTCTTTTCACCAGCGGTGAACAGATTGATTGATCGCCTTGCAGAAGAGCGAAATCCAAAGGCGGAGATTGAAGTTGGCCAGCTCAAATTTCGTGGGGAAGTCAGAAAGCTGCATGAAACATTATCTCAGGGAATTGTCCTGATTCTGATTCCTTTAGACTAAGATCCCCTTTTCCTCCTGATTTTGCGTGACTCACTCCAAGTCCTCAGGGTTTGCTCATACAATAGAGGTCTTTTCTCCTGGCATCGATACCTCTCATAGCCGGCACAGTAGTCGCTTCTGTTTTGGGGCAGCAGAAATATCAGCTTTGCTTACTATCAATAACTGCTCATTCCACAGTTCCTGATTAGCCCATTGGACTGGAACATTATTTGATATTATGGTAGCAATTAAAGAATATTTTTCCTAAAATGACGACAATCGATACCTTGGAGGCTCAGATGACAGAATCATTTCTTATTAAAGACTTTATGAATCCAAACCCGGTGACAGTCCAGCCCGACACGAATATCATCGACGTCGCAAAAATCACCTTGAAAAATAAAATTTCGGGTGTACTTGTTGTCGATAAATCAAAGGTTCTCTTAGGGATGATCTCTGAATTGGACTGTCTCAGAGAGATGTCTGGTAGTATCTATCATGAAGGACGTAATGCCTCATCTTTGAGGGCACAAGATATTATGACCAAAGAAGTGACGATAGTATTGCCTGATGCCCAACTTTTTGATGTCATGACTTCCATGTTGCATCAAGGGCAGCGCAGAAGGCCTGTTGTTGAAAACGGTAAGCTTATTGGTCAGGTGACTTGCCGTCAGCTGTTAAAGATTATCACTTCTTTCTCCTGAAAAGATCAGTTTTTAAGCTTGATACCCGATCCAGAAAGAGAAATCCATCCAGGTGATCCAGTTCATGCTGGATGGCAATGGCTTCAAACCCTTCGCTACGGATCACCTTTAGTTGCTGCTTTTGATCGAGAAACTGGACGACGATTGATTCGGAGCGGGTGACATTGCCGGTGTAATCAGGAACCGACATACACCCTTCCCGAACGATCTGACTGCCCGCTTTTTCGATGATTTCCGGATTAATCATTTGCAGCAGTCCGTGATTCCTCTGCTTTTTCCCCAGCTTGCTTTTAGACACATCAACTACGGCGGCACGGCGGAGATTTCCGAGTTGTGGAGCGGCAATTCCTACCGAGTGTCCGGCATCAACCATGGTATCAACAAGATCCTGTAGCAACTGTTCTACCGATTCATCAAAGTTGACAACTGGGGCACAGATCTCTTTTAAGTGCACATCCGGATAGGTAAGGACTTTTCTGACGGCCATGGTATTACAGTTCCATTGCCGCCAGGGAACGGACTGAAATATCCACCCGGAGTTTCTTTTTCAATTCATTCATCCACTCCTCGACATCTTCAATCTCTGAACCTTCGGGCAGCATAGCTTCCAACATCATGACGTAGACGGGCTTCAGTTTGTCACCGATGAGTTTGGTGTTCAGGTCGGTAATATTGATGTTACGATCACCCAGTTCTTTGGCAACCTGGTAGACAATTCCCGGTTTGTCAGCTCCATAAACCGAGATCATGCAAAGTTCACCTTCAAGCTCTGGGCGAATTTCTCCTCCAGGTTTCAGCGTGCGGATATAGACCGACAGATTCGTTTCTTCCAGTGCTTTGAAACTCTTACTGAACTGTTCTTTCGTTGAAATTTCAGGATTGGAAATAAGGAGGATCATCGAAAATTGCCCACCGAGAATTGAACAACTGGAGTCGGCAATATTGAACCCATCCCGATAAAGGAGTTCAGTCACCTGTGAAACAATTCCGGGGCGATCGCGGCCGATAATCGTCAGGGCAAAATGTTGCATGTTTACCTCCTGGGTGAAAATGGGGAGTTGTTGAAATGGTTGAGAAACAGGGTATGGGGGAAGATGCCTTATCCGGGGCATTTTTGCAAGATAAGTGCACTTATTTCAACCGTAAATCTGCTAAACTCACAAAACCCTAACAAAAGAAACGGATGTTACAAAACCAGCAGAAGAAAAATGTGATGCACTCGTAGAAAGAAAGAATAAGACGTCCGGAACGGCGCTGTTTTAAGCAACTTTGAGGTGAACTCGGAGTTCCATTGAGGGCTGTCCCGAAAGTTTACGAGCCACGAAGAATTACAGTGGTTTGCACCGCAAAAGCCTGGGACAGCCCCATGCGGACAGTCCTGTTTTGCTGGAAATCTCCTTAAACTAGCGCCATTCTAAGATATCCATTAAAGTGTGAGGTACTATGACAGACCAGAAAAAGTCCGTTCTTGTTGTGGAAGATGAAGAAGATATTCTTGCCCTGCTTCATTACAACCTGATCAAATCGGGGTACAGCGCTGATTGTGCTTCTCATGGTGAAGAGGCTCTGGCATCCATTGCAGCGAAAAAGCCCGATTTGATTTTGCTTGATTTAATGCTGCCAGGAATTGATGGTATGGAGATTTGCCGCCGCTTGCGTGATGACGATGCGACCAGTGAGATACCGATTATTATGCTTACTGCTCGTGGAGAAGAGGAGGATGTGGTGCGTGGACTTGAACTGGGAGCAGATGACTATGTCACCAAGCCATTCAGCATCAAGGTTTTGCTTGCTCGGGTTCAAACTGTGCTCCGGCGCAGGAGCGTGCTGCAACAGCAAGTTGATGGTGAAGAGCTTGTCCGCGGTGATCTACGTATCCATCCCGGTCGTAGTTTGGTGCTGGTTGATGGGAAAAGTGTAGATTTGACCTTTACCGAATTTCGGGTTCTTGAGGCTTTGGCCAGTCGACCCGGTTGGGTCTTTACCCGCTACCAGATTGTTAATGCTGTGCGTGGTGAAGATTACGCTGTGACTGACCGTGCAGTGGATGTACAGATTGCCGGGTTGCGGAAAAAACTTGGATCCTGTGGCCATTATATTGAGACTGTCCGTGGAATTGGTTATCGCTTTCGGGAGGATCTGTGAAACTGAATCAACGCCGACTTGTTTGGCAACTTTATCCATCCTACCTGTTATTGATCCTCCTGGTTCTGCTGGCAGTTGGGTTATATGTTTCGGGAGCAATGCGCAATTTCCATTATCGGCAAACTGCTGATGATTTACGCGCTCGGGCACTTCTGGTTGAGCAACAACTTCAGGGGCGTCTCAACAATAGCAACCACGATGGGTTGTTACCGTTGGTCAAACGACTTGGGGAACAGTCGGGTACTCGCATTACCATTGTCTTGGCTGATGGCAAGGTTCTGGCCGATTCGCATGAAAACGCCCTGAAGATGGATAATCATGGCCAGCGCCCAGAAATTTTACAGGCATTTGCCGGTCAACAGGGGATGTCGGTTCGTTTTAGCAACACCCTTGGCCAATCGCTGATGTATGTAGCTATTCCGGTTTACAATAAAGGGCAATTGATTGGCAGTATCCGCACCGCCTTGCCCGTTTCCAACATTGATGCCACCCTCAAAGAAATCTATTGGAAGTTAATTATTGCGGGGTTGGTGCTTTCGGTGTTGTTAGCTCCAGTTTGCTGGTGGTTGTCCAGGCGTCTCAGCCGTCCTCTGGAACTTATGACCGATGGTGCCCAACGTTTTTCGCAAGGGAATCTGGATATTCCTCTGGAAGTTACCGGTTCGGTTGAAACACGGCGTTTAGCTGCTGCAATGAATCAGATGGCAACAAATCTGGAGAACCGAATCAGTCGAGAAGTTGAGCAGCGTAGCGAAATTGAAACGGTTCTTGGTTGTATGGTCGAGGGAATCATAGCGGTCGATAACGATGAGCGGGTTATCCGTCTGAATCCGGCTGCGACTGAACTGTTTGCTGTGTCACCACAGTTGAATCCCGGTCGACCCATCCAGGAGGTGATCCGTCAAGCTGAATTACAGCGTTTCATCCGCCAGGCATTGAACCAGCAGGAGCCGCTTGAGGAAGAGTTGGTGATGCATGGTTCGATCAAGCGTCACCTCCATGTCCAGGCAACTCCGCTGACTGGCAATGGTGATGGTCGAATCGGGGTTTTGATCGTACTGCACGATTTAACCCGATTACGCCAGCTTGAATCGGTGCGCCGTGATTTTGTTGGCAATGTCTCCCATGAATTAAAAACCCCAATCACCGCTATTCGCGGGGCGGTAGAGACCCTACTTGATGATGAATCGACAAATGTTGCCAGCCAACGTTTTCTCCAGATCATCTTCAAACAGAGCGAACGGCTCAATGCTTTGGTTGAGGATCTCCTTAATCTGTCACGCATTGAACAGGGGGACGAGCGAGGGGGATGGGAGCTGAGCTGTGAACTGTTATCGCCAATTATGGAGAGTGCCCGCATTGCTTGTGAAAGTTTGCTCGTACAACAGCAGATCAATCTGCAGATTGATTGTCCCGAGCAGCTCAAAGCACGGATTAATTCCTCATTATTAGAACAGGCGATCATCAATCTGCTAACGAATGCCATAAAGTATAGTGAGGCAGGTGACCAGGTGGAGATCAAAGTAGCAGAGCTGGATAAGCAGATCAGTATCCAGGTGCTAGATCACGGGTGTGGAATTGATCAGAAACACTTGCCTCGACTCTTTGAGCGTTTTTATCGCGCTGATCTGGCACGAAGTCGCAATCTTGGTGGAACCGGTCTCGGTCTAGCTATCGTGAAACATGTTGCCCATGCTCATCGCGGTGAGATCCTGGTCACCAGCCAGCTAGGGGAGGGGAGCTGCTTCACCCTGCTGCTGCCGCGGATAGCTACTGAAAAAAAGTCTGAGCATCCCTGATTTAGCAAAATACTTACCTTCTGCTAACACTATCCTAACACTGTGAAGGCATCTTCCCGACCATCAACTAATGCTAAAACTATTCAAGGAGATGGTCAAAAATGAAACAACAACAGAAATTTAAATGCTTAAGTTTGGCTCTGCTGATTCTGGCTGTATGTGCTACCGCCAGTTTTGCCAAACCCCTCAAAGTCGATGTGAATATCAGCGATTATGTCAAGGTTCAAGGTGTAGCGGGAAACCTGAATAGTGTTGGTTCGGACACTCTGAACAACATGATGACCTATTGGGCCGAAGGTTTCCGCAAGCAGTATCCGAATGTCAATATTCAGATCGAAGGCAAGGGTTCCAGTACTGCTCCTCCGGCACTGATTGAAGGCACCAGTCAGCTTGGTCCGATGTCACGTAAAATGAAGAGCAAAGAGGTGCAGGGATTTGAAGGTAAATATGGCTTCAAACCTACCACTATTGGTGTTGCCCTTGACTCTTTGGCAGTTTTTATCAACAAGGATAACCCGATCAATGGTTTGTCTCTGCAGCAGGTTGATGCCATCTTTTCAAAAACCCACAAGGGTGGGTTGCCAAATGCGTCAACCTGGGGCGATGTTGGCGATAAAAACGAGTGGGCCAACAAGCCAATCAGCCTCTATGGTCGTAACTCCGCCTCCGGAACCTACGGTTACTTTAAAAAACATGCTCTGTTCAAAGGCGATTATAAAGATAGCGTCAAAGAGCAGCCAGGGAGTGCTTCTGTTGTGCTTGGGGTCACCGAAGATAAATCTGGCATTGGCTACTCCGGTATTGGTTATAAAACCTCCGGTGTTAAAGCAATTTCTCTCGGCAAAAAAAATGGAGATACTCAGTATGAGCCAACCTATGCCAATGTAATGAACGGTAAGTACCCACTTGGTCGGATGCTTTATATCAACGTGGTTAAAGAGCCGAACAAACCATTGCCAACTCTGGTTCAAGAATTTATCAAGTTTGTCCTGTCCAAAGAAGGTCAGGAAATTGTTATCAAAGATGGTTATCTGCCCCTTACTGCCGATATTGTTAAGCAGCAGTTAGCTTTGATTAAATAATTAGTAACTGACATTATAAAGCTTGTAAATATCAGTCTCTGCTCTACTAGTGATAATCGGGCAGGGGCTGTTTTTTTCAGCCACAAATGAAGTGAGAAAAGTTCTATGAACCCCGCTTTTCTAAAAAAAATCAAACGTAATGACCGGGTTGCTCGGTGGGTCATCACCATTGGCGGGCTGGCAATTATTTTCAGTGTTATTTTTATTTTGATTCTGATTGCCAAGGTCTCCCTGCCCCTGTTCCTTTCTCCCGATAAGGATTTGTATGCCAGTTTTCAGCTGAATGCTGACAGTGCTGCTGACAAGATTATGGCGCTGGGGATGGATGAATATCTGGAGACCGGTTACACCATCGATCAAACCGGAAAGTTTGAATTTTTCTCTGTAGTTGATGGAGCGGTTCTGGATGCGGAGCAGATTGTCAGTGAAACGGGCTCCAGCAGATTGATATCGGCACAAAGCTATGGACGCTTGAAGCATGTATTGATTTGGGATGATGGGAGTCTGACCATAAATCAGGTGAGCTTTTTCTCTTTTTTTGATGAAAAAAGCAATAATCACCGCACGATTCGCCATCGGATAGAACAGTTGGCGACCTTCCCTGCCCCTGCTGGCGACATGCCGATTCAATCCTTGGCTCGAGCTGATGAAGAGGGGCGCAGGGTGCGGATTGATCTATTCCAGGACGGGACGCTTCAGGCTACGGTTGTGGAGGAGAGTGAGAGTCTGTTCGGCGATGCTGAGCTGGTTGAAACAACTCAGCCGTTGGAGGTTGCTGGTACTGGGCATATCTCTGCCATGTCTCTGTCAACGGCGGGAGATAAACTGTATGCGGGGACAGATCAAGGTGAAATCTTGCGCTGGGATCTGTCTGCTGGCGAAAAGCCGGTGCTGGAAGAAGTCACTCAAGCATTCTCTGATCAGCGTGAAATCACGGCATTGAACATGGTTTTCGGTGACATTTCTTTGATCGTTGGTGACAGTCAGGGGGGGCTGACAACCTGGTTCCCGGTGCGGAACACTGAAAGCGGCTGGAAACTCACCAAAATTCACACACTGCGGGGTCACTCACAACCCATAGATTATGTTTCACCGACGCTGCATGATAAGAGCGTCGTCAGTTCTGCTGGTGATGGCGTCCAGTTGAGCCACATGACCAGCGAACGGTTTCTTGTCGGAATCAGCCCGACCGAAGAAAAAATGACCCGATATGCGCTGAATACGCGCGGGAATGGAATCATTACCCTCTCGGATAATGGCAGAATCGTCAGTTGGAAACTGCATATTCCTCACCCGGAAATCAGCCTCAAGACCCTGTTCGGAAAAGTCTGGTACGAAGGCTATGGAGAACCAACTTACTCCTGGCAATCCTCGGCTAGTACCGATGACTATGAAGCAAAGTTGAGCCTTACACCACTGATCTTTGGTACCCTCAAAGGGACATTCTACGCCATGTTGTTCGCTCTGCCACTGGCAATTTTTGGTGCCATTTATACCAGTCAGTTTGCCCGACCAAAATTCAAGGGAATCATTAAACCGGCGGTAGAAGTCATGGCAGCCGTTCCAACGGTTATCATTGGCTTTCTTGCTGCCCTCTGGTTAGCTCCATTAATTGAGCGTTCCCTGGGATCGCTGTTTTTAAGTCTGATCCTGATTCCAGCTGCGTTGATGATCAGTATTTCTCTGTGGCAGGCTGCCCGCAAAATTGAAACTTTGAAACGGATTGAACGAGGTTATGAGTTTCTGGTTATCGCACCAGTCCTTATTATGGCTGTGGCGATTGCTATTGTTCTTGGAACTGGGCTGGAAAACTGGTTGTTTGATGGTGACTTGAAGCAGTGGCTATTTACCGAGACTGGAACTCACTACGATCCCAGAAACTGTATCATTATCGCATTTGCCATGGGTTTTGCGGTTATTCCAATTATTTTTACGATTTCTGAAGATGCTCTGTCCAATGTTCCCCCCAGTCTCAAAGCTGCGTCTCTGGCTCTGGGTGCCAGTCGCTGGCAAACCGTCTGGCGGGTGATTCTCCCCTCAGCCAGCCCGGGTATCTTTGCTGGCACTATGATCGGCTTCGGACGGGCGGTTGGTGAAACCATGATCGTATTGATGGCAACCGGGAACACGGCAATTATGGATCTGAGTATTTTTAACGGGATGCGTCCACTATCGGCCAATATTGCAGTTGAAATACCGGAAGCACCCGTTGATGGTACCCTTTATCGAACCCTGTTTTTAACTGCAGTTATCTTGTTTGTCATGACTTTTATCGTTAATACCGTGGCAGAGATTGTCCGGCAACGCTTGCGAGCTAAATATGGTCGGTTCTAGGAGCCGGTTCGACAGGCTGCAAAACCAGCTGTTTGGCTCATATATCAGCTCCTTTTCCACCCATAGCTACGGCTATGAGCTCTCAAACGAGCCAAAAGCTGATCTCAAACTACTGGGCTTTCACTTCGACTCTTATTTTCGGACAGGCTCCTAGGATTTAATTATGGCGATGAAAACAAAAATGACGGATAAATACTGGCGGGTTGGCGAGCCGATGGTGTGGCTTTCTGCCGCCGCCCTTGCTGCAACCTTGTTAACAGCTTTCGTCCTGCTGATTGTGATTATGGTCAACGGCCTGGGGGTGTTCTGGCCTTCTGACCTTCAGCAACTGAAGCTCAAAGATGGGAGCCTGGTTATTGGAGAGTTGATCCGCACTGAACCGACAGCAGATAAAAGTGGTTTGCGACGCCAATATAAAATAGCCAACCGGGATTTATACGGTCTTGATTTCCGCTGGATTGATGAAGCACAGATTGTTTCTGAGCAAACACCACAGCAGTTGCTGGTATTGGAACGAATTGAACATGGCGATTTTTTTGGAGAATTGAAAAATATCCAGGTCAATGGGGAATTAAAGCCAGGATCCCTTGCCGAATTGAATACTGCCGTGGAGAATGTTGGCAGTGAGCTTCAGGTCTTGGAAGAGTTGGAAAACAAACTCAATGATGCCAGTTATCAGATGGAAAGATTACGTTTAAAGGTGCTGAAACTTGATTACAAAAAAGTCCCGGCTGACGATCAGGCACGGATTAAACTGAACCATGAAAAGACGAAACTTGATAGTAATTTTAACCATCTGGTCAAGGTTCAGACTAACCGTGTCACCAGGGTTCGCCAGGATACAGCGATCTTCACTGATGCCAAGGGTCAGGAAAAAGAGATTGTGCTTGCCGATATAGTTCAGGTTTATGCCCCAAACCAAATGACGGTGATCGATAAATCAATTTTTTATGCAAAAAAGCTTGGAGAACTGTTTGTTGGAGAGCCGCGTGAATCGAATACTGAAGGGGGCTTGTTTCCGGCGATATTCGGCACCGTCATGCTTATTTTTGTCATGAGTCTGTTCTCTTTCCCGCTGGGCGTGATTGCGGCTGTCTATTTACGTGAATATGCAAACGAGGGTTTATTGGTTCGAATTGTCCGCATTGCGGTGAATAATCTAGCTGGAATTCCATCAATCGTTTACGGGATTTTTGGCCTCAGCTTTTTTATTTACGGAATTGGTAACGGCATCGATTCATTCTTTTTCCCGGAACGATTACCCACACCAACCTTTGGCACTGGTGGTCTGCTCTGGGCTAGTTTGACCCTGGCTCTGCTGACGGTTCCGGTGGTGATTGTTTCAACCGAAGAAGCTCTCGGTGCAATCCCCAGAGAGATGCGTGAAGGGTCTTATGCCTTGGGTTCAACCAAGTTTCAGACTCTGGTGAGGATTTTGCTGCCGATGGCATCTCCTGGAATCATGACCGGATTGATCCTGGCGATGGCACGTGCTGCTGGTGAAGTTGCCCCACTGATGCTTACCGGGGTGGTCAAGCTGGCACCGGCACTGCCGATTGATGGCAATTTCCCGTTTTTCCATCTGGATCGAAAATTCATGCATCTTGGTTTTCATATTTACGACATTGGTTTTCAATCACCCAACGTTGAGGCGGCAAAACCGATGGTTTTTGTCACCACATTATTGCTGGTGCTGATCGTATTGATTATGAGCAGTGTGGCGATTTACTTACGCAACAAGATGAAAAAACGCTACACTTTTGGAACTTTTTAGGAGAATAGAAACATCATGACTGCTACCAAAATTGAGAACCCGATTATTCAGGTGGATGACCTGAAATTTTACTATCCCGGCAATGCCCGGGCATTGCATGGGATTAACCTCAGTTTTCCTGAAAAGCAGGTGACTGCACTCATCGGACCCTCAGGATGCGGGAAAAGTACCTTGATTCGCTGTTTCAACCGGATGAATGATTTGATTGATGGTTGTCGGGTTGAGGGTGAAATTTTTCTCGAAGGGGAGGATATTTATGGCCGGAGGACCGATATTATAGAATTACGGCGTAAGGTAGGGATGGTTTTTCAGAAGTCGAATCCCTTTCCCAAATCAATCTATGAAAATGTAATTTATGGTTTGCGAATTGCCGGAGAAAAAGACAAGAAACTTTTCGATGAGCGGGTTGAAAGCAGTTTAAAGGCCGCGGCTCTTTGGGATGAGGTTAAGGATCGGCTTCAGGAAAGTGCTCTTGGCCTGTCGGGTGGACAAATGCAGCGTCTCTGTATTGCCCGGGCAATTGCGGTGAATCCCAAAGTCATTCTTATGGATGAACCCTGTAGTGCTCTGGATCCAAAATCGACGGCTCGAGTTGAAGAAACAATTAAGGAGTTGCGTAATGATTATACGATTATTATTGTGACCCATAATATGCAGCAAGCTGCCCGGGTTTCAGATTATACAGCTTTTTTATTTGAAGGGAATCTGATCGAATTCGGCGTCACCGACCAATTATTTGTAAAACCGCAAAATAAGCAGACAGAAGATTATATCACCGGACGTTTCGGTTGATCTAGGTAGAAAGGAAAAGGTGTATGGCTATTTTAATGCAACATGAATTAGATCTGTTGAAGAGAGAGCTCTTGACCCTTGGTGCCGAAGTGGAAGGGAGAGTGAAGCAAGCGGTGCAAGCATTGCTGACTTTTGATAGCAAACTTGCTGGTCAGGTCAGGGATGGAGATGCACAGATAGACAATATGGAGATTGAACTGGAAGAAGAGTGTCTGAAAATCCTGGCACTGCATCAACCAGTTGCAACCGATCTGCGTTTTATTGTTTCGGTGCTGAAAATCAACAACGACCTGGAAAGAGTGGCCGACTTTGCAGTTAATATTGCTGATCGAACTCTGGATCTTGATGTGACCCACAAGATTGATTGCCCATATGATGTCGCAACAATGGCCAAACTGGTTGAAAATATGTTGAAGATCGCTCTTGATTCGTTGGTAGAAAGGGATTCAGAACTGGCTCATAAAACAATCCAACTTGACGATGATGTTGATAATATGCACCGGGAGAATTTTTCCCGGGTTAAGGAGGCGATCAGAAGCGATCCTGCTTCTATGGATGGTTTGATCTATTACCTGTCAATTTCCCGTTATCTGGAACGGATGGGGGATCTGGCGACCAATATCGCTGAAGATGTTGTTTATCATATCGATGGTGAGATTATTCGCCATGGTGGTATTCAGAGATTTTCAGCGGGAGAATGATGGTGTCACAAACAGTCCCTCTATGGAGCTGCAGCATTCTTCAATTTTTGGGCTGATGATTTGCAACACCCATAACAAGGGTCATATGAACCCATCCCCGTCAACAAACACCCTTGTGAACTAGAATCTGGGAGCCGGTCCGACAATGAATGTCCGGCTGCAAACCCAGCTGTTTGTCTCATATATCAGCTCCTTTTCAGCTCATAGCTATGGCTATGAGCTCTCAAACGAGCCAAAATCTGATCTCAAACTTCTGGGCTTTTGCTTCGGCCCTTATTCTCGGACAGACTCCTGATACTCTGTACACCTTAACTCTTCGTCCCTTGCTTGTTCTTTTACGCGTCAACTGCGTTGCGACTTCCGCTGTATAGCTTTGATTATGCAGCGAAAATCGCGCATTATTGACGCATAAAATACCAGTGCAATTTTACAACACGTCATCCATGACATGACACTGGCGTTGACTGCACTGATGGCAGCGCTAAAATAATCATCAGATTTTATTCCTTGCAATTTGCCGTGGGGTCGTTTATTTCAAAATGGTATTGGCATCTATTGACTTGGCACGTTATAAAGTAGTCAAAGGAGACCAACTATGCTTGAAAATCTGCAAGAGCGGATGACTGAATTGGAAATCCGTTTCAGTCACCAAACCCAATTACTTGATGAACTCAACGAGGTGCTCACCGACTGCAATCACCGAATTGACCGCTTGAGCAAGGATAACCAGCGCCTGCGGGAAACAGTCAGTACCCTTTCTCCAACCCTGGAAGAATCCCCGGATGAATAGCTTGTTTCTTAGCCCATCCATGCGGCGGATTTTTCTGGAAGCTCTCATCCTTTGTATTTTATCTGCTACGGTTGGTTTGAGTCTTAATTTTAAACTGATTTTCAAGGTTTTTTCAGGTAAATCTGTTGCTCCCGTAGTTTCTAGCAGCACAGAAACCAGTGAGGGGACAATCGTTGCTGCCGACGCCATTGATACTTTCCCTATCCCGATAGAATTGGTTGATCTGGATGAACTTCTTTCTGCGGGAGCTCTGTTGATTGATGCCCGAAGTTTTCACTCTTATCAACAAGAACATCTTGCGGGGGCGCTCTCTCTGCCGTTTGCTGATTTTGCGAACCAGATTGAGAAATTCAAGCAGCTGATTCCCGTTGACCAGACCCTGATAACTTACTGTAGTGGTTATGGTTGCCCCGATTCTTTTGATTTGGGTGTCCGTCTCATCCAGGAAGGGTATCTGGATGTTCTGGTCTATGAAGGGGGGCTTCCCGAGTGGAAAGACGCTGGCCGAGCGTTGGAGGGGGCGAAACAATGAAACTGCTGGGGAGAACTGTCTACCATATCAGCCGTCTTGTTTTGGCGGCAGTCTTCATTTATGCCGGAGTGGTCAAAGCCAATGATGTTGTTGATTTTGCCGGACAGATTGCCAACTATCAGATTCTTCCTTACGCCTGGAATTATTTAATTGCCTCAATTCTTCCCTATCTTGAATTGCTGTGCGGGATATTGCTGCTGCTTAACTTGCGGATTCGTCCTGCCGTGTTGGTTCTGTTTGTCCTGAATATTATCTTTATGCTTGCGCTGTCCTCTGTCATCATCCGTGGGCTTGATATCGACTGCGGCTGTTTTAAGCCCGGTGCCGCCAACCCGACCAGTCCTTTAACTGCATTGTGGCGTGATGTGGGATTGTTGGTGCTGCTGGTTGCCACCTGGGTTCTGCGTGGTCTGCGACATCCCATGGAGGCGGACTGATGGCTCAAGAACTATGGCAGCAATCTTTGCAGGATGCGGTGACGTCGGTAGATCAGTTGGTGGGCTCCTTTGCTTTTGATCCACGTCCACTTGCGGTGGCCGAGGCAAGATATCCTATGCGTATCACTCCCTATTATCTGGGATTGATTGAGCAGGTTGGTGATCCGATCTGGAAACAATGTGTGCCTGATCTACATGAACTTACCGAAGATGGATTATCTGACCCCCTGGCTGAAGAGGATAATTCTCCCGTTCCTGCCATCATTCATCGCTATCCCGACCGGGTCATATTCTATGTTTCTGGCAGTTGTGCCAGCTATTGCCGTTTTTGCACCCGCAAACGGAAGGTTGGTTGTGCTGACATGGCTCTGAGTTTTCGCGAATTACGTGAGGGAATCGATTATATTGCGGCGGATTCACAAATTCGTGATGTGATTTTTTCCGGTGGAGACCCACTGCTGTTGCCCGATCCCGTTTTACAAGATCTACTCGCCAGGGTTTATGCGATTCCCCATGTCGAAATGATCCGTATCGGCACCAGGGTTCCGGTGACTCTGCCAGAGCGAATTACCGATCGATTATGTGCCATGCTGAAGAAATTTCAGCCTCTCTATCTGAATACCCATTTCAACCATCCGCGTGAACTGACGGAACAAGCGGCAGAAGCTTGTGCTCGATTGGCAGATGCCGGAATTGTATTGGGAAATCAGACGGTACTCCTCCGTGGGGTCAATGATCAGCCTGAAATTATCAGCGTGTTATTCCGTGGCCTGCTGAAGATGCGAGTGCGTCCCTATTATCTGCATCAGATGGATTTGACTCGCGGCACCGGACACTTTCGCACTTCAGTCAAAACCGGATTAAAAATTATCCATTCACTCCGTGGTTCAGTGTCAGGCTTGGCATCACCACAGTATATTATCGATCTCCCTGGAGGAAAAGGGAAGGTGCCACTAGTTCCCGAATATGCCAAAAAGCGGGGAGATATTCTGTTGATCCGTGCTGCTGATGGCAGTGTGGTGGAATATCCCGATTTGTCATCGTGACATCCACTGATTTAGGAGACAACCTTTCATGAAAAACTTCCTGACTCCGGAAGAGCTGGCAACTTCCCTTGTCAGCTGGGGAGAAGCCAAAGTTCAGCAATCGGCGCTGCAGCTTCTGGTTCTCGGTTTTCTGGCGGGGGCTTATATCGGATTTGCGGCACATCTGGCCACCGTTCTTGGCACGGGGGATTTCTCCTGGATCGGGCTAAAGAAGTTTTTTATTGGGACTGTTTTCAGTGTTGGGCTGATGCTGGTAATTATCCCGGGATCTGAACTCTGGACCGGAAATACCATGATGACGACGGCTTTCCTGGAGAAAAAAGTCTCTTTTCCCCAGGTGATGTGTAACTGGTTCTGGGTTTATCTGGGCAATCTGCTTGGTTCTATTTTCCTTGCCTGGATGATTGTCAGCCAGACCGGAATCATGGATGGTGTTTTTGGCGGAACCGCTTTGCAGATTGCATCGGCAAAAGTCAGCCAAGAAGTTGCCGGGCATTCCCATAATTGGGCCTATTTTTTCCGCGCTGTGGGCTGTAACTGGCTGGTGTGTCTGGCTGTCCTGCAGGCTATGGCGGCAAAGGATATCAGCGGCAAGGTGCTCGGTATCTTCTTCCCGATCATGGCTTTTGTCACGGCAGGGTTTGAACACGTCGTTGCCAATATGTATTTTATCCCGGCGGGAATTTTTGCCAAAAACTTACCGGGTGCGCGCTTGGCATCTGGACTTGATGCTGCTGTTATTGATCAACTGGGTTGGGGAACCATGTGGCAGAGTAACCTGATTAGTGTCACCTTGGGAAACTTTGTTGGAGGTGGTATCTTTGTCGGGGGTGTTTACTGGTGGCTTTATGTTCGAGGGAAAACTTCCAGCGAACAGAGATCGTAATTACTTACCGGTTTGTCCGGAATGGCGCTAGTTTAAAGAAATTTCCAGCAAAACCGGGACTGTCCCCGCATGGGGGCTGTCCCAGGCTTTTGCGGTGCGAACTACCACCGTTTCATGGCTGCTGTCCCAGGCTTTTGTGGTACAAATCACCGCAGTTCTTCGTGGCTCGTAAACTCTTGGGACAGCCCCCGATGGAGCTGGGGACAGTCCCGAGTTCACTGCAATACTGCTTAACTTGGCGCCATTCCGGTTTGTCCGTGTGTTGTTTTGGATTGGGTATGGTGTCCCGAATGGCACTGTGCTGAAACATCCGGATTTACCATCGTGACACTCACTGATTCAGGGTTTATCTGGAATTTTTGTCGGAGTTGTCTAGTAAAACAGGGTAAAAACAGTGTAGAATTCAGGTGGAGATAGACAGGCGAGTCGGTGTAATTGCCTCCACGGTATTGGCAACAAGTGTTGTACACAGGGCTTTTATCAGTATGCGGCTCAGAATCTTATATTTTTATTACGCAAGGAGGAATATTGAATTATGTCAGAACATCTAAAAGTAAAAATGAACAAGGAAGATAGTTTTTTCGCCCAGCAGGCGCAGGAGCAGATCAAGGGGTTACGGGAAAAGGCCGTTCAGGATAGTGATCGGAAATACCGAGAGGAACACCAGTATCACTGTTTCCGCTGTGGGACAGAATCGCTGGTTGAAATCCAGAAGGGAAAGGTCGCTATCGACATTTGTGTCAATGAAAAATGTGGTGCTTTACATCTTGATGCGGGAGAACTTGATGCTTTGTTGGAGGATCGCGAGTTTGTCAAAAAAGCGCGCAAAGGCATCTTTGATATTTTTAAGTGATTCCCCTGGCAGATTAAAAAGTGGGGTGTTTCAGAATACGTTATCGGCCATGGTCTCCTGCTCCGGATTGCCGGTCATCTCGTCTCTGAGCGTATCCAGGTTAGCCAGATGTTGGTATCTCACCTGTTCGACGCAAGCAATGTGCACCCCAGCTGCTGTCAACAGCAGCAGTACCGCATTTCAGTGAAGATGCCGGGAAACATGCCTATTTTAGTTATCGTTCTTACTGCTGGTGCGACGACGCAGCCACTTCTCGGTACCCACCACGCTGTAGATCACCAATCCGCCGGTCAGAACCCAGATCCATTCAGCAATTCCCATGGGTGCGGTTCCAAACAGCAGATTCATTGCCGGGGAGTAAGTGAAGAAAATTTGCAACAGCGCCATGACAATCACACCGAGGATGAGCCAGCGGTTGGAAAAAATGCCCAGTTTGAACATCGTGTGTTGTAGCGATCGGCAATTAAACAGATAGAAGAGCTCGCCGAACACGAACATATTGACTGCGACGGTGCGCGCTGTTTCGATGCTTTGACCCTGAAGCAGCGTCCATTCGAACAGGCCGAAGGCGCCGAGCAATAACATCAGGCTCACCAGGCCGATACGAAAACCGAGCACCCGGGTGAGTACCGGTGTTTCAGGCCGTCGCGGCGGGCGTTCCATGATCCCCGGCTCCTTGACCTCGAAGGCCAGCGTCAGTCCCAGCAACACCGCTGTTGTCATATTGATCCAGAGAATCTGAACCGGTGTAATGGGGAGTGCGATCCCCGCGAATACGGCAACGAGGATCACCAGCCCCTCACCGATGTTGGTGGGCAGGGTCCAGGTGATAAACCTGACGAGGTTGTCGAACACCGCCCGCCCTTCCTCAACCGCCGCTTCGATGGTTGAAAAATTGTCGTCGGTGAGTACCATATCCGCCGCCTCTTTAGCAACTTCAGTGCCACCTATACCCATGGCAATGCCGATATCGGCTTGCTTGAGCGCCGGTGCATCGTTGACCCCGTCGCCGGTCATCGCTACCACATGTCCCTCGGCCTGAAGCGCCTCCACCAGCCGGAGCTTCTGCTCGGGGGAGACCCGCGCAAACACCACCGCCCGCTGGGCGACCTCGACCAGTTCATGGTCGGTTAATTGCGCGAGCCACTGTCCGCCGATAGCGAAACTGTCCGGATCGCTGCCCACGGCGCCGTTGAGGCCTATTTGACGAGCGATCGCCGTGGCGGTAACCAGATGGTCGCCAGTAATCATCTTGACCTGGATGCCGGCCTTCTGACAGGCGCTGACGGCAGCTAGCGCCTCCGGCCGCGGCGGATCCATCATGGCCTGGAGCCCAAGAAAGGTCAGTCCATCGGCCACGTCGGCAGGTGCAACCGATTGAGCCGGAGTCGTGACAATCTTGCGGGCAAATGCCAGCACCCGCAGCCCTCTTGCCGCCATCGTTTCCACTTCGCGGTGGATGCTTGGCTGATCGAGTAACCCAGGTTCAGAATCTGCCCCGTAGGTGTCGCGACAGCGGGACAACACACTTTCAACCGAACCCTTCATATAAATGACCGCCGCATCTGTTCCCGCATCGTGCAGCGTCGCCATGTATTGATGCTGGGATTCGAACGGCAGCGTATCGATGCGCGGGAGCGCCTGTTCAAGCGTCTCTCGTGAAAGCCCTGCCTTGGCGGCAGCAGTAAGCAACGCAACCTCTGTCGGGTCACCCTCGATGCCCCACTGTCCGCCGTTGTCGATCAGACGTGAATCGTTACATAGCAGACCGGCTTTCAAACACTCCTCAAGGGCAGGGTGTGCTTGTGGGTCGACCGTGGATTCATCAAGACGAACCTCACCTTGCGGTACATAGCCCACACCCGAGAACTGATAACATTTACCTCCGGTACAGACCTGCTGCACCGTCATCTGATTCTGGGTCAAGGTTCCGGTCTTGTCAGAACAGATAACAGTCGTGCTGCCCAGGGTTTCAACTGCAGGTATCTTGCGGATGATCGCGTTTCGCCGCGCCATCTTGCTTACCCCGAGCGCCAGCATGATGGTCATCGCCGCAGGCAGCCCCTCCGGTATCGCACCGACGGCCAGAGCCACCGCCGCCATAAAGGTGTCGAGCAGGGGTTCCCCGTGTAACCAGCCGGCCAGCAGGGTCAAGCCGGCCAGACCCAGAATGACCCACAACAGAATGCCACTGAATTGTGCGATTTTTCTGGTCAGCGGCGTAGCCAGTGTCGCTGCGCTGGCGATCAGTGCGTTGATCCGTCCGATCTCCGTACCGTCACCTGTCGCAACGACAATACCTGCACCGGTACCATAGGTCACCAGGGAGGACGAATAGGCCATGTTGATCCGATCAGCAAGTACTGTTTCCCGAGCCAGCCGTTGCGGCTGCTTTTGCACCGCAACGGACTCGCCCGTCAATGCCGATTCATCGATCTGCAGCTCTCGAGAACGTAACAAGCGCAGATCCGCTGGCACCTTATCCCCGGATTGCAGCAGTACAAGATCCCCAGGAACCAACTCGGAGGCGTTGATTTTTTGTTTTTCTCCTGCCCTCACCACCGTCGCTATACCTTCCATGCCGCGCGCCAGTGCTTCAATGGCCTTTAACGCCTTGGCTTCCTGGACGTAACCGATCACCGCATTGACCAGCACAACACCGAAGATGACACCACTGTCGACCCATTCTTGCAGTGCAAAGGTGACGGCCGTAGCGACCAACAGAATATAGATAAGCGGCTGATGAAACTGCTGCAGAAATAAAATTAGGGGGTTTTTGCCTTTTTTCTGTGTGAGGCTATTCGGTCCGAAATGCGTCTTCCGGTGGGTCACCTCAAACATGTCGAGCCCCTTGGCTCCGTCCGATTCCAGCAGCGTTGTGACCTCGTCTTGCGGCAAATGATGCCAGTGTTTTGCAAGTAAGCTATCCATTCTGGTTCCTCTGGTTAGGGCATGAGCCGATCTCGAACTTTATTGATTTATCTCGCCAGGAGCCTGTCCGACAATGAATGTCCGGCAGCAAAACCAGCTGTTTGTCTTATATATCAGCTCCTTTTCAGCCCATAGCTACGGCTATGAGCTCTCAAACGAGCCAAAAGCTGCTCTCAAACTTCCGGGCTTTTGCTTCGCCCCTTATTCTCGGACAGGCTCCCAGTCAAAACTATGGACTTTAGTACAAAAGGAAACCTCCCGGCTTTGCCGGGTGACCCTTAAAGTTTGACAGTTCCGGGAGTAGTTGAAAACCTCCCCTCTGTGAATCGCTCAAAGTTCCCAGAAAAGGAGGTTTTCGATGAACAACAGTCAAAGCTTAAGTCATTCGAGATGGGACTGCAAGTACCACATTGTTTGGATACCGAAGTATCGTAGGAAGACGCTGTATGGCCACATTCGTCAGCACCTTGGAGAGGTGATACGGGAATTGGCGAGGCAGCGAGAAAGTCAGGTTTTGGAGGGGCACATATGCTTCGATCATGTTCATGTGTATATTGCGATCCCGCCAAAGTATGCGGTAGCTCAGGTCGTTGGTTACATCAAAGGGAAGAGCGCGATTCATATTGCTCGAACATTTGGTGGCCGCTCCCGTAACTTTACAGGGGAGCACTTTGGGGCAAGGGGATATTTTGTTTCTATCTGTAGGGCGTGACGAAGAGGTGATACGGAATTACATTCGGAATTAGGAGCAAGAAGATCGCAGAGATATTTACTGGCGTGATGAATAATTCGATCAACGTTTGACGATCTTGACCTGATCTGGGTCTGGAAACGCCTTCAACGGCGTCCCGGTCTGACCAAGCTGGCCACCCAATTTGCGGGTTCAGGGCTTTTTGATCTCTTTCGTGTGGTTAGGATCAGACGCTGGTGGCTTGCTACTATTCTTGCTGTTGAGCCCCAAGCGATTGGCTAAAATTGTCACAAGAAGCAGCAGGACTTCGAGACTGGCCTTCAGTACGGGGGAGATTCAGACTCCTGTGCGATGAGCCCCTTGACTCGTATTATGGCATCTTCTACTTTGATATTTTCAACCGTCATGAAATCACCTGTGTTTGCAATGTGTCACCATAACGTAGGTTTTTAAGGACGGATTTTTCGCGCCAGATTTCCACACAATGCAATATTTAATTTTCTTCGTGGACAGCAAACAGAAGTGGTTTTATCGCCACGACAGACCACCGTCAGCACCTTTAGCACAGAATCACGAGGGGGATGTAGTAAATGCTAAGATTTTGCATAAAAAGCGTGTCAAGAACTATTTTTCAAAGAACCAAAATAAATTGTACTGAATAGTTACCAGAAAATAATTAAAGGGGTGCAACAGGCGATACATTTCCGGGAAGAATTTTTTAGCCAGTCTCACTTTTCGAAACGAGATTTTTATAGACAGTGTTCCTTGATATACCCAATTTCTTTGCTACGGCTGAAACATTTCCACCGAGTTGTTTGTACTCCTGTTGGACAATGATCCTCTGATAGTCTCTAAATTTATTTTGAGAAGTTGATTTTTGTGAATCTTGGCAAGTGCCAGCCATGGCCAACCGTACCTCATCGCCAGTTGCAATCTCACCTAGTGTCCTAATATGAAGACGAACCAGAAAACTTTTAAGCTGCCTGATATTGCCTGGCCAGACCCCTTCTTGTAACTCTTTAATAGCTTCTTTTTCTAACTTTAGGGAAGGTTCAAAGTCTTTGCTGATAGCTTCCACTATTTCCGCAAAGTCGCGTCGCTCCCTTAACGGGGGAATGTGAAACTCAACGGTATTGATCCTGTACCACAGATCTTCACGAAATCTTTTTTCATTCACTGCTGTTTTCAGATTCCTGTTTGTCGCGGTGATAAGATTGATATTCACTCTTTGTTCCTTTGTCCCACCGACAGGCCGCACATTCCAGTCGTCGAGGAAACGCAGCAGAGTTGCCTGGAGAGCCAGGGGCATGTCGCCAATTTCATCGAGAAACAATGTGCCTTCGTTTGCTTCCAAAATGAGGCCTTTAGAACCACTCCTCTCAGCGCCAGTAAAAGCACCACCACGGTACCCAAAAAGTTCTGATTCCGCCAATGACTCTGTGAGATTTGCGCAATTCACCGCGACAAAGTTGCCTTTGACTTCGCTTATAGCATGAATATGCCGTGCGAGCATTTCTTTGCCAGTTCCAGTTTCCCCATGGATATGGATGGGCACACTTAAGCGAATGACTTTCTCCACATCATTCAGAATTAATTTCATGCTTGGATCATTGTATGCCATCCAGGGGGTGGCGGTTATTTCCCCCCCCCGCAGGCTAACTTTTTGAGGTAATAAGCTAGGTCTAGCCATAATAGAGTCATGGACAAAAGTTCTTACGGCGAAGGAACTGCCATGAATATCCTGCAGTTGAATAACCTGGTTACTCTTACAGGAATCAAGAAAATTATTGAATCGGTGTTTAAACATCTCATTAAAATGCACACTAGATTTAATAAAAGCATGTTGGAATAAATACCGTGCTACCCGATTACCGTTCAAAAAAAAGCCATTTTCATCAAAGGCCATGAGTCCGACCTGTAGCGTTCCTAGAAACTCCGGGCGATTATGCATTTCCAGAATAATCCTGTTGTTCAAATTGTTCTTAAAAAGACCATTTTCAATAGTCACGCAGGACATCTTTATAAGGGCATGCGTATGATGCTGCCTTTGATGACAGTTTGAAGAGGCATCCATTGCACCCACCAAATTCCCGTCAGGGTCAAACACGGGAGCCGCAACACAGGTGAGATCCCCAAAACTCCGATAAAAATGTTCACCAGCGTGAATAGTTACGGGTCGTTGGGAATGCAATGCGCAACCTAGTGCATTGGTGCCATTGCTTGCCTCTCCCCACCTGCTGCCAGGGGTCAGATGTCTGGTATCTGCTATGCTGCCGAACGATTCATCACAGGCACTATCTAAAACTACGCCGTCTCGATTGGCGAAGAGGATAGCGAAATTAGATCCTGAAATTTGTAAAAAAAGATTTTTGAGTTCTTCGTGAGCCAGGCGCGAAAGGACTTCGTTTTTGGCTTTGACCTCTCCCAGTTGGCTAGGGCTAATGACCTTCTGCTCTGGTTGCCCCGTCGGATCCAAGCCGAGAGCGAGACACCGGCTCCAGGATTCATAGATTTCTGGATTTAGAAATGCACTGGCGAGTTTCCCTTTAGACTCAAGAACGATCCGGGCTCGTTTGATCTGCATCTCAAATGTCAACAAAGCATTTCTCCTTATTTTCCTGCTGGCAAGTCACGAGGCCAAATGGGCTGTTCAAATAATCAACGATTGATCACCGAACTGTTCTAAAACACAACAGTAGCACGTTGTTTTATCATTTAACTCTACTTGAAATATGATTTTAATTCAATAGGTTATAAAATGTCTAGCGGTTGGCCTACCCTTTGCATTAAACCACAAAAAGGTGAAAGTCAAAACTATTTTTTACTTTTCAAGGAGGCTATCATGAAAGCGGCGGTTATGCATCAGTATGATGAACAACTGAGAAACCCAGAATGGGTAGTATACCAGGATGTTCCTGATCCTCAAATTTCCAAACCAAGTGGCGTCATTGTGCGAATTGGTGGAGCCGGAGTTTGCAGAACCGACCTCCATGTTATCGAAGGGCTCTGGCGAAATCATGCAGACACGCCTCTTCCTCATATTCTGGGACACGAAAACGCGGGTTGGGTCGAAGAAGTTGGACACGGGGTCGAAAATGTCAAAGTGGGCGACAAAGTGATTGTTCATCCGCTTGTCACCAAGGGTTCTTGTCTTGCTTGTCGGAGGGGCAACGACATGCATGCGGAAAGCAGCATTTTCCCCGGTATAAATGCCAACGGTGGATACGCGGAATATCTTCTCACCAACGAGCGGGCTTTAGTGAAACTTCCTGACAACCTTGATCCAAAAACTGTAGCTCCGCATACAGATGCTGGATTGACTGCGTACCGGGCGGCAAAAAAAGCTGCTGGCCACCTCCTTCCTGGCCAATATGCTGTTGTAATCGGAGCCGGGGGGCTCGGACACATCGGCATCCAAGTCCTTGCCGCCTTGTGTGCCGCCGAGATTATTGTTGTTGATCGCACTGACGCAGCACTTGAGCTTTCCCGAAAAATTGGTGCCCACTACACGGTGAAGGCAGATGATGGTTGGGTTGACGAAATTCTTGCCCTGACCGGAGGGCATGGGGCTGAGGCAGTAATCGACTTTGTCGGAGAGGGGGACGCTGTTGCAATGGGTCTCGCAGCAACGAGGAATCAAGGAGCTTATTACATTGTTGGCTATGGCGGCAAAATCGAAGTACCGACAATCGATATGATCACTTCAGAAAAACGGATCGTTGGGTGTTTAGTTGGTACTTTTCCTGAACTGGTGGAACTGATGGCGCTAGCCGAGCGTGGTTTCGTCAAGCTCGATACCCACGAGTATAAGCTCAGTGAAGCTAACAAGGCATTACATGATCTGCATCATGGAAAATATACCGGGCGGGCGGTTCTCATTCCATAGAAGAACCCTCAATTGTAAGGACTCAACTTTTCATAAAGGAGGTTTGAAATGAAAAAAGTTTTTTACATCATTGTGGTTATCTTAATGATGATAGTTGCACCAGCTGTGGCAGCTGATTATGGGAAGTATGGGATTGATAAAGATGTTCCTGGCTCTTGTTCTTATAAGGCCATCGACGCTAAGGATTATTCTAGTCGAACACTGAACATTATTACCCATGCAGTGCCGGTGATGGGTGAACCGACAGAACTGCATGCCAAACAGTTCGAGGAGCTCACTGGTGCCAAGGTCAATGTTGTTCATGTTCCTTTTGGTGATCTTTTCCAGAGGATCATGATTCCGTTCCAGACCGGACAGAACGCCTATGATGTTTTGTTTTATGGATCGTTATGGATCGGTGACTTGTACCCCTATCTGGCTCCGGTTCCACAAAAGTATCAGGAAACCGCATCAATGAAGGATGTAACGACCAGTTATAAAGATGTCGCCAAGTGGGGAGACACTATGATCCAGTACCCGATTGATGGTGACCGTCATTATATGAAGTATCGTACCGATGTCTTTGACAATCCTAAAATGCAGAAGCTTTTCAAGGACAAGACCGGCAAAGTTCTGACTGTGCCCCAAACATGGGAAGAGTATGACAAAGCTGCGCGGTTTTTCAACGGTTGGGATTGGGACGGTGATGGCGAGAAAAACTACGGATCAGCTGAAGTGGTCAAGCGCGATGATCTCATGTTCTCGGCCTTTATCAGCCGCGTTGCTCCGTATGCCAAACATCCTAAGGTAAAAAATGGTTTCTATTTCGATCTTGAAACGATGGAACCGTTGGTGAACACTCCTGGCTGGGTTCGTGGTTTGGAGATGTTCATTAAAGCACAGGACTATATGCCACCAGGTGGAAATAATTTCGGGCTTGGTGATGAGATTTTCTCTTTCGGGGGCGGCCAGACTCTGCTCAGCTATTCCTGGGATGATGCCTTCATCCAGGCCATGCAAAAAGACAGCAGGATTCGAAATAAGGTTGCTGCTGCCCCGCTACCCGGATCCTATGAAGTTTGGAACCGTAATACTGGTAAATGGGACAAGTTCGACAAGCCCAACTATGCACCTTATATCACCTGGGGATGGACCTCCGCAGTCTCTAAATTGAGTAAAAACAAAGATATGGCTTTTGACTATTTGTGTTTTTTCTCAAATGAAGCAAACACATTACACGATCTCCAAATCGGACGATTTGGTATTAATCCATATCGAAACGAGCATCTCAAGGCCGATTTCTGGATCGACAAGCTTGGTTGGAGTGTTAAAACTGCCACCACTTACGTCGATACCCTTAGTGGCATGGATAAGAGCCATAATCGCGTCTTTGACTTGAGGGTGCCTGGTGTAAGCCAGTTCATGTCCTCCATGGCTACTGGCGTATCATCAGCTTTGGCGGGTCAAAAAACCGCGAAGGAAGCCCTCGACGACGTTGCTAAAGAATGGAAGAGTATTGTTGATCGAATTGGCAAGGATCGTGTTCGCGAGGCCTATAGAAAAGTGGTTGCACTTGAGGATTAGACCCACTACTGTCCAGTAACCCTTTGAAGCTGTTAGTAACTGGACAAAACCGGCGGAGCAATGTCAAAAATTATAACACTCTGAGGGCTCTGACCTTAAAATTTCAAGAATCAGAGTTCTACTTGAGCTTAGTTTATAACCAGATAATAATTTTTAGGTACAATTGTTTCTTCGATTTTAAATAAACGCCGGATTTTACTGAAGTTTAAGCATGAAATTCCAACATGTTACTCGTCAAAAAAAGCTCAAAAGTTCGAATTTTCAAGTTAACCGAGCAGTAGTTAATTAGACTATTAACTACTGCTCGGTTCAAAACCTTTGTTTTAACTAGGGCGACATGATTTGAAAAAAACTAACCGAGGGGCAGACGAAGCTCTCTCGGTTAGGCAACCCGTGAATCACTTTGCCTGAGTCTTTATGGAACGACGGATCTGTCAGAAAAACAGATAAACTCTACACAGACCCCATATGCGAGGAATATCATGCATACAACGCGTCCAAAATTTATGTTTTTGCTTCCCGGATTACTGGTTTTGATAGCGATTATTATCTTTCCTTTGATATTCACTATCAGGGTCAGTTTTTCAAGCTGGGACGTTATTTCTCCTGGTCTTGATTGGCTCGGCATCAAAAACTACCTGAGAGTTTTTGCTGACATGAGGTTCTGGGATTCCATGGGGCGTCTTTGTTTTATAGCCGTAGTTACCGTACTCACCGAGTATGTGCTGGGTTTTGCCCTGGCCTTATTGGTGTGGAAGGACATTCAATATAAAAAGTTTTTTCGGGTACTCTTTCTTGTCCCGATGATGACGACACCGGTCATTATGTCTGTTATCTGGCGGACGATGTTTCACGAATCCCTGGGTCCTTTAAATGATTTGCTGGGTCTTGTCGGGATAGATCCCGTTCATTGGCTTTCCACAGCGAAAATGTCCATGTTCAGCGTCATGATTGTGGAGATATGGCAATGGACACCGTTCATGTTTCTCCTACTCCTAGCGGGTCTTCTTTCTCTCCCCAGAGAACCATTTCAGGCCGCTGAGGTAGACGGAGCCGGTTCGCTTCGGACTTTTTTCCTGGTGACCTTTCCCCTGATGGCGCCGATAACCATTGCCGCTCTCATCATCCGATTGATTGAGGCATCCAAGATCATGGAGACTGTCTACGTACTCACTTCCGGAGGTCCGGGCACGGCAACAGAAACGGGGAGTTATTACATCTACATCAGAGGGTTGCGTGATTTCCAGATCGGCTACGCTGCATCCTTGTCTGTTGTTTACCTGGTACTGATGATCATCGCATTAACTATCATCACAAAAGTTCTCGTCAAGGTCATGATTATGAAGGAGGGTAAGTGATGCTGACTTTTTATCGTTTTTTGAAATATGGGGCGATTATTGGCTGGTCCACATTTGTCATTAGCCCTTTCCTGTGGGCGTTGACCACCTCCTTCAAGACAACTGAGGGGATCGTATCAGGGGCTACATACATCCCGTGGCTTCAGTACAAACCCTCACTGGAAGGATGGGGTAACCTATTCGACAACAGCGGAAAAGGCATCAATATTGTTACCCCCTATCTCTCCAGCTTAATCGTGACAATCTCGGCGAGCATTATCAGCTTAATCCTTGGAACTCTTGCCGCTTATGGACTCTCAAGATACAAATACAAGGTGGGTCCTATCAAGAATTCAGACATAACCTTCTTTTTTATCTCTCAACGGATCATGCCGCCCATCGTGCTTGCGATCCCTTTTTTTCTGATGCTACAAGCTTTAGGGCTGCTGGATACAATGCTGGGTTTGATTATTGTTTACATCGCGCTCCTCATGCCTATAGCTGTATGGGTCATGGTCGATTTTTTTGGGAAAATTCCGGTTGAACTAGATGAAACAGCAATGCTCGATGGCTGCAGTCCAATAGAAAGTTTTCTGCGGGTGATTCTGCCTAATTGCAAGCAGGGGCTCGTTGTTGGTGGACTGTTCTGCGTCATCTTTGGATGGAACGATTTTTTCTTTGCCTTCATTCTTACTTTCACCAAGACACAATTGTTGCCTGTGGCTGTCGTAGCACTTAACTCTTCTGTAACCCCATGGTGGACTCTCAGCGCCTCTGCTCTGGTCTCAGTGGGTCCATTGGTTGTTTTAGCTTTTGTTGTGGAAAAGTATCTGTCATCCGGGAACTTGGGCGGGGCAATCAAATAGCAGGGTTGGAAAGAAACGTTCATGAAAATGGATCGATGAATTTTATCATCAAGCCAACTAGAGCAAAAATATCGCTAGCAGCCTAGGAACCGGAATATGTCCTTTATTTTACAAAACATATCGAAAGTTGTTGATGGGGAAACCCATTTGGAAGAAATAAATCTTGAGATTGAAAAAGGGTCATTCAACGTACTCCTTGGCCCGACACTTTCCGGGAAAACCACTTTGCTAAGGTTGATGGCTGGACTGGACAGACCATCTGGCGGACAGCTGTTGATGAACGGCAAAGACTTGAGCTCAGTTCCGGTATGGAAACGAAATGTTGCGATGGTCTACCAACAGTTTATTAATTATCCAAATCTGAATGTTTACGAAAATATAGCATTCCCCCTCCGGCGCAGCAGAATGAACTCTGCAGAAATTGACCGAAAAGTTCGATCAACTGCAGAACTTCTTCAAATCAGCCAATTTCTGGACAGAAAACCTCGGGAGCTTTCCGGAGGACAACAGCAGCGAACAGCTCTGGCACGCTCGTTGGTCAAAGGAACTGATCTCCTGCTCATGGATGAGCCCCTCATCAATCTGGACTACAAACTTCGCGAACAGATTCGGGATGAATTCAAAAATATTTTTGTTGAGAACGACGACACCATTATTATCTACTCCACGACTGATCCCATGGAGGTATTGCAACTCGGTGGACAGATCCTCGTTCTCAACGAGGGGAGGCAACTTCAGTCCGGCCCGACCCATCATTGTTATAGAAATCCAGCCACACAAGAAGTCGCACGAGTTTTCAACGATCCCCCGATGAATATGATTGATGGAATCATTACTGGAGGAAATGTCGTTCTGGGAAAGGAGCTTTCGATACCCATAGCCGATCATCTAAGGATCCTTAAAGATGGTGAATACCGATTTGGACTTCGTGCTAGTGATCTCTTCCTGAAACAACAGGAAAAAGAAGACATAGAGCTTAGTGTGACAATTGAACTTGGAGAGATCAACGGCTCGGAGACTTTTATTTATGTCAACCATCATGAAATCTCGTGGGTTATTCATGAGTTGGGTATCCACGACCACGCGCTGGGAGAACAGATAATTACATATTTTAACTCGCGGGATTTGTTCGTTTTTGATATAAAAGGGGAGCTCATCGCTGTACCGGAACAATCTGCAGTACTTCCCCCACCTATTTAGGAGCCAACAATGGCGAGAATCGAATTTAAAAGTGTTGGGCACTCGTACAATGGTAAATCGGACAACATGGGGGACTATGCACTTCAACCTATGAATCTTTTTTGGGACGATGGGCAGAAGTATGCTCTTTTGGGACCTTCAGGGTGCGGAAAAACAACGTTATTGAATGTTATTTCGGGTTTAGTTCGTCCATCTGATGGTCGAGTATTGTTCGACGGGGAGGATGTCACCGATCTTCCCACTGCTAGACGAAATATTGCTCAGGTTTTTCAATTTCCTGTTATTTATAACACCATGAGCGTTTATAACAATCTTGCCTTTCCTTTAAAATGCCGGAAGATGGCTCAAGCTGAAATTAATACTAAGGTCAAAGAGGTTGCCGAACTCCTCAATTTATCGCACTACTTGTCGCGTGCTGCTTTGGGACTGACAGCAGACGCCAAACAGCTTATTTCTCTAGGGCGAGGACTTGTGCGTAATGATGTTGCTGCTATCATGCTCGATGAGCCTCTAACGGTAGTCGATCCTCACCTGAAATGGCAATTAAGGCGAAAACTAAAAGAGGTCAACGACACCTATAAACTTACAATGATACTAGTCACTCACGATCAGAGCGAAGCCCTGACCTTTGCTGATAAGGTGGTTTTGATGCGCGAGGGTCAAATAGTGCAAGTGGGCACGCCACAAGAATTATTTGAAAATCCAAAACACACTTTTGCTGGCTACTTTATCGGTTCTCCTGCAATGAATTTTATGCCATGTCACGTGGGAAACAACGCGATCATGGTAGGTAATTGCAAAATACCCTTTCTTGGACTGGCTCGCTGCCGGGAAAAGTTGGATGGAAAACTGGAAGTGGGTATTCGGCCAGAATTTTTGCATCTCGAACAAACCCCATCTGCTGATTCTGTCACTGTTCCCATTGTTGATGTGCGTGACCTTGGAAGTTCCAGTATTGCGACTGTCGTCCTGGAGGGGCACAACCTCAAAGTAAAGGTTCCGATAGCCAAACCGCTTCCCAGAGATCAGGGGTACTTAAGCTTTCCGCCGAAATGGACCAAGCTGTACCAGGACGGTAGATTGGTAAAAATCCCTTATCCTTAGGTAGCCGTGCAACATAATGCAACACAAACATTGTCAAAAAGGAGGTTCCCGTAGCATGGAAAATATACTGATGACAGTCAACCTTTCGTTCTTCAATTGTCGGTAGAGTTCTGGGACAGGCTCTATATATCAAATCGGTTATTCTGCAATCAGACTGTGTGGCTGTTTACGAGAACGACGACCTGATGCACTCTCTCCATGACCTCTTTCGATCGCCTTTTCCCCCACCTCTTTTTGCGTGCTGATATCCCGGATACTGAGATATTTCATTTTTAAGTACAAGTGGTAACCCTTGGCTTTGCCGGGGGACTAATTCATTAAGGTACGAGAAATAGCAATGTTTTTGCGTTCGATGATCTTGGCGGAGAGTGTTTCTCTCTCAAGGCTCTCGCAGATGATATGCGGCGGAAAAATAAGCCCTGATTAAATTATTGGATAAAGCCTTTGGCCGAACTCACGCAACTAGAGAGAGGCAGCTCTTGCGATACCCAACCCGCGTATCATTCATAAAGACCCATGCAACAAAACCACAAATACGTTGCTTAATATGGGTTTTAACGACATAATTTCCAACATCTACATATATCCCTTCCATATTGATGCGTGGTTTGTCCCTTAATCTCAGGAGAAATAATTCATGCTCACGTCTGAACAACAGTTACAGCGCCTCTCTCTGGCACTCAAAGGAATAAAGTGTGGGCTTTGGGATTGGAATATTGCCGAAGATAGGGTCTATTTTGATCCTAATTGTTTTCTGATGTCCGGATATGAGCCAGATGAATTTCCACACCATTTTGCTGAGTGGAAAAAACGGGTTCATCCCGATGACCTTGCCCTGGCTGAAAGTGAAATCCAGCGATATCTGTCTGGTGAAATTGAAACCTATGCGGTTGAATTCAGATTCAAAACTAAAAATGGTGACTGGATGCGGATTCTGGCGCAGGGTGAGATCTCAGAGCGAGATAAATACGGCAACCCGGTTTGTATTGTTGGGCTGCATATTGATATCACCGAGCGCAAGGAGAATGAAAACAAACTTCTTGAAAGCGAATCACGTTACCGAAGTCTGTTTCAAAATAACCATTGTGTCATGTTACTGATAGACCCGGAAACAGCAGCTATCGTTGATGCAAACCCTGCCGCCTGTCGCTACTATGGTTATGATAAAGATACGCTGCTACGAATGAAGATTACTGATATCAACCAGTTGACCGAGCAACAGCTGTTTGTAGAGATGGACAGTGTCAGGAAAGGGCAACGTCACCATTTTAATTTCAAACACCGGTTAGCTAATGGTGATATCCGTGATGTAGAGGTCTACAGTGGCCCGATTCAGATTCAGGGAAAATCAGTTTTATATTCGATGATTTATGATATCACCGAGCGGAAACAGGCTGAGAATATTCTCCAAAACGCCGCCCATGAATGGCGGCTCATCATGGATCAATTCGAGGATGTTATTTATCTGCTGGATACCGATCGTCGCCTCCTGCGGGCAAATTCAGCCTTTTATAAAATGCTAGAAACCACGCCGGAACATGCTATTGGTTGCCATATCGTTGAGCTGATTCATCCACAAGGAGAGGAGGATCCTTGCCCTGTCTGCCTGGCTCAAGAAGAGAAACGTGACCTTGCCCTGATCATGGAAGCGGACGATGCTAACAACCCGGTCGGAAAACCGCTTGAGATCAAGGTCAAAATTGTGCGCGATGAAACGGGGGCAGCAACTGGCATCCTGATGGATCTGCACGACTTAACCCAAACCCGTCTGGCTGAGCAGACGATCAGGGAAAGTGAACAAAAATTCCGCCTGCTCGCCGATTATACCTACGACTGGGAATATTGGCTCAACCCGGAGGGAAAGTATATCTATGTATCACCCTCCTGTGAGCGGATAACCGGCTATTCTGCGGATGATTTTGTGGCCAATCCAAGACTTTTATTTGATTTGATCCGCCCCGATTATGCTGAGACAGTCCACCAGCATTACGCTGACGAAAACAACAAAAAAACCCCCCTTTATTCTATCAAGTTTCCCATCATAACAAGGACTGGTGAAGAACGCTGGTTAGAACATCATTGTTCTCCAGTCTTTGATCAACACGGAAACTACGCTGGCCGGCGGGGGAATAATCGCGATATTACCGAGCAACATCAAGCCCAGCAGACCCTTATTCGGCAGAAGGAGACCGCCCAGCAGTATCTTGATATTGCGGGTGTTATGTTCGGGGCACTGAACAGGCAGGGTGAGATCATCTTGATGAACAAAAAGGGCTATCAGATCTTCGGCTATCCGGAAGGTGAACTGCTGGGGCGTAACTGGTTTGAAGTTTGTCTGCCGGCAACAATTCAGGCTGAGGTCAAAGAGGTTTTCAGACAACTGATGAACGGTAATTTAAAACCGCTGGAGTTCTACGAGAATGCGATTCTCAACCGTGCGGGTGAAGAGCGGGTTATCTCCTTCCACAACACCCTGCTGCAAGATGAAACTGGTATCTCTGGCCTCCTTTTTTCAGGTGAGGATATCACCGACCACAAACAAGTTGAAGCACAACGTCTTGAACTCGAAGCCCAACTGGCTCAGAAACACAAAATCGAAGCCCTCGGTATGATGGCTGGAGGGATGGCGCACAACTTCAACAACAATCTCTCCATTATCCTCGGGGGGATTGAACTGACCCAGATTAAGCTGCCTGGCAATAGCGAAGTACTGCCACTGCTGGACAATGCAAAAATTGCCGTAATGCGCTCCCGTGACCTGATTCAGAACATTCTTTCCTATAGCCGCCGCGGGGCGCTCAACAGCGAACCTGTAGAAATAGCACTGGTGGTCGACGAAACCCTGAAACTGTTGCGTTCCACCATTCCCACAACGGTCAAGATCCATTACCACCCCGATGCGGAGTGCCGCGATCTCACGATCCAGGCAGATTCAACCCGCATTCAGGAAGCTTTGATCAACCTCAGTAACAATGCAGTTCAAGCCATGGGTGAACAGGGAGAAATCACAATTGCTCTTAAAGTACTCGACTTGCAACAACAAGACATTCCCGCCCAGTATCAATGCTCCCCCGGAACCTATCTCCAACTCAGCGTTCAGGACAGTGGCTGTGGCATGACAGCGGATCTGATTGAGAAAATCTTTGATCCCTTCTTCACCACCAAAGCTGTCGACAAAGGAACCGGAATGGGATTAGCCACCCTTCAGGGGATGATTGTCCAGCATGGTGGACTGATCAAAGTCGAGAGCACTCCCGGCCAAGGATCAACTTTTGAGTTGTACTTTCCGCTCAGTGATACAGCGCAAGTAAAATCCAGCACAGCAAACACCGCCGTTCCGCGTGGCTTGGAAAAGATCCTTTTCATCGATGACGATGAGCTGTTGGCTCAACTGGGAGCAACCATGCTCTCCGAACTTGGTTATCAGGTCAGCACTATGACCAGTAGTACAGAAACGCTCAAACTGTTCCAGGCCAACCCCGACTATTTTGATCTTGTGATCACTGACCAGACCATGCCCGATATGACCGGCCAGGAACTGATTCAGGAACTGCAAAAAATCAGACCGAACCTGGCAACCATCCTCTGTACCGGCTACAGCAGCAAAGTGGACGAAAACATCGTTAAGAAGCTTGATATTAACGCATTTATGATGAAACCGCTGGAGTTGGCCAAATTGGCTCAAACGGTGAGAAAGGTGCTGGATGGAGATTGAATTGAGTAGGTTACGGTAAATTTCCATCAGTCAGACAAAAACGATCCAGCGTGATTGTGCCGTCGTACCTTTTGCGCGGGAGTCCTGCAAGATCTGGGGATGTCTCCCCTGCGGAGACAATCCCGGTTTTGCGGAGCAAACCACCACAGTTTCATGGCCGTCCCAGGCTTTTGTGGTACAAATCACCGCAGTTCTTCGTGGCTCGTAAACTCTTGGGACAGCCTCGAGTTCTCTGCAATATTGAGTGCCATTCGGGACACCAAACAGACTATCTGGCTACTCCTCGACTGATGAGGGCAGCTCGTAAGGTTTCTATCCGGCGTTTGTTGACACCAAAGTCTGAATGTCCCAAACGTGATGCCGAGCGTACTGCAATGATCCCTGCAGAGGGACGCAGGTGGAGTTCCAGGTCGTCAACAAAGCGGAACACGCTGCTTCGACACTCGGCGTGAAGGTATTCCGGCGTTTCTTTCACAATACGAGTACGGGGCAGTGCCGCTACAATCTTTCGAGCCGCTGCCCAGGCTTCGCTGGGATCTCCATCAATTAGAAACGGAGAAGTTTTGTGGTCGCTGTCATGGGCATCGCTTGATAGACAGTTCGGCGAGGCTGGACAGGGAGCCAAGCTGGAATCGGAGATACCCAAATTCGAAGGGCGTTTCCCGGAGCAGGAAAGCAGAGGCAGACTGGTGATCAGGAACACGGTTCCGATGGTGAAAATCTTTGGTATGGTCATATGTTTTTCCCCCTTGCGGCAAACGGGTCATTTTGTTGGTTTTATCGGCATTTCTGGTTTTTGTTTGCCGAAAAAACCGGACAGTTCAGAAAGAACCATCCCTGCAAGCATCATAGCACAGCCGAAAAGAGCACGAAGGGAGAGCACTTCACCCAATAGCACCCAGCCCCCAATCGCGGCAAAGAGACCTTCAAGGCTTAGAATGATTGCTGAGTGGGCGGGATGAGCATCCCGTTGAGCAATAACCTGTAAGGTATAGGCGATACCGACAGAACAGATCCCACCATAGAGAATTGGTACTGCCGCTTGCCAGATCGAAGCAATACTCATGGTTTCGATGGCCAGAGCGGTCAAAAAGCTGAGCATTGAACAGATAGCGAATTGGGTAGCGGCAAGTTTCAGAGAATCGGTTCGCGGAGCTAACCAGCCGATCAGTAGCACATGACCAGCCCAGAAAAAGGCTCCGATCAGCACCAGCAGATCGCCGAAAGAGATGTTGAATTCTTTGGTGATACTCAGGAAATAGAGACCGACAGCGGCAAGTATGGCTCCCAGCCAAGTGCCGATACGGGGACGCTGGCGCCAGAATAATCCGAGGAGAGGGACGATCACTACGTAGAGTCCGGTGATAAAACCGGCTTTACCCGCTGTTGTGTAGACCAACCCCGCCTGTTGCAGCGAGGCTCCAGCAAACAGGGCTCCACCCGCCAGAATACCACCGAATAGAACTGATTTGTGCGTGTCAGAACGTTGGTGGTAAACGGTGCTTGACTGCCGTTTCTGGAGCAGGAGAATTAATGGCAGCAGCGAGAGACTACCGAGGGCAAAGCGGATGGCATTGAAGGTGAAGGGGCCGACATAGTCCATTCCAACTCGCTGGGCAACAAAGGCAAATCCCCAGATCGTTGCGGTCAGTAATAGCAGACCATCAGCTTTAATGGCTCCGTTTTTCATCTTTAATTAGAGTTTCTGTCAAAGCAAGTCGAGAACCTGAACCAATCAGATTGCAATAAAAGTAATGGATCTGTTTCATTCTCATCTTTTGCTGGGGATGCTAGCAGCTTCAGCATGTTGGTACTTAAAAAACTGCCTCAACGATTTTTCGCGTGTTGTCGGAAACACCATAGGTATAGATATGCAGGCTGGGGACATTATGGGTGACCAGATCTTTTGACTGCTGGATGGCCCACTCTGTCCCTACCACTTTTGCGGCGTCATTATCTTTACATTTGGCCAGTTCTGCCGCCAGTTCCTGCGGTAAGTTAATGTTGAAAAGTTTGGGTAATACGGTCAGTTGGTTTTTGAGGTTGATCGGCTTAATGCCGGGAATAATTGGTACGTTGATCTCTGCCGCACGACATTTGTCGACAAAATCGTAATAAACCTGATTGTCAAAAAACATCTGTGTCACAATATAGTCTGCTCCGGCAGCTATTTTTTGTTTCAGGTAGTCCAGATCTGTTTCAATATTGGGTGCCTCAAAATGTTTTTCTGGGTATCCGGCAACACCGATACAAAAGTCCAGAGGTGCAGTGTTTTTCAGATCAGGTTCCAGATACTTTCCCGCTCGCAAGTTGATGATCTGCTCAACCAGTTCAGTGGCATGGGCATGTCCATCTGAGTTTGGGTGAAAAACATGATCCGTTTTTAAACCATCACCGCGCAATGCCAGTATGTTGTTGATTTCCATAAAATTGAGATCGATCAGGACATGTTCGGTCTCGCTTTTTGAAAAACCGCCACACAGAATATGAGGAACCACCGGGATATCATACTTGTGTTGAATCGCTGCGGCAATCGCCACTGTTCCCGGACGTTTACGCACGGTTCTCTTTTCGATCGTTCCATCTGGTGCCTCGATAAAGACTGTCTCATCCCGGTGGGTGGTGATATTGATATATTTAGGATCAAAATCGATCAGACTTTCGACGGTGCGATAAATTTTACCAGCATCGCTTCCTTTGAGTGGGGGAAGCAGTTCGAAGGAAAAAACGGTTTTGTCACTGTTGTTGATGATGTCGATCACGTTCATGCTGAAATCCTAAAGTAGTAAGTGTCTAATTGTGAAAACGCTGGTTATCTACGTTTAACTACTGAGTTTCAAAATGCAGTAGCAGATCGTGTTGCTCTTTTTAACGTATTCCGGGTAAATCAACAATCATCTTTTCGCTATTTGTCTGCTATTCTCAGGTTGTTGCCCAAATTCATATGAATTTCATCCACTCATAGACTATCAAGGAGTTTGTAATACTCCTGAAGAGTATGAATGGATTGCATTGTGGTTTGATATAAAATCCAACTGAGAATAAGGATTCCTATGGTGAGAATAATCTTCCATGCAATGGATGTCTGCGGGTGCCACCAGATTAACGGTAGGGCCAGTGGCCCCACACTGGCAAGCGCAATGATGATCGTGGATTTTTTGAAATACCATGGGGTCTTATCTTCTGCCACCCGTGGCGGCGAGGCGGTTAAAAATTCGCCACAGTGTTTACATTTGATCGCTTTATCCTGGATATCTTCCGCGCAGAAGGGGCACTTTTTCATCATTAATTCCCTGTTTCAATATGCTGTCTGGCATGTTCTTCCTTCAGCCCAACTAACCGCCTGACATCTTCTAGAATTATGTAGAGTGCCGGGATCAGTAGCAGGGTGATACCAGTCGCAAACAGAATACCGAAACCAAGAGAGATGGCCATTGGCACGAGAAACTGTGCTTGCACACTGGTTTCCAGAATCATCGGCATCAGACCAAAAAAGGTGGTCAGTGAAGTCAGAATGATGGGTCTAAAGCGCCGGGTTCCAGCAGTAATAATCGCATCATACAGGGACAATCCTTCACGGCGGCTACGATTTATTTTGTCAATTAACAGTAAAGAATCATTAACGACCACACCGGCCAGTGCAACCATTCCGAACATACTCAACAAACTCAGGTTGAAACCCATGATGATGTGGCCAAGGATCGCACCAATCATCCCGAAGGGGATGGCAGCCATAATCAGCAGTGGTTGACTGTAACTTCGAAATGGAATAGCCAGCAAGGCGAAAATGGCAATCAGAGACAATTTAAACCCACTGAGCATGCTTCCAAGGGATTCCTTGCGTTCTTTTTCTTCCCCTTCCATATCCCAACTCAAGCCGGGGTAGTCCGCAACTAACTGTGGCAGAAGATTCTGTTTCAAGTCGGCAATGATTTCCTGAGCGTTACTCTGCTCGTTGTTGACGGTTGCCGAAATATTGATAACCCGTTTTCGGTCGGTTCGATTAATTTCGGAAAAACTTTGTCCTTCGGTCACGTCTGCTGCCTGGAGTAAAGGAATTGCCTGGCCGCCAGGGGTGCGAATCCGCATTGTTTCAAAATTCCACAATTCGCGCCGCTTGGCATCGGGGTACCGAACCATCACCTTGATTTCATTGCGACCACGCTGGAGTCGCAGCGCTTCTGTCCCGTGAAAGGCGGCTCGGATCTGACGTCCCAGGTCGGTTTCGGTGATCCCCAGTGTTCGCGCCGCGGGTCTCAGCTTCAGTTTGATTTCCCGTTTGCCACGCGCATAGGTATCTTCTATATCACTGACTCCCTGATATTCTGCCAGAACCTTGCGGATTCGTTCAGAGGATTTCTCCAGAACGGAAAAATCCTGATGAGCCAGCAGGACATCAATATTGGCTCCCATTCGCACCAGATTGGAGCGGAAGGTCAGGGAGTCAAGTCCCGGTATTTCACCAACTTTTTTCCGCCATGCGGCAGATATCTCTGTTGCTGGAATACCACGAATCTCACTTTTGGTCAGGAACATCGCTATATTAGCCATATGAGTTGCTGTGACGCTGGAACCACCGGCTGGCCCACCACCAGCAATATTGCCACCAACCACGGTATAAACATTGCGGAGGATACTGTCTCCGGCCGGGCGCGTCTCATCATATTCTGAAACTGTCTCCATCCCTTTTTTTAAAATCAGGTCTGCAACCCGTCCGGTTTCTTCAATCGGTACTCCCCGGTTCATCTGGATTCCGACCGTGATTCGGTCCCCATCCACTTCAGGCATGAAGGTGAATTTGATCAGCCCGTTTTTAACCACTCCAACAGTTATAAGCAGGGCTACTATCCCTATGGCCAGGGAAATATAGCGGTAATGGATATTCAGCTTCAGCAACCATTGATATGGGCCATTAATAAAACGCTCCATTCCGCTACTAAACCAGCCGCGAACTTGCTCAATGCCTCCGAGTATTCCCCCTTTGGCTGGCCGTGCTTTGCCGGAGCTTAAATGGGCAGGCAGAATCAGCAACGACTCGACCAGGGATACCAGCAACAGGGTGATGACAATAATCGGGATGACTTTGATGAATTTTCCCATCATGCCAGTGACAAAAATCAGCGGTAGAAAGGCCGCTACCGTGGTCAAAACTGAAAATGTGACCGGTATGGCAACTTCAAGGGCTCCATCGATGGCAGCCTGCGCATAAGGCTTGCCCCGCTGCCGATGTTCGTAGATATTTTCACCGACAACGATAGCGTCATCGACGACAATCCCGAGAGCCAGAATGAAGGCAAACAGCGAGATCATATTGATTGAGACTCCGAGCCAGGGCATGAGAAACAAGGTGCCGAAAAACGAAATCGGAATGCCAAGCATGACCCAACCGGCCAAGCGTATTTCCAGGAACAGACCGAGGATGATGATGACCAGCCCCAGTCCCAACAGGGCATTTCTTTGCAACATACTCATGCGGCTGTTGAAAATCTCGGTGGTATCGTTCCAGATTGCCAGTTGCAGGCTGCCCGGAAGTTTTGGGCTGTTTTCTTCAACGTAGGAGATAATACGGGCAGAAATTTCGGTTGGTTTCTGTTCACCAATGCGAAAGACTTGCACCATAGCCGCAGGCTTGCCGTCAAACCGGCCATAGGTTTCGCTGTCGGCAAACCCGTCGACCACATTAGCAATATCTCCCAGTTTAACCTGGGTTCCATCCGGGTTAGCCAGGATGGTGATATCGGTATATTCAGGCCCCCAGTAGCGGCGCTCTTTGGTTCTGAGTAAAATCTCGCCACCGGTGGTTTTAATTGTTCCGCCTGGCAGGTCGAGTGATGCCGAACGGATCGCTGCTGCTACCTGGTCAAGGGTCAGATGGTAGCGTTGCAGAGTTCTTTCTGGAATTTCGATGGTAATTTCAAATGGTCGTACCCCGCCAAGATCAACTTGAGTAATATCTGGTAACTCCAGTAATTCATCGCGGATCCGTTCGGCCTGTTCACGCAGAACCTTCTCTGTGGCCTCTCCGTAGATGACCAGCGAGATAACTTCGCGGCGGTTGGACAGCTTGCTGATCACTGGTTTTTCTGCATCTTCTGGAAATGTAGTGATCCGATCAATTTCACTTTTGATATCTTGCAGGACAATATCAACATCTTCATCGGAGTAAATCTCGGCGATAACCGTTCCAAATCCTTCGTTGGCAGTCGCCTTGAGCTGTTTAATCCCATCGACAGCTGTCAGACTCTCCTCAACTTTGATGATGATTCCTTCTTCGACCTCTTCAGGACCGGCACCGGGATAGGCGACCGACACCGAAACGCGATCGAGAGAAACCTCCGGAAAGATTTCCTGTTTGATGCTTGGCGCCATAATGACGCCCCCGAGGATCAGAACCAGCATCAACAGGTTGGCAGCCACGTGGTTTAAGGCCATCCATTTAACTGCTCCTTTCATTGCGGGTTCTCCCGTAGCACCGGTCGCAGAAGTATTCCCTCGGTGGCTCCTGAAAGGGTTGTCAGTATCAATTTTTCACCAGCCTGGAGACCGCCCTTGATCAGTATCTTCTGTTTTTCCCGGCGCAGAATATCAACAGATCGCAACCTGAGACGATTTTTGCTATCAGCAACCCAGACCAGATGGTCTGCATGCAATGCTTTTCGCGGGATACTGATAATATTTGCAAATTTATCACCCTGTAGTTCAATATCAACAAACAAACCATTGGGTAACGTGGGCTGGTTCAGTATCTTTTTCAGCTGGTAGGGGTCTTCAACTGTAACAATAACCGTTGCCATGCGGCTGTTGGGATCGATTTCACCAAGACGGCGAACCAATTTGCCATGCCAACTGGCGCTGTTGTTGCCGGGGAGAGATATTGTGGCAGCAGACCCTTTCTTCCCCATTTTTGATGGGATTTCCAACCAAGTTAATTCATCCGATGGCAAGGGGATGTGAATTTCCGCACGATCAGTTCCAGAAAAACTGCCGATGCTGGTGCCAGCGCGTAAATATTGGCCAAGGTCAACCTGCTCTTGGCGAATACGACCGTTAAATGGGGCTTTTAGCTCGGTGCGTTGTAAATTCAGCTGTGCTTGCTGTAAATTTGCTTCCGCTGCCGCCAAATTGGCTTGTTGCTGTTTTATCTGGAGCTCACGGGTAACCAAAGGACCAGGCTCACCTTTATCGGCGATATCAATCCGTTCCCATTCGGCCAGTGCAACCTTGGCTCGTTCACGTTCTGTTGCCAGCGCCACTTGAACTTGAGCAATCTCAGCACGAGCTTTTTCAGTTGCCAGCTTAAAGTCACTGGTCTCAATTTTCAGTAAGGTTTCCCCTTTTTTGAAAAGACCGCCACTGACCAATTGTGGTGACATCCAGTTGACTTTGCCACTGACTTGAGGCACCAGAACAATCTCTTGTTCTGCTTGAACCGTTCCGGTTGCATGGACTTTGACCTGGTGGGTTGTCGCTTTGAGTTCGATAACATCGACCAAGACCCCCAGTTGAGGTGGTTGTTGTCGATGTGGAGTTTTTTTCAGCTTGCCCATCATGTTGAATCCGACAAAACCGACAATCAGAATCAGCAAAGGGAGGATGATCTTTAAGGCTAGCTGCGATTTATTTTTTTGTTCAGTCATTGGTTCTGTCCTGCTCTTTGTTCAGAGTTTGTCGTTGTTGGTCGATTTCTTTTGCCATCCAGCTGCCACCCAGTGCCCTTGCCAGGGTGATCCGGTTGCTGAGTTGTTGGCGGTGGCTGTTCAGCTGCTGGCTGAGAATCTCCAATTGGGTGATGTGACTGAGTAACAGATCCCGACTGTCGGTTAAGCCATATAAGTAATTATCCTGAGTCAATAGCAGGTTTTTATGGTTAATCTGGCGTTGATGTTCCAGTCTGGCTGCTTTGTCAGTTGTGTTGATCTCGGTTGCTAATGCCGTTTCTACTTCCTGGAATGCTGTCAGTAATGTCTGCCGGTAGGCGGCTAGTTTTTCATTCAGAATCGCTTGTTGCCGTTCTGTTTCAGCTTTCCGCCGACCACCGTCAAATAGAGGCTGTGTCAGTCCGAGCACCAGATTCCAAAGGGTTCCTTCAATATTTCCGGCAGCCAGATGGGTTGCCGAGTGCCCCAGGGTTGCCGAAAGGTTGATAGCTGGAAGCTGGTCTGCCAGAGCAGCAGCCAGTTCCCGATCTGCGGCTTTTAGTTGCAGGAGTGCCGCAGCAACATCGGGACGGCGCAGCAACAGGTTTGCCGGCAGACCGATATCAACAATGTTGGTTAGCTGGGGCAGCTCTTTTTTGTCGATAGAAATGGTTCCGGGCAACTGTCCAAGGAGCAGGGCAATACTGTTTTCCGCCCGGGTCAGAGAGGTTTGATGATCGGGGATCAGCGTTGCGACGGTGGCCAGGTTCTGTTGTGCCTGATAAACCTCAGTGGCGGTTGCCAGCCCCACTCGGTAACGTTCAGTGACGGTCTGCAGGAATTCTTTTTTGCGGACTGCCTGTTGTTTAAGCAATTCCAGATGTGCCCGTTGTTCCACAGCGATGAAGTATTGCTCAGTGAGTTGAGCGCTTAAGCTGAGCAGCAACGTTTGGACGTCCTTTTCCCCGGCTTGCTGCCGCAATTCAGCCGCGTTATTTTTGTCTCTGAGTTTATTCCACAGATCAACTTCATATCCAGCTGCAATGGAGATGCGCGTATTGGTCGAAGTTGTATCGCTCAGGGCTCCGGGGAAACGGTCGCGGTTGAGTGAACCATTCAAATTGAGCTGCGGCCAGAGAGTGGCGCCAGTCATTTTTTGTAATGCATCCAGTTGCTGCAATCGATACAGAGCCTGCCGCAGGTCGAGATTGTTGGAAAATAATTGTTGTTGCAGTTGATTTAATTGCAGGTCGTGAAAATCTGTCCACCAGCGTTCCGCTAATTGAACCACCGGCTCAGTTTGTTCAGTGGCATAGTTTTCAGGGGGGTCAGGCAGTTTAAGCTGCTCTGGTCGAAGCGGATTGCAGGCACTGAGCAGGAGTAGGAAAAGCAACAGTCCTCTCATTTTGGAGCCTCAAGTCCGGCAAGAACAAATTTCATTAATTGGTCAACCAGAGTGTTGTGATCCAGCGGCAGAGGCAGCTCCGGGTTGTTGAACGCAGAATGATTGCCCATACACATGACATGGCTCATGGTTCCCATGATGAACTGTAACCGTGTTATCAGAATTTTCGGGGGAAGCTGTGGCAGCGCCTGATGCAGTGCTTTGAATAACACCTGCAAAATTGGTGACGCAAGATCCAGAAAACAGTTACGAACTGTCTCATCCGGTTCACTCAGTGAACGTCCGATCAGGGAAATAAAATCCCGGGCTCCGGGACTGGAATTGCGGAATTCAAGCGTCGGCTCAATAAACGCACGCAATAGATCTTCCGCACCGGGGAGGATTGAGTTTTTTTCTGCAAGGGCAAGAACTTTTCCTATTTTCTCTTCTCGGATTTTATTTAAGGGCAGCAGCCGGCGTTCAATGACCGCTTGGAGCAAGGACTCTTTAGAACCAAAGTGATAGTTGACCGAGGCCAGGTTTGCTTCAGCCAGATTGGTCAGAACTCTAAGTGAAGTATTATGAAAGCCTTCGCGGGCGAACAGTTGCTCAGCACCATCCAAAATCCGGGTTTTCGTATCGCATTGCGCCATAGTGATTCTTTCAATTGATAAGGGGAATAGATATTTTATTTAAACACTTGTTTGAAACGAGTGTCAATAATGAGGAATGCGTTTTTGAAAATAATTTTCCACTGCATATCGATTGAGCAGGAGGGTATTCTTTGCCTAAAAAAGGGGCATATGGATTTGTTTATGATAAAAACATCTAGTAAAAACAAAGGGTTATGGTTTTGGCACGGTAGATGCTTTTGATGGGTGTTGATGGCCTGACTGGAAACTGTGAATGATTTTGAAAGGAGAACTTCAGGATGAAAAAGGTGGAATGCATTATCAAGCCGTTCAAGTTAGACGATGTTAAAGCCGCAATTTGCGATCTGGGTATCAACGGGATGACTGTCAGTGAAGTGCGTGGGTTTGGTCGCCAGAAGGGGCACACAGAACTTTATCGGGGCGCTGAATATCAGATTGATTTTATTCCAAAACTAAAAATTGAACTGGTGGTTTCCTCAGATCAAGTCGAAGCCGTTGTTTCTGCCGTTCAGCGCGAAGGCAACACTGGTCGGATTGGCGATGGCAAGATCTTTGTCAGTACTATCGAGCAGTCGATTCGGATTCGTACTGGAGAGACAGGCGACGATTCCCTTTAACCGATAGATAAGCGTTTCATTCAAATGTCCAATATAAAAGGAGAACAAAAGATGAAAAAGCTCATTGCTGTCCTACTCACCGGGTTGCTGTTTTTGCCCACCCTGGTTTTGGCCGAAGATGCCCCGGTTTCTGAGATGACCTATATCCTCAATACATTTTCTTTTCTAGTGATGGGAATTTTAGTCATGTGGATGGCCGCCGGCTTTGCCATGCTCGAAGCCGGACTGGTTCGCTCCAAGAACGTTGCCACCATCTGTCTTAAAAATATCTCCCTGTTCGGAATCGCTGGCATTCTGTTTTATATCGTTGGCTATAATTTAATGTATGCCAATGTTGATGGTGGATTTATGGGGAGCTTCGGTCTTTGGAGTGCTAACGATACCGCCGCTCTTGCCGGGGATTATTCCAGTGGATATTCCAGTGCCTCTGACTGGTTTTTCCAGATGGTGTTCTGTGGCGCCGCCTGTTCGGTTGTTTCCGGCTGTGTTGCTGAACGAATCAAACTCTGGGGGTTTTTGGCTTTTTGTGTTGTTTTAACCGGCTTTATCTACCCTATCCAGGGATCCTGGGGCTGGGGTGGTGGTTGGTTGTCTGAGATGGGTTTCTCTGACTATGCTGGTTCCACGATCGTTCATTCTGTCGGCGGTTGGGCGGCCTTGACCGGAGCCATTATCCTTGGTGCACGAAAAGGTAAATATGGCAAAGGTGGTCAGGTTAATCCCATCCCTGGTTCTAATATTCCCATGGCTACACTGGGAACCTTCATCCTCTGGATGGGGTGGTACGGATTTAACGGTGGTTCTGTTCTGGCTCTGGGTCATGCCGAATCCGCAATTGAAATGTCCAACGTAATGGTCAATACCAACATGGCAGCCTGTGGAGGGATGATTGCTGCCATGATCATGGTTCAGATCATGTACAAAAAAGTTGATGTCACCATGGCCTTAAACGGTGCCTTGGCCGGACTCGTCTCTATTACCGCAGGGCCAGCAACTCCATCATTAGGAGCCGCTGTTCTGATTGGTGGGGTCGGTGGTATTCTGGCTGTTCTTGCCGTTCCGTTTTTCGACAGACTCAAGATTGATGATGTTGTCGGTGCACTCTCAGTTCACCTTGTCTGTGGTGTCTGGGGCACCCTTGCCGTTCCAATTACCAATCCAGACGCCAGTTTTCTCACCCAGCTGATTGGTGTTGTTGCAACCGCCGTTTTCGTCATTATTACCACCTCTATCACCTGGTTGATCCTTAAATACACGATCGGTATCCGGGTTAGTGAAGAGGACGAAATGCTCGGTTGTGACTCCTGTGAGATTGGAATGGAAGCCTACCCCGATTTCCAGCGGGTCAGTATCGGTGGTTCCTCGGGGATCTCTGGTTATATGTCGTCTTCGGTGCAGAGATAGTCGCAGTGGTGCGACCTGAAGTACTTGAGTGATAAGAATGCCGCTGTGTAAACAGCGGCATTCTTTAGTTTGGCAGCTCTTCAAGAAAAAAGGGTACAAGGTCGGAGGGATCCTTTGTGGAGTCCATTTTATCAATCTTTAAAGAACCAGGAGTTCACCCAAAAAAAAACGAATAAGAATCGGATAACTGACTGAAATAATACGGACAACTCTTTTTTCGACGTAGCAATAGATGATGTGCTCGCAAAAACTAATTAGCTGGCTAAGCAAAAAAAGACGCCCGACCTCCTTGCCCTTCGGGATCCGAAAACGGAGTTACCGAATACTATCATTCTGATGATAAAACATTATTTTACTTTCTTGTTATGGTGAGGTATAAATACCGCTCATAAAATATGTCTTCAAGATCTCTTTTCACCATCATGTCTAACATGATGTCATCAGATCAAATCTCACTTAATCTTTAATCAGGAGGAATGAAATGAAAAACATGACTAAGACCTTGTTCATTGCAACGGTTGCGCTTTGCGGAATGGTATTTTCTCAAGTTCCGGCAAGTGCTGCTGAATCTACTCTCAAAACTGTGCAGGATCGTGGCTATTTAAATTGCATCATCGGCAACTCATTTGTCGGCTTTTATACCGTAGATAAAACTGGAAAATGGTCGGGGATGGATATCGATATTTGCCGTAGTGTTGCCGCTGCTGTCTTCGGCGATAAAGATAAGGTCAAATTTAACTCGGTACAATGGGCGCAGAGTTTTACCTCAATTAAAAGTGGTGCTGGCGATCTCCTGTCTAAGGGGATGACCTGGACACTCTCTCGGGATACCAGCCAGGGGCTCGATTTTTTGGATACCTATTTTTACGATGGTCAGGGGTTTATGGTTCGTAAGGATAGTGGTATCAAGTCCGCTCTTGATATCAAGGGTGCGACGGTTTGTGTTTTGACTGGAACCTCTTCTGAACTCAATCTCACCGACTTTAACCGGACAAACAACCTAGATTTGACACCCGTTGTTTTTGATGATTCAGGCGTACGGAATACCGCTTTTTTCAATAATAATTGTGATGTCATGACGAATGACAGATCCGGGTTGGCCGCTGCCCGTTCAACCGCACCAAATCCTGATGACTATTTTGTCCTCCCAGAGACTATTTCAAAAGAAGCCCTCTCTTTTGCTGTTCGTCAGAATGACAGTGCTTGGGCCAATGTTGTTAAGTGGACTTTTAATGTCTTGCTTGAAGCTGAGGAGCTAGGGATTAACTCACAGAATGTTGATGAGATTCGTAAAACCTCGACTAACCCTGTCGTTAAACGTCTTCTTGGCGTAGAGGGTGATTTGAATAAAGGGCTGGGCTTGCCGGCAGACTGGGCCTATCAAGTGATCAAGCAAGTCGGTAACTATGCTGAACTCTACGATCGCAATCTTGGTCCAGATACTGCGTTGGCTCTTGATCGTGCCGGAACTCTGAATGAGTTGTGGACAAACGGTGGTTTGCTTTATTCTAAATCTTTCCGTTAAACACTTAAAAAAACGACGCAGAGAGGAAGTTCTCTCTGCGTCGTTAGCTGTGTCTGTTGACCCACCTTTTACTTCATATGAGACTCCATACAACGATGACAGCCAAAGAATTGATTTATGATTCGGCGATCCGTGCAAAAGTTACCCAAGGGTTGGCAATACTCATTGTTTTCAGTACCGGGTATTACCTGTACTCTAATATTGTCAATAATCTCCACCAGATGGATCTACCCTTTGGCTTTGGTTTTTTCAGCTCTACAGCAGGATTCGATATCGGCTGGTCAATTGTCCCCTATGATCCAAGTATGTCTTATGGCCGGGTGTACCTTGTCGGGATAACCAATACCCTGATTTTATCGGCACTGATTATTCTTTTTTCGACTTTACTCGGTTTTATCGTCGGCATCATGCGACTGTCGCGCAACCTGTTGGTCGCTCAACTTGCTCGCTGGTATGTCGAGTTTGTTCGTAATGTGCCGCTGCTGATTCAAATTGTCTTTTGGTTCATCGTCGTTTTTTCCACTCTTCCAGGGCCGAGACAGGGCTATGGCTTTTTAAATCTCTTCTTTCTGAACAATCGGGGATTTTACTTGCCTGCACCGGTTTTTGAAGCAAATTTCAGCTGGACTTTAATGGCTATTGTTTTTGCCGCTGTTGGTTCATTTGTTTTGCGTCAATGGTCGCGCAGCTATCGACGCCAGAGTGGTCAACACAAAACCGCTTATCGACCGACTCTTTTTGCTCTGATTGTGTTGGTGGGAGTAGTTTTTGTCGCAACAGGAAAACCTTTACATTGGTCTGTCCCAACCCTGCAAGGGTTTAATTTTCAAGATGGATTCTACTTTCCCATCGCTTTTATGGCGGCATTTATTTCCATGACGATATATCGTTCTGCAACCATCGGTGAAATGGTTCGTGCCGGTATTCAGTCGATCGATTCGGGTCAGCGGGAGGCGGCTTCGGCGATTGGTTTTTCCCGTTTTAAAACTCTGCGTCTGGTTGTTATCCCCCAGGCTGCGCGTGCTATTTTGCCACCAATGATTAATGCCTGGTTAACAACCGTGAAAGAGTCTTCCTTGGCCGTCGCGGTCGGTTTTCCAGAACTGGTCTCAGTTTATATGCAAACCTCTCTCAACCAGACGGGTCGTGCAATCGAAATTGTCATCATGGTGATGGGGTTCTATATGATTACCAGTTTGCTGATTTCATTTTTGTTGAATTTATACAATCAACGAATTCAACTGCAGGAGTGATGATATGGGCAACCAATCGATTTCTAAGCCTGAATTGTTGGAATTTATTCCTAAACCAAGCAGGCTTCCGGCTGTACCCGTTGATGGTTTTATTGGCCGGCTAAAAAAAAATCTATTCAGTAATATTTGGAATACTCTGTTAACAATCTCTGTTTTTGCTCTATTGTTCATGCTGATAAAACCTTTTCTGGATTGGGCAATTTTTGATGCAGTATGGTCGGCTTCCAATCGTCGCGAGTGTTTGAATGCCAGCCCTGATGGTGCCTGTTGGCCCGGGGTTATTCAATGGTTTAACGGCCTGATCTATGGCCGCTACCCGAATGATCAACAGTGGCGAATCAACCTTGGTTTTGGTCTTGGCATCCTCTGGCTCGTGCCGTTGGCATTTAAAAGAGTAGAGCAAAAAATATTGATCGCACTGAGTGCTATCATCCTGTTTCCCTTTCTGGCTAATTATTTATTTTTAGGAGGGAGTGATAACCGTTTTAACTACATTGTTGCCTGTGTAGCCTTAGCTTATCTATTAATATTATATGTCAATATCGGCTTGATCTTTCTGGACCGTAAAATCCTTGGAGAATATCTTGAGCCATTAATGGGACATTTTTATCCAAGAAGAGCCGCCCTTTTGGGGCGCTTGCTCGTCTGGCTGGTTGTGACGGTTTTACTTGTTTTCGCATTTCAGAACCTGACTCTGCTTCTGGTAGAAATTGATTCCTGGGGAGGTCTTTTCCTGACCTTGATCATTTCCGGTTTTTCAATTGTGATGGCATTACCAATCGGGATTCTTCTTGCCCTTGGTCGGCGTTCCCATATGCCGGTATTTCGGTGGCTTTCAATTTGTACAATTGAGCTGGTTCGATCGGTTCCACTGATAACGGTTTTATTCATGTCGGTGACGATGCTGCCGTTGTTCTTTCCCAATACGATGGAGCTTAATAAACTGGTTCAAGTGCTTGTGGCTGTATGCGTGTTTGCTGGTGCTTATATGGCAGAAACTGTGAGAGGGGGCTTACAGGGTATCCCTCCGGGTCAATTTGAAGCGGCTAAATCAGTGGGTTTAGGCTATTGGTATACCATGGCCTTTATTATTCTGCCCCAGGCATTGAGAGCCATGATTCCCAACATTGTGACTTCGTTTATCAGTTTGTTCAAAGACACAACTCTGGTATCGATTATCGGGCTCTTTGATATTATGTTGATGGCTAGAAATATTTCAATTGATAAAAATTGGCTTGGTCTGCACACTGAACCACTGATCGCTATTTCTATTTTATTTTTTATTTTTTGTTACTCTATGTCGCAATACAGTCATCGACTAGAAAAAAAATTAAAGAATAAGTAGATGACCATCAACAGTGAACCGGGAAATAAAAAATCAGGAGATAATATGTCTGAAAGAACTGCAATCGAGATCAGCGGACTGAACAAGTGGTTTGACGATTTCCATGTTCTGAAGGATATTTCACTGACCATTCTGGAAAAAGAAATTATTGTGGTTTGCGGTCCTTCGGGGTCGGGAAAATCAACTTTGATTCGTTGTATTAATCATCTGGAAAAGCATCAGGAAGGATCAATTTCAATCTTCGGTGAGAAGCTTGAAAATGATAAAAAAAGTGCCGATATCATCCGGACAAATGTTGGTATGCTGTTTCAAAATTTTAATCTGTTTCCCCATCTGACCGTTCTGGAAAATTGCACTCTTGGGCCGATCTGGTTAAGTAAAATCCCTGAAGTTAAAGCTATAGAACAGTCAATCGTCTTACTCGACCGGGTGGGAATTGCTGATCTGGCAGCGAAATATCCCGGGCAAATATCGGGAGGGCAAAAGCAACGGGTTGCGATTGCACGCGCTTTGGCAATGGAACCTAAAATTATGCTGTTTGATGAACCAACTTCTGCCTTGGATCCCGAAATGATCAAAGAAGTTCTGGATGTGATGATTGATCTGGCTGAGTCGGGAATGACCATGATATGTGTCACTCACGAAATGCAGTTTGCCCAGCAAGTTGCAGATCGAGTGATATTTATGGCAGAGGGAGAAATTGTCGAGATTGGTCCTCCCGAGCAAGTCCTTAAGAACCCAAAATGGGATCGAACCAGCCAATTTCTAGAGCATATTTTAAGTCATTGATTGTCCCGCCTTCTATATTTTTTATTGTGTCGATCACCTTATTCACATCAAAAGAATCCTGGTAGGGCTGAGAGAGGAGTCTGAATTTATCCTCAATTGCCTGCCATTGCATGGGATTGGCAGGGTCGCCTTCGGGATGTTTTACCAGTTTGATATGTCGGTCGTTTTTCGTATGGACGATCACCCGGGCAGGAACTGTCTCCGGAAACTGGGCAGTGAGTTCAGTATCTTCAAATAAGCGGATTTTGCGAGCCAGGGTGATGATGTCTTCTCGAGAAAGAAGACTCATTTGCATTGGTAGCAGGGCTTCTCTTCCGACGACTGCGACCACTGACAAGCAAAAAGGTATGCTGTACTGGGCTCCTTCCAGTGAATCTGGATCGGGGTTGTTATCTAAACTGAAAGCTCTTTCGAACAGGTGAACGTCTATCCCGGTTATTTTTTCCGCAGTGAGGTCATGCTCTGTGAGGATCGTAGTGAGGGCATCAATGGCGCTGTGAATCCAGCGGCAGCAGGAATAGGGCTTGAAATATAGCTGTTCGATGGCAAATATTTTACCCAGGCCGGAAATAATTTTTTCTCGATCATAATAATCGGGGTTATCCAGAATATCGATGGGGCCGGTAAAACCTCTTTCTGCCGGTTCCATGGCACAGAGTGCCGTCAGTGTAGACCAGGCAATTCCCTCTTTGACACTGTTTCCGCTGACACGACTGTATCTTGCCGCGGCGAGCCCCGGTGCCTGAACGCCTGCAATGGCCATGGCCTCAGCAAGTTTATCGGCAGACATTCTGCGTAGCCGACCAGCAGCTGCAACCGCTCCAAAGCCACACCATTTTCCTGAAGCAAGAGTTTCCTGGGGATCAAGATCCCTTGAGGCAGCAATTCGTATGGCAACCTCATATCCTGCAATAATGGCGAGCAGCAATTCCATCCCGCTTGTTTGTGTCTCTTCCGCGACAGCAATAGCTGCTGGAATGATTGACGCACCAGGATGACCCATGGCCTGTCGGTGACCGTCATCCAGATCCTGGGCACTTGCCAGGATGCTATTGACGTAAGCAGCACCGGGAGCCGTAAGCGCCTTGTTCGAGAACCAGAGACTGGCGGTTCCTTTTGCAAAAATGGTTTCGGCTGAAGCCGTTACGGCACGTGCCGAAAGGGTATCTCGCCCGGCAATGGCCGCAGCCAGAAGATCCAGGAGGGCTCTTTTTGCTATCTCCAAGGCAACGGGAGGAATATCCTCAATAGTCAGTTCAGAGGTAAACCGAGCCAGAATATGGGTTGTTGCTTCCGCGTTAACTATCATGCTCTTCAAGAGTGCCTTTCTGACCCAGCCAGTTTGTTGAAATTAAAGGTGATTTTTTAACAGGCATTTTCCATCGCTTCCCATGCTGTCCGGGAGAGTATCTTTTCTGCTATCAGGTCTCTCCTGATCCGCAATGTTTCAACCCGCCACGGTTCCAGATCTACCTTGAGATACACCGCCCCATAACAACTCATATTGGAGCTTTCATTTTTTTCTTCAGCTAATTTGACGTTCATGGAAAAGATGTCTCCAGCATCATTGCAGGCATTTTTTAAAGAGTTCTGCATCTCGGGAGAAAAGGAAAGATACTTTTTCTCAGCAATGAAAATTCCCATAATGCGGTCAAGATCGCCGAGGGTGGTAATAAATCTGGCTTTGTGGCAAAGCCCCTGGCGATAAAGTAGCTCTTTAGACAAGGGGACGGCATCAACTTTGCCAGACTCAATAGCTTGTTTTATCCCGGCGTAGGGGACGAAAACCGGAATCGCACCCATCTTTTTCCAGAACTTTTTCAAGGTCTCTGATTTATATATTCTCACCCGCAGTCCATTGACATCTTCGGGAGTAATAATGGGTCGGTTGGAAATAATAACCCTTTCCAGTCCCCGACTCCAATTCCACTTTGGGTTGAGACAGCGGATTCCCTTTTTGAGCAGAATGTTGGTTACATTTTCTTTGAAATAGTTGCTTCGCAAAAATGCCAGACGTTTCTCCTGAGTCGCAAAACAATAGGGAAGGTTGAACTGTTTGAGTTCCGGAGCGAGCCGGTCAAAATGAACCAGCTCCTCGACAAAAAGATCAATCTCACCGTTTAAAAGCAGATCAATCTGCTCATAAACTGAACCAAACTGGACGGTACCGAGGGTGTTCAGAGCCATGACCCCATTAGTATGTCTGGATATTTCCCGTTCAAACCAGTGCAGCCCCTGGTGCTCAAGGCCTGCAACGGCAGTCATAATCATCGGGGAAAGATCTTTGGTTTGAGCACTCCCTTCACTTTGAAACAGGTTGCTTAAAGAATGATTTAAAACCCGGCAGATCGCCGCCAGATTTTTAATGGAGATCGTGGCTTTACCGTTTTCTATCTTGGACAGTTGCCCTTGAGATATTCCCGATTTTTCCGCAAGAGCTACGGCATTCAGCTTTTTGTCTTTACGCAGCTGCTGGATCCGTTTGCCAATGTTCTTCTGAATCAATGCTTCTTGCGAAATTTTATTAACGCCATCCATAAGATGATTCCCTGGTGAAATTACGTAATCATTCAGCAAAAACGGGACTGTCCCCAGCATCATCGGGGGCTGTCCCAGGCTTTTGCGGTGCGGATCAGCGCGGTTCTTCGTGGTTCGTAAACTTCGGGACAGCCCCCGATGGGTCTGGGGACAGTCCCAAGTTTACTGCAATACTGCTTAAACTAGCGCCATTCGGGACAACCCTGAATTTACTGGAATTTATCCTGTTCCTGTCTTAATGATCAGGCCATCTCTTCAACACGATAATCGATCCGAATTCCCCGTGCTTTTACCTCTTCCATGAATTCATGGGGGGGAACATGGCGAACTGGTGACAATACCCCGGCTCCGCTTATCTTCCCGCCCAGAATCATCAGTGCGCCGATGCTTGAGGTGAAACCAACGGTGCGGTTCATGGCGAAAAGTCCGGTCGACAGGTCACGGTAATCGACCAGATCGTAGATCACTTTGATCTTCCTGCCATCTTTTGTTCCCCAAGCTTCAACCCTGAGGAGTGCAAGATCCCGCTGTTCGCCGGTATACTGAAGCCGTGGTGTAAGCCATTGGCTTATGAAGCTGCGTGGTGATATTCCAGTATCAGCAAAGCTGATCGGGGTGTCGTCGAGGAGCCCAAGTTTCACCATCTTGTACCAGAATTTTGAATGTCCAGGCCATCTCAGGGCAAACCGTCCCATTTCCACAAGTTCTTTACCGAGGTTGAATATCTGCACATAACGTTCAGCATCCCCGTTAGGGTATGCTTCTACTGTGCCGATTTCCGGGAATTCTATTTCATGAACATTTTCAGGTTTGAAAATCTCATCACCGGGAACAACATGCAGTCGTCCCTCCCTCAAAAGCCGTGCTTCTCTGGTGTAGACTGCCAGAACCCGGTCGAATATCCAGGAAATCTTATAGCGGATGGGACTGTCTTCGGCACATTCCGGGGCAGGGACGCCGCCGCCGTAAGAATAGAGACCATGGATCTGATCCAGCTGATCCACCGCCATTCGTCCAAGAACAAGATCAATTCCCGGATCAAGTCCCATCTCCGGTAAAATAATTGAATTCTTTTCTTTTGCAAGTGCATCCAGTTCCTGGAGTTGGTAGGTGTAATTGGAACTTACAAAAGGAATCCCTGCATTCATGGCTGCTCTGGCGGCAGTCAGGGCAAGTTCAATGGGCAGCATGCAAATAACAATGTCGATGCCCATTTTTGCATAAGTACCAGCCAGGTCTTTATCCCGGGAAACATCCAGCTTAAGAGCTTCTGTTTTGCTATATGCCATCTGCTTCAGGTATCCCTTAGCATTGTCGATATTGATATCAGCGGCAAAAATCTTGCAGATCAAATCGCTTTGTTCAAGATCGTGGATGACTGCTTTGCCTTGTAGACCTATTCCCAGCACGATAGCTTTCATTGATTTTTTCTCCTGTTCTCTTGTCTCCGTGATATTGATCAGCCCTGAATTATGCCACCGGTGTTGTGGCTGGCTCATACTGATCGAGATCGATGTCTTCAATCTGACTCTGGGATTTTATCCCAACCAGTTCCAGCTCCTTTAAGAAGTTTTCTGCGGGAACGTCATTTATCGGCGAAAGAACCCCCGGAGTGTTAATTTTCCTCGAAAGAATCATTCTCGCAGCGATGGCGGTGGTATAGCCGACGGTACGATTCATGGCAAATAATCCGGTTTCGAGATCCCGGCTATCAATAAGATCCCAGATTACCCGTTTTCCAACACCACCTTTTTGACCCCAGGCCTCAACCCGGATAATAACGATATCTTTTTCATCAGAGCCATATTGAAGTTGGGGAGAGAGGGTTTTGAGCAGAAAATCTCGAGGTGAGATCGGTACCGTGCCATCTGATTTATCTGCCAGTAACCCAAGCCCAGCCATGGTATTCCAGAACGTACAGTGACCGGGCCAGCGCAGGGCAAAGCGCCCCATGTGACGAATGGTTTCATCCAGACCGAAGGCTGATACAAACGTAGCGGCATTTCCGTTGAGATAGGCATCCATCGATCCAAGGGTCGGAATGTCGATCATATGGGTATTTTCCGGTTTGAAAATATCACTGCCAGGGATGTCAACTGTTACGCCATCTTTGATCAATACGGCATCCCGGGCGTAGGCTTTTAAAACTCCTTCAAATGACCAGGAAATCTTGTATCCCAGCGGGTTGCTATCTTTGAGAGAGGGCTCGGGGACTCCGCCTCCATAAGAGTACAGTCCATGAACCTGATCCAGCATACCCACAGCAATTCCGCCCAGGATAAGATCGATTCCTGGATCCAGACCCATTTCCGGTAACATGATGACACCCTTATCTTTTGCTTCCTTGTCCATCAGGGCAATGTCACCGGCATAGCCTGAAGAGACGAAATGCATGCCCGCATCCAGGGCAGCTCGGGCAACACTAAGGCCAAAATTTACTGGCAGCATCATGATGACCAAATCGGCACCCGACTGGCGGACACTTTTTTGCAATTCACTCTCATTTTCAGCATTTAGTGCCTTTGCTGTGACCTTCTTGAACCCTTTTTCGACAATGTACTTATTGACCGAATTGAGGTCGTTATCCAGAACCAGAATCTCTTTTGTTAGAGAGCTTTTCTCCAGATCATGAGCAACCGCTTTTCCCTGCATGCCCATTCCCAGTAGCAGTACTTTCATTTTTTGCCCTTTCTCAGGTTGTTGAGATTTGCTGTGTCCATCAGAGTGTCTTTAAGTTACAAAATTGAATCGGTGTTTTTTTACTATAAGACATATAATATTCCTGACAGCAATATTTATCGATGAAACTCTGAATTACAACAAATTTAAGGAGTGTGCTGGGGATACACTGCGAATATATTTCTGTCAAGAATATACTTGTTTCTTATTGTTTCACCACGCTGGTAAAAATCATGGGCTTTAGGCCAAGACTTTCAGTTGCTATTTTATTTCCTTCTCCCTGAGGGAGAAGGTGCCCGTTAGGGTGGATGAGGGGGGCGTTATTGCTGAATTCAGGGGGAATGGCAAATGGCAGCAAAACCGGGATTGCCCGCAAATGGGGACAGTCCCGTTTTTGCTGGAGATTTCCTAAAGCTAGCACCATTCGGGACAGTTTGAACCACCAACAAAAAAAAGGAGGCCGCTCGAAAGCGATCTCCTCTGATTTTTTTTGGTTGCGGGAGAAGGATTTGAACCTCCGACCTTCGGGTTATGAGCCCGACGAGCTACCAGACTGCTCCATCCCGCGACAACGGTTGCCGACAGTAGCGGAATTAAATGATGCGGTCAACCAGTTTTTTTATCCTTTTCCCCCGACACTGTTGTGTAAGCCTGATTATTGGTGTAGAACCATCAGCGTTTGGTGTTAAAATCATTGAAATGGTCACATATTGGGATTGCTGATGCGGGAAACAATCGAACTGGAAAAAGCTTTGGAGCAAAAGCGCAAAGGTGCTTTGTTGATAGATGTGCGGACTCCGGCAGAGTTTGATGAGACGACTGTTCCCGGTGCAGTGAATGTCCCTATTTTTAGTAATGAAGAGCGTGTTCAAGTCGGAACTCTATTTAAACAACAGGGGAGAAAGGACGCGCGAAAACTTGGCGTCCAGCTGGTTGCACCGAAAATCCCCCTATTGATGGAACAGGTTGAGGATTTACGGCGAGGTCATTCTGGCCCGGTGATTGTGTTCTGCTGGCGCGGTGGAATGCGTTCTCTGGCTATGACCTCATTCATGAATCTGGCAGGAATCCCGGCTCAACAATTACTCGGGGGACATAAAGGATTTCGGCGCAAGGTGCTCGATTATTTTGAGCAACAGCAATGGCCGCCAGTTTTTGTTCTGCGCGGATTGACTGGAGTGGGGAAAACCCGGGTTTTGCATCAGCTTGGGGAGATGGATTATCCAGTTGTTGACCTGGAAGGGTTGGCAAACCACCGTGGCAGTGCTTTTGGAGCATTGGGGCTGGAACCGCAACCGGCACAAAAAAAGTTCGATGCTCTGCTTTGGGACAGGTTGGAACAGCTGAAAGATAAACCATACTTGGTGACCGAGGGTGAAAGCTTACATATCGGTCGTGTGATGGTGCCGAAATCATTTCATCAAGCGATGCAAGTGCAGACCAGCCTCTGGCTGACTGCGCCGATGGATGTTCGCACCCAAATTATTCTGGAAGACTATCCCGCCCTCGATCAATTGCGGGAACAGTTCAAAAAACCGATCAATGCGTTAAAAGAACGCTTGGGGGGCAAGGTTGTCTCCGAGTTCCTCGAACTGTTAGATCTGGGGAAGTGGGATAAATTGGTGCGTGAACTGATGGTTCGTTACTATGATCCCCTCTATTTGCACACCCTCCCTGAACAAAAAATTGAAATTGAATTGGAAACGGTCGATTCTGCAACTCAGAAGGTTGCTGCAGTGTTGGATCGATTAACCAAAAATAAAGGTGAATAATATGAAGATTACAGTCAAAAAAGGGAATGCTCTGGAGCAGAAAACAGCATGTCTGGTTCTGGGTGTCTTTGCAGGAAAATATAAAAACGAACAATTGTTACAGATCAATCAGCAGCTTGGCGGCGCTTTAGACCGGGCGACTCGAAGTAAGGAATTTACCGGTGGCAAGGGGGAAGCCCTGTTGTTACACGGTGGATCACAGGCATTTGCTGAACGGATTTTGCTGCTCGGGCTGGGAAAAGAGGCTCTCTTTTCTCTGCGCTCTTTGCGACAGGTGACCAGCAGCGCGGTTAAATTGTTAGCTGAAAAACAACTGGGAAGTTTTCTGCTTGCACTGCCGCAATTACCGATCAAAAAAACCGATTTCGGCGAACGAATTCAGACAATTGTTGAAGGTGTTTTGTTGGCAGATTACCGCTACGATCGGTATTTACCTAAAGATAAACCGGGGAAACCAGCTGTTCTGGATCACGTTGAGCTGTTGATTTCTGCCACCGCGAGTACTGCGACGGCAAAGGCTGCAATTGAAGCGGCTGAAGCGATTGGTTCCGGGGTTTGCTTTGCCCGTGATCTGGTGAACGCTCCGGGAAACCTGAAATCACCGGAATATCTGGCGATGCAGGCTGTTGCTATGGCGGAACAGGTTGGGATCAAGGCCAAGTTGCTGGATCGTCGTGAATTGGAACGACAGGGGTTTGGTGCCATGCTCGGTGTTGCTCAAGGGAGCGAGCGGGAGCCGTATCTGATTGTGCTGGAGTATCTGGGTGGAATTGAAGCTGAACAACCAATTGCTCTGGTTGGCAAGGGAGTCACTTTTGATGCTGGTGGTATCTCATTGAAACCGGCAGAAAAAATGGACGAGATGAAGATGGACATGGGTGGTGCAGCGGCTGTTCTCGGCACCATGAAGGCTGCGGCAGAAATGAGATTACCGATCAATCTGGTCGCGGTGGTTCCGGCAGTGGAAAATATGCCTTCGGGGACAGCAATCCGACCCGGTGATATTCTCACTTCGTTATCAGGGAAAACAATTGAAGTTTTGAATACAGATGCCGAAGGACGCCTGATCCTGGCAGATGCCTTAACCTATGTGGCTCGTTATCAACCTGGTGTGGTGATCGATCTGGCAACTTTAACCGGAGCCTGTATTGTCGCCCTTGGTAACCACGCTGCTGCGGTTCTTGGTAATCATAACGGGCTGATCCGTCAATTGCTCAAGGCTGGGGAACGCAGCGGCGAAAGATTCTGGCAGCTACCGCTCTGGGAAGAGTATTCTGAACTGATCAAGAGCGATTTTGCCGATGTAAAAAATACCGGTGGTCGAGCGGCTGGAACCATTACTGCTGCAGCTTTCTTACAGGCTTTTGCTGATAAATATAAATGGGCGCATCTGGATATTGCTGGAATGGCCTGGGCAGAACAGGGGAAGGCTGGTCAACCAAAAGGGGGGACTGGTTTCGGTGTGCGAGCGTTGATCGAATATTTGCGCGGAGAAACAAAATAATCGCTATCTTACTAAAATAATCCCATGTCCCAGATTCTTGACATGGGATTGGAACTGTTGCTAGATTGTCGCGTTTGGTCGGAATAGAATTAGTCAGCTTAACAGTTTTTCTATAAGGTAATATGTCTTCAGGGGGTGAATATCCCCCTTGGCAGGCTGGAGATAATTAAATGCTTCTTTCAAACTCGCTCCCGGAAACTGATTTACCCAAAGGTGTGCGCGATTTTCTACCGCTCAAAGCAGCTAAGGTGGAATATCTGCAGCAACAGTTGCAACAGGTTTATGCGGCCTGGGGTTTCCGTCCGGTGATTACTCCGCAATTGGAATATCTGGATGTTTTGGCGCGCGGTTTTGGCGATGGATTGCGCGAGCGGACTTTTCGTTTTGACGATCGGCAGAGTGGTCGCTTACTGGCCCTCCCTCCCGATATGACACCACAGATTGCCCGAATTGCGGCAACTCGCATGAGGGAACGACCGTTGCCACTGCGCCTTTGTTACAGTGGCAGAGTTTTGCGTCATACCGAGCAGCAAGCGGGTAAAGATCGAGATATTTTCCAATCCGGGGTTGAGTTGATCGGTCTGGATAGCCCGGAAGCCGACGCTGAAATGATCGCTATGGCGGTTGAGTCTTTAGCGGCGGTTGGCGCAGAGGAATTTACCATCGATATTGGTCAGGTGGAGTTTTTCCGGGGGGTAATGGATGGGTTGCCGTTGGATCCCCTTCTGGCTGAGCAAGTTGCCGATGCAATTTTACGCAAGGATAGTTCTGAGCTGAAGAGATTGTTGGAACAGAGTGAATTAGAGGATAATACCTGTGAGGAAATCCTGGCTTTACCACGCCTTTATGGTGGTCGGGAAGTTTTGCAACAAGCCGAAAAGTCGGTGAGTAATGAGCGTTCCCGAAAAGCACTGGATAGCCTGGCTCAGGTGTTGGATGTTCTGGATGTGTATGGGGTTCTGGATCATGTTACTATTGATCTCGGTGAACTGCGTGGACTGAATTATCATACCGGGATCACTTTCCAGGGCTTTCTTCCCGGGATCGGTCAAACTGTTTGCAGTGGTGGCCGCTATAATAATTTGACCGGAAAGTATGGTTTTAATACCCCCTCCACTGGATTTACTTTTAGTTTGTTGCATCTGTTGTTTGCCTTGGATAAAGTGCTAGATGAGCGAGTTGTTCCAAGTTGCGATCTGTTGATTTTCTCAACTGGTGAAAATTTGCGTGCAGCACAAAAACTGGCGCGTCAACTGCGTAAATATGGATATTCGGTAGCACGGGACATTCTTGATCGCACTCAAGCAGACGCTCTTGATTATGCCCGGCAAATGAACTATCGTTTTATGGCTGTTGTTGCTGGAGAAGATCGGGATGTTGAAATGATTTCTTTGCTGGAGGGGGAACAGAAGCAGGTTTCCTGGCAGCAGTTGAACCAGAACGACTTTAAGTTACAGTAATTTTATTTAGCAGTTGGTGACATCAAGTTACCGGCGCAACAGGAGCATAGTACGATATGGCCAACGTAATTATTGTCGGTGCCCAGTGGGGCGATGAAGGCAAAGGGAAGATTGTTGATATTTATACCGAGTATGCGCAGGATGTGGTGCGTTTCCAAGGGGGGAATAATGCTGGGCATACTCTGGTTGTCGGTGATGAAAAGACGGTTCTCCATTTGATCCCTTCCGGGATTCTCCATGAAGGGAAGCGCTGCATTATTGGCAATGGAGTTGTGCTTGATCCTAAGGTTTTTTTGGAAGAAATCGATGGTTTAAGAAAAAAAGGCTATATGAAGGACGACAATCAGTTGATGGTTGATGGTGCCGTCCATTTGATCATGCCTTATCATAAGAAGATTGATATTGCCCGGGAGCAGAAGGCCGGAGCCAAGAAGATTGGCACCACCGGGCGAGGGATCGGTCCAGCTTATGAGGATAAAGTTGGTCGCCGCGGTATCCGCTTTGCCGATTTACTCAAGCCAGAGACCTTCAAGCGTAAACTGCATGAGGTCTTGCCGGAGAAGAATTTCTATCTTGAGCAATTCCTCGGTGAGCAACCGGTAGATGAAAATGCGATTATCCAGGAATATCTCGGTTATGCTGATCGGCTGCGTGGCTATCTTGGTCGTGCCTCAACCACTCTGGATCAGTCGATAAAAGCGGGAAACAATATTTTGTTTGAAGGCGCCCAGGGAAGTCTGCTCGATATCGACCATGGAACTTATCCATTTGTCACCTCGTCTTCCACGATTGCCGCCGGAGCCTGTATCGGAACCGGTATCGGTCCCCATTTGATCGACGAAGTGGTGGGTATCTCCAAAGCCTACGTGACCCGCGTTGGTGAAGGTCCTTTCCCGACAGAGTTAAATGATGAGATGGGCGATCATCTGCGTGCTGCTGGAAGCGAATTTGGTGCAACAACCGGTCGTCCACGGCGTTGCGGTTGGCTTGATATTGTTGCCCTGCGTGAAGCAGTTCGTACCAATGGTTTAACTGGCATTGCTTTGACTAAAATGGATGTCCTGAGTGAGTTAGAGACGATCAAGGTCTGTACTGCTTATCGCTACAGAGACGAATTGCTGGAAGAGTTTCCACAGGATTTTGATGTGCTGAAAGAGTGTACACCGGTTTACGAGGAGATCTCCGGTTGGCAGAAAGATATTTGTGCTCTTGAAAACTATGCTGAACTTCCTCAGCAAGTTCAGGAATATGTCGACAAAATTGAGGCCTGGACCGATTGTCCAGTGGTGCTTGTATCGGTGGGTCCACGCCGGGATCAGACCCTTTTTCGTAGCAACCCATTTACAGCAAAAGGCTGAGAAAAGGGTTGACGCACCGAAATGATTCACGTATAAAGTCTCTTCGTTGTTTGGGCCGGTAGCTCAGTTGGTAGAGCATCTGACTTTTAATCAGATGGTCGTGGGTTCGATCCCCCCCCGGCTCACCATTTAACGAATGTAGCATCCTGCGGATTCAATTTCCGCAGGGACTTAGCAGTTTTAAGTCCCTATCGTCTAGCCTGGCCCAGGACACCGCCCTTTCACGGCGGCGACGGGGGTTCGAATCCCCCTGGGGACGCCAAAATGAGAAAAGCCTCTCTGCTGAAAAGCAGAGGGGCTTTTCTCGTTTTTATATTTTGATTTTTAAAAAAATTCCAGTAAAACTGCTTTTTATAAAAAAAGTGTTATAATCACCGATAAGGTGTTGTGAAATAGGTTTCCCTATTGCCTCGTAAGTCGTTGATAGAGGGTCTTATGGATCTTTTTGGGTCGACAAGAGGCACTGGTGTCGTCCTGCTACTTCCTCTCATCTTCTTCCTCCTTTATCGACCCGGTGTTGTCTTTGCAGCTGGAAATATATCTGTCTTTTCTCCAGGGAAAGCTCATTTTGCCGGGGAGCCACTTGTTTTTCATTTCCAGACTCGCGACATCATTAATCCGGTTCAGGCCAGGGTTTATTATCGTTACAAAGGGATTAACACCTTTCATTTCTTGGTGATGAAAAAGGAAACAGCTGTAGATTTTCGGGTTTTGCTCAAGGCTCGAAAAATTATCCCTCCCGGGATGGAATATTATTTTGTCGTTCGGGATCAGGCTGGTCATACGTTTCTTTTCCCCATCAGGATCCACAGAAATTTCCCTATTCTTTAAAAATAGATTTGGATCAGCAGCCGCCGCATATTGTGGAATTGTTTCCTGATGACGGTGCTTCTCTGGAGCAGGCCAATCCCGTTTTCAAGATTGTCTTCAAGGATGATGAAACTCTGGTTGATGCGGAGAGCATTCGCCTTTCTATTGACCATGTTGATGTGACCCAGTTGGCTAAAATTACCGATACGGAAATTATCTACCATCCAGCTGCCGGTCTTGATGCCGGCAAGCACGCCATTGCCGTGGAGATGAGAGATATCAACGGCAACCGCATGATCCCTCGTAGCTGGTATTTTACCGTTGTCAGAACAGACCGACTTCGTAATGCCAATCTTGGTCTCCAGTTGGATGGCGAACTTCGGCACATGGTGGCCAGTCATAGAGACAATCGTGAACCGAAGTGGCATATCCAATCCAGTGTGAGTCTGAATTCCAGGCTGGAAGCGGGAAGCTGGAGACACTTTCTTGATGCGAATGGCTGGTATATGGAAGAGGAAGGCGTGGATCAGGAAAAAGATAAATTCAACCTTAATAATTATCTTTACCAGGCTCGTGATGAAAAACGTTTTCTACTGCTGGGGGATGTTTCGGTTGAAGGAACCGAATTAATCGGCCAGAGCATTGCCCGCCGTGGAGGGGTGATGGGTGTGAACCTGGAGAAGACTAGACTGCAGGCTTTTGCTCTCAGGAGTAATGCGATTACCGGGGTTGATCATTTTTTTGGAATTGATGAGCGTGACCAGCGCCTAACCGGGATGACAGTATCCCATGATATTCTGGAGCATAAAGCTCTCACTCTTCAGGGAATGTATCTTGCTGGTCGCAATTACCACCCTGACAATTATAATTCCAGTACCCTTGAAGAAGGGAGTGAGGGAGATACTTACAGTTTAGGATTTGTCAGTGAGCTCTTAGCGGGAAAGATTAAGTTCAAAGGGGAGTTCAGCTCCAGTCGCTACGATGGTGACATAAACGACTACTTTGATAAAAAAACTGATCAGGCATGGCTTGTGAAACTATCCGGTCGAGGCAGATCATATGACTGGGGCGCAGGATACAAGTATTTAGGAGCTAATTATCGAACCATTGTTAATGCCACAGGTGCCAGAAACCAGGGAATAGCAACCGCTGATTTCGGGTTGAGAACTGTTTTCTCTTCCTTTCATTTGCATCTTCTTCAGGTGCGGGACAACGTGGATGAAGACTCTTATATGCCGGTGGTTACTAATGACTCTGTTTCTTTTACCTGGAATATGACTAAGGAAGGCTGGCCCAGTACTTTTTTAAAATGCAGTTTAAATTATCAGAATAGCTCCAAGGAGCCGGAAAACTTCCTTCCCATTAGAAACCGGACCTATACTGTAGGTGGTGGATTTTCTCTTTCTGGTAGCCACTGGAGCCTTGTCCCTAGTTACACATACACAACCTTCAGAGACGAGTCCAGCGGTGCGCATAATGACAGTGATACCCATGTGGTGGGTCTTTCTGGGTCATTGCGACCGACAGACACATTTTGGATCAACCCCTCATTTTCCTATACGAGCTTGTACCATGAAGCTGCTGATGTGAAGACAGAAACTTTCCAGGGAACAATAGGGGCCACATATACTCTCCCTGACCATCCGTTGAATGTAAATGCTACTTTGTCTTACTTGGACAACCAGCTGGATAATGGTTCTAGCCATACCAGTACTTTTAATGGAATTGCACAGTTGAATTGGCATCTTGACAACCTGTTGCCTGGCAAAGGTAGCTATATTCTTTCCCTGCGGGGACAATATAACCAGATGAAAGATCATGTGTCCTGCAGAACAACAGGGGACTATAACTTTTTTGTTATCTTCAGTTTTAGTAGACCGGTGAAAATTTATTGAATCGTCATTCTACATTTATGTATGGGAGACGGTAAAATGACAGTCAGACAACCCGTTAGGAAAAAAAATAGGCGCAGAAACGGTGTGAAATTCACCAGAAATAACTTCATTCTTTTATTGCTGGTCATGCAGATGGTTATTTTTTGCTCCACAGCGTTGGCAGCCCACACCTACATCGTTGCGCCGGTTAGTGGTCTGCAGGCTCGGGCTCAGTTGACTGTCATGCTGCCCGACTGCAGTAATTACCAGTGGGACTGGGGTGATGGGACGACCTCCGGGACGTTTATTCTCTTATCATCTGGGACCACCAATTATTTCCATACGTTCCCGGCAGCAGGAACCTACAATGTAGCACTGGTTTGTGGTGGCGTTTTTGACCCGGCTTATCCGGTTACTGTGCCTGTTGATGCCATTGCCCCGACAATAAGCATCACCAGCCCGACCAGCTCCCCGACCTATGCGACCACTGTTGCAACGATCAGTATTGGTGGCAGCGCCTCTGATAACGTCGGAGTAACCCAGGTGACCTGGTCGAACAATCGAGGCGGCAGTGGTACGGCAGCCGGAACGACATCCTGGACGGTTGCCGGGATTGCGCTGCTGTCTGGTGTTAATGAAATTACGGTAAGGGCTGCTGATGCCTCGGGAAATACGAGTACGGATACCATAAGCGTAACCTATACAGCGCCGGATGCCATTGCCCCGACAATAACCATCACCAGCCCGACCAGTTCCCCGACCTACGCGACCACTGTTGCAACAATCAGTATTGGTGGCAGCGCTTCAGATAATGTCGGAGTGACCCAGGTGACCTGGTTGAACACGACAACCGAGCAGAGCGGTACAGCCACCGGGACAACGTCCTGGAATATTGCCGGGATTCTGCTGCAGCCAGGATCCAATGTGATCACGGTTACCGCCCGTGATGCCGCCGGCAACGGCAGCACGGATACGTTGACGATAACCTTTACGCCTCCTTCCGGCTTATTTACTGTCACTCCCTCTCCGGTTTCCGGCTCGGTGATTCCAGGTCAGCAGAATGTTAACCCGGTGATTTTCAACGCCATGGCGGCGGGTGGCGGCAGTTTTACCGTGACTTCGGCCGAGGGGCGTTTTGTCACCGAAGACGGGATGCTGCTCTACACCAATCACAGCCCGCTTGCTATTGCCATCAGCAATGGCTCCGGAACCGTTTCCGAGACTGCTGTGCTGCCGGCGGCTGTGGTTGCCGCGGCCTTGAAGGCCAACCAGAACCGGATTCTGTATGAACGCACCTTTGCCGCCGGTGCCGAGAGTGCTACTGCGAGGGTGACTTATCAGGTGGTTCCCGCTACCGCCGGGCCCTTTTCGCTGGTACGGATGGAGCTTCTCTTTTTGAGTCCGGAAGTGCCCGGCAATGCCGCCGGGCGGGTCACTGTGCCGCTGAACTGCCGTAATCTGCGGGCTGCTGCTGATCTGACCTATAACGGCGGCGGCATGTTGCGGGCTCAGTGGAAGGTGGACGGTCAGGTGGTTGGTTATGTCACCAGGTATATTCCCCGCGGTGGTCGACAGGTGAGAATAGAAAGCCCGGTGGTTCCGGGGCTTCCCACCTATGATCCCGGCCAGCACCGGGTGGAGCTGGAAATGATTGATCCCGTTGCTCCTTTTGCTGAACCGGTCATTTTTTATTTTATTTCTCCCCAGGGCAAAAGCGGCGAAAATGGGAAAAGTTTGCAGCTCATCTTGCCGGTAGACCGTTTTACCATGGCTCTCTCCCCTGAGCCCGGATCCGTGGCTTTCAGCTGGGCGCCTCTGGAGGCTGACTGCCGCTACCACTTTGAAATCCTGCCGCCGGATGGAGAGGGAACCCTGCCGGTGATCCAGGCGCGAACCCGCAGCGGCTTTTACACTCTTTCCGTCATGGAAGTTGAGACGCTGGAAAAGGGCATTCCCTATCGCTGGCATGTCCGGGCCTATGCCGGAGAAAAGCTGATTGGTTCCAGCCGTGACCGGATTGTCTATTTCACTTCGCCTGCCAGTTCCGGTGGCGGGGTTATTTTCCAGTATCTGGATGTCACCGAAAGGCCGGAAGAACCGCAAAGCTTTTTCAAATGGTTCCGCACCGATCAGGCCTGGGCGGCTGAAACCGGCGGCAGCCTGTTTTCCGCCAGCAAAGGCCAGCAGTTGTTGATCCGGGCGGGGATCAAAAATGAAAGTGGAGAGAGCAGAAGAAATATCCGGGTCGAGTTCTTGGTTGATGGTCAAGCGGTGGATGCCACCTTTATTTCCGTCCTCAACCCGGGCGAAACAAAAGTAGTAGAAGGATTGTACGAGGTTCCCGATGACCGGGATCACGCTCTGGAGGTGCGGGCATTGGAGGGAGCAGGAGCAGCTTCTACCCTCCTGGCCAGCATTGGCGGTGAGCTTGCCGGAGTCGCCCAGGAAGGTACTGAAATGAGGGCAGGTGAGGCAAGCCCCTCTCGTCCAATCATTCCTACTTCCCTCTTGGTCATGACGGGATTGACTTCCGGGCGCAGGGTTATCCACACGCCGGCGTTGGAGATGACGGGATTGACTTCCGGGCGCAGGGTTATCCACACGCCGGCGCTGGAGATGACGGGATTAACTCCCGGGCGCAGGGTTATTCATACGTCTGCGCTGGTCATGACGGGAATAGGGCCCCAACCCAATGAAATGAGACAAGTGGGACCAACCCGGATGGAAAGCTCAGGAAATCAGGTATTGGATCTCCAGCCAGCCAGAACCAACCCAACAACATATATCCCGTTGAGTTCCCTTTCTATTGTCCAGCCCAATGGAGGAGAAGTGTGGAGGAGTGGAAGATCCTATGGAGTTTTATGGAGAAACAGGGATTTTCACGAAGATATCCGGATTCGTTTATTGGGGACCGATGGTCGGTCCAACAGGGTCCTTTACAGAAATATCAGCGCTGATATTGGCCGGGCTCTGGTTCACATTCCTCCGGATGTGCCGACCGGCAACTACAAGATGAGCGTTGAAAGCCTGGACCATGCGGTTCATGATGAAAGCAACGGGGCTTTTACCATCCGGGGGATAGGAGGATTTACTGCGCCTGATTTCCAGATTCTCGATATTCAGCACCTTGTGAATCCGGAAAGGATAGCAGTGCACATCCGGAACAATGGGATCCCCTGGCATGATCCTATTGTGTTTCGAATAGTATATCATGACCCAGATGGGTCCTATTCAGAAACAAGGAATACCACTCTTGATCTCATCCTAGGTGCCGGGGAAAGCAAATGGATCGATATTATCGACCTTTTCATGTGGCAGGATCCCTTGAATATGCCAAAGCTTGTTTTCCTGGCCCAGGTTGATCCCGATGGTCAAATCGTGGAATTTGACGAAGGAAACAATCAGTTCCAAAAGGAAATCGCCCTCCCCTGTGGTCTGCACATAAGCGGGCTGAGTCACTCATGGCTCTATGAGGGGCTTGAGGCACAGATTTTTCTGTACGGAACATTCGGGTCGGAAAGAAAGTCTAAGACGGTAGGCGTCCTGGATGAAGAAAACCATCTTTACAAGGTCTTTCCTCGTGAATGGCAACCAGGAAGCCTTGAAGTAGATCTGCAAAACTTCCCTGCCGGGCTCTATCGCTTTGTTGTCTATTGTTCAGATCCGGATGGTGGTTCTGCTTACTCCAGCAATATTTCCTCCTGGGTGGAAATTAGAAGACCCGGGAATCATTCGGGGGGTGGCTCTTTCCCCAGTGAATCTCCCGCAGAAGCCGGAAGGATTGCGGGAGCCCTGTCTGACGAGTTTGTGCCTGCCGGAACGAATGCTCAAGTACGCATTCAACGAATATGGATTGAACATGCGCCGGATGGATGGAAGGCATATGCATCCATTCATGGTGCGTTGTCGGTCTTTCTTGAACAGGTTGTATTTGAAATCTGGAAAGATGCGGAACGAATCAGGTATGGGGAAGTAAGGTCTTTTCACATGGCAATCTCCGGGAATTACGAAGAGAGTTTCATTTTCCAGAGACTTCATGACGGTGCGTATACATTGAAATGCAAGATTCTTGATACCGGAGGGAACCACAATGAGGCCTCTTTAGGATTCATACTGTCCGGGACTCAAGTCCAGGCCAACAATTGACGGCTGGAGAACAAGAACATCTTTACTGCTTTAATCCAAGCACATAGTAAAAAGGAGGTTGGTCATGATCCATACTGATAGTATAAAACACCACACTTATGTTTCCACCTTTTGCAAAAAACTCCTGCCTGTTTTCCTGTTGAGTGCTGTAATAGCCCTGTCTCTCCCCGGGGCAGGGGGATCTGCCATGGCCCAGGACGCACAGGTACAGGATTCCGGGGGTACAATGCATGTGCAAGGGGACCAGGGAACCTCGAACCCTGCAACCCCTGCCTCGCAGCAGCAGGGACAGGTTTCCGGCCAGGCGCAGCAGCCTCATGAAACGGGCGACCTTCAGGGAGTTCAAGGAGGTGAGATTACCTACTTTGACTCGTCAACGATTCCGGAGTCAGTCCCCATCCCCGACGCGGATTGGGTATTCGAGGTCCCCATTGATGTCAGTGATCTTCCGGCCGAGGTGACACAATTGGGTATTGTTTGTCAGACGTTTGATTTTGAACACGGTAGGAAAATTCGTGGTGGTGACGCAAAGAAAAGGCTTGACTTGCAAAGAGGTTCCTATCATGACACTGTTATGATAGGCGTTAACAAAAACTATCCTTCTGGGCACAATGTCCGGGAACCAAACGAGTACGAGTGCTACATGTACCTGATCGGTCCTGACAACCGCTGGGTAATTCCCGACAGCGATCCGGTCTCTCCCGTTTGGCGCAGGGCGGATCCAAGCAGGCCGTTCAGATGGAAAACCGGCAGGCAATCCATTCCGGAAGAAGCTCGTATCGGCAGGGAATGACCCGACACTGCCGTGCAGGAATGATTCAACAGCCGGCAGGAGTTTCCGGGAAGACAGGCCTGACTTTCCTTTCATGCCAATATGCCTCATGCTTTAACGGCCGATATGTTGGCGGCCTTGGGCGATGAATGGCTCAGCATCAAGTTCCAGACCGGCAGTTTTTCCACTTTGGAAGCAATGCTGCAGGATTCGGCGACCAGCCTGCTGGTTCTGCCGTCGCAAACGGTCTGTTCCAGTGAAGAGCTGGCGGCTATCCGGAAAAATCCCATTTTTGAAATCCAGCTGCACACGCCTGAGCCTCTGAATTGGAAGCAGCTTGAATTTGCGGCCCGCTCTACGACCAGGCGAGCTTCGTCTTCGTTGTGTTCGCTGACGATGGCTCCCCCAGTCCATGGCGGTGTGCCTTACCGGCTTGATCAGGGAGGGGCTGTCAGCAGCGACTCCGAGGGGAGCGGTGCGCCTGGTTCAGGGGCTGGCTCCGCTGATAATTCTTCCGGTATTTCTCCCGATGCCGGAGAGTCCGGGTGCTATACCCGGGAGGCGGAGCGTGACATCTTCCTCTCCTGTACCCCCTAACTGATCCGGAAGGTAGAGGAACCCCCGCCGCTGCTGCAGGGCAAAAGCGGCGACAAAATTGCCATGCTGCGCTGGAAACGGGAAGTGAGATTCTCTGGCTATGAGGTCTACCGCAGTGAAAAAGAGGGGGGCAAATTTCACCGTATCAACAAGCTGCCGGTAGTTATTCTCAAGAATCGAGATAAGGATGGCA
>Ga0256840_1000011_pt1 | contig 124042 bp, 126 predicted proteins | sample 355202metaG_FD_185969 | JGI IMG/M metagenome (GOLD analysis project Ga0256840, IMG submission 185969) | Hydrothermal vent microbial communities from Mid Atlantic Ridge, Atlantic Ocean - 355-202 | ecosystem: Environmental > Aquatic > Marine > Hydrothermal vents | place: Atlantic Ocean: Mid... | reverse complement strand
GCAAAAGCTTTAGTGAATAGTAAAAATATAAAAACTCTCGCCAAAGGCGTAGCTTTAGTGAAAAGTGAAAATGTAAATACTCTTTGCAAGGCAAAAGCTTTAGTGAGAGGAATTTTTGAGAGGCTTCGCCTCTAAAAAAGGAGAAATTAAGATGAAAAAAATAGAGACAATAATCAAGCCATTTAAACTTGAAGATGTAAAAGATGCTTTAACGGCTCTTGATATAACAGGTATGACTGTATCTGAAGTTAAAGGATACGGAAGACAGCAGGGTCACTCAGAGTTATATAGAGGGGCAGAATATGTAGTAGACTTTTTACCAAAGATAAAGATAGAAATCGTAGTAAAAGAGTCTATGGTTGACGATGTTATAGAGGCGATTGCTACAAATGCAAAAACAGGAAAAATCGGAGATGGAAAAATCTTCGTTTACGATGTAGAAAAAAGTGTCAGAATCAGAACCGGAGAGACTGACGAAGAAGCAGTATAACTTTTCAAAGGGGCTAATTAATTAGTCCCTTTTGCTACACCTATTTATCTTCTTGTTTTCAAGTACCCAACCAAGAGAAACACCAACTAATAGCGAAACGCAACGGTGCGAGTACAAGGCAGATTTTCGCAGGACTACCCGTAGGTAATTCAAGAAAACTAACGCAGTAATCGTGCCGTTATCTTTTCGTCCGTAGGAAAGCTCAAAAAGAGCACATCTGACTTCGTTAAAAACTTTTGATGTACAATAAGTACACCTACAAGTTTTTGCCTTGCATATGCACTCTTTTTGAACTTCTATTAGTTGGTGTTTCTCTTGGTTGGGTACTTAATCATCACAAAAATATCTTTAAAAATCAAAATCAAACAGTAAATCCAAAGTCCATCAAGAATAAAACTACTTTCTATCGCATCACGATAAAGAAATGGATAACCTAAGACATATGGCCACTTAAGAAAGTAGAAAAACAGTATCCCAACTCCATAGAGTTCTTTTAAAGCTCTTTTAATTGCAATGTCCTAAAAGATATGACAAGGTTAAAACAGAGTTCGCTCAACATAAAAAGATCCCACATTTCAACAATTTTCAAGAACTCATCTCCAACTTTCAGTGAGAGAAAATCGATAGAGATATTTACGCCATATCGACTATTTGGCGGTGAAATCTCTGGTAAAGACGCGCTATACTGAAAGTTAAGCTTAACATTTTCGTTTCGTCTCATCCTTCGTATTCGTTTAAGCGTCCCAGCGAAATCTTTTTCGTTAAGTCTGATTTCAGCGTGAGTATTGTGAGATAGTACATTTCTTACAAAAGAGAGTATATCATAAAAATTTTCATACTGCTCCCCTACTCTTTGCTCGATGTACTCTTTGAAACTATTTTCCAGTCTCAAAGCTTCAACCATCGCCATGCAAATTCCCCTAAAAGAGTTAAATTCAACAAAATACTCAAACAACGATAGTTCATCTTTTTTATATTTTCTTGCATTTTTTAAAAGCTCATAAGTTATATCTGCATTAAAATAGTAGGCATTTTGACTATCAAATTTTTTTACGACAAACATACTTCGATCAGTTAAATCTTCTGTTTTTGAAAGCATTCCCAAAAACTCACCCATATTTAAAAAATAGAAATTTTGTTCAACCAAAAGCAGTGTGTCATCAAGCAGAATTTTTTCGTCTATCATTTGATTATATTTACCTTTAGCTCTTGATACACAGCGCCATCACCCTCCTCGCTAACAAGTGACGGAGTCAGCATATTTGATTTTTTGCCACCTGAATACAGAGCCAAGCAATCAGAACGCAAACTTTCATCCACTCTAACCTCGTACGAACATTCATATTTCCTATAGCCAAGTTTAATTATCTCTCCATCTTTAAAACCTAAAGAGGGAGGAACCCTTAAAAAATCATCTGTATAAAATTGAGAATTTAGCGACCTATTTTGTTTTACTGCGAGCAGATAAAAATCGCCCTCTTCCTCATCAAAATCATCATCATATTCATCAAAAAAGATAAACTTCTCATCTTCTGTATAAAATTTTTCGCTATATGGTGAATTTTCGAGAAATTTGGAAACCAATAAGCCATCTTTTTTCATACAATTATCGCCTAAAACTTCGTCTACATACTCTTTTTCACTGCTAATTTCAGCAAATTTGAACTCTCTCATCAAATATGCACATAATCCATATTCGCTAATACCGATATCAGAGTCGATGAGTTTAGGCATAAAGCCTATATACTCGTGTCCATAAGAGAGTTTTAAATCCTCTTTTTCCAAAAATGTTTTAGCTGGTATTATTAAATCCGCCATTTTAGATGTTTCGTTTTCAAACAATCCAAAATATACCACAAATTTTGACTTCTCTAGCCCCTCTTTTACTTTTTGAGTACAAGGGAGCTGAGTCATAGGATTTCCACCCTGTATGAAACTGATATCAAAATCACCAAAATCAACTGTTGGCATAGGGACTCTTTTTTTGCTATTACTTGAAAAAGGTTTTCCAAAACCATAACCACTATCGTCTATAAAACCTACACCACAACCATCTTTTCCAAACAATCCCAAAAGAGCCGCAAAAGAGTCTATTGCTCGCAGAACGCTGTGCCCATGAGTATATTTTTGCACACCGATGCCCACTAAAATTGATACTTTTTTACCTTCTATCATAGAGAGTATATTTCCTATAGTTTTTAAATCAACTCCAGATTTGTCTATAAACTCAACTATAGGTATCCCGTTTATCTCATCTAAAAAATAGTCAAAATTTTCACATCTATTTTCTATAAATTCTGCATCTTCCATCTGCTCCATATAAGCAAGGCGACTCAAAAACATAGCGAGGTAGATATCTGCTCTTGGTTTTATCTGTACATGTAGATCTGCTTTTTTTGCGATATCGGTAACTCGTGGATCTATGACGATTAGTTTTTTGCCCTTTAAAGCAGGCAACATATGCGAGTTTGTAATGCTAATGTTTCTACCCCAAACTATCACAACTTCACTATCTTTTACAACATTTGGTGAAAGTGCAAGAGCTGCACCTCTACCCTCTTCTATGCCGTAAATTCCTGCCTCTTCACAAAGCCCACCTTTGGTAAGCGTAGCTCCGTATTTATCAAAAAAGAGTCTTGGGACACTCTGCATTGAGCCTAGATTTCCACTGCCTTTATAGTATATGATTTTTGATGGTTCAGTAATTTCTATTTTATTTCTCAATACTTCAAGAGCTTCATCTAGTTCAATCTCTTTGCCTTGATATATCGGTTTTTCAATTCTTTTAATTTTATGGAAATTATTTAGATGATGGCATAAATAACCTTGTGTGATTGGATGATTTTTATCTCCTTTTAAGCGACCATCTTCTCCTAAAATCACACTACAACTATCAAAACAATCTAACGGACAAGTGGTACGCTTCACCTATTTAGCCTTAAATTCTATCTTCACGAGTTTTGAGAAAACATTTGGAGCGGGTATTAAAATCTCAGCTTTATAGGAAGATATATTTTGAGTATCTGCACTTTTCCATAACTTGTTGACTCTATAATTTGTTTTTTTACCATCCATATAAATCACACCACTTTTTGCAAGATCATAATCTTCCTTAGAGACAAAAATAGTAAGTTTTGCCATCGATATATCATAAGCGTCAACAAGTGGGGAGCCCATACCTGCAAAATCACCTTTTTGAAGATAAATCTTATATATCAAGTAACCCTTTGGAACTCTTATGCTCTTTTTGTTAATTGTATCTTTTAAAACTGATATCTTATATCTTTGTGCATTTAACTGACTCTTTAGGTTTTCCAAGTTATTCATCAAAGAGAGTGCTTGATTTTGTGCATTTACACTATTTATGAGGGTGTTATCTTTTTCTACTCTGCTTTTTGTTCTTAGATTTTTGATTTTATCATAGTTTTGTTCTCTTATCTTAGCAACTTTTTGTGCATTTTTAAGATTTTTTTCGGTTAATCTAACCATCTTTTCCAATATATCAAGCTGTTCAATAGAACTTTTTAAATCTTTTTTATTTAAAATATCATCCAAATGGAGTATAACTTTTCCGCTAGAAAGCCTACCCTCTTGCTCTTGAAGGGTACTTAAAACTTTTCCACTAACAGCCGACTTTATACTATACTTTTGCAAAGGCTCAACTTTAGCAAAGTATACAGTTGCATTTAAACTAACAAAAACAAAAATCACCGACAACAAAAATCTCATAAAAATTCCTTTAGATACTTATTTTCGTGATTATACTAAAATATACCTAAACTCTTCACTAAAAAGAAGTTTAGGTATGAGATTTTTACTTAGCTATGCAGTTTTGACCACATGTAATTTTAATCAAAACATTTTTACCTTTGAAGTTCGGGGCTTCTAATACCACTCTTTTACCATCGTTTGGATTTAAGCTTACTCTTTGGGTGTCTGGATAAGCCGAAATCTTAACTCCCCTATCATCTGTCCATTCTGAACTAAGAAGAAGATTGTATGTATAGTCAGAAATATTATTTACTATAAGCTGAACCTCTCTTTTGCTTTGAGCATATATAAGTCTAGCATCTGAAATCTCTATGCCTTCTCTTATCTTTGAATTTGCTATAAAAACTGTGATACCTTTTGGATATATACTCTGGTGAACACTTGAAATTCTACTTTGTGGTTGTGTTGGAGCACAAGCTTCAAAAACTATGCCTATCACAATCACCAATACAAAACTAAATATTTTTTTCATTTCTAACCTTTTTTAAAATTTTACGACGATTATGTTGTCGCCTTTATCTTCTATTTGAATTTTATAGCCTAATTTTTTAGCTCTATCATACAAATCAAATGTTAAATCATCTGGATCTATCTCACTATTTGTACCAAAATTATAGACTTGTTCAAAATCACTGCTCTCTTTTGAATTTCTTCTTGCTCTTGCACCCAAATTCTTTACAACGCTCTTGATCATCTTAATTTTATCTCTATTTTTTGAGTCATAAGTAACTCCGTTTAGTATGATTGTGTATAAAAATTCATACTTTTTAACTTTTGCCATTTTTTTAATTCTGGATTTTTTCCTTAAACTCTTAAGGATATTGTTTACGATCTCTCTAGTTGCAACATCTGCCGCTTTTTTATATAATCTAAACTTTAGTTGATCTATGTTTTCTCCAAAACTTTCAACATCTTTTGATCGGATTGCATTATCGACTCTACCTGTTTTGGTATTTATCATACTCATTCTATATATCAATGAGCCCGTTGTATTGTTGTAGCTATCTTTTCCCAATGTGCTAAACTTTAGTTTTGTAAGCTTAAAAAGATAATTTACACTCTTGTTTTCCTTGCACTCTTTAAGTTTTTTATTTATCGCTCTAACTGCACTTTTAAAAGCTGGACCTTTTCTTTTGTATTTGATATATTTTTCTCTGAGATCTTCACATTTGTTGCCTTTTACACCGACTTGTGTTCCCTTTTTTTCAACCCTTAGAGAGTTACCACTATCATTTATACTGCTTTGTAAATTAGTTATAAAATCTCTACTAAGGTCACTGTTTACTTCATCTATAAGAACAATATCTAAACTTTGGACACCATTTCTTCCCATGGTTGTGGTGCTATTTGACTTTTCAGAGACTATTGCTCTAATTTGGTCCAAATTTAGATTTGATACGACAAGACACTCGTATCCATCTTGTTTGAGATTGTTGCATTTATATCTAGGATTTCTAAAGTAGGTTTCCCTAAAATTTAAAAAATCTTTTCTAAAATCAGATTTAAATGAATCTTTGACATTTCCTACATAGCTACTTGCGCCTAAAATCTTATCTAGTGCCTGTTCAAATATCACCCAATAAGCATTTTGTATAGCCTCTTGCTTCGTTGGTGCTTGCTCAACTGCCCTTACTTTGATCATATTTGCATTTAGACTCAAGACAAATAGAGCCATTATGATTAATTTCAACATATTTCCTCCTGTTATTGTTCACAAAATTCTTGATATTTAAAATCCAGATGTTTTTTTCTCTGTTCTACTATATCAAGGATGAGTTTTTTTAATTTTGGTGTCATATTTTCTATCGATTTTCTAATCGTTTTAGTAATTTTATTTTTCTGTACAGAAATCAAACTATTTGCAATAGTATATCCAAAGCTCGCCTGTCCAACCACTACTCTTTTCTTTTTTATGAGATTTGTCGGCAAACTCATACCATCAACACTCTTTTTGTGACGCAGTGGTAGCACAACTCTTGATGCAACAGAAGATTTTATATATTTTCCACTGTTTACATCACCTTTTTTTACCAATTTATCATAAAGCTCACTGATTATCGCGTCCACAGCATAGCCATCTACATATATAACTGAGCCTTTGTTGTATATGCTAGAGCATACTTTTTTTAATTTTCGTATGATAATTTTAGAATTACCATCAGAATCACTATTTACAGAGACACTATTGATCCGTTTTAAATAATCTTTCCAATTCTTAAATATGATTTGATTAAGTGTGTCAGGATAGAGCAACACAACATCATCGAGTCTCTTATCGGCTCTTATACTCTTAATCAACTCTTCTTGCAACATCATCAAAAGCTGCTCTTTTGCTACGCTTTGATTTGCAAAAAGCTTAGACATTAACTCTTTTGATCTTTTACCGATAACAATCTTGTTGATTGAAAAATATATATCATCACTGGTGAAACTATCAACTTTTTTAGAGTTTTTATCAGCTATAATAGCCCGTATCAAATCCCCCAAAGCTTGCTTATAAAAAGCTGTATAACCTTCTTGTAGTTTTTTTTGTTTATTGTCTGTTGGCTGTATGCCTAAAACTCCCGTAGTCGTTATGCCATTTGTATATCTGACTTCAAAATCACTATTTACTCCTGCACGATTTGCCTCTTCGCCAACTTCAGCAAAGGTTAAATTTAGAGTTATATAGACCAGTTTTTGTCCGCTAGCTAGCGTGATAGAGTTTTGAAATGTATTTATATTGAAAAAGCCAATCTTTTTATCTGCCGCATCATCCGAATTTAAAACAATTTTTTTATAATTTTTATCAAATTTATCTTTCAATACAAGGTTAAACTTTTGAGAACTAAGAAGATCTTTAAAATCACTTTTCAATAACTTTTCAGTATATTTGCTCAATCCCCACCTGTCATTTTTTGCAGATAACAGATGAGGAGTGACCAAGTTTTTAATCAACTCTTGATTGTTTTCATTATATGTACCAATAAAAAGAGTTGGCAAGGCAGTTGCCATAATTTTACTGCAAAGTAAAATTATAAAGATAAGTATAGATTTACTTAACAATTTATATTAAGAATCCATCTCATCTAATTCTGCTGCAGCATCAGCTGCAACCTTTTTATCTGCTTTTATAGCTTTTTTAGCAGCTATCTTAGCTATCTTTTTATCAACTTTACCATTATACATTGGGCTTGTAGCCAAAGAGGTTAGAGACGGTAAAACTTTAACTGTTGTAGTAAGTTGAGATGCAATTGTTTTGATAGCACTTACATGTTGAAGTCCCCAAACCATATTGTCTTTTGCAAACTCCAATATCTCTTTATCCCATCCAAGAACCATATACCCAGTTATCGGTGTAGCGATTGCAAGTTTACCCATAGCTGCACTATATTTTTTCTTATCTTTAACTTTAGCATTTTTAATTAGAGCCAATAGTTTTGAATTGTCCTCTACTACGCTCTCTTTGTATTCTGCTTCACTAAGTGATTTTTTCTTTTGTGCTATCTCTTCTTGAAGAGTTTGTATAGCTTTTGTCTGTTTTACTGAAGCTAAAATATCTCTATTTGCCTCGTCAATATTATCTTGAAAAGTGCCTGATATCTTTTCTAAATATTTCAATCTTGCATCAGCCTCGCAAGTGTTTTGCATTGGTGTAGGTAATTTTAAACCCTTTACTCCAACAGCTTTTTCAAGTGCACTCTCTACTGCGATAGAGAGCAACTTCTTTGTTGCCATCTGCAAAAGGCTTGTGCTGCCTCCCGCATTTCTACCTATACATCTACTTTTTGTTCCTGAATTTGAACTATGAGTTGCAGATGCACCACTTCCTGAAACAGCTCCAACAAGACTACTAAGTCCGAAAGCATTTAACATAATCGCACTTGAAACAACCAACACAACCTTTTTATACATTTTTATCCTTTTTATGTCACAGATTTATTTAACGAATAAAATGATACAATATTAAACTTAAGATTGACCTTACAAACTAAACTCAACACTTATATTGGTTTAGTTTATAATATTAATCAAATTTTAAAGGATGGTAAATGGGTAAAAAATTTCTCATAAGTGCATTAATAGCGGGACTATTAGGTACAACAGTTTTGTCGGCGGCAACAAAAATAGATCAGCAAGATATAAATAGTATCAACAAATATGCACAGGATAGCAATCCTGTAGATATTGATGATCAGATCGAGGAAGATATACAACAGTATGCACAAAAAAATCATTTTGAATTTGGGCTGGATGAAAAAAGAGGTAAATACTTCATATATGCTATTGAGTCTGTTGCACTCAAACCAACCGACCCTGACTTTGTAAAGAGTCTTTCGGTTGGTTATGAAAAAGCATTTTTTTCAGCACAAGAGCAGTTTGTCATGGATATATTTGGAAGAGAAGCATCTCAAAAAGAGTCACAACTATTTTCTGACAATTCAACAGATGCGAGAGAATTTGCCAGTGACAAAAAAGCTCAAGGCGCTACAGCAAAAATAGGTAGAATCTTTAGCAAAATGTTAACGCTAACAGAAAAATCTTTAGATAAAGCTCTTCTTAAACTCGGAGTTCAACCTGATGAAATTTCTAAACTAAACAAAAAAGAGAAAAAGACACTATTTAAAAATCAATTTATCGCTCAAACCATGAAAGTAGCTTATGGCAGTGTTTCAGGTTTTATACCAATAAAGACATTTGTTGGCAAAGATGAGCAAGGTCAATATTGTGTTGGTGTTATAGCTATGAGAAGCCCTAAAACATCACAAGTGGCAAAAGACATATCTATGCAAAGAGAGAGCATGATAGAGGGCAGAGGTAAAGATATAAAAAACATAGTCCCATCAGATAAAAAACTACTTCTAAACGAATTTGGTTTGAGATTGGTTTTTGATGCTAGCGGAAGGCCAGCTTTACTAGCCTACGGACAGTGGGGATTTAACGCAAAAGGCTTGGGCTCCTACATGAAATCTCAGGCAAAAAATAGTGCAAAAAGCATGGCGCAAGATATGGCTGATTCTATGATTTCTGATTTTGTCAATGGTTATTTACAAGCTAACTCCACCACAAAAAGAGGAGAAGTTGTACAAAAAGTTCTAGAAAGAGAGGGTGGAGTAGATGGTGTTGTAACCGATAAAACCATCAAAACATTGATAGATAAGATAAACAAAAATGCAAAAATAACATCTTCTATGAAATTAGCCGGAGTATCGACAGTTAGGCGATGGTCAACTAAAAATAAATATGGGCTATATGTAGCAGGCGTAGTTAGAAAATGGACATTTGGTGGTTTAAGTGCAGCAAAATCAGTTCAAAGTGGAAGAGCTATGAAAGCAAAAGCAAAGCATGAGAAAAAAAGCTACACTAGAGATGTCCAAGGCAGTCAAGAATATAACACTGTAAATGATTTCTAATATGGAGAAAAAAATGATAAGATTTTTATTTTTAATACTCTCTTTTTGCTTAATACTGGCAGCAGGAGAAGGAACAAGAGTTGTAAAAACATTGCAAGTGAGTGGATATGGCGCTACTAAAAACAGCGCTATTCAAAATGCTCTCATAGAGGCCGTTAAGCAGAAAAACGGAGCATATATCCAATCTGTCAAAGGTGTATTTAGCTCCTATTCTCAAAATTCGCTCTCAGTTGGAGATAAAAACATTAATGCAACAAGCATAAATGATAAAATGGTACAACAGATAAAGATAGCTACGCACGGATTTATAGATAATTATCAGATAGATGATATCATCAAGCATGATTCAGATTATGAAGCAGTTATTAGTGTGCATACAGTGGAGTATAGAGCTCCGGGAAATAGTGCAAATATGAGAAGAAAGATTGTTATCGTTCCATCATATACGGAGAATCTGGCTTTTGATATATTGGGAAGATTAAAAAGCGATATGAGTGTTAGCTATAATCTTACACAAGAGATGACAAATTCATTAACTCAGACAAGGAAATTTGCTGTTTTAGATAGAAGCAATAAAAGTGCATATGCAAATGAGACAAAATTTATACTCTCACCAAATGCTGGAAAAGATGAAATCTTAAAGCTAGGTCAAGCTTTGGGAACAGATTATCTTGTTGTTTCAACCATCAAAGAGTTTAAAATCACAGACAAAAAGGTAATGATCAAATCGATTGGCAAAACTATAGATCATATAGAAGCATATGCTAGAGTAAATTATCAAATATTGACAATGTCAACAAGACAGATAAAGTGGTCAAATACTATTGATTTTAACTTCCAGCCAAAAGGTAAAAATAGGCAGCAAATCTTTTATGGCGTATTGAAAAAAATCAGTGCAAGTCTGACCAAAGATGTCATAGACAATATATATCCATTGAGAATTTCACAGATTTCTACAAATGGAGATGCAATCATAGCTCAATCCACAAAATTAGGCACTATCTACAATGTATATGCCTTGGGTGATAAACTTTTTGACCCATACACAAAAGAATTTTTGGGATATGACGAAGTGCTAACAGGCAAGATAAAAATAGTCAGATCTCTTGCTAAAGTCTCTTACGGAGAGGTTATAGAGGGTCATATACAAAGAAATAGCATCTGCAGAAAAGCCAAAAATAGCTCTTTAAGAGATGATAGAAAAACTGAAAAATCACCCCAAAGAGAGTTTGGAAAAGTCAACAATAACAAAAAATATATAGCTATCAAACCTCTTGTCATAAGCAGCACAATCAGCAAATACAAAGATAGATATCTAAAAAATGCAAATATCGTCACAAAAATAAAAAATCTTGTCAGTAAATCAAAAAAGTACAGAGTCCTCACGAGAGATAAAAATCAAGCAGAGGCATTGATGGACGAAAACGAGTTTGCCAAAAGTGATCTCAGCGACAATATGAATAGTAGCGATATGAAATTTTCAAATGTTGATTATCAATTATTGCCAAAAGTTACAGAATTTAAACTGTATACTACATCCAAAAAGATTGAAGATATAGATGCGTATAGCAATAGAGACTATGTGAAACTAGAGTTAAATATAGTTGTAGTCAATAGAAAGGGTGAAGTAATTTTTGAGTCCACAAAAGCTGATACATACTCAAAAAGTTGGAGTAGCGAGAGGAAATTAAAGAGAACAAGACCTACATATGCGAGCATAGATAGATTGGCAAACAAACTCGTATCTTCTGTGTTATACGACCTTTTAAACAAAAAAGCCCAAGTGATGAATCAAAAATTTATCACTGTTGTAGAGGTAGATAAAAAAAGTATCTATCTTGATTTAGGAGATAACAAAAATATACAAGAGGGGGATATTTTCCCTGTTTATAAGGAACCAAAAGTCAAAACTATAAAAAGGACAGGCAAAACTAGACTCAGTTATGGTGACAGAATTGCAACTGTAAGGATAAATGGCATTTATGATGATGGCGCAGAAGCCGTTGTGATAAAAGGCAAAATATCAAATATCAAAGAAGGCTATGTCTTAAGAGTAAGAAAAAGAAGATAGCTTTTAGTATGTAAGGTGAGTAAATATCACCTTACATATCTTATGAATACTCTTTGTGTATCTATGGTTTTATCTATATGTGTCTCTTTGCAAATTCTTTGCGTGAGATAGCTTGCCAATTTAGGTGCAAGCACGAATCCTCTTGCTCCTAGCCCTGCGCAGATATATAGATTTTTGTGAAAAAGATACTTTTCTCTTGGCACTAATGTACCCTTTTTTATATATGGATATTTTTTTAGCGTCTCTTTTGCGTCTATCACCTCTCCCGTGACAGGGAAAAAATCTTGAGTTGAATTTCTAGCTCCAAAGTATATATTTTTTACACTGAACTCTTTAAAGTCTATATAAGATTTTGCTTTTTCTAGCATCTCATCTATCTCTTTTGTATAATCTTTTGACTTATCATACTTATAGTTTGGTATATGAGTAGCTCCTACATGTACTATTCCATCTCTACTAGCGCTGATAGAGCACTCCTTGTGTAGATGAAACGGCACAATCGTAGAAGTCTCTATATCAACCCTGTGCCCAAATATATTTTTCAATCCACAATAGGATATCTGCTCAAAATCCTCACTCGCCCCAGCGCATATGATAACGCCTTTTGCCTCTATATCGCCTATATTGTAAACACCGTCAACCATCTCTAAATGCTCTACATGTAGAGGCTTAAGCAGATCTATATCTTTAATCATCTGGCTTATGACACCACTAGCATCTATGACTGCTCCATTGCTAAAGAAATATCCACCAAATTTACAAGAGTTTTGATTTAAAATATCAATCTCGCTAGAGTTTAAGTATCTAAAATCTTTTGGCATAAAATCTTCTAAATCTCTACATTTTTTGATTTCATCTTCGCTTCTTAAAATCCTCAAAATTCCCTTTTCATCTAAAAACTCTGGGAAGTTTTCTCTGTAAAATTTTATAGCATATGAAAATGAGTCATTTATAAATGAAGTGTATCTGCTTTTGGAGCAAATCTTGGGAGATAAAAATGCTCCTGCGGCTCCACTTCCACCTGAAGCTATATCGTCTTTTTCTATGACGACAACATTTTTGCCAGATTTTTTTAGAAAATAAGCCACACAGGCACCGCTGATACCGGCACCTATGATGGCGTAGTCATACAGTGATCTCTTTGATATCTGCAATCTTTTTAAACTCCTGGTATATTGATGCTACTAGATTCACTCTGTTTGTTTTTATCTTGTTATCATCAACATTTACCATGACATTATCAAAAAAGTTATCTATATAAGGTTTTAGCGCAAAAAGAGCATCAAGCTTCTGCTCATAAGTCTCAAACGAAGTCGCCTGAACCTTCTTGAAAGCTTTATAAAGTGCTTTTTCATCCTCTACATGTAGGGCTATTTCATCGATAGTAGCGTCTGTTGTGTCTGCATTTTTGATGATATTTGCAACTCTTTTAAATGTCGAGAAACTCTCCTTGAAACCATCGCTATTGACAATCTTATCTAAAGCTACAATCTTCTTAGAAAGCTTCACTATATCTCTCTCACCGCTGCTTATGACTGCCTTAACAACAGAAGGATTGACATCAAAAAACTGATAAATTCTCTCTATAAAAAATTGCTTCAATACCTGCAAATCAAAACTTTTATAGCCCCGAGAGAGATCCTCTAAAGTTCTATCTATATCAAAATCCAAATCATACTCTAGAACTATCTTGATGATTCCATTGACTGCTCGTCTCAGTGCAAATGGGTCTTTTGTGCCTGTTGGAACTCTTCCTATGCTAAATAGCGCCATCAAAGAGTCAATCTTGCCACTAAGGGCAACGATGGAGCTAAACAGAGTGCTTGGAAGCTCACTCTCTTCACTGTTTGGAAGGTACTGCTCTTTTAGAGATAGACAAACCAATGGATCCTCTTTTGCAGCCTTTGCATAGTAATAACCCATAAGTCCTTGAAGTTCGGTAAATTCATATACCATTTCGCTAAGCAAATCTGCTTTTGAAAAGAGAATTGAACGATGCAAGAGATCCAAAAGTTTTTTATCAGGGTTTTCCTTCTCTAATCTATCGCGATATTTTTCATAAAGATAATCTCCGATACTCTTCTCTCTCATCTCTTTATCAAAAACAGAGCCCAACCCATCCAAAAAGAGTATATCTTTTAAACCAGAAAAATCCAATCCATTTTTCAAATCATTTTTATAGAAAAAGAGTGCATCACTGAGTCTAGCACGCAAAACTTTCTCATTTCCGCTCACAATCAAACCGTAATCATCACAAATGGCGTTTGAAACGACAATAAATCTATTTGTCAATTTTCCCTCTTTAAAAACAGGAAAATATCTCTGATGCTCTTTCATGGATGTCATAACAACTTCAGGAGGAACACTCAAAAACTCTTCGTCAAAACTGCCTATCAAAGCCTTGGGATGCTCTGTGATAGCAACTACTTCTGCAAGCAAATCTTCATCTATCTCTATCTCTACACTCTCTTTTTTCTCTATAATTTTAAAATCATCTAGTATCTTGTTTTTTCTCTCATCATCAAAAAGTGTTATACCATTATCTTTTATCTTTGCAAAATATTCACTCGCAAGTTTTATAGAAAATGGCTCGTACGAGATATGTCTGTGGGGGTAGAAGAAATTTGATGATTTTACTCCAAATGACTCAAACTCTACAATCTCATCACCTAAAAGTGCCAAAATAGAGCGAATTGGTCTTATGAAACTCTGCTCATTGTAGCCCCATCTCATCGACTTTCCAAAGCTTAAATCTTTCAAAAATTCATCTACAATCTGACCTATAACTTCACTCGAGTCATTGCCACTTGAGGTTTTTTTGTAGTATAAAACCTCTTTTCCGCCTTTGGTAGAAGTTTGAAGCTCACGGATGTCAACACCACACTTTTTTGCAAAACCGAGAGCCGCTTTTGTAGGAGCACCATCTTTATAGGCAATACTCAAAGGTGCGCCATAAAACTCTTCAACTTTATCTGCTTGTTTAAGTGGAAATTCTCTATGCCAAAAAACAAGTCTCCTAGGAGTATAATAAAACTCAAATTCACAAAGAAGTGAATATTTTTCTAAAACTTTGGTATATTTTTTTTCGATATTTTTTTGTTCTTTTAGAAATGGTATGGCAGGAAGTTCCTCAACACCAATCTCGATAAGTAATGGTTTGCTCATATAAAGACCTTGATTATGATAATTTTAAGGAGTTCATTTTATCTAAAATCAGCTTTTATTTATCTTTTTCTTGATTTGCTTCTCGCTCTTCTCTTCTTCTCTCCATCTGCTTAAAAAAGCCTATCATCATCCAAATCATAAACAGAACAAATGCACCCATCATTATATAATCTAGCATACTATTTTTCCTTCAAAATTTTACAGAGTCTTATCTCCATATTTCTATGGTATTTGCCTATTTTTTTGACCAAGATGTCATACTTCTTGCCTTTTTCAAATTTATTATCAGGAAGATATATCTTTATCGTATCTTTTCCATCAGCGATAGTCACACCGTATCTATCAACTCTGATGGCTTCAACATTTTTTAGGATAACTGGCATCAGGTCATTGAACATATTTTTCAGATAACTGATTGTGACGATATCCGGTTCTTTTCTGCTGAATGGTTTTGTTTGAATTGTTGCATAAATCGGTAAATGATCAGAGTAACCTTTGCCAACATGAATACCTTTTTTAGTTAATTTCCATCTTTTGGGGTAGCCATACTTATCTAGTAGGTATTTAGCTCTAAAAACTCCAAATGAGTTTGTCTTATACTCTATGTTTTTGCCATCAAAAAGAGTTTTTGGCATTATGATATGATCAATCGCATTTTTCAATCTTCCATAAACATGCGTATATCTTATAGTAGGCACTGCTTCATACCACAAATCGTAAAGCGGCTTATCAAAATTTCCAACTTTAAGTATATCTCTTAGGCTCTTTCCCCAGCCACTCTTATTTACTCTAAGTGGAGTATTGAGATCGCCCATGATGACAAACTCTTTTTTGCCAATCAACTCTGATTTTAATTTCTTAGCATAGGCTGCTCTAGCTTTAAATCCATGTTTATTTGCAGGCCAGTGATTGATATAAAGTGTGATTTTGTGTCCATCTAAAAAATACACCAAAGCATGAATATCTCTGGAGTAACCATCAACTTTTATGGAGTATTTTTTTGCGATTTTATATCTTGAAAAAACGACACTATCTATGTAGTCGCTATTTTTTTTGAAAAAAGTATAGATATATGGGTATTTGTTCTTGCCTAACGCTCTGTTTAAAGCTCTTGCTGCATTTAGATTTTCTATCTCTTGGAGTGCAATTATGTCGGCATCTATGCCGTTTACAACTTTTGATATATGTTTTAATTTAATGTTAAAGTTTTTCTTATTCCATTTCGCTTTTGTGTTTGGTATATACTCCTTGTATTCGCTACCGTTATTGACTAAATCAAAAAGATTTTGTACATTATATGTTGCTATTTTAAAATCTTTCGCGATCAGTGAAGAAAAAACCAAAAAAACCAATATCAAATATCTCATAAACCCTGCTCCATATTTTTTACCATTGCTACTGCTGAGCTAAATGCCCATTGAAAATTATATCCACCTAGCTCGCCTGTCACATCAAGCACTTCGCCTATGAAATATAAATTCTTTTGCATTATACTCTCAAAACTTAAATGACTTATCTCACTACAATCGACTCCGCCCCTCGTAACTTCAGCCTTACTAAAACCAAAATTACCAGCAGGTGAAAATTCGTAATGATTCAACTCTTCAAGTTTTTTTAACTCATTATCTTTAAGCTTATATACTCCCATATCGTCCAAACTGATAGAACTTAAATACTCTTTTGTAAATCTTTTAGGAAATGGCAAAACAGAGCTTATTTGCTTCTTTGTTTTATTGCGCAGCAAGGTTGATATTTTAATTTTTGGAGAAAAATCTATCCAAATAGAGCCTTTTTTCCAATACAAAGATGCCGATAGTACGCTTGGTCCACTTATACCTCTATGAGCAAAGAGCATATCCTCTTCAAAAATTTTACCCTCTACATGTAGCGCCACTTTTAGCGAAATACCACTCAAACTCTTCATCCAAAACTGCTCTTTTTGCAGTGTGAAGCCGACAAGTGCAGGTGTTGGCGTTACTATGGTATGACCAAATTGCTTAGCAATTTCATAACCAATTTCAGTAGCACCCAAACTACTGCAACTCAAACCACCGCTTGAAACTACTAGCTTTTTTGCTTCTATCATCTGTTTGTCTGTTTTTATGATGAAATTTTTCTTATGGCTTACAGATTTGACTCGTTCACCTAGAAAAAATTCACAACCTTTTGTAAGTCTTGAAAAAATCTCAATGATTTGAGATGAGGAGTTTTGACAAAAGTATTTTCCATTGTCTCTAAGTTCATATTTGAGTCCATTTTTGTCAAAAAATTGCAACAACTCTTTTTGTCCAAACGATTTAAAAGTTGTCTCTATCAGCTTTGAATCGCCAAGATAATTTTGTGAATTGACTCGTTTATTTGTAAAGTTACATCGTCCCCCACCAGAGATTTTTATCTTTGGGGCTATTTTAGCAGAAGCCTCAATAATAGCAATGGAACGATTTTTCAAAAAAGATGAAGCCATAAGCGAACTTGCACCAGCTCCTATAAAAACTATATCAAAAACTCTCAAACGCTTCTAACTCTCCAAAGTTTTGTCTTATGGCGTCATATAGGACTATGCCTACTGCTACTGAGAGGTTTAGGCTTCTGCCATTTTTCCCCATGGGGATTGTTACTGCATTTTGCCATTTTTTTTGCATCAACCCCATCGGCAATCCTGTTGATTCTCCTCCGAAAAATATAAAATCCCCATCTTTAAAATCAGCTTCAAAGTAGGGTTTTTTGCTCTTTGTGGTTGAGAAGAAAAATCTATCTATTTTGTCAATATTTGCTTCCAAAAACTCATCTAAACTCTCCCAGACTTGCAAATCCAGAAGATGCCAATAATCCAAACCTGCTCTTTTGACATTTTTGTCATTTATCTCAAAGCATGTGGGCTTGATGATATGTAGTTTGGAGTCGGTATTTACACAAATTCTGCCGATGCTACCTGTATTTTGCGGTATTTGCGGGTGGACTAATACTATATTGAACATTAGAAGATTATCGTTTTATTTTGGTGTATAAAAATTCTCTCATCAAACACTAAATCAAGAGCATTTGAGAGTACAACTTTCTCTACATTTCTTCCTGCTTTTTGCATATCTTTCCAACTCTGTTCATGATTTACCGAGATGACATCTTGAGCTATTATCGGTCCCTCGTCTAAGTTATTATTTACAAAATGAGCAGTCGCACCTATGATCTTTACACCTCTGTTATAGGCTTGCTTGTAGGGATTTGCTCCTATGAATGCTGGTAAAAATGAGTGGTGTATATTTATGATTTTTTGCTCATATGCAGATACAAACTCTTGCGATAAAATCCTCATATATTTTGCTAAAACCAGATAATCTATCTCATAATTGTTTAAAATTTCCAAAACTCGTTTTTCGTGGTCAATTCGACTCAAATCTTTACTTAAAACAGTATGATACTCTACTTTAAATCTTTCGCAAAGAGCTCTTAGAGTATCGTGATTTGAGACAACACAAAGTATATTTGCGTTTAATTCACCACTATCGTGCTTAAGTAAGATATCGCCTAGACAATGCGACTCTTTTGTCGCTAAAATTACTATGTTTTTCTTGACTTTTTTCTTTAGAACTATACTTGCATCACTTGGCATCACGGCTTGAAGTTCACTTTTTATCTTTTGTGCATCTATCTGCCCATCTAATCTTGCACGGAAAAAAAACTTTTCGCTTTCATCATCTACAAATTCACTATTTTTCTCAATATTTAGACTATTTTCATACAAAACAGTCGAGATTTTATATATCAAACCCTTTTGGTCTGAACACTTTATCTTCAAAACATACTTATCCATTTATCACCTTTAAAACTCGTTTTCTATACTCTTTTTTGATTTCATCTTTTTCAAAACCATCTTTTATGACATCTTGTACACTTATACCACCATCAAAAACTCTATCCCAGATACCTAACTCTTTTGCTCTGTTTTTTATGCCTTTTTTATAGTTACCTAGCCACTTATTTATAGGTATATCCATAGCCACAATTTTTAGTTCGACATCACTTAAGTCACCACAAAAGTAGGGCTGATTTTTCAAAGCCCTGAGGTAGTCTCTAGGGGCTTCTAAACTCTTCAAAATGGCATCAATGTCAAGATTTAAAATATTTCCAACTATATAGATAAAATAGTATGGGAAAATAGGCTTTTCAAAACTCTTAACACCTCTTGAGAGCTCAAGTGAACATCTACAAAAAAGCTCCTTTTGCACTCTACATGTAAAGAGTTTTTCAAATAGATTAAGTCTATATATATAATACAAGGCAAAGTGAGGATTTTGTGCCTTAAAAAGCTTCTCAAACTCCCAAAAAATCCGTGTTTTACTTAAATCTTCTAGTGGTATTTCATCCATTACCAAAAGCGTATCTTCCTCTATCTTAAAACCAAATCTAGCGCTAAATTGCAAAGCTCTTAAGACTCTAAGACTATCTTCTTTGAAACTCTTCTCATTCACGAGATTTATAACTTTTTTATCGATGCTTTGCAAGCCACCATAAAAATCCAAAAGTTTATACTCAAATATATCTAGCATCATGGCATTCATGGCGAAATCTCGTCTTTTAGCAGCCTCTTTTTCATCACCGCACAACTCAACTTCAAATGCTTTATGTCCTATACCAACTTTTCTCTCGACTCTAGGCAAAGAGATATCTATATCGCCATACTTATAGACAAAAAAACTCTTGCCAACTCCAACTGCTCCAAATCTCCTCATTATCTCATCGAAGCTTTTACTATCTATATCGTAAACTTCGATATCAAGGTCACTCAAATCTCTTTGCATCACTATATCTCGAACTCCACCTCCTACGAGATAAGCTCTGCTTGTGTAGTTTTTCAGATAATCTCTTAGTTTTTCAAATTGTGATTTTAAGTTTGGAGATAATGCAGCAAGCAGATTCATTTGGATTTCAAACTGTCCAATCTCTCATCTATAGTAGCTAAAAGATACTCTAAAAAGTTCAGAGTCATATCAATCTTTGCTTCTATGTCCTTATTGTTTGGGGATTGAAAACCTTCAAAAAGTACCAAAATCCTCTCTCTTAGATTTTCATAAAACTGAGTTTCACTACTCATCACTATATCATCACTCTGCAGAGCCTCACTCTTTTGCTCTTCTTTACTATGCTTTTCTTCCTCTTTTGGAACTTCTACTATCTCCTCTTCTAACTCTTCAAGAGTAGATATGATCATATCTTTTAATTCCATTTTACCCCACCCATCAAAGTTTTACCAACCATCTCTCAAACTCTAAAAATTCCACTTCACTCTTCATATTAACGAAAAAATCCAACATCTGCTCATCAACTCCAAGATATTTTTTCCTTATACCACTCAATCTCTTGATGGCAACCCTAGCCTCTTTATTGCGAGGGTCCTCTTTTAAAATATCTTTATATATATCTAAAGCATCACTCTTTAAGCCTTGAAGTTCATATATGGAAGCTAGAGTTAAAGTTTTTAACACCTGTTTAAGCCTCTTCTATCTTTCTTCTTATCACTTCGCCCATTTCACTGGTAGAACAGACAACTTTGGCATGATATTTGGCTAAATCAGGAGTTCTATACCCCTCATGAAGCGCCTCTTTTATGGCTCTATCTATCATATCAGCTGCTTTAACCTCATCTAGTGAATATCTTAACATCATCGATGCACTTAAAATCGTGGCTATAGGATTTGCTATGCCCTGCCCTGCGATGTCTGGAGCTGAACCGTGGATAGGCTCATATAGCCCAACCGTACCACCCACAGAAGAGGATGGAAGGAGCCCGATAGAACCACTCATCATACTAGCTTCATCACTTAAAATATCTCCAAAGATATTGCCTGTCAATATAACATCAAACTGTCTTGGGTCTCTGACTAGCTGCATGGCGGCATTGTCCACAAACATGTGCGTAAGCTCAACTTCAGGATAATCCAATGCAATCTCTTCGACTGTAGCTCTCCATAAACGGCTGACTTCTAAGACATTTGCCTTATCTACCGAGCAAACTTTTTTGCCTCTTTTCATGGCTGAGTCAAAAGCTACTTTTGCGATTCTCTGTATCTCTGATTTTGTATAGACCATAGTATTGTAGGCTTTTTGTCCATCATTTTCTCTAGGCTCACCAAAGTATATGCCCCCGGTCAATTCTCGCACAACGAGCAGATCCACACCCTCTATGACTTCAGGCTTCATGCTGCTAGCTTCTATAAGCTCATCAAATACTGCAACTGGTCTAAGGTTTGCGAACAATCCAAGCTCTTTTCTTAGCTTCAAAAGTCCACTCTCAGGCTTGAGTTCTCTTGGTAAATCATCCCACTTATAGCCTCCGATAGAGCCAAACAGTACAGCATCACTCGCCCTACTGCCCTCTATAGTTTCATCAGGTATCGGAGTGCCAACCGCTTCATAAGCACATCCACCCATGAGATACTCTTTATAGCTTAACTCAAATCCAACCTTTTTGCTAACAACGGCAAGCACTTTTATAGCTTCATCAACAATCTCCGGACCGATTCCATCACCTTTTATAACTGCTATGTTGTACGATCTCATTTCATCTCTTCTTTTGCAAAGTTTATCAAACCGCCACTTGCGATAAGCTCTTGCATAAATGGTGGAATCGGGGTAAATTTATAACTTTTTTCACCATTTTTTATCTCACCATTTTTCATATCTATCTCTATGGTATCGCCCTCTTCTATCTCATCACTTTGAGGCAATTCAAATATAGGTAAGCCCATGTTAAAAGCATTTCTATAAAAAATCCTAGCAAAGCTTTTGGCTATGACTGCGCTGATGCCCGCTGCTTTCAGGGCCATAGGGGCATGCTCACGACTACTGCCGCATCCAAAATTTTCTCCTGCCACTATAACATCACCTCCGCTCATCTTTTGCACAAATTGCGGGTCCGCATCCTCCATAACATGTTTTGCTAGTTCAACTGGATCAGATGTACTCAAATATCTAGCTGCTATAATCAAATCTGTGTCTATATTGTCACCAAATTTCCAAACTTTTGCTTTTATATCACTCATAAAATTCCTTCGCATTCTTAATTAGACTGTATTTTATCCAAAAAGAAATTAAATATTTATTTTATCCAAACTCTTAGCATCTGATAAGAACCACTCATCTTCGGCGAACTCTTTGTCGGTTATCTGTTTCAAATCTCTTTTGAGGTATTTTCCTTGTGCACTGACTGCGACTGTGCCATCTGGCAAATATATCTCGCCACTTCCTTCAAAAATCCTGCCTTTGTCACTTATAATTCTTCCGACAACTTTTAACTCTTTTTCGGTAGGAACTGGCTTTTTATATCTTATATTTAACTCCAAAGTAACACCGAAACTATTTTGACCATACTTGTTCATGATAGCCCTGCCGATGGTCTCATCTAGTATCGTTGCCGATATGCCTCCATGCATCACTCCGGGGTAGCTTTGAAACTCTTTTTTAGGCGTAAAAATTGCTACAGTTTCACCACCCTCGCTCTCATAAAATTTTGCCTTCAAACCCAATGAATTTTGCACACCACACACAAAACAACATTTTGAGATATTTTGTCTATCTTTTATCTTAAATTCCATGTTTTTTTCCTTGTAAATATAGATATATCATCACGCTCATCCCTGCGCTTCCCAAAACCATCGCCATCACAACTATCTGGTATCTGACTGCTATTATCGGACTGACTCCTGAAAGTATCTGTCCTGTCATCATGCCTGGAAGTGAGACTAAACCAACTGCTAAAAATGCGTTGATTTGAGGAATCAAAGAAGCCTTAAAAGAGATGGCACGAGCTTGTATATAATCTCTTGTTTTTATCTCATTTTCAAATCTCTCAGCCCCCAAAGATATGGCATTCATAGAGTTTGCGTATATCATGCCAGCAAGAGGAATGATAAATCTTGGCTGATAAGCTGGATCTAGGTTGAGTACAAAAAATAGAACCAACACAAGGTTAAAACTACCGCCAATCGCTATGGATATGAAAAACTTTAGGTATGTATCAAGACTTTTGTCTTTGACATTTCTAAGCGCTATAAAACTAGACACGCTTATCATAAAAAATATAATAGCATAGCCTACAAAAGAGTCTTGATTACTAAAAATATAGGTCAAAAAATAGCCTATAATCAAAAGCTGAGTCACCATCCTAAAAGTCGCCAAACCAATCTCTTTAAAATTTCCACTCCAAAGAAAATAGACAAAACCTACTACAGTAAGAGGAATAAGCATAAAAAAAAGACTCGAAATTGTAATTATTTGCATCTTGAAATAATAGCATATTTTACATATATTTGATATACTTTTAAAAAAGGAAATAGTTAATGAAGATATTATTGATAGGCGCTGGAAATATGGGTGGAGCTATGCTTAAAGGGCTCCATAGCTATGATATCACAGTAGTTGAAGCATACCAAAAAAGAGTGGATGAGTTAAAAGAGATGTACCCTGATATAAAAATCGTAAATACAATCCCAAGTATAGATGGCTTTTTAGTTATATTAGCCATCAAACCCGGCTCTCTAAATACTCTACATGTAGAGGGTTGTGCAGATGGTGTCATATCTATACTAGCTGGGACTAAACTAGAGAAGATAAAAGCAAAAATCGATGCAAAACAGTATGTCAGAGCTATGCCAAATATGGCGGCCTTAGTGCAAAAATCCGCCACCTCCTTATGTGGAGATTTAGGGCTAAAAGATGACGCTATGAGGATCTTAAGCAGTATCGGCAAATGCTTTTGGCTAGATAGTGAAAATGAACTAGACATCGCCACAGGACTCGCTGGTTCTGCCCCTGCATGGATCGCTTTAGTAGCAGAAGCACTTAGTGACGGCGCTGTAAATCTAGGATTAAAAAGAGATATATCGTACAAGTATATAGCAGCTCTTTTTGAAGGCGTTGGGATAGTTTTACAAGATGAGCATCCTGCACTTCTAAAGGACAAAGTAACTTCACCAAATGGCACCACGATAGCAGGAATCGCCAAACTGGAAGAGGGAAGAGTGAGAGATAGTTTTATCAAAGCGATGAAAGCCTCATACGACAAGACAAAAGCTATGAACTAATGCTTAGATATTTACTAATAGCAGCACTATCTTTTTCATTTGCCATCAGTGCAAATATAGATCAAAATCAAACCAAAAATGAGTTGACTTGGGATAGTTCTAAAAAACCTTTTGTGTCAAAAAAAGAGGCAGAGTACCAAAAATACAAAAAGAAACTAGATGCCGAAAATAAAAAGCTAGAAGAGGATGGCTTTTGTTCTTGCAATAACAATTTATAAATGCCCACATCTCGCGGGCATTTAATCTCTAAAATAGTGGCTGCAAAAATGGTATGATCTGTTTTTTTCTACTCAAAACACCCTCTAGCCAAACTTCATTGTTCTCTAGTTTTTTTCCAAATGCTTTTTCTATCTTACTGCTGTCATTACTAAGAGTTAAAAGTTGCGAGCCTTCAGTCATGATGTCTGTCAATAGTAAAATCACACTATGAAGTCCGCTCTCATCTTTCACTCTCTTCATCTCTTCAAAAAGCATCTCTTTCTTGTCATCAAAAACACTCAAATCGACTACTTCTAGCTGTCCTACACCAACTTTACTACCACCCATATCAAACTCTTTGTAGTCTCTTGCTACGAGCTCTTTTGCACTCGTACCCTCAACTGCTGATTTTACTAAAAACATCTCCATGCCAAGAGCTTTAAAATCCTCTACTCCAGCGATTTTCGCCAACTCTTTAACAGCTTTTGTATCAGTTTTTGTGCAAGTCGGAGACTTAAATATGACAGTATCACTCAAAATCGCGCACATCATCATGCCAGCTATATCTTGTGGAATCTTCACACCATGAAAATCATACATCTCTTTTATGATTGTGTTTGAACACCCAACAGGTCTTATCCAACACTCAAGAGGAGTGGAGGTGGTAAGATCCCCTAGTTTATGGTGATCAACAACACCCAAAACCGTAGCTTCAAGTATATCTTTTGGCAAAATTGCCAAATCCGTTGTATCAACGATATATACTTTTTCACCAGCGTAAGAAGTTTTCAGAAGTGGAACTTCACCACCAAATTTTTCCAATATAAACTTAGTCTCAGGAGAAATTTCACCCTGCCTAGCAGCGACAACATCTTCACCCAGCTCCCTCTTAAGATAAGCTAAACTAATAGCACCAACAATAGAATCAGAATCCGGATTTGTGTGTCCTAGAGTATATATAGACATTTTATAACCTTTTCATTTTTTTGACATTATACTAAAAAAATATTAAACAAAAACTTTTTGCAGATTGAACTTTTATAGAGTTTATTAGAGTTATATATGTGTTCTTGTGCTTTAGTTATACTGCTTGTAGTTCTTTTCTCAAAAGAGAATTTATAAGTGTTTGATATGGGACTTTTTGTTCACTTGCTAATTTTTTAAAATATAGAACTATATCGTTATCTAACCTCAATGAAACTGGTATTTTTGTAGGTTTATAGAATCTTCCGCGAATACCATCACTAAAGTCATATTCATCTAGTATTTCATAATCATCATATTTTTCTCTATCTCTAATGTTGCTCATAAAAAATCCTTTCTTTCTGATTTGCTTTTCTTGCACTTATTATCCTAATAATTTCTTCGCCATTATCATCAAAAAATATATTTGCTACAACTAAGATTTTATCTTTACTAGTAATTCCTAAAGTTATCCACCTTTCTTCAAAATAATCAAATCTATAATCAAGTTTTGAAATATGCATGGGGTCTAAAAAAACTTCTCTAGCTTCTTCAAAACTAACATTGTGCTTTTCAAGATTAGTTTTATTTTTTTTATCATTCCATTCAAATTTCAAACAAACATCCTTTTCTGAAATATATCTAAATTGTATCATTTTATATTTACAATGTCAATCTTAGTTTGAAAATTTTGCTAGAAGGCTTTAGGAATCATATAAGTAGTTAGTGTTTGAATTTTGATTTCGTATTATTAGATTTTTAGTTAAAAGTAAATACCCGACCCTCTTTAATCCGACCCTCTTTAATGACCCTCTTTAATTACAATCAAACAAAAACTTTTTGCACAAGGAACATATACATTACAGTTGAGATGATTATGCTTAGTAGTGCGTTGTTGAACTTTACATGTATAAAAATTGCGACTGTTACTCCTGTGATTTCGGCTATTCCGAAGGGGTATTGGTTCCATTTTACATCTCTTAGGGCGTAAAATACTAAGATTACCATGATCATGAGGGGCATATTCCATTCGATGTATCTTATCAATGGTGATGGCTCTCTTTTTGCGAAGAAGACAAAGGGGCTGACTCTTGTCATATAGGTGGCAATTGCTGCTACTATGATGCCCGTGATGAGATAACTATCTTGCATCTTCTAGGTTTCTCCTAAATAGTATCAGAACTGCTGCAGCTAATGAGAGCGATAGGATGAGCATTTTATCGCTTGGGAAGGCTAGCATTCCAACAAATCCTATGACTATCGCTATCAAAAATGGCTTGTGAAGTTTGCTTTTTTCGTATAGGTCAATCGAAAGCACGACAAAGAGTGCTGTCAAGGAAAACTCTATGCCTTTGTAGTTAAAGGGCAATACATTTCCCAAAACTGCGCCTATGACGCTTCCTATGATCCAGTAACTCTGATTTAGAGCTGTGATGATGAGATATACTCTCTCTTTTTCACTCTCTTTTATCTCGCTTGTTTTTAGTAGAGCAAATGTCTCATCAGTTAAACCAAAAATCAGATAATTTCTCTTCCATGAAAAGTTTTTAAAAGTGCTTATCATAGACAATCCGTAAAACGAATGCCTAAGATTTAGCAAAACCGTAGCCACACCAATCTCGAGTATAGTAGCTTGTGATGCAAAAAGTGTGAGAGCTAGAAATTGTCCACTTCCTGCAAAGATAAAAGTGGACATAAAAAAGGCATAATACCATGGTATCATCATCTTTGAAAGAAGCAACCCAAATGCCATACCAAGAGGTATGTAGCCCATCAAAACGGGTACTGTTAGCTTAAATATAGAGAGAAATTTCATACTTATTTTTTTATATATTTGTCGATGTAGTTTTGAGTTACATCTTTTTTATCCAAAGTTTTCTCTACATGTAGAGGGTTTTTTACCTCTTTTGGTTTTGTATCGCTGTAGTATATGTTATTTATAGCAACTATTATGAGTATAATCACCAAAAAAGGAAGCAGTATAAGCATACTACTACCTCTTAAGACCATTTACAGTTTGGAGCATTTCGTCACTGGTTGTGATGGCTTTTGAATTTGCTTCATAAGCTCTTTGACCAGTTATCAAATCCGTCATCTCCTCGACAAGTTGGACATTGCTCATCTCTACAAAATTTTGTCTTATCTGCCCTATGCCGTTCAAGCCTGGAGTTCCTGTTAGTGCGTCACCTGAAGCTGTTGTATTTATAAGGTTATTGTCTCCTAAAGAGTGAAGACCGGCTGGGTTTACAAAGTTGGCTAACTCTATCTGCCCAACTTGTGACATCTGAGTTTGACCAGCTTCTAAAACTGAAACTGTACCATCTGTTCCTATAGAAACTTGCGTAGTATCTGCTGGTATCACGATATTTGGGGTAAGTTTATAGCCATCACTGTTTACAACATTTCCATCGCCATCTAATTTAAATGAGCCATTTCTTGTGTAAGCAGTTGTACCATCTGGCAACTCCACCTGAAAAAATCCATTTCCAGTTATTGCCATATCTAGTGGATTTCCCGTCTCTTTGAAGTTTCCTTGCGTGAACTGTTTGGCTATCGCTGTTGGTCTGACTCCTAGCCCTACCTCGATGCCTGTTGGAGATATCGTAGTATTGCTCGTAGAGTTACCGGCATACTCCATGGTTTGGTACATCAGGTCAGCAAACTCTGCTCTTTGTTTTTTGTATCCGATTGTATTGACATTTGCTATATTGTTTGAAGTTGTATCGATTTGTGTCTGTTGGGCTATCATGCCTGTTGCTGCTGTATAAAGTGATCTTACCATTTTTATTTTCCTTTTATGCTCTTACTGATGCTAGTTTGTTGATAGCATCACCGTTTAAATCATCCATTTGGGATTTCATTACTCTTTGGTACATCTCTACCAATCTGTTTGTCTCTATGAGTCCCACCATCTCAAATACCGGGTTTACATTGCTTGACTCTAAAAAACCTTGTGCTACCACATCTTTTTTGCTTGTCGGTTCTATCGAGTTTAGATTTGGAAACTTATACAATCCATCTCCATCTTTTTGCAAGCTCTTTATATCGTCGCTTGTCGCAATGTAAAATTGTCCTATGGGATTTCCATCTGAGTATAGATTTCCACTTTTATCGGTTACTAAACTACCATTTTGAGGGATTTTAATAAATTGAGAATTTTTAAAATAATTCCTAGGAACTACAGGATAACCCTCTTTTGTGGTCAAAATTCCATCGTTATTTAGCACAAAAGAGCCATTTTGAGTAAGCCTGATTCCTTTTGGTGTTTTTACCATAAAAAATGCATCTTTGCTCTTAAGAGCAAAATCCAGACTATTGCCAGTGCTTTTTAGTGCACCTTGATCAAATTTTGTATATTCTTGTGAAATTTGTGGCACTCTAACCACGCTTGCATTTACAAATTTTGCAGCCTCTTTTGTGTTATCTTGTATAGGCATACTATCTTGAGCATCCTGATAAATCCTCTTGAAGTCTGCTATAACAACATCATCCCTCTTAAAAGCTGGTGTATTTAGGTTTGCAAGATTATTTGATATGACATCCAATCTGTTAAATTGAGTAACCATACCACCTGTAACATCATAATATCCACTCTGCACAATAAACCTCTCTACTTTTTTACAGATAAAAGCAATTTGCGTTCCAAATATACTTTAACCTCTTTTTAAATATTTTTGGGTATAATCCATCTCTTAATACTACACACATAAGGGGCTTCTGCATATGTCCACTAAAGAAATCTACGCAAAATTGGAAGAGCTGTTTAAAGAGAATGAAAAAGGTCATGTAACATATGAAAAAGTTATGGATATATTTCCAAAACAACCTACTGCATCAAATGCCAAAAAGGTTATAGCTTTACTTAAAAAGTACAAAGTTTCACTAATAACTTCAGCAGAAATTGCCAAACTAAGAAATAAACAAGAGAGACAAAAAAGAGAAGCAGAGAGGCAAAAGCTCCAAGACGAAGCACTTGAAGATGAGTTTGACCTAGCAGCAGAGAAAGAGCTTTTAGAGTGGAGTAGAAGTGATAGCCCGGTGCGAATGTACCTAAGAGAGATGGGGCAAATTTCACTTTTAACAAAAGAAGAAGAGATTGACATAAGCAAAAAGATAGAGTTCGGAGAAGACATCATCATAGATGCATTTTGTTCTATCCCTTATCTTATCGATTTTATACTTGATTATAAAGAGGCTTTGATAAATCGAGAAAGAAGAGTTAAAGAGCTATTTAGAAGTTTTGAAGATGATGATAATGATGATGATGATGACAATACCAAAAAAACAGGCAAAAAAGACGATAGCAGAACCCAAAAAGTGGTCACAAGCTTTAAAGCGCTTGAGAAAGCAAAAAAAGATTGGATGAAGACTTTAGCTAAACCACTAGAGGATGATGCCGATGAACAGACTAAGATGCACTATGATTTAACTCTAGCTCACAAAAAGAAGATCCTTAAAGAGAAGCTTATGGAGTTGGGTCCTACGAGTAAATTGATAAACGAACTTGTCAAGTCGATAGAGACTGCACTTAAGAGCGATACTGAGTTTGACAAAGAGTTAAAAAGATTGGAGTATATGCTTCCTCTTTTTAACGATACACTTAGAAAAAATCACGAAAAAATCCTCTCAAAGCTAACAAAAATGAGCAAAGATGATGTCATAGCTGAAGTACCCGAAGCTACAATGGTATCAACTTACATGAAGATAAAAAAACTCTTTCAAACAAAAGAGGCAAGTAAGCAAGGTTTTGATTTAGAGGAAGATAGACTAAAAGAGATACTTGAGCAGATAAAAAGAGGTAAGATTATAGCAGATACAGCTAAAACCAGAATGGCAAAATCTAACCTTAGACTAGTTGTATCTATCGCAAAAAGATACACAAACAGAGGGCTTCCATTTCTTGATCTTATCCAAGAGGGAAATATCGGGCTTATGAAGGCTGTAGATAAATTTGAGTACAAAAAAGGTTATAAGTTTTCAACTTACGCCACTTGGTGGATAAGACAAGCTATAAGCCGTGCTATCGCTGATCAAGCCAGGACAATCAGAATCCCAATTCATATGATTGAAACTATAAACAGGATAAACAAAATAGTCAGAAAACACCTTCAAGAGCACGGAAAAGAGCCAGATGTTGAAACTATATCCAAAGAGGTTGGGCTAAGCATAGACAAAGTCAAAAATGTTATAAAGATCACAAAAGAGCCTATAAGTCTTGAAGCTCCTATCGGCAAAGAGGAAGATGGAAAATTTGGTGACTTTGTAGAAGATAAGTCAAGTGTGTCTCCTATGGATTTTATACTTAAACATGACTTAAAAGACCAGATAGACGATGTATTAGAACAGTTAAACGATAGAGAAAAAGCTGTTATTAGGATGAGGTTTGGGCTCATGTTTGACGAGAGTGACAGAACACTTGAAGAGATAGGCAAAGAGTTGAGTGTCACTAGAGAGAGAGTCAGACAGATAGAGAGCAGCGCTATCAAAAAACTAAAACATCCAAAAGTTGGTAGGAAACTGAAAAATTACATAGAGAGCTAGAAATGAATCTCAACGAAGCTTGGCTAGAGCATGATTACAATCCTTTTGTATCTTTTGATGAAGCAGGAAAAGTCAAGTCATTAAATCAAGAGGCTCACTACCTCTTGGGCGTAATTGAGTCAAAAAAAATCTTTGAAATAGCTAAGACCTATGCAAATATTACATATGGATTTAAAACCACAATCTTAGATCTAGAGTTTGGCTCATTCTCTTTTTTTGCTATCACAGTAGGATATATGGATGATAGCGAAATAGGAATAAAACTCTACAAAAAAGCAGCAAAAAGCTTTTCGACTTTGGGAAAACATGGTGAATTTGTAAATCTATACTCCCTTATAGATTTATGCATAAGTGCTACAAGTGCGGGCAAGATAGAGCATAAGAAGATATTTGATCCAACTTTTCCCGAGGTAAGACTCAAAATCGATGATTTTACCAAACTGTTAAACAAGATATATCTTTCATACGCAAACTCCAACACCATTACATCAAAACTTATGCTAAACACAGGGGAGTATCTAAAATACGAGGGTAAAAAATATCCAATTTTTTCTCTACATGTAGAGGGTAAATTTAGAGATACAAATTATGAAAAAATTATAAAAGATACTTCGCTACTTGCTAATTGCATAGTTAGCTTTCACGAAGATAGAACATCTCTTAGCTCTGCTTTGATTTCGTAAATGACAATCCTGCACTCATTATCGGCACAATACTAAGCCCTATAAAAAATGCAAACGGATTGAAGATTTTATGATTATTTAGGTATATAAAAGCAAATATCAAAAGAGCATAGGATAAGATTCTCAGAGGATTTATCGCTCCTCCGATTCCACTTGCAAAACCTTTTATGGTGTATTTAAAGACGCCTCTGCTCTTTTTTTTACCCTCTTGCTCATCTTCGTCAAAAAGAGAGTATGGATCTTCTAGCTCATCTGTTTCATCTCTATACTCTTCACCGCTACTGCTTAGAACTCGCTTATCTATAGATCTCTTATAAGCATAAAAAGAGGCCATCGTTATAAGCATTGAGCAGATAAAAGCAACTTGTGTGTTTAAAAGCCAATATCCACGCAAGATTAGCGATATAAGAATGGCAACAGAATCTCCTGCTAGATAGAGATATGGCAGCTTACTCATATCTTCCTTCGCCATCAAAACTCTCATCATCATCATTTTTGGGTTTATAATTCTTGTATCTTACATCATCTTTTAGTTCATCAAGAGATTTCATCTGTTTTTTATATGCTTTGTAGATATTTAGTATCGCCCCACTCACTCCCCAAAATACCCCTAGCCACAAGAGCCAAGTTTGATGAAACCAGCTTTTCATCAAAAGACCAATTCCAACTCCGAGCAAAACTGCAACAACCATCGAGATTCCAAGAGAGAGCTGCTCAGCTCCCTCAATAATCGGTCTATATTTTGGTTTTTTCATATCACTCATACTAACTCTTTAAAAACCTCTGCCGCAGCCTCTATAGTCTCTTCTATATGTTTATCTTTTATCTTTGTACTAACAAAGCCTGTTTCAAACTGACTACATGCAAAGTAAAAGCCTCTCTCGAGCATACCTTTATGAAATTTTGCAAACATTTTTGTATCAGATTTTAGGGCATCATCAAAGTTTTTTACCTCTTTGTCATTAAAGAAAAATCCAAACATACTTCCTCTGACATTAGTCTGTAGCCCAATTCCGACTTTTTTCGCCTCATCTCTAAATCCCTTCATAAGAGTTTGGGCTTTCTCCTCTAGCTCATCATAAATATCTGGATTTTTGATCAGTTTTTTTAGTGCCGTTATACCAGCATTCATGGCAACCGGATTTCCGCTCAGAGTTCCTGCTTGATAGACTGGACCATCAGGACTCAACTGATCCATAATCTCTTCAAGCCCACCAAATGCACCAACAGGCATACCACCGCCTATCACTTTTCCAAAAGTGATGAGATCTGGTTTCACACCAACCAAACCAGTTGCACCTTCTAGTGAAGCTCTAAAACCACTCATCACCTCATCAAAAATAAGTAGAGCACCATTTTTTTCACATATCTCTTTCAACTCTTTTAAAAACTCAATTTCAGCAGGAATTAAACCCATATTTCCAGCTATCGGCTCTATGATGACGCATGCTATGTTTTTTGAGTTTTTAAAGCACTCTTGTACACTTTTTATGTCATTGTATTTTGCCAAAAGTGTATGTTTTGTAAAATCAGCCGGCACTCCCGGAGAGCTAGGAGTTCCAAAAGTAACTGCCCCACTTCCTGCTTGAACGAGCAGTGAATCGCTATGTCCGTGATAGCACCCTTCAAATTTTACTATATCGTCCCTACCTGTATATCCGCGAGCCAATCTTATGGCACTCATGACTGCTTCTGTTCCACTACTTACAAAACGGATTTTATCTATCTCATCGAATAAAGAGCAAATCTCTTGAGCCAGTTTTGTTTCGACTTTTGTAGGAGCTCCAAAACTGAGTCCCTTTTTTACTGATTTTATGACTGCCTTTTGTATATCTTTATCGCAATGCCCAAAGATAAGTGGACCCCAACTCTGAACGAAATCTATATATTTATTGTCATCTACATCTATGAGATATGCGCCTGCCCCTTTTTTGATAAAAATGGGAGTTCCTCCAACACTTTTAAATGCTCTAACAGGAGAATCAACACCACCTGGAATCACTTTTTTTGCTTTTAAAAAAGCATCTTTACTATTTTGTGTGTACATTTTCACTTACCTTCTTAAATTTTGAGTAGAGCCAAGCCCCTAAAGTCAATACAAAATAGATGATACCCGTAGAATATATCTGTTTTATATCGCTATTTATCTCATAATACACGATTAGAGACGCTGCTGTAAATAGTCCCAATAAAGATACTATAATTATGATTAAAGAGGAGTTAGTTTTATCTCTTATCTTTAAATTTGCAAATGCCATCAGCCAAGAAACCAGTATAAAAGTTATGCTACCAAACTCCAAAATAACCTCTAAATTTCCCATAGCAATCAAGCTAAAAGATAAAACCGACATAGTAATTATGGCGTAAACAGGAATGCTCCCTCTTCTTAGAGATAAAAATTTTGGAAAATAACCATCTCTTGCTATGACTGCAACTTGTCTTGAAGAGCCAAACAGTGTTCCGCTTATAGCGCTACTTGTTGCCAATAGAGCTCCTGCTATCACCAAATTTGCTCCAAGATTACCCATGATCTCTTTTGCCCCAGCTGCTAGTGCATACTCTTTGTTATCTATGATCTCTTTAAACGGTATAGATAAAACTGCACCCAAAGATATGATAAAATATATCAAAATCACTAATATAATCGCGCCATATATAGCTCTTGGTATATTTAAATCTGGATTTTTCATCTCATTTACGGCATTTATGACCAACTGAAATCCCTCATACGCCACAAAAGTCAATGAAGCAACTATGATGATAGAAAATGCTGTAGTTTGGTGGTTATTATGCAACAAAACAGGAAGCGTCGTATCTGAATGATAGATAAGAAGTATGGATATAATCGTCAAAATAACCATCTTTGTATATACCATCAAATCTTCAACTCTGCCCATGCCTTTTACACTCCATATATTGATAAGTGCAAAAAGCATTATGATTGCTCCTGCTATCGCTTTTCTTATCAACTCATTGTGTGCAAAAGAGAAACTGCTGATAGAGTAGGATGAAAAAGTATAAGCATAAAGTGCAAGGGTTGAGATATATCCAAAAATCACCCACCAACCTATGAGTGAAGCAGCAAAGGGCGTGGATGGAAAAGTTTTTTTATAAAATGAGTATGTAGCTCCCTCATCTTTAAAATAGACTCCAAGTTTCACATAATTGTAGGCTGCAAGCATCGCGACAACTCCACCGATGGCTATAGCAAATGGAGTGTATGCACCAACCAAGGAGACAGAGATCCCCAAAACTGTAAAAATTCCACCTCCAACCATACCTCCGACAGCTATGGCTATCAGCTCATATACTCCAAGGACTTTACCTCTTTTTCTATGGATTGAGATATGACTATCCAAGCCTTTATCCTCTAGCCATGATGGACTTTACCTCTTCTAGAAGCCTTATAGAAGCATCAATTTCAACTTTTCTTATAGCTACACTCTCCACATTACAACCAACGGGTATCCCTTTGCCTTTGGCATAAAAGTATAGAATTTCAAATATATCCAAACTTAGTTTCACGGACTCTTCAAGTATATCTTGTGAATTTTTAAGCCTATATTCTAAATGTTCGGGTACATGTATGCCAAGCCACTTCATAAAATCAAGTGTTTTAGCTGATCCGCAAGGAGTGATTGTAAAGATGATTGGTTTCATCTGCTTGTTATTCTCTCTAGCATATGCACTATAATCATCTAAAAATTTCTTCGATGCCATCAAATCATATACGCATTGAGATACAAAAAATTCACACCCCTCGTCTATCTTCGAAAAGACTCTTAAATGTTCATCTTTTTTTATCAAATGTCTCTCTGGTATAACTATACCACCTAATACAATGTCGGGAGCTATCTCTTTTTTTAATCTATATGACTCTTTAAGACCTACAGTTACTTTTGTATTTTTACTCGCAACCCCCACAAAAACAGTAAAAAACTCTCTGTTTTTTCTATTTTCAAGCCACTCCTTAAACTCCTCTTTATCGTATTTTCCGACAGCTTTATAGACTACAACAGGATAGTTGAGTTTATGATCAAGAAAATTTTTGGCATATACGCAAGGATCAAGTGTCTGCATAAAAGGAAATGGTCTTTTAGCATCCGTTCTATCAGACTCATCTTGTATGTCATACAGAACCAAAGCATCTATATCTAAATTTCTTAATCTTTGTATCTGTCTTTGGCTTATCTCTTTGATTTTTTCTATGGAATTATTTGCTTTTGGCGGAGTCAAACCATAAAAAAGTATGCCTGACTCCGCATTTTTTATCTTGTTTTTCAACATATAAAGCTTTTAAGCAAGTTTATAGTTATCTATAAGATTAAAGTTAAGGTACTTATAGACATCGTCTCTTTTACCCTCTAATTTTCTTGGAACTATATCAAGATACTCTTTTGCACTTGGAAGTCTGCCTAAAAGTGCACAAACTGCGGCGAGTTCTGCACTTCCAAGATATACTTTGGCTCCCATTCCCATTCTATTGTCAAAGTTTCTTGTACTTGTTGAAAATACCGTTGCATTGTCTGCTACTCTTGCTTGGTTTCCCATACAAAGTGAACATCCTGGTATCTCTACTCTAGCTCCAACTGAACCAAAAATAGAGTAGTAACCCTCTTCCACCAACTCAGCTTTGTCCATCTTAGTTGGTGGCGCTATCCAAAGTTTTGTAGGCACTTGTCCTTCGCCTTTTAATACTTCTCCTAGTGCACGATAGTGACCGATATTTGTCATACAACTTCCAACAAAAACCTCATCTATATTTTTAACCCTTTTAGGGTCTGCCAAAATCTCACTAAGAGTTGCTACATCATCAGGATCATTTGGACAACATAGTATCGGCTCTTTGATCTCGTTTAAATCTATCTCTAAGACTGCTGCATACTCGGCATCTTTATCTGCTTTTACCAAAGTCGGATTTTCTAGCCACTTTTTCATCTTATCTGCTCTTCTTTGGAGTGTTGTGGCATCTTCATAACCAGCTTCTACCATAGACTCTAAAAGTGTTATATTTGATTTTAGATACTCGATTACTGGCTCTTTATCTAGCGCAACACAACAAGCTGCAGCACTTCTCTCCGCACTTGCATCACTAAGCTCAAACGCCTGCTCTGCTTTTAGATTTGGTAGTCCCTCTATCTCTAAGATTTTACCTGCAAAGATATTTTTCTTATCTTTTTTAGGAACAGTCAAAAGACCTTTTTGGATAGCAGTATAAGGTATGGCATTTACTAAGTCTCTTAGCGTGATTCCTGGTTGAAGCTCACCTGTAAATCTAACCAAAACTGACTCAGGCATATTTAGAGGCATACTTCCCGTAACTGCGGCAAAGGCGACAAGCCCACTTCCTGCAGGAAATGATATACCTATAGGAAACCTAGTATGAGAATCCCCACCTGTTCCTACGCTATCAGGTAAAACCATACGATTTAACCATGAGTGTATAACGCCATCACCTGGCTTAAGACTTACTCCGCCTCTTGTTGTCATAAAACTCGGAAGTGTGTGTTGCATCTGAACATCACTAGGCTTCGGATAAGCTGCTGTATGACAAAATGTCTGCAAAACCAAATCAGCATTGAAGCCCAAAGCTGCTAACTCTTTTATCTCATCTCTAGTCATAGGTCCCGTTGTATCTTGGCTTCCGACAGTTGAAGTTATAGGCTCTATATACATTCCTGCCCTTACTCCTTCAACACCACAAGCAAGTCCCACTATCTTTTGAGCGTGAGTATAACCGCTTGAGTTGTCTGCTGGTTGTTCTGGTTTTTCAAAAATTTCTTCTGCATCTAAGCCTAATGATTCTCTTGCCTTTGCGGTTAATCCTCTTCCAATTATAAGTGGAATTCTACCGCCTGCTCTGTACTCGTCTGCTAGGGTATTTGGTGTGAGTTTAAATGTAGCAACAACTTCACCATTTTTTTCTATCTTTCCTTCAAATGGATAAACATCTATGATATCTCCTGTTTGGAGTGCTGAAACATCAACTTCTATAGGCAAAGCTCCACTATCTTCAGCAGTATTGAAAAATATAGGTGCTATAGTATTTCCCAAAATCAATCCACCAGTTTTTTTATTTGGAACAAACGGTATCTCTTTTCCTATCCACCACTGCACTGAGTTTATACCTGATTTTCTACTGCTTCCTGTACCTACAACATCACCAACATATGCTACGGCATAACCTTTGGCTTGAAACTCTTTGATTTTTTCTCTTGCATCGGGAAGTTTTTTCTCTAGCATACATTGGGCATGTAGAGGAATATCGCTTCTAGTAAATGCTTCGCTAGCCGGGCTCAAATCATCAGTATTTGTCTCTCCTGGAACTCTTAAAACTGCTACGGTAATTTTTGTAGGGATTGGTTCCTTTGAGGTAAACCACTGGGCTTTTGCCCAAGACTCTAGTACATCTTTTGCATATGAGTTTGTTTTTGCTAACTCTTCGACATCATTGAATGAGCTATATACCAAAATAGTCTTTTTAAGTGCATCGCTAGCGGCAATTGCTACAAATTTATCATCACTGCTAAGCGCATCTACCAAAGGCTGGACATTATAGCCACCAAGCATAGTTCCTAAAATTTCAACCGCTTTAAGAGAAGTGATAGCTACACACTCAACCTCTTTTTTTACGATAGCGTTTAAAAAAGCTGCTTTTACATAAGCCGCATCATCAACTCCTGGGCTTACTCTATGCATCAAGAGTTCCAACAAAACTTCTTGATCTCCCTCGCCTTTTTTAAGTGATTCTACAACTCTGGCAGTTTGCTGTGCATCTAATGGAAGAGGTGGAACACCAAGACTCGAACGCTCTAAAACATGGTCATTATATACTTTTAAATAATCCATACTATAACTCCTAAATTTTAGGATATCTCTAGTAATAGATATCCTTTAGGATTATTGTATCACAAAGTTATTTAAAAATTATAAAATCTCTCTTTGTCCCTTTGAATTTGGAGATGATAGTACCCCTGTAGCTTCAAGTTGCTCTACGATTCTAGCTGCACGGTTGTAACCTATCTGAAGTTTTCTTTGAATGTAGCTGATTGAGCATTTTTTCTCATTTAGGACTATATTTTTTGCATCTTCAAAGAGTTCATCTATCTCATCATCAACACTAGCAGCACTAGAGGTTGCGGATTCGCTCTCTTTCAAAAAACTTTCATCATACTCAACTGGTTGTTGTTTTTTGAGGTATTCTACGACTTTTTCTATCTCATCTTCACTGGCAAATGGTGCATGAAGCCTCACCAATCCAGAGCTTCCCGGAGGTGTAAAAAGCATATCTCCTCGACCAAGCAGTGAGTCGGCACCACTTGCGTCCAGTATAACTTTACTATCTATTTTTTGCCCTACTTTAAAGCTTATTCTTGATGGTAGATTTGCTTTTATAAGACCTGTTACTACATCAACTGAAGGTCTTTGAGTGGCTACTAAAAGATGAATACCACTAGCCCTTGCCATCTGGGCGAGTCTTGAAACATAAAATTCTACCTCTTTACCGCTTGTCATCATCAAATCTGCCAGTTCGTCTATAATGATAACGATATAAGGCAGATGTGGCGCTCCAATCTTCTTGGCTTTTTCATTGTAATTTTCTATATTTTTTGTTTTTGATTGACTGAGTATCTTATATCTTCGCTCCATCTCTGAGACCATATTTGCTAAAGCTATGATTGCATTTTTTGGTTTTGTGATGACTGGAGTCAAGAGATGAGGTATGTCATTGTAGATAGAAAACTCCAACATCTTTGGATCTATCATCAAAAGTTTTAGAGTATCTGGCGAATTTCGGTACAGTAAAGAGAGAAGCATAGCATTTATGCCGACACTTTTACCGCTTCCTGTTGTTCCTGCTATCAAGAGATGTGGAAGTTTTTTCAAATCTGTTACAAATGGATTGCCTACTATATCCTTGCCTAGTGCTATAGTAAGAGGAGATGATGAATTTTTATATATATCACTTTGAAGTATCTCTTTTAGATAGATAGTCTCTATCTTTTTATTTGGCACTTCAATCCCAACGACATCTTTGCCCGGAACTGGAGCTTGGATACGGATAGTCTGAGCCTTTAATGCCATAGCTAGATCATCTTGCAGTGTTAAAATCTTCGAAACTTTTATATGAGGAGCCGGCTTAAACTCAAATGTTGTAACAACAGGACCAGAGTAGGTTCGAACAACATCTCCATCAATCTTAAATCTTCTTAATTTATCCAATAAATCAGATATCTTTTGATCAATTTCGCTCTCATTTACATGTGATTGTCTTTTTGGAGGATCTGTTAAAAATTTTAGTGGCGGAAGTTTATAATTTTTAGGCTTATCAACTTCACCTTGGTCTATCTCTTCAAGTAATTTTTTATTTTCTTCTACAACATCCAAGATTTCAACACCTTGTCTGGTAGTTTTCTCGCCCTCTTTTTGTTTCTCGTCTTTTATCTCTTCTTTTGTCTCACTATTTTTTTGAGTTTCTGCTTTTTGTATAGGTTTTTTTACTTTTTTAGAAACTTCTCTGACTTCAAACTGTTCGCTTTTTTTCTTTGTATTGTTGCTATTTTTAAAATCAAAAGAAGAAAAAATCTCGTCAAAACCTATATCTAACAGCATGACAAAGCATAAAGAGATGATAGCTACTATAGTTATCCAAACTCCAGCGATTCCGATAAAAGATATGATTGATTCTGTTATAGCGTAGCCTATGAGTCCATTTTTATGTATTAGCAAAGATTGAATCATCAACAAAGAGGCAAAAAGGAGAGTTGACGCCAGATAAATCTCCACTCGTCTAGTGTCAAATTTAGTCTGTTTATATACAAAGTAGGATAAAACGATCAATAAGAATGGATAAATATATGAAATATATCCAAACAGATGCAGATTGCCTCTTCCCAACATCGAACCATAAACACCAACTATAGAGGCATCTACTAAAATAGTAGAGATTCCTAAAAAAACAAAAAATGCAACAGCAATAACAAAAATAGTCTCTTTTAAAATGTCAAATCCTTCTAAATATAGATAATAAAAGCGTATTATAGCAAATTACATGTATTTTAGTAGAGACATAGAATTTATCTTTGCGATTGTAGAGAGTGTCGCCTGATAAGAGTTGCTAATCTGTGTAAATTTCATATAAGCCTCTCCTATATCTACATCTGCTACCTGGCTTCTAATAGTTTTGACATTTATGCTTAAAAAATCCGCTCTATCACTAGCATTTTGCAATGCATTTGAGTATGAACCTATCTTTGTATGTAGCTTCTCTATGTGGTCACTTATGTGATCGATTCTAAGTAGAGAGTTTTCAATTCCTGGATTTCTTGGATTGCCTTTAGTGCTATCCATAGAAAATTTTCCATCTCTTACGGCTGATATCATTTTGTCCAAATCTTTAAACAGATCAACACTTGGTTCATCTATTGCTATCGAATTATTTGACATAAAAGAGAGAGAGTTTCCGGTTGTGCTACTGAAATCATCACTAACACTATCATACATAGAAAATTTTATCTTTGTCGATGGATTTGTTTTGTCTTTTATCTCTACTCTTCCTCTGTAATCCAAAGACACATCAACACTATCTCTCGAATTTACAACAGCAGTGTCGTAGCCACTTTTATCATTAGTTGTGGGTATATTGTTTGATACAATCATAGACACAACATCATTTAACTGCTGATATGTCATCTTATTTGCATCAACGACACTTCCATCTGCAGCATAGATATTATAATTTGTTGTTCCACCATCTAGTGAGAATGTTGAACCAGCAGCATGAAAATCTATTTGCACATTATTGTTGCTAGCTCCATTTATATTGTCTAATTTTAAATCAAGAGTCTTTCCATCTAATGATGATACTCCCGAACCATCTACTAGCAATGTCTTGGCTGTTGCATACGAATTGTCAGTTTTATCCACTTGTGACACATTAGAAGTTAATTTATTGCCACTAACTGTGAAATAATTTCTGTCAAATGAGACATTTTCGCTTGAGGCATCCGGGGAAGGATTAAATCCACTTTTTACAAAAGATACAACATTGCTTAAACTATCAACATCAGTATTATCAGTATATGAAGCTACCATACTAAAATCCAATGATTGTTTTCCATTTGTCTTATCTTCTATCTCTATTTGTCCACTACTATTAAGTGAAACATTTACGCTATCTGAGGGCATAAATGAATCTTTTATGCCAGACAAAAGAGAATCAACTGTATCTGCTGTATTTATACCCAACTTATTTTTAAATGAACTTCCATCGCTATTTTTTCCTTGGATATAAAAATATGCGGTAGACTGTGTTGTTCCACCTCCATTATTTAACATCAAGTCTTCTATCGTATCACTAGGTTTCAAAATTTTAGTTTTATCTACATCACTATACATTTTTACATTTGTTGAAACTATCTTTTTATAATCACTATCTTTTCCCAAAAACAGTGAATTTCCATCAACATTGTATGGTAATTTTACATCTGAACCCACCAAGGATGTCATGCTTTGCTCGTTTCCGTTGTAACTTCCATCACTGTTTACAGGCTTTACATCCATGGCTGAACCTGAAAAAAGAAACTCTCCATCTATTGATGTATTTGCTACGCTTACCAAATGATCACGCATAGCACTCAAATCATTTGCTATAGCTTCAAGACTCGTTGGAGAATTTGTTGCATTTGCAGCTTGTATAAGTTTTGCTTTAAATTTTGTCAAAGTATCGCTAAACTGATTCATTGATTCATCAGTGTTGTTCGCAAAAGTTTGAGCTTTAGAACTACTTTTTTTAACTTGACTTAGCGTGGATATCTCATTATTTAGTCGCATAGTATCTACATATATACTACTATCTTCATAACTGTTTTGAATTTTACTGCCTGAAGACATCTGGGCGTTTACATCATAAAGTTTTTTTAAACTATCTTGATAGCTATTTGTGCTATTTTGATAAAAAAGTGAATCCGTTACTCTCATTGTTATATCCTGTTTTGGTGTACACATTGCTCATGCATTTCTATAAGCAATCTTAGTTCCTAGTAACAAAAATATCGGTTTTTTCGCATTTTTATTTAGTTTTTATGAAAAATTATTGTTTTTTTTTAAAAAAAAGTGTACAATGCCTGAAATACATTATTTTAAAAGGATTGTAGAATGAAAAAAGCAGAATTTATTCAAGCGGTTTCTCAGAAAGCTGAACTTTCTAAGAAAGATACTCAAAAAGTTGTTGATGCAGCTCTTGAGGCAGTACAAGAAGCATTGGTTGCTGGAAAAAATGTTAGTTTTATAGGTTTTGGTACATTTAGTACAGCAAAAAGAGCCGCTAGAACAGCGAGAGTTCCTGGAACTGATAGAGTTGTAGATGTTCCAGCCACAACAGCCGTAAAATTTAAAGTAGGTAAAAGACTTAAAGACGCAGTAGCAAAATCATAATTATAGTTGCAAATATAAAAGCTTAGAGAAATGATATAATCACTCTTTAAGCTTTTTTTTTGTATCATTTCAACCTTATTTCAGGTGCCTGAGTGGTGAAACTGGTAGACGCGCTAGACTCAAAATCTTGTGAGCTTTGCTCGTGCCGGTTCGAGTCCGGCCTCAGGTACCATCTTCAATTTTTTTATTTAATTTACTTATAATCATAACTTTGCCATAATGTTACCCACTTAAACTATCAGGAGAAATTATGTTATTTAAAAGTCTTATATCTTTTATGTTGGTTTTATTTTTAAACCCTATTTTTGCAAGCGCATCTACTTTGCCACCACTTAAGGTTGGCATGGAACTTCAATATCCTCCATTTGAAATGAGTGATAAAAATGGAGTACCTAGTGGCATAAGCGTTGATTTGGCAAAGTCGCTTGGAAAGTATCTTGGACGAAAAGTTATAATCGAAAATATAGCTTGGGATGGGTTGATACCATCACTAAAGACTGGAAAAATCGATATCATCATCTCATCTATGACAATCACAGATAAAAGAAAAAAAGTTATAGATTTTTCTATTCCTTATGCGCAATCTGATTTGTGCATATTGGCAAATCCTACCTCTGGTGTAAAAAGTGTCAAAGATTTGAATCAAAAAGGCAAAGTTGTTGCCGTTAAAAAAGGAACTACAGGACATATTTATGCGGTTAATCATCTAAAAAAAGCAAAAGTTTTAGTTTTAGATAAAGAGAGTTCAGCGGTTTTGGAAGTTATTCAAAAAAGAGCTGATGCATTTATATATGATCAATTAACCATATATAGAGATTGGGAAAACCATCCAAAAACAACTGTTGCACTGCTTCAGCCTATCACAAAAAAGCCTGGATATTGGGGAATTGCTTTAAGACAAAATCAACCAAAACTAAAAGCAAAGATAAATGAGTTTATAAAAAAAGCAAAGAGCGATGGTACATTTGATAAGTTGGCATATAGATATCTAAAGGATATCAAAAAGACATTTGTTAAACTGAACATACCATTTTTCTTTTAGGAAAAGACTATTAAACTAAAACAATTTTTTATACAGGAACTCGACTATAAAGAAGACGTAAAGGTAAAATCTATCGTTTACATCTTCAATTTTATACTGCTTTTTTTGATAATCGGCATCTTTTTTTATTTTATGTTTAAAGGAACAAGCTATAATTTTAACTGGGGCAGTGTCTATGAATATAGACAAAAATTTATAGATGGATTTCTAACAACTATCTACATATCTTTCTTCTCTCTTGTTCTTAGTTTTTTTATCGGTCTCTTTTTTGCATATGGACAAAATTCAAAAATAATTTTACTAAGATTTTTTTCTAGATTTTATATCGAGACTATTAGAGGGACGCCACTTTTAGTTCAAATTCTTATATTTTTTTATGTGATAGCAGCAAATATAGGACTGGACAATAGATACATTGCCGGTGTGCTTATCTTAGCGTTATTTTCAGGTGCTTATATAAGTGAAATCATGCGTGCAGCGATATTTAGCATATCAAAAGAGCAGTACGAAACAGGACTTTCACTTGGCTTTACACCTTTTCAAACATATAGATATATCATCTTTCCTCAAGCATACAAAAGAATAATACCTCCATTAACAGGTCAATTTGCATCTATCATCAAAGACTCTTCTTTGCTTTCCATCATATCTGTAAATGAGTTCACCATGAATGCACAAGAGGTAAATTCATATACTTTTTCAACTCTTGAGAGCTATATACCTTTGGCTATAGGATATCTTTTGCTTACCTACCCTATATCTTTATATTCAAGACGATTAGAGAAAAAGATGAAGGATTAAAGATGTACAAAATTCTCCTCTTAGAAGATGATGAAATTCTATCGCAAACATTAAAAGAACTCTTGGAGGCAAAAAAATATGAAGTTTCAATAGCAAAAAATGGAAATATAGCATTAGATATTTCATATGAGCAAGATTTTGATCTCTATCTCCTGGATGTAAATGTACCATTTTTAAATGGGTTTGATTTTTTAAAGGAGTTAAGAGATAGTGGTGATAGAACTCCTGCTTTTTTTATCACTGCTTTACGAGATCTAAAATCACTCTCTCTTGGATTTAGTTCAGGTGCGGATGATTATATAAAAAAGCCTTTTGATTTTGATGAATTGCTTATAAGAATCGATGCTAAACTAAATGTTAGCGACTCAAAACTCACATATAAAAATATCATATACAACACGCTTGATGACACCATAACCATAGATAACAAACCCGTGGAAATTCCTTTGATTGATAAGAAGATATTTCTTTTACTTTTTAAAAACATGGGTAAAATCGTTGACAAAAACAGCATATTTGAGATCATGGACAAGCCCACTGATTTGGCTCTTAGGGTTCATATTTCAAAGATAAAGAAAAAACTTATGGTTAATATATCAAACATAAGAGCACAAGGATATCGCCTTGAAGAGGTATGAGAGAGAGTCTTTTTTAAAGAGTTTTTTACTTTTCTTTACAACACTTCTTATTTTAAATAGTGTCATATTTTACCTCTACTTTAGGGAACAAAAAATATCTCTACATGTAGAGATATTTAACAAAATAAAACTCTATAACTATAACTTCAAAGACAACTCTATAAAGATAGATATCGTACCTATCAAGAAAAGAGATGAGATGTATATACTACACATAACAAAAGATAAAATTTTTGCCTATTTTGATATACCAAATTCAAAAAAAAGTTCACTTGAAATCATATATCCATATAAAAAGTATCTAAATTCTTTAGAAGAGATTCGTAAAAACAGTCTATTTTACTATGCAATTAGTAGCTTTATACTTCTAATTTTATCTATAATTTTCTCAATCTATGCCATCAATCCACTAAAAAAAGCTCTATATTTGCTAGATGAATTTTTAAAAGATATCATCCATGACTTAAATACTCCAATCTCTTCTATATTTTTAAATCTTAAAATCTTAAAACAGACCGACTCTGTTGAAGCGATAAAAAGGGTTGAGTACTCTACTAAAAAAATTGGCTCTCTTTATGGAAATTTAGAAGCGATCATTTCAAACAATCCACTAACCAAAGAGGAAGTAGATATAGAAGATTTGATTTTACAAAAAATTGAGTATTATAAATATCTATATCCTAGCATAAACTTCATAATCAATATCCAAACAAAGACTATATATACTTCACAAGATGGGATAGAGAGAATCTTAGATAACCTAATCTCAAATGCCTGCAAATACAATAGAGAAAATGGCAAAGTAAATATAACTATAGATGAAGACAAACTAAGCATAGAAGACACAGGAATAGGCATCAAAAATCCCAAAAAAGTATTTAACAGATACTACAAGGAGACTCAAAGAGGCATAGGATTAGGATTAAATATAGTCAAAAAACTTTGCAATAAACTTGGGTACAAGATAGAGATAAATAGTATATATGGAATTGGTACAAAATTCGAGGTAACACTTAGGTAACACTTCTATGTCATAATTTCATCACAGGTAGCCTAGATTTGCGTGCGCTAGGTTATCTGTACTGCAACCAAAACAAAGGATAAAAGATGAAAATAAAAGTTTTAATTATTGGAGCGTTATTAACGCTATCAAGTTCAATATATGCAGCAGATGTTGCTACAAGTACAGATACAACAACACAAACAACAGCAACTTCAAGCGATGCAACTGTAAACACAGATACGAGTAGCGATCAAGAGATAAAAACAACCGATACCATTGATGATCTGATTCAAAAAATGAATAGAGCACAGACTAAAAATAGATATAGGTATATGAATGCCATTAAAAACAAAATTGCTTTATCAAAGCAAAATGAAAGAGAAGAAAAAATCAAAGAAGTTATGGATAAAATCCAAGAAAAAAGATCAAATATGCAAGAACACATGCAAGAAGAGCATGCAAAAGAAAATAATGCACGAGAAAATGCTACTCAAAATATGGAAAATCACATGGATTCTTCAATGGGAAACATGGAATCAAGCATGGGTAATGGTGGATTTGGTGGTGAAATGGGTGGAAATTCAGACAGCAGTTCAGAAGGCGGCATGGGCGGAGGCAACTCAGGCGGTGGCATGGGCGGTGGCTCAGAAGGCGGCATGGGCGGAGGAAGATTTTGATGAAAAAAATATCTCTACTAGCTGTTTTTACCATTGTTTTGCTTGGTGGATGTGCCCAGAGTTCGCTTCCGCAAGATACGGATAGAGATGGTATTCCAAACTATATGGATATTTGCAAAAATACCCCTGCTTTAGCACCGGTAGACAAGTTTGGATGCGCTTTAGATACGGATAGAGATGGTGTCATAAATATTTATGACAAATGTCCAAATACACCTTTTTTAGCAACTGTTAATTCCAATGGATGCACAACCAACTAAGATAAATATTTTTCCCTGTCAGTTGGCAGGAAAATCCTAATGAAAACTATTTACAAGACTTCCAACAAGCAGATTCCATCCATCTACTAGTACAAAAATAAGTAGTTTAAATGGCAAAGATATCATAACCGGTGGCAACATCATCATACCCATACTCATAAGAACAGAACTAACAACCATATCTATAACTAGAAATGGAAGATAGAGCAAGAAGCCTATCTCAAAAGCTGTCTTTAGTTCACTTATCATAAATGCTGGAACTGCTGTAGTAAGTGGAACATCTTGGATATTTTTCGGATTTTTTAATTTCCTAATTCTAAAAAAAAGTGCCAAATCTTTCTCTCTAGTATTTCTTATCATAAATGATTTAAATGGCTCAACTGCTTTTGTAAAAGCCTCTTGATATCCTATCTTTTTTGCTAAATAGGGCTTTACCGCTGTATTGTATGATTTTGTAGCAACTGGTTGCATTATAAAAAATGTCAAAACTAAAGCCAAAGAGACCAATATATTGTTTGGTGGCATTTGTTGAGTTCCAAGGGCTTGCCTAAGAAATGAAAATACTATGATAAGTCTTAGAAAACTTGTCATTATAAAAAGAATAGATGGAGCTAAAACCAGGATGGTTAAAACAACTAAAAGATTTAGGCTTGTAACTAGCTGTTGTGGCGTTGTAGGTGCACTTAGCGAAAGATTTACCGTAGGTATAGCATCGGCTCCAAAAATACCAATAGGAATCAAAACCAATATAAAAAACAGACTTTTTTTCAACTACTTCTCTTGTTTTTTAATGTCTAAAATGCTCTTCTTAGCTCTATTTTGATTGTTATTTGTGATGGAGAAAAATCTCATCTCTACCCTTCTGTTTTTTGCTCTCCCTTGCTGTGTTGCATTGGAAGCTATAGGATCATATTGTGCTTTTCCACCTGCTAGTAGCCTTTTTGGTGCAATTTTATCCTTTATAAGCTCTTTTACAACACTTACTCCTCTGGCAGTTGAAAGGTCCCAATTATCTCTATATGGAGATTTGGCATCTGGTGCGCCATCATCTGTATATCCAATAACATTTATACGCAAACTCTGTGGCAATTTCTCCACGATGAGCGCAATTCTTTTCAAAAATAGTATGGCATCCTGATTTTCAATCTGAGCAGAACCAGGCTTAAACAAAAGGGCACCAGGCAATCTTATAACAAATCCACTCTGAGCCTCTTCTAGTGTTACTTGAGGAGAGCCTGTGGCTTTGAGTATCTCATTTACCTCTTTTATGGTTTTACTAATCGCTGCATTTACACTATTTGTTGTTCTGTCTTTACTTTTAACTCTTACTCTTTCGAGTTGTTGTTGTTTTTCCCTACTTATATCCATCTTGGTACCACCCTCAAGTACACTTAGTGCACCTGCAAGTGAACCTATAGCTTCTTGAACCTTCTTCGCATCCATTGTGGACATAGAGAGCAATAAAACAAAAAAACACAATAAAAGAGACATAAGGTCACCAAATGCTGCCAGCCAACCTGGCATACACTTAGGACAATCACAAGGTTTTGCTTTTTTAGCCATTTATCATCCTAATTAAACTGACTTTCTCTCTCTTTTGGAGGTAAGAAAGATAGTAGTTTTCCCTCTAAGGTTCTAGGATTGTCACCAGACTGTATAGCCATAATTCCCTCTATAATTAGTGTTTTTACAAGTATCTCATCACTATCTCGTATAAGAAGTATATTGGCAACTGGTGCACCAATTATATTTCCTATCATAGCACCATACATTGTAGTAAGCAAAGCAACAGCCATTGACGGTCCAATCGCGGAAGGGTCAGACATATTTAAAAGCATAGCGACTAGTCCTATCAAAGTTCCTATCATTCCCATCGCACCTGCAAAACCACCCATCTGGTCAAAAATCTGAGCATTTGCCTTATGTCTTTCGCTGGTTTGATCCATATCTATTTCGAGCATATCTCTGATAGTATCTGGTTCATTACCGTCAACCGCCATAGAGAGCCCTTTTTTTAAAAATTCATTTGATTCATTATTTGCATCTGTTTCAAGCGCCAAGATACCATCTCTTCTGGCCTTAGTAGAATATTCGACCATTTTTTTTATAAGCTCGGCTATATCATCCTGTGGAGGTTTTATGGCAATCATAAAATATTTAACCAAACTCTTCATTTGCTCCATTTTAAAGCCAACAAGAAGAACACCGATAGTACCACCAAATACAATCAGAACAGAAGGTATATCAATATAAGGACCGATACCAACACCCATAGCCATTGCACCAAAAAGAAGCGCTAAAGTAAGTACTAAACCAACTACGGTTCCTAAATCCATGTTTTAACCTTTGAGATAATTAGACTTTCTCTATTAAAGTCTACCGGCTTATTTTATGTTTATTTGGGTTAAAAGATGATTAAACCAACTTAAACATCTCTTCTTTAGCCCATTTAAAACAAATTTTAGTTATAATTTGATCTTACGCACTATAACATCGGTCATTTATCTATATAATTTAGGAGATTAACTTAATGAATATTTCAATTGCTATTATGGCAGCTGGATTTGGCACTAGAATGAAATCAAAAATTCCAAAAGTTCTACACAAAATCAGTGGATATGAGATGCTATACCATACTATAAAAGAGTCAAAAAAGATAACAGATGATATAACGGTTATCTTGTATCATCAAGCTGATTTAGTAAAAAAAGAGATGAGCAAATACTTTACTGATATAACTTATATAATTCAAGATGTCGAAAACTACCCAGGAACTGGCGGAACTTTAAGAGGTTTGAAGCCAAAATATCCAAAAATTTTGGTATTAAATGGCGATATGCCACTTCTTGAAGCAAAAGATATGCTCCTTTTTACAAAAGAAGATTACAGAGTCATCATGAGTAGCTTCAACTGTAAAAATCCAAGTGGATATGGCAGAGTTATCTTAAACGAACAAAATGAAGTCCAAGAGATAGTCGAAGAGAAGGATTGTACAAAAGAGCAAAAAGAGATAAAGAGTGTAAATGCTGGGGTTTATCTATTTGCCGTAGATTTTTTAAAAGAAAATTTGCCAAATTTAACAAATAACAATATGCAAAATGAGTACTACATCACTGATTTTATCAAAATTGCTAAATCTAAAAATATAAAAGTAAAAGCCATAGAGGTTGATGAAGATACATTTATGGGTGTAAATTCAAAATATCACCTCTCGCAAGCAGAATTTTTGATGCAACAAAGAATCAAAAGAAAATTCATGGAAAATGGCGTCATTATGAGGCTACCTGAAACCATATATATAGAGTCCAGCGTCAAAATAAGCGGGGAAAGCATCATAGAAAATGGTGTAAGCCTACTTGGAGATAGCGAAATCATAGACTCTCACATCAAAACAAACTGTGTCGTGCAAGACTCTATCATCGAAAACTCAGACATTGGTCCAATGGCAAGAATCAGACCGCAAAGCCATATAATCAACACTCATATAGGCAACTTTGTAGAGGTAAAAAAATCAAATCTAAATGGCGTAAAAGCAGGACATTTAAGCTATCTAGGCGACAGTGAAATAGATGAGGGAACAAACATAGGTTGTGGCACTATCACTTGCAATTATGATGGCAAAGCGAAATACAAAACAATCATCGGTAAAAATGTATTTATCGGCAGCGATACTCAACTCGTTGCTCCTGTAAAAATCGAAGATGATGTCATCATAGCTTCTGGCACAACCGTAACAAAAGATATACCAAAAGGCTCACTTGCTATCAACCGAGCACCACTTAAAGTTATAAATGACTTCTTTTATAAATATTTTGGCAAAAAACAGTGAATGATTTACTACTAAACAAAAAGATTCTCATAGGAGTTACCGGCAGCATTGCTATCTATAAAACTCTTGAACTCATAAGGCTTTTGATAAAATCCGGGGCTACTGTTAGAGTTATCATGAGTGAAGAGGCAAAGAGATTTATAACTCCTTTAACATTTGAGGCGATTAGTCAAAACGAAGTTCTACATGTACAGAGCGAAAGCTGGGCAAATGACAACAACCATATACACATTGGAAAATGGGCAGATCTCTTTGTGGTTGCACCGATCACAGCTAACAGCATAAACAAAATCTCGAACGGCATAGCAGACAATCTACTACTTCAAACTCTACTAGCATTTAATAAGCCTGTCATCATAGCACCCTCAGCCAATACAAATATGTTGCTACACCCAAGCACCTCCCAATCACTAAAAAAACTACAAGATTTCGGATACAAAATCGTTGATGCACAAAACAAGCTTTTAGCTTGCAATGACAAAGGAATCGGCGCAATGGCAGAGCCTATCGAGATATTTTACAATATATCCCAATCTCTTCTACTTGATAATTTTTGGAAAAACAAGGAGTTAGTTGTCACTGGAGGCGGTACAAAAGAGAAGATAGATGATGTCAGATACATAACCAATAATTCAAGTGGAAAGATGGCAAAATCTATATCTTTGGCGGCTTACTACCTTGGTGCCAAAGTCACATTTATAACAACCAAAGAAGCTAGAAACCTTCCAAATGAGATTAAGATTATTCACACTCCAGGTTCTGAAGAAATGTTTAGCGCACTAAAATCAAATCTCAAAAAAGGTGCTTATCTTTTTATGACTGCTGCAGTTAGCGACTATACATGTAAAGAAAAATTTAGTGGAAAGTTAAAAAAGAGTGTATTAGGAGAAGAGTTTTCTCTAAAGATGGTTAAAAACAGAGATATCCTAAAAGAGATAGACAAAACAGAGATAAAAGCTATAGGTTTTAAAGCAGAACTTGACAAAAAAAGTGCTAAAAACAGTGCTAAAAATATGCTTATAGAGAAAAATTTACACGCTGTATGCCTAAATATTTTAGGAGAGCAAAATGGTTTTGGAAGTGATAAGAATGAGATAACCATCATAAAAAAAGAGAGTGAAAAAACTTTGAAACTAGATAGCAAACTAAATATAGCGTTTAAAATCTTAGATGAACTAAAAGAGAGATAAATTGAACACTCCAAAACACATAGCAATCATCATGGATGGAAATGGCAGATGGGCAAAAAATCAAGGTAAAATTCGCACTTTTGGTCATAATGCTGGAGCAAAAAAAGTTGTTGAGATAACCAAAAAAGCTTCTGATTTGGGTATCGGTTATCTGACTCTCTACTCATTTAGTACAGAAAATTGGAAAAGAGAGCAGAGTGAGGTTGATTTTTTGATGAAACTTTTGTCTAAATTTTTAAAAAGAGAGTTAAAAACACTCATGCAAAATAACATAAAATTTAGAGTTATAGGAGATATATCAAAATTTTCCAATAATCTGCAAAAGACCATCAATCAAACAATAGATAAAACAAAAAACAATAGTGGCTTAACTCAGATTTTAGCTATAAATTATGGCTCCAAAGATGAGATAATCAGGGCTATCAAAAAAATGAAAACAGAAGAGATAGATGAAGAGAGCTTCTCAAAACTCCTTGACACTTCTGATTTTCCTGATGTTGACCTTCTCATAAGAACCGGAGGCGAAAAGAGGCTTTCAAACTTTTTGTTGTGGCAAAGTGCTTATGCTGAACTTTTCTTTTCAGATACTCTCTGGCCAGCTTTTTCTATGCAAGAGTTTGAAGGCATAATCGAAAATTTTAAAACCAGGGAGAGAAGATTTGGAGGCATTTGATTTGAATATTGTACTTTTTGTTGTTTTAGGTTTAGCTATAGGCTCTTTTTTAAATGTTCTAATTCTTAGAACTCCAAAAGGAGAGAGTATCTCTTTTCCTGCTTCTCACTGTCCAAAATGCAAAACTCCTTTGAAATTTTATCACAATATACCGCTGCTTTCTTGGATATTTTTAGGAGGAAAGTGTGCTTACTGCAAAGAGAGTATCTCCATCCAATATCCGCTAGTTGAGCTTACCACTGCCATTATATTTACCATAGGATATATCAAAAGTGGAGACTTGGTACAGGGGTTGGTATTGGGGTTGCTTTTTTCTCTACTGTTTGCACTTAGCATTATAGATCTTAGGTATAAAGCTGTGCCAGATATCATCAGTTTTCCCACACTTTTTATCTCATTTTTTGCAAGAGATTTTTTAAGCAGCTTTCAAGATGCGCTTTTGTTTGCTGGAGGTTTTACACTTCTTAGGATGATAGTATCTTGGGTTATAAAAAAAGAGGCAATGGGAGAGGCTGATATCATCATCGCTGCTATCATAGGTGGTGTATTGGGTATAAATCTTGGATTGAGTGCCATATATATCTCTGCTATTATTGCACTTCCTGCCTTTTTGATTGTTGGAAAAAGAGGTTTTCATCTTCCTTTTATCCCTTTTTTGACACTTGGTCTATTTATAACTTGGCTACTAGAGCAACCCATATTAAATTTATTGGATAAAATTTATGGCTAGAGTCAATAATTATCTATTTAGTGCTTTTATATCTATATTTAGCTCACTATTTTTTATACTTTTTTCTATAATTTCTGTCATATTTTTTATAAAATTAGCTAGCGTAACCTCTATAATACAGATAAACTTCATCGAACTGATAACACTTTATATATATTTGGTTCCAAAGCTTCTTTTATATACAATGCCTATCTCTTTTTTTATATCTCTTTGTATCACCCTATATAACTTATCAAACGAAAATGAGTTAATTGTGCTTTTTTCACTCGGTCACTCACCTAAAAAATTGTCAAACTTTTTTCTAACTATTGCATCTTTTTTCTCTTTTTTGATGATTGTAAATATCATAATTCTTATACCTCTATCAAAACAGTTAAATAACAATTTTTTGGAGTATAAAAAAGCACAGGCAAAATTCAATATACAAGAGAGTAAATTTGGACAAAAGTTTTCAAATTGGTTGGTTTATATAGATAAATCAAACAAAAAACATATATACACCAATGTAACCCTGTACCAAAAAGAGATTCAAAAACATGCTTCAAAGCTGATATTGGCAAAAAAAGCATTTATCCAAAATAGTGATGGAACACTTAGACTCACACTAGAAGATGGAAAAGCATTTAAATTGGAAAAAGAGAAAATAGTACAAGTAGATTTTAAAAAAATGTATATAAATTCTAAAAATCGAGAAAATATAGGATATATGCAAACCATACAAGACTATTGGAAGCTGGCATTTAAAAATAAAAAAAGGGCATATGATTTTGCTTTTTTCATTTTAATAGCACTTTTTCCACTAAGCAGCACATATCTTGCCATTGCACTTGGTACCGTAACATCTAGATATAGTAGTAGTGGTATATATCTGTATATGTTTCTTTTTACTATCAGCTACTTTTCGTTGACAATTTTACTTGCAAATTTAGAAGCATTTAGCGCGATATTTTTGGTCTCAATCATCACAACTGTTTTTTCATATCTTATTTATAAAAGAAGAGTCAGGCAAAAGTTTTGATTTTTAAAAGAGTTAAGATAAGATTTTGTTATGATGGCACATTTTTCTATGGTTCACAAATACAAAAAGGCAAATCACTACCAACTGTCATGGGGACATTCAAAAAAGCACTATTAAATTTGGGTATCAATGAAACTCCACAATCAAGTGGCAGGACAGATAGAGGCGTACATGCACTAAACCAAATATGCCACCTAAATGTACCAAATTTTTTCTTTGATCTTCAAAGACTAAAAAAAAAGCTAAACAATTTTTTATCTCCACATATCTATATAAAGGATATAGAGTTTACTAGAGCAAATTTTCATGCCAGATTTGATGCTAAAAGCAGGGTATATAGATATATCGTCTCCTTATCAAATTACAATCCTCTTTTGGCAAATTATTGTACTTTTATTGACAAACTAGATTTAAATCTCATAAATCAAGGTTTGAAAATCTTTGAGGGAGAGCATAATTTTGGATTTTTCAAAAAACAAGGAGCCAATAACAGAAGCGATATCAGAATTTTATATAGATCTTTTGCATATCAAAAAGGTAACTTCGTCATTATATACTTTAGAGGAAATAGCTTTCTAAGAAGTCAAATAAGGCTAATTTGTGGCTTTTTATTTGAGCTGGACAAAAAGAGATTAACGCTAAATGACCTAAAAAAACAGTTGGATTTAGAGACAAGAGTCACCACCGCATTAGCCCCACCAAATGGACTATATCTTTCTAAGATATATTATTAGCTATAAAAACCTCTTTTATATCTCCAAACAACTCTTCGCCATCATAAAGTGATGTTCTATTTTTGACTATATGACTACTGCTTGGGTCAAAAATAAACATATCTGAGTCATGTCCGACTTGAATCTCACCTTTTTTCTCTAAGCCTAATACTTTTGCCGGATTTTTAGAACAAACTTTGAGCAAATCCCACAATGGCAAATTTTCACCTTTAACTAAAGCCGTATATGCCAGTTGAAAAAACTCTTCGATTGAACCGATACCAAAAGCTGCTTCCCAGAAAGCAACATCTTTGTATAGTACAGATTTTGGAGAGTGGGAAGATGTTAGTATGTCTATGTTGCCATTTTTTAGCTCTTCTATAATCTTTTTTCTCTCTTGTTCATCTCTTAGAGGAGGAAGAAGTTTTGCATAGGTATTAAAACCGTCACAAGATTTATCATTTTTTAGCAAATGGTGTATGCTGACTTCACTATAGAGTCTTTTGCTTTCTTTTTTAGCACTATTGATGATCTCCAAAGATCTTTTTGTGGATATTCCTTGGAAAACAACACTACAATCAAGCTCTTTTGCGATCTCAACCATTTTTGCAACTTCAGCACTTTCAGAAAATTTTGAAATCCCAGAAAGTCCTAATTTAAAAGATATTTCTCCCTCATTCATAACTCCCAAATCATCCAAATCAGGATCATAACAGAAACAGAAAAATGGGCTATTTTTCATATGAGCATATTGCATACCTCTTTTTATCAGATTTGAGTTTACATCTGAACTACCATATATAGCAGTTGCACCGTTATTGATTAAGGTAGCTATATTGTTGAGTTTATCATTTTTATCATTTGTCAAAGGAGCTGAAATTTTTAGATTTATGATTGATTTGTCAAAAGTAGGCTTCAAAAAATCAAGAAGTGTTGAGCTATCTAATCTTGGCGTAAAATCAGAGACTATTACCGCTGTTGTTACCCCACCTTTTTTAGCGCTACTTGAGAGTTTGTCCAAGTTAGTTTTAGATAGAACACTATTTGCCAATCTAACATTTAAATCTATCAAACCAGGGAGCAGATAAGCCCCATTAGCATCATATACTTCATATTCGCTTCTACTTTTTATCTCTTTTTTTATCTCTAAAATTTGTTTGTTATCAAATAGTACATCAACCTTAGTCTCGCCATTTTCTTTGATTATCGTAGCATTTTTTATCAATCTCATTTTAACAAATCCCTTAAACTCTCTTTTGGATTTTTACCCATCAAAATCTCTTCAACCTCTCTGGCTATAGGGGTATAGATATGGTTATTGTCACTTAGTTTCAATACAGCTTCGGTAGTCAAAACTCCCTCAGCCACCTCCCCTAAGTCATCAAGTATATCTTCTATTTTTTTACTCTTTGCAAGCTCAAGTCCCACTCTAAAATTTCTTGAAAGTTCACTTGACGCAGTCAAAAACAGATCCCCAGCACCACTTAAGCCCATAAATGTCTCATCTTTTGCACCAAAAGCTTTTCCAAACCGAGACATCTCTACCAAACCCCTTGAGATTAGGCTTGCTCTGGCATTATTACCTAACTCTAAACCCATGCAAATTCCACTCGCGATTGCTATGATATTTTTATATGCACCACAAATTTCGGCACCTATAACATCGTCACTTACATATGTTTTTATAAAACTCGGGAAAAAACTGCAAAATTCCTTTGCTAGTTCCTCATTTTGAGAGTTAATCACAACAGCCGTAGGAAGAGATTTGATAACCTCACTTGCAAATGACGGACCAGATAGAAAAGCTAAATTTTCTACCGGAATATACTTTGCAAAAATCTCATTTAAAAATTTTCCACTTTTTCTTTCGATTCCTTTTGCTGCTACTAAAATTTTTTGTCCACTGTATACAAAATTGTTCTCTAGCCACTCACTCACAACTTGTGATGGAATGGTAAAGACAAGATATTCGCACTTTAACGCCTCTTTTAGTGTTACGAAATTTTCTATCTCTCTTTTGGTTCTTGATGTAATCATACATGTAGAGTTTTTTGAGATAGCAAACTGTAGAGCCCTCCCCCATTTTCCTGCACCAATCACTGCTATACTCATATCTTTTTGCTTAGCTCCATTTTGAATTTTTTGATATCTTTTCTGCTACCAAGCATCACCATCAAATCTCCAGCTTTTATCTTGTGGCGAATTGCTTTGGAAAAAAATACAAACTCATCATCATTTTTTTTATCAAGTAACCCCAAAAAGATAAGATTATAAGTTTGAGATAAGTCAACACTACTAAAATACATACCATCATACAAAGAGCCCTCATCTACTGTCAATTCTGTAATCGATATTTTATTGTCTATGCGCGTAAAGATATCTAGTACTTTTGAAACTCTTGGTTTTTTTATTATTCTAAAAATCTTCGCTGCTCCAACACTATGTGGACTTATAGTACGATTTGCCCCAGCTAAAAGCATCTTTTTTTCATCTTCCATTTTTTTTATTTGGGTTAAAATTTTTAAATCTTTATCTATATTTCTAGCCGTTAAAGTCACAAAAAGATTTAGGCTATCATCATCACTGGTGCAAAAAAGTGCTTCTACATCACCGCCTATGCCTATATCTTCAAATATTTTGTCATCATCAAGCGATATATGCCTTGCAAAATAACCTTCTGCATTTGCATTTGCTACTTGCAATGGATTTTCATCTATAATTTCAAGCTCAAACTCATCATCATTTAAGAGTTTAGCAATCTCTTTGCCAGTCTTTGTGTAGCCAAATATGATAGCTTTTTTCATGCAAACTGCCTTCTGATCTCATTTCCTATTCTATTTATATAGACCTCTTTACCTATAACTATGAGTGTATCATTTGCTTCAAATTCATACTCACTATGGCTGGGATTAAATACAAAATGGCGAATATTTCCATTTTTTAAAACTGCTATTGTTGTGATGTTTAGATCATCCAACCCCAAATCATCTATACATTTACCAACAAAACTACTACCCTCCAATATATCTATACCATCAAGAGTAATGTCACTATCTTGGATCAATATATTGTCTATCACATCAAATTTAACGGGATTTCCTATGTATTCAACCGCTACTTCGGCAACAGTTTCATATGGAAAGACAATATGATTTGCTTTTGCAATTTTAAACTTTTTGATATTTGCATAACTATTTGATCTTGCGATCACTTCTATATTTTTATCGTGTGCCTTTATAGTCAGCAAGATGGAGAGGTTTAGAGCATCACTTTGCGTCAATAGGATAACTTTTTCAACATCATTTTCAAAAACGAGACTCTCAATAGTGTCATAATTTGAAGCATCTGCCTGCATATAGAGGTACCCTAATTCTCTAGCTTTTGCCATACTTGCTGGATCTTTATCAACAACTATAAATCTCTTGTGATTTTTCTTTAATTCATCAGCTAAAACTTGACCCATTCTACCAAAACCAAATATCACTATGAGCCTTGAGAGTTTATGAGCTTCGGTTAAAAGTTTATTTTCTCTTAAAATCTCTATCTTTTCAGAAAGTGCGTTTGTAACTATAGAAGTTGCAAGCACAAGTATCAAAAAACCTCCACCTACTAGAAAAACCGTGATGACTTTTCCCGTTAAAGTAACTGGAGTTATATCTCCATATCCAACAGTTGTTATCGTTATAATCGACCAATATATTGCATCTAGGTATGAGGTTATGTGAGGATTATTGCCTGTTCCTTCGACAACATACATGATTGTTGATGAGAGAAAAATGGCAAATAAGCCTATGAGAAAAAGGAAATTAAATTCAAACTTTTTATCTGATAAAACTCTTAAAAATGAGTTTAAACTTTTTGTATATCTAAAAATCTTAAAAAGCCTAAATATTAAAAACACCCTCAAGACTCTAGCGGCTCTATATGTAGGCAGTATCGCTAAAAGATCTATGATAGACATAGGTGAAAATATATAAGAGAGTTTTTGTTTTAAGATAATTTTCAATATTTTAAAGAATTTGGGCTTTTGATCTAACTCTATCATTTTTTCATGATACTTAATAATCATACTACCTAAATCTGCACTTATCCAAAACCTGCCTAGCCACTCAAAAATAAATACAGAAACTGTAATATTTTCTATAAATTCAAAATAAAAAGGCGTGGGATGACTGATATCATATATCAAAATTGCAACACTCAAAAAAATCAGTGTTATTATCAAAAAGTCAAAATATGTCTTGATATTAGATCTTGGATTTTCCAACAAATCGTATATAAAACTTTTTATCTTTTTATATCTATCATTTGAGTCTAAAAAATAGGCAAAAGAGATAAAAAGTTTTGCAAACATTTACTCTATCCCAACTCTTTTTTTAAAAGTTCATTGACTTTTGCCGGATTTGCTTTTCCCCGGCTTGCTTTCATAACTTGTCCTACAAAAAATCCAAAAAGTTTCTCTTTGCCATCTTTGTATTGTTGGACTTTATCTCCATTTGCAGAAATTATCTCATCGATAATAGCCTGAATAGCACCATCATCACTCACCTGCTTCAAACCTAGTTTTTCTATAGCATCGTCCACGCTTATATCGTTTTCCATCAAATAATCAAGAACATCTTTTGCGGCTTTACCGCTAATAGTTGAATCTTCTATCCTTTTAACCAGTGTTGCAAGTTTTGCCGAGTCAACAGGAGAAGTAAGAATTGTTACATCACCCCCTAATCTTGCTGGAAGTTCAACTGTTAGCCAAGTTGTACTGAGTTTTGCACCTGCTCCTCTTTTTAGCATATCTTCAAAGAATCTTGCTGTTTCAACACTGCTAGTTATAACGCTAGCATCGTACTCTTTTATGCCAAAATCTTGTATAAATCTAGCTTTTTTTGCATCTGGCAGTTCTGGTATCTTTTTGTATTTTTCCATCATATCATCAGGAATGATCACCGGCAAAAGATCTGGATCTGGAAAATATCTATACTCATCACTATCTTCTTTGCTTCTCATGCTTTTTGTGATGCCTTTAGCAGTGTCAAAAAGTCTGGTTTCTTGCACAACTTCCTGCTCATAGACTCCATCTTCCCAAGCATCGCTCTGTCTTTGTATCTCAAACTCTATCGCTTTTTGGATAAACTTAAAAGAGTTTAGATTTTTAATCTCTGCTCTAGTGTATAACTTCTCTTCACCTTTTGGACGGATAGAGATATTTACATCGCATCTGAAACTACCCTCTTGCATATTTGCATCACTGATATCTAGATATCTTACGATCGCGTGTAGTTTTTTGAGGTATCTTATCGCCTCATCTGCACTTCTCATATCTGGCTCACTCACTATCTCTAGAAGTGGTGTCCCTGCCCTATTTAGATCAACATAACTCTCATTTCCCTGATGAGTATTTTTGCCTGCATCCTCTTCAAGATGGGCTCTTGTAACTCCAATTCTTTTGCTACTTCCATTTTCAAAGTCTATAATGACTTCTCCACCTTCTACTATAGGAATTTCAAATTGGCTGATTTGGTAACCCTTTGGGAGATCAGGATAAAAGTAGTTTTTTCTGTTAAAAATTGATTTTTTATGGACTGTGGCGTTAATTGCTGTTCCAAAAGATATAGCCTTTTTTACTGCTTCTACATTCAGGACAGGCAACGCACCAGGCAACGCCAAACAGACTGGGCAGACATTTTTATTTGGCTCATCCCCAAAACTAGTAGGACAAGAGCAAAAAATCTTTGTTTTTGTATTTAATTGAACATGAACTTCTAAACCGATAATAACTTCAAACATCTATAAAACCTTTAGTTTTTGTACTAGACTTCTTTTAAAACTATTTCGTGAGGCTCAGACCAACGGGAGGATTTACCCTCTAAGAAATAGTTTTAAAAGAAGTCTGGCAAGAGTCTATTTTAGCATTAATTTCTTTTAAGTTCTCTAAATGTAGTCTGTTTATTCTGTTTGTTTTGTAAGTTTTTCCAGTAGTTGTGTCTGTTTTTTCATCTCTTTGAGTTTATCCACCTGAATCTGTGCTACTTCAAAAGCAACTACAAAAAATAGACCCAAAAGTGCGCCTACAAAAGCTCCAAAGAGTGCTAAAAAAAGTCCTAAATGGTACATAGAGAGGAAAAATGAGGTAGAGCCTACTATCACAAGTGCCCAAGAGACACCTTGTAGTAGGCTTAGTAGTTTTTCAAAAAATGTCTGTTTATTCAACTTTGTTAGTGCTCTTCACTTATCAAAACTGCGCCTGCTAGATAAACATAGGTCAGTATCATAAATATAAATGTTTGTAAAATTGCTGAAAATGTCATCAAGGCAAAACCTGGAAGAGGTGCTACCCAAGGGGCTAGCAGAAGTAAAACTGCCACAAACAGATCATCTCCTTTTATATTTCCAAAAAGTCGAAAAGAGAGAGATATGATTCTTGAAAGATGAGAAACTATCTCTATAGGAAACATCAATGGAGCCAAAATCTTAAGTGGACCCATAAAGTGCCCGAAGTATTTGAAAAACCCGTTTACTCTGATCCCTTCAAAGTTATAGTACAAAAACACCATAACAGCCAACGGTAATGTCATATTTATATTTCCTGATGGTGGTTCAAAACCTGGTATTATCTCCATGATATTTGAAAAGAATATGAACATACCAAGAGTTGCTACCAACGGTAGGTATTTTCTAGCTAATTTTTCACCTATGACATCTTTACCCATAAAAAGAACGCCATCTAAAAAAGCTTCCATAACATTTTGACATCCATTTGGCACTAATTGCAAAGATGTTGTAGCCAGTTTAGCTACTGTAAAAGCCAAAACTGCGGCTAAAAGAACATGAGATATAAAAAGATACTCATGATTATGACTAACAAGACCTAAAAATGTAAAAACTTCATTCATTACACTTTTCCTTTAAATATATTTTTTATAATATTATCTTAAATTCATTTAAGAAGTTATTAATTTCTCCTGTCCTATTCTATAAAGTGCAAAATCATATTTTATCGGGTCATTTGGATCTAATTTTTTCAAAGATTCTGTCAACTCCAAGACAGATCTAAAATCATAGCTTTTTCTTTTGATCAATCCTAATTTTTGTCCAATTTTGAATGTATGCGTATCTAATGGCATAAGTAAATCTTTTTTTTCTACTTTTTTCCATAATCCCAAATCCAAATTATCATCTCTCACCATCCATCTAAGAAACATTAGCCATCTTTTATATGGAGAGGTTGGTTTTTTCTTCGGAACTTTTCCTATCAAGAACTCATACCCTCTTGATCGATAAGGATTAGTATCATAGATAGCTTCAATTACTCTATATATTCCATCCATGACATTTGATTTAAAATTATAACCTTCCATAAAAATTGACTCCAATGAAGAGTTCTTTTTCATCTTGCTAAGTGTTATAAATATCTCTTGTGTATCTTTAACAGATTGAAATCTATAGTATCTTCCCTCTAATTTTTCTCTTATGGTAGATTCATCACTCTCTAATAGAGAAAAATCTAAAGATGATAAAAATTTGACGATTAATTTTGCATTTCCATAAGCATACATAGCACAAATAAAAGATATATACTCATCTTTGTATTTAGTTGCAACTAGCAATGGATCGGCTCTCTCTAGGGACAACTCGCTTTTGGAGTCTCTTTTTTTGACCTCACTATTTAAAAGCCTACATGTAGAGTCAAAATCAAGCACTTATACTCTCTTTGGCATTTGTTTTTGTTTGCAGATAATCAGATATATTTATAAGTGAAAATGTAACTAAAAAGATGAAAAAACCCGGAAAAAAACTTAGCCACCAAGCTATATCGATAACCTCTTTGCCTTCGCTAATGATGGTTCCCCAACTGATTTGAGGTGGTGTGATACCGATACCTAAAAAACTAAGTCCGCTTTCAGCTAAAATTGCTCCACTTACGCCAAAAGTAAAACTTATAAAAAATATCGGCGCTATCAATGGAGTGTAATATTTTAGAAGTATCTTTAGTGGATTTACTTTTGCAATTTTCAAGATCTTTATAAATGGCTTTTGTGAAATCGAAAAACTCTCACTTCTTATCATCCTTGCCATTCCCATCCATCCTGTAATCGATATAACAATAACCAAAACCAAAATAGAAGCATTGACATAACTAATAAGAGCCAAAAGAAGAAAAAATGTTGGAAAAGTAAGGAAAAGATCTATCAAGATAACTATACTTTTATCCACAACACCTCGAAAAAAACCAGCACTAACACCTACGATAAGCCCTACAAAACTAGCGATAAATGCACTAAGCACTCCGATAATCAAAGAGACTTGACCTCCTTGCATGAGTCTTGCAAAAAGGTCCCTTCCTAGCCTATCTGTTCCAAAAATATGTCCAAAAGATGGGGGTAAAAGTATGGAGTTCGGATCTATCTTATATGGTGAAATATGATAAAAATAGGGCAATAAAAAAGAGAAAAAAAAGATAAAGCATAAAATAAATATGCTAATAAATGGGATCTTTTTCAATTTACTGTTTGATTCCTAGGAGTGTATTTAACATTCGATCTACCGTAGTTATGACTTTCGCATTAGCTCCGTAAGCAGTTTGAAATTTTATAAGATTTGTAAGTTCTTCATCAGTGCTAACCCCACTGATAGATGCAAATTCTGACTGAACCGTGTTAAATAGTGCTTGTGATGTCTCTTTTTCTCTTCCAGCACTTTCACCATCAGTTGCTATATTTGTCGTAACAAAACTATAAAATCCATTTAGCGTATCATTGTTTGTTGTTCCGTTTGCTCTATAAAAATCAACTTTGTCGTATTGGAGTTGCACCATATCGTTTGCAACATCATTGTTTCCACTTACCGGAGCTTTGTAGCCTTGCATTTTACTAGGATCTTCTGTATATGTGGATTTTACTGCTATATTTTTAGCACTATCACCAGTAAAAAACTGACTTATACCGATGGCTCCTGGAAAATTTGTACCATTATCTTCAAAGGATATGCTATAGCCTTCATTTTTATGATCTGGGTCTGGAGTGATTGAAAAAACTCCACTTGGATCATAACTTGCATTAAAATAGTCACTTATATCATTTGTTGAGTTATTATCACTATTGTCATCACTGTTACTATTAATCTGTTTTTCAATACTATCGCCTAAAGTATTGTCATTCATTGTTGTTAAACCATTTATAGTGATCGTTTTTCTTCCAACTTCTACACCATTATTGTCATACATGACCAAATCAAAACTTCCCTTTTGCACATTCAAATCAGAATCCACCAAAGCACTATTATCTTTTAAATTTTCATGAGCAGGAGAAATCATCTCTTTTGAAGCACTTTTTGCATATATATTGTTCGTCTGCACTATAAGAGAGTTGGCAAAAGTATCTAAATCATCGATATATCCTTGAAGTTTTCCATCGCTAGGAAAGCCTCCGTTGGAATTTTTATCTATAATTCTTCCTCTTATATCTAGCATAGCTCCTATTTTTCCACCATTTATATGGTCTGTTATATCATATCTTGTGCCATCTTGACTTTGCGAATATATAGAGTAGTAGTTGCTTGCATTTCCACTATTGTCGATAACCAATGGATGAAAACTAAAACCATCTACAAAAGAGTTACCGGCTATATTTAGATGATAATCCCTACCTTGATCTGTTGCATTTGCATCTACTGTATTTTGTGTAGTTAGTTGAGATTTGAAAGCTGAAACATCTAGCATTTTTGACATTGTAAGCTCTAGCTTATCTCTTTGGTCTCTTAAATCATTCGCATGGTTTCCTTTTACACTCTCCACTTTTGCGATATTTTTATTTATATCTACTATCTGTTTCCCCATTGAGTTTATCTCATCAATGTTAGTTTTCAGTTGGTCATTTATGGAATTTTGTAAATTTCTAAGAGTATCTCTTGTGCTATTTACATTTGCTGCGAGTGTTGAAGCTGATTGAACAAGTGCTATTTTTTGTGAACCAGAGTTACTGTTTGATGCTAAATCATTCCAAGAGTTAAAATAGTTTGTCAAATCCTGAGCAACTCCCAAATCTTGCAAATCTGGAAACTGTTTTGCCACTTCATTTAAGGTTTGCTGCATATAATCATCATGAGAGAGTCTGTTTGAACTATCCTTCAATCTCGAATAGACATACTCATCATGGATCCTAACAATTTGATCAACCTTAACACCCTGACCAACATCACCTGGTATTGTGCGCAATGGCGTAGAAGCTTTTGTTATAACTCTTTGTCTTGTGTAGCCCTCTGTATTTGCATTTGCTATATTGTGACCTGTTGTCGCAGTTGCCACTTCTGCTGCAGAGAGTCCAGAATATCCAGTTCCTAGAGTACTAAAAAGGCTCATTATGCACTCACTTTTAGTATGCTTGCTGGTTTACTGTGCGTTTTATTATATCCATCCATCTCGCATGGAAATACTTTGTCTAGCAGTGTATTGTAAAATTCGCTTATGATTACCACAAATTTTGCATATTTTTTATTTAAATCTTTGAGTTCACCTAATTTTAATTTCATATCATTTAAGAGTTTTTTCTCTTTTTCTTGAAGAATTTTCTCAAGATCTGAATCTTCACTATCATTTACAAGTTTTATAAGCTCATTATCCAAAAGAGACTTTTTGTTTTCAAAAGATTTGACGAGGTCATTTTTGATTTTGGTTCGCTCAAAAACAAGCTCATGATTTGCCTCTTTTATATCTTCTATATCTTTTTTGGTTAACTCTATTAAATTATCTATATCATCAATTGAACTTGCAAGATAGTGCAATAACATTTATTTCCCTTATCTAAGGGCTAGATGAGTTCATCCGAAACTGCTTGTGCAGTTTTGTTCATATCTAACTGATAAGTACCATTTTTTATCTGTTCTTTGATACTCTCTACTCTATCTAACTCTTTAGTTTTTTGTGTAGGCGCTACGCCTTTTTTGTCCTTTGTACCTTGCATATTTTGCAAGTATGTCATACTTCCGACACCAACTTTTGAAACCATTTTATAGCCTTTGCCTTACCCTTTGATAGGTAATTTTTCTATTCTTATAGCATATATCGGCAAAAATGGTAAAACTTTAATATTTAACTCCTTGATTTTAAAAAATCATATAACATTTGACTAAAGCCAAACTTTCCACCCATTTGGTTGCTTATCGCATCATTATACATGGAACTATATATCTTATCTCCAGCATCTTTGCCAAAAAGTCCATCTTCGTGCTTAATCGAAACATCTAGTATCTTTTTTATAAAAAATGCTTCAAATTTATCTGTCTCTTCTTTTAGTTTTTTATCATTTAAACTGCTTAAATCTTTTGGTACATGTAGGGCATTTGCATATGAATACGCTACTGAATTATCAACACTGTTTAACATCTATATCACCTCCAACTTTGCGTCTATCGCACCTGCTCTTTTGATGTTTTCCAAAATCGAAATTATATCTTTTGGTTTGGCACCTAACTTGTGTAGGGCTCTTGTTATGTTTGCCACTGTTATCTCATCTGTTTTCATATTCAGTTGATTTTGGTTTACCGCTATGCTTACACCATCTTTCATATTTACACCATTTTTACTGTTTGAAATATTTTTTCTAGGCTCTATCTTTATGGTTATATCACCATGAGTTATGATAACAGGACTTACATGTATATTTATACCACTGACTATCGTACCTGTTCTCTCATCTATGACTATCTTCTCCTCTTTTTGGTATTTTACATCTATATTTTGTACTTTTGCAAGAAACTCTACCATAGACATATCTTTAGGTTTTTCCAATCTTATTGTTCGGGGATCCAACGCAGTTGCTATCTTTTCGTCATAAAAAGAGTTTATCGCCTTTTGAATATTTACAGCAGTATTAAAGTTTGATTTTTTTAAACTTAGATTTGCAAATTTTTGATCATATATATCATACGCCACATCTCTCTCAACGATAGCCCCACTAAATATACCGCCATTTGTTGCGTGATTTGCCTGTCCTCCACCTTTGCCATTCATTCCGCCAATCGTTACAGAGCCTTGAGAAAGTGCATATATCTTTCCATCAACTCCTTTTAAAGCAGTCATCAAAAGCGTACCGCCTTGAAGAGATTTTGCATCGCCTATGGAAGAGATAACAACATCTAATTTATCCCCTTGTCTTGCAAATGGTGGGAGTTTTGTTGTAACAATGACGGCAGCTATATTTTTTGATTTTATATCTGCAGGAGCGATTTTGACATTTACGGTTTGAAGTAGATTTGATAAAGATTGTAGAGTAAATTTTGAAGAACTTCCATCACCTGTGCCATTTAATCCAACAACCAAACCATAACCAATGAGTTGGTTATCTCTAACACCTATGATATTTGCTATATCTTTTATCTTTTCGGCTTGCAAAAAAGAGATATTTAAAAACAGAAATAAAATGGAAATAAGTAGTTTCATTACCAACCTTTTGTAATATTGCCAAATATAAAGCAATATATGTTCCAAGATTTGGTAAAATGTTATCAAGCTTCTTTTAAGAGAAGTTTGATAAGGAGTAACTATTTTTCTAGATAATTTTTTTTCTATCATTTCTATATATTTTTTTGTGCTTATTGGGTACATTGCCAAAGTTATACTCAAAGATGAGCTGAATGAAAAAAGTATCGTAAAATTAAATGTCTATTTCTTATTGCCAACCCTCTCTTTTTGGGGATTATTAACTGACCTTACGCACTATAAGCACACCTAGGTGATAAAAGTTGCACTCTAATGCAAGGAAGTATAGCAAAATTGTAGTTATACTACTATGAAGCTATGCTGACGCAGCAGTAGGGTGCAAATTTTATCATCCGTAGGGCAGAATGATAAAGCACCATCTGCTTCGTTAGTTTACTTCTACCGTAGCTACGGCTACGCTAAAAGCAAACTGCCTCGCATATGATACTTTCTCATTCTGCCTAGGTGTGCTTATAGTGCGTAAGGTCAGTTATTAACACAAAAGATAGATATAAGTATTTTAAAAGTCCCTTTTTTATATATTTTGATCACACTAATCGCACTGATCGTTTCGAGTAGTATCGCAAAGAGACTCTTCACCAATCCAAAAGATATATCGATAGTCTCAATGTCAAGCGTAACAGGCATAACAGGAAGCATAGGCATACCGCTTGGAATCGTCCTCTTTTCAAAATCATCCATCATATACACAAGTTTAATCAATACAGTAAGCATGCTTTTTGTATATACAGTTGGAGTTTATATATACTCTAGAGGAAGTTACAGCATAAAAATGTCGGTATTAAATGTCTTTAAAATGCCGATTATATGAGCTTCTTTTATCGCTTTAATTTTTAACTTTCTAGATGTAAAGTTAAATGTAAGCCTATATAAAACTTTAGAGATGGGCTCATACACAGCAATTGTGATGCAGCTTATAATTCTTGGTATATTTCTAAAAGGTATAAAATTTAAAGAGATAAGTGTAAAAATTTTAAGCACTGTTCTATCTCTCAAATTTCTACTCATTCCCCTGATAGCATGGCTGATTTTATATCTTTTTCATCTTGAAAAACTACCACTAAATATCACCATACTAGAGCTAATAGTGCCTCTAGCCATAACAAATGTAAGTCTAGCTAGTCTATTTGATTGCAAACCAACAGTGGTAACCTACTTAGTATTTATAAGCTCTATGATCTTCATACCCTATATATCAGTTTTGAGTTTGCTAAGTACCTAACCATAAGTAAAGCCAACCAATAGAAGCTAGTAAAGCACTTATATGCAAGGCAGAAATTCGCAGGTGTACTTATTGTACATCAAGAGTTTCTAACGCAGCAGATGAGTGTTTTACTAACTTTCCTTCGGACAAAAAGATAATGGCACGATTACGGCGTTAGATTTTCTTGAATTAGCTATGGCTAGTCCTACGAAAATCTGCCTTGTACTCGCACCATTATCTTTTTGCTATTGGTTGGTTTTACTTATGGTTAGGTACTTTATATCAAAATAAAACTTGGATCCTACTCCAATTTTACTTTTGATTTCTAGCTCACTATTGTGAAGTTTTAGTATGTATTTTACTATATATAGCCCTACTCCTATGGAGTTGTCCCATGTTAGCGAATCCACTCTGAAGAAGCGTTTTGTTATGTTGTTTATGTCCTCTTCTTCTATGCCGATTCCACTATCGTTGATAGATAGTTCTGAATTTTTAAGCTCTACATGTACAGTGTCCTCGGAATATTTTAGAGCATTTTCCATTAAGTTTATAAGTAAATTTTCAAACATAACTCTGTCTGCATTTATATAGATATCTTCTACGGCTATCATTATGTCTCTACCTCTATACTTTTGCAAAAGTGTCTCTTTTACATCTTCAATTAAACTTAGAAGTTTAAACTTTGAAAATTCTGGTATAAAAGTATCATTTTCAAATTTGATAGCCATTGCCAATCTATCTATCATATTTGAAATCTTATGAGCATTTTTTATCACTTTATCCAAAAATTTATCTCTTATCTCATGGCTTAGCATATCGTCATCTTTAACACTTTGAGCGTATCCCATGACTGCTGCGATTGGATTTTTAAATTCATGGCTAATCGCAGATATGATATCTCCCTGCTTTTTACTGAGTTCTTTTAATTTTTTTGTATATTTGTTTTTCTGCTTGTCTCTTTTTTCTAGTCTTCTAGATACTTTCTCTATCCTTTTTGAGATGATATCAAACTCTTTGCAACACTTAACAGAGTTAAAATCTCTCTCATAATTCTTTTTTAGCAAATTTTCCAAACTCTCATTTATGGCTTTAAGATCAAAAGTTATCTTTTTATTTATCCTCCAAGCGATAAACAGAGACACAAACAAAACCAATGAAAAAAGTGCGATTGTAGTAAGCCAAAATCTTAAAAATTTACTCTTTATCTGACCCAATGAATATGCCATGCGTATAAAATGGTCATCAACCCTTTTTGCAACATACAAAAAATCAACACCAACACTCACTGAATGCCTAACGCTAGATCCAAATTCGTGTTTTAGTGACTGCTCTATTTCTGGTCTATGGAGATGATTTTCCATCCCTTTTGTAGATCTATTGCTCTCAAACTTAACGACTCCATTTTTATCGATGATTGTTACTCTAGCTTGTGTATTTTTGTGTATTTTAGCTATGAGAGAGTTTATATCTGTTGTTTTATTATTCATTAAAACAAACTCATTTATCATATTTTTCAGCATCAATCTATGGTTGTTTATCTCTATCTTCTCTAGCAAAAAGTAACCAGAAGCTGATATAACCAAAATTGTGCCTAAAAAAAGAAGAAAAAAGTTACGAAAATAGAGCTGATTTAATCTTAACAAAACTTATATCCTACACCTCTGATCGACTCTAAATAATACTTTTGATTTTGAGGATCTATCTTTTTTCTAAGGCGGTTCACAGTCACATTTACTGTTTTTTCTTGTTTGAAATCTTTATCTTTCCAAACATCTTCCAAAAGAGTGTTTCTATCCAAAACAACTCCTCTGTTTTCCATAAAATAGAGTAAAAGATCAAATTCAAGTTTACTAAGAGCTATCTCTTCATTTCCCACAAAAACTTCTCTTTGATCTATGTCAATCTCTAACTCTTTATATGCAATTTTACCACTTGTTTTGCTAGAAGTCCTGCGAAGTATGGCTTTTACTCTTAAGATTAGCTCATTTATGTTGTAAGGTTTGGTTATATAATCATCTCCTCCTCGCAAAAAGCCCTCTTCTATCTGCTCATCGCTATCTTTTGCACTTACAAATATAGCAGGGATTTCGTACCCTTTATCTCTTAAATATTTAACAAATTCACTCCCCTCAACACCGGGGAGATTTCTATCAACTATAAGCAAATCTACATCTTCCTCACAAATCATCTCTTCCACTTTTTTAGTAGAAAGAAAACCAGTTGCACCAAAACCAGCTTTTTGCAGATGATATTCTAGTAGCTCAAGCAGATCCTCTTCATCTTCTATAATCAATATATTTGCATTAATCAAAGTTTTAATTTACCGCCTTTTACTGCAAAATAAGAGAGTTTTACTATATTGAGACTTCTATCGCTGATTCTTTCAAGTTTTCTCATGCTTTTCAAAAAAGAGACAAAATCTCTGGCACTCTCTGGAGTCAAACATATCTCTTGTATGATATTTTGCTCCAAAATAGAGTGGATGTCATCACATTTACACTCTTCAACATTTACCTCTCTATATAACTCTTCAAGCTCATCTTCATCTTTTGTATTTATAGATGCAACTGCAACTTTTAGAGACTTAAATGAACTCTGCATATATGAAATAGTATCGTCTCTTACATTTTCAAGATAAAATTCTCCGCTTATCTGCATCTTTATGTTTTTGGCGCAAGACTTTATATAATCCGTAATTCTAGTCAATTCACTTGCAATTTTAAGATGGGCTATAACCACTCTAAGATCTCTAGCTTCTGGTGAAAAAAGAGCCAAAGTTTTTATAATTTCATTATTTATTTTATTGTTTCTTTGATGAGAATTTTTCAACATTTCTATAGCATTAGTTGCTTTATTAATATCTTTTTCCATAAAAGCATCGATAGATAACTCATATGCACTTAATGCATCTCTACCCAAATCTAAGACTCTACCTTTTGATTTTTCTAATATCTCTTTATAATTATCTAACATTTTTATCCAAACCTTCCTGTAACATAATCTTCTGTTAATTTTTCTTGTGGATTTAGAAAAATTTTATCTGTTTTATTATACTCAATTAATTTACCAATATACATAAAAGCAGTATAATCACTCAAGCGACTGGCTTGTTGCATATTGTGCGTGACTATCACGATAGATATATCTTTTTTAAGCTCACTGACCAACTCTTCTATGGCTCCTGTGGAGATTGGATCAAGTGCACTTGTTGGCTCATCAAGCAGTAAAATCTCAGGCTTAAGTGCTACCGCCCTTGCGATGCAAAGTCTCTGCTGTTGTCCACCACTCAACCCCATAGCGCTCTCTTTTAACCTATCTTTTACCTCATCCCAAATAGCAGAGCCTTTCAATGCATTTTCCACCTTTTCCTGCACGATATTTTTATCTTTTATGCCAGCTAACTTCAATCCATAGGCAACATTATCGAAGATACTCATAGGAAATGGGGTAGGTTTTTGAAAAATCATACCGACTCTTTGACGCAAAGCTATAAATTCATTCTCTTTTTTTATCTCTAACAGATTTTCAAAGTTATCTGTCTCCAAATTAAGCAGATTTATCTCTCCCTTATACTCATTTCCAGGGTATAAATCATGGATTCTGTTTAACGCTCTTAGAAGTGTAGATTTTCCACAACCGCTAGGACCTATCATAGCTGTTACTTTATTTCTATAGATAGGTAAATTTATATCTACCAATGATGGTTTTGGCGCACCCGCATACTTAAAAGAGAAATCTTTTATATCCATTATCAACTCTTTTGCCACTATTTTATCCTTTATCTCTTGTTAAAAATCTTCCGATTAAGTTTATGATTAGAACTATCACGGTTAATATAAATGACGCTCCCCATGCTAAATCTCTTGCTTTATCTGTTGGAAAATTTGCTAAATTATATATACTTACAGTCAAAGATGGAAAAGCATTTGACAAATCAGTTGTCCAAAAACTGTTTGTCCCGCTTGTAAACAGAAGTGGTGCTGTTTCACCTATGATTCTTGCAAATGCAAGAAGTATGCCTGTTGTCAATCCAACTTTTGCAGCTTTTAAGATGATATCAAGTATAACTTGATGCTTCCCGCCACCGAGTGCAATTCCTGCTTCTCTCAACTCTTTTGGGACCAAGGAGAGCATATTGTCAGTTGTACTAACTACGATTGGAATCAACATGATAGCCAATGCAATCGAACCAGCCCAGCCATTTATGCTTCCAAAAGGGGCAACAAAAACAGCAAAAACAAATGCACCGATTACTATAGAGGGGGCACTCATCATGATGTCACTTAAATCTCGAATTATATTTGCGTAAGTACTATTTCCATACTCTCTTAGATAAATTCCTGCCATCATTCCAAGTGGAACACCTATTATAGTGGCGATCAGAGCCATGAAAAATTGACCAAATATCAAGTTTTTCAATCCGCCGTCAACTAAGTCATTTGTAAATATTGAGAAATCCAAAGAGCTAATGCCTTTAATAAAAAGCGTTATAAGTATCCAAGATAAAAATACCAATCCCAATACAGCTGAAAGAGTTGAGAGTATCAATACTATCTTATTTAACAATAATCTCCTGCTTCTCATCTTCTACCTCTTAAAAAATAAAATTTTGCTATACCAATCGTAAAAAAACTAAAGACAAAGAGAACAAAAGCCAAGAAGAAGAGAGAACTCATCATATCTCCACTTGCCTCTCCAAAATTATTTGCTAAAACTACTGGTATGGAGATGGTAGGGTCAGTTAAATTATGAGGTATCTTAAAGACGCTTCCAATTAAAAATGCAACTGCCATTGTCTCGCCAAGTGCCCTGCCGAGTGAGAGTATGATCGAGCCTATGATTCCCACTTTTGCATATGGAAATATCACATCTTTTACCACTTCGTATTTTGTAGCCCCAAGTGCATAAGCAGACTCTTTTAAAACATCTGGTGTTGTGTTCATAGAATCTCTAGTGATTGCAGCCATAAAAGGTAAAATCATAACTCCAAGAACCAAACCTGCAGTCAAAAGTGATATTTGAGAGCCACCAAATACTTTTTGCACAAGTGGTGCAAAGTAAAAAAGTCCCCACATACCATAAATGATACTCGGAATTGCTGCAAGCAACTCGATAGCAGTGCCTACTGGCTTGATAAGAAAGTCTGGTGCGATTTCTGAGAGAAAAACCGCTATTCCCATGGCTATCGGGATAGAAAATGCCATTGCTATGAGAGCTGAGAGGATTGTTCCTATTATCGGAACAAAACCACCAAAGATATTTTTTGTGATTATATTAAAATTACTATCTTCATTGTCTGAAGCTTCATCTCCGCCCAATACCGGAGTATCATCAGCAAAAAGAGAGTCATCTTCTTCGGTATTTATCTTCTGCTTTGAACTTTTTTTTGCTTTTATCTCTTGTGGGGTAAGAGGTACTTTTGTCTCAACTGTTTTATTCCAACTACTATCAGTTAGAAAATTAAATCCATATTTTTCTATTGCTGGTTTTGCTGATATAAACAGCATCACAAAAATAGAGACTAAAATTATAAGTATAAGGGTCGCACTTGAAAATGCGACCTTCTTAAATAGATACTCTTTAGAGAACACTACTTAACTCCGTTATCTTTCCAGTATTTTTTGATTTTATCAGTTACACTTTTTGGAAGTGGAACATAGTATAGTTTTTTTGCTATATCTGCGCCATTATCATAAGCCCAAGTATAAAATGCTGTGATTTGTTTATCAGCTGCTACTTTCTCTTTTGGCATAATTATAAATGGACAAGCAACCAATGGATAAGAGTCTTTACCCTTTGGATAACCTATAACTGTATAAAAACCTTTTTTAGGGTCAAAGTTAGCTCCAGCTGCTGCAGCTTGAAATGTCTTCATCTCTGGTTTAACAAAATAACCATCTCTGTTTTCAACAACTGCAACTTTTGCATTTGATTCAACTGCATAAGCATACTCAATATATCCTATAGAGTAAGGAGTTTGCTTGATGATTGAGCTAACACCAGGGTTTCCTTTGCCACCAACATTATTGCTTGTCCAGTTGATAGTTTTCTTAACACCATAATTTTTTCTCCAATCTTTACTAACACTTGCTAGAAAGTATGTAAAGTTCCAAGTAGTACCACTTGCGTCACTTCTTCTTGCAAAGATGATCTTTTTGTGTGGAAGTTTTACATTTGGATTTACAGCCTTAAGCATAGCATCATCCCAATACTTAACTTTTCCCATAGCAATAGCAACGATAGCTTTGTCTGTTAGTTTAAGAGCTTCATTTGCAACACCTGGAAGGTTGTATGCAAGAACAGTAGCACCTACAACTGCAGGAAACTGTAACATTTTGTGTTTCATTTGAGCTTTTGGAGTAAGTGGAGCATCAGTTCCACCAAAATCAACCAATCTAGCAGTAGAATCTTTTATACCTTTTCCACTTCCACCACCATTGTACTGAACTTTTTTGCCAGTAGCTTTATAGTAAGCTTTTGCCCAAGCTTGATTTATAGGTAGTACAAAACTAGAACCATCACCTTTTACCATTTCGCCAGCCATCAAAGAAGTAGCAACAAATGCACCTGCAACTACTATCGAAGTAAGTTTTTTCATCTTATTTCCTTAAATTTTTATTTGCGACGAAATTATAATAAAACTTGGTAACAAAATGATTACAAAAAATATGATAGTGAACTTTTGCCAAATTTTTTTGTTTTTTTTAGTTTGTACTCTCCGATCTTTTCAGGCATTTTCACCCTACTCATATGCTCTATAGTTATCATATTTACTCTATTTTTAGGTATATTTGCTATCAAATTATAGAGTTTATCGTAAACATCCTCCATGCCGTCTCTTATAGAAAATGGTGGGTCAAAGTAGAAAAAAGCTCTGCATGTAGAGCTTTTTATCAATGTGTCGAGATACACAAAGCTATCCGCTAGCTTACAAGTTGTTCTGTTTTGGTCTATAGAGTTACAGTTTTGTTTCAAAATCGCATAAGCTTTTTCATCTTTTTCGATAAAATATGCATGCTTAGCACCTCTGCTTATGGCTTCTAATCCCATAGATCCACTTCCTCCAAAAACCTCTATAAAAACTTCATCTACTATATCAAATTGGATTGTATTGAAGTATGACTCTTTTAGTATGGATTTTGTACTTCTAGTGCTTTGTAAAGAGGGTAATTTTATCTTTTTACCTTTATAAGTACCCGCTGTTATAGTAGTAAATATCTCTCTATTTTTCATAATGCTCCTGTATCGTTTGGAGTAAATCATCTTTAAATTTTGTAGTTAACAAATCAATCTTATCTTTCAATATTTCCATACTATCATTTTTATGCATTTCATTTTTCTCTTTTGGTGATTTTAGATCATTATAAAATTTATCTAACTCAATCATAAGCGACGAATGAGAAAAAGGAACACGAAGGTTTGAATCATTTTGCGATATAACAAACAAGGGTTTGTCGATATCTAGTTTTCTGTCGCTGATAACAAAATCAGATTTTTTATATGAGGATATACTGTTTTTTAAAAAAACTTCTAAGGATTTTGTCAAAAGAAGAGATTTGCAAGCCAAAGCTATTTTCATATTTTTCCTAATAATAAAAAGATTATGGATTTTAACATATAAATCATAAAATAATTATTTTTTCTGTCGATATACTCTATAGAGAAATGTCAAGGAGGACAAAATGGATATATTTAGTGCCACAAACAAACAGGTCACACAACCAACAGTAGATACTTCTATGAGCACAAAGAGATCTGTTAAAAAGGTGGCTACAAACACTAAAGTTGATGAAAAGTTGATGACAAACAAAAACGACATCAAGCAAAAACTAGATAGTACCGTTAAACATCTAAATGAACATATGAAATCTTTAGATACGAACATCTCATTTGGTTTTAATGATAAGATTGATACCATGTTTGTAAGTGTAATAGAACGAAGCACGGGAAAGGTTATAAGAAAAATTCCAACTGAAGAAGCCATGAAACTTTCTGAAAAAATGAAAGAGATAGTGGGAATAATTTTTGACAAAAAAGGATAAATAATGGCAGATGCATCAATCAGTTCTCTAGGACTAGGTAGCGGTGGGGCACTGAGTTACGACACTATAGACAAATTAAGAAAAGCAGATGAAAGCGCCATAATAAAACCTATAGACAATAAATTAGCAGAGAACAAAACCCAAAGCAGTGATTTATCAATCTTGACTACAATGACAGCATCTCTAAAAGCGGTCACCAGTACACTTTCAGACGAGATGACTTATCTATCAAGAAGCGCTACATCTTCAAACGATAGTGCTGTTGGGGTAAGCGTAGAATCAGGAACAGAGGTGCAAGACTTTTCTTTCAATGTTTCACATTTAGCAAAAAGAGATATTTATCAAAGCAAAGCTTTTACAAATACCACGGATACTTTTTTGCAAAAGGATGCTAATGGAAATGATACAACTGATACAATCAATTTTAATATAAATGGCAAAGACTATGCGATTGATGTCACAAGTAGTACAAAATTAGAGGATTTTCAAAGTGAAATTTATGACAAAACTGATGGCAAGATAACCGCTTCGCTTTTAAATGTTGGTGGTACTGAACCTTATAGATTAGTAATAAAATCAACCGACACAGGAACAAACAATGCCATAACCATCTCATCAACGGGAGGCGGTACGGCTGTAAGTGATCTTGGTCTTGATGATGCAAATAACCACATACAAACAGCAGATGATTTAAGTGCAACTTACAATGGAGTTACTATATCTAGGACATCAAACAAAGTAGATGACTTAATCACTGGAGTTACACTAGATGTGAAAGACAGTGGCAATGCAAATATATCCATAAAGCAAGATACAAAATCCATCAGCGATGGGTTAAGTTCATTTGTATCAAAATACAATGATTTGATGAACAATCTTGCAGAATCAACCAAATATGACCCTGAAACTAAGCAGAGCGGAACATTTCAAGGTAATTCAGACATAAAAGCATTAAAAAGTGATATAAGTAAAAATTTATTTAACTTAGATGATAACGGTCGTAGCTTGGAGGATTATGGAATAACTTTAAATAGTAATGGACTATTAGAGTTTGATAGTAGTGTATTAGATAGCAAAATCCAATCAAACAGTAAAGATGTTGAAAACTTTTTTAGAGGAGACAACGATACTGACGGATTTTTTACAAAATACAACTCTATGCTTTCAGGTTATATAGATAGCAGAAAAGGTATATTGACTAGATTCAATACTCAACTTGCAGATGATAAAACAACACTTGAAGAGAACAAAACAAAAGCAACCCAAAGATTAGATAACAAATACAACATTATGACCAAAAAATTTGCAGCTTATGATAGTATCATAGCGCAATTTAATTCATCATTTCAATCATTATCAATGCAAATAAGTAGCATGGCAAATGGAACAAATAAATAAAGGAAATAAAATGAGCCCAAATTTAGCATATGCAACATATTCACAAAACAACATATCGATAGAATCACCAGAAAAGTTGATAGAGATGCTTTACGAGGGAGTATTAAAATTTGCCTCCCTTGCAAAAAGAGCGATTGAAACAAAAAATATAGAGAAAAAATCCTATTGGATCAACAGAACCGTAGCTATATTTTCCGAACTACTAAGTTCAATAAATTATGATGCAGGAGATATATCGCACTATCTGACTGGTCTCTATCTTCATCAGATAAAAACCCTAAGTGCGGCAAACATAGAAAATGATACAAAAAAGATAGATGAAGTTCTACATGTAACAAAAGAGTTACTTACTGCTTGGAGAGAAGAGACTAAGATTGAGCTGGATTAATACCCTAAAAGTTGCAATCATAGAGGAGGATTTTACAAATATAAGTAAAGTTCTCCAAGAAATGCCTAAATTTGACAACTTAGAAGAAGCCACAGAAGCTTTAGCTCTCATAAAGGGTGCAACCAAACTTGCGATAAGCGAAAAGCAAAAAATTTTGGAAGCTATGAACAAAATCAAAAAAACAAAAAAGTTTTTGGAACATTAACTTAAAAACTATCTCTTGAAACTCAAACCAGCAGGAGTATTTCACAGAAAGTTTGCTTACGCAACCGCATTTGCTACTTTTGCCTTCTAATAGATAATTTTAAAAGAGATTTAATGTTAAGCTCCCAAATAAGCCTCTTTTACTCTTTCGTCATTTAAAAGCTCTAGTGAATTTCCACTCATAACAATCTTGCCATTTTCCAGAACATAGGCTCTATCTGTTGTGCTTAGTGCTAAAAAAGCATTTTGCTCTACTATAAATATAGTCGCTCCCGCATCTCTTAGAGATTTGATAGCTTCAAAAATCTCTTCGACTATGATAGGAGCCAACCCCATGCTAGGCTCATCCAAAAGTAGAAGTTTTGGTCTGCTCATCAAAGCTCGACCGACTGCTACCATCTGCTGTTGTCCTCCTGAGAGAGTTCCTGCATACTCTTGAGCTTTTTGTTTTAAGATAGGAAACTTTTCATAAATCTTGCTTATATCTTGCTCTACTTCATCATCATCTCTTATATATGCACCGAGTCGTAGATTTTCTTCTACGCTAAGTATCGAAAAAAGCCCTCTTCCTTCTGGTATCTGAGCAATTCCTAGTTTGGCTATGTCGTGCGATTCAAACTTTGTTACATCCTCATCTTCAAACACGATAGTGCCATTTTTAGGTTTTAAAAGTCCACTTATAGCTCTTAGGAGTGTGGTTTTCCCAGCACCATTAGCTCCAATCAAAGAGACTATCTCACCTCTGTTTATATGCAAACTAACGCCATCCAATGCCACGATTTGCTTATAACTGCAACTTAAGTTCTCAATCCTTAACATACAACACCACTTCCTAGGTATGCTCTTATAACATCTTTGTTATTTACTATCTCATCAGGTGTTCCCTCTGCCAATTTTTTTCCAAAATTCATCACAGTTATATAATCAGAAATCTCCATAACCATCTTCATATCATGTTCTACCAACAAAATAGTAACTTCATCAGCCACAACTGTTCGGATAAGGTCTGCCACCTCTTTTGTCTCTTTTGGATTAAGCCCTGCCACTGGCTCATCAAGCAAAATCAACTCAGGAGATGTACCCAAAGCTCTTATGATCTCTAATTTTTTGAGTATGCCATATGAAAGATTTTCAGCTTTTTGATATGCTAGTTTTTCCAAACCAATCAATCCTAAAAGATGCATAGCCCTATCTTTATATCTTTTTTCATCATCTAGTATGGATTTTGCTCTAAAAAATGTCCTTAGTAGATTTTTATCCATATATTTATCAAAACCCAAAAGTACATTTTCCAAAACTGTTAAATTTTCACAAATCTCAAGGTTTTGAAAAGTTCTGCATATCCCTCTATAAACTAGCTTATCAGTAGAGATGTTGGTGATATCCGCTCCATCTAAAAAAATAGTTCCGCTATCTGTTTTATAGACTCCTGTTATCATATTTACCAAAGTTGTCTTACCTGCTCCATTTGGTCCTATTATAGAGTGAATATGACCTTTTTTAACTCTAAAACTTAGATTATCTACCGCTTTTATGCCGCCAAACTGCTTATTTACACTATTTATCTGAAGCAAAGAGTTTTCCTTTTATATCAGCAAATAGTGCTGCGATTCCCTTAGGCATAAACATCATAACAAATATGATAATCGATCCATATATAAGCGTTTGATAATCCTCAAAAGATGTCAATAGTTGTGGCAATATCGTCAATATCACAGCTCCTATAATAGCCCCATAAATTCTACCAAGACCACCCAAAACCACCATAACAACAAGTTCGATAGAATGAGAAAAACTAGCCTCGCCTGGAGAGATAAAACCAGAAAAGAAAGCATATAGACTCCCTGCAAGCGTAGCGATAACTACTGAGAGCACAAAAACTATACTTTTATAGTGCGATACATTTATACCCACACTGTTTGCTGCCTTCTCACTCCCCTCGATAGAACGCAAAATTCTTCCAAACGGTGAGTCTATCAGATTTGAAAAAGACCAGATAGCAAGCACCAGCAAAACTGCACAAAGAACATACCATTGCAAACTATCACTAAATTCATATCCAAAAATTCTAAAACTATCTACACTCATCCCATCGCTTCCACCGGTCAATTCATCCTCGACATTTAAAACGATATTTATGATGACACCAATGCCCAAAGTAGCCATAGCAAGATAGTGTCCTTTGAGTCGCAATATTGGCTTTGAGATGATGAAAGCAAATATGCCCATAGTAACTATAGCTATAAAGATGCTAAAAATCGGAGAGATACCATACTTTGAACCCAAAATAACAGCGATATATCCACCAAGTCCAGCAAATGCTCCATGTCCAAGACTGACTTGACCAGCATATCCCATGAGCATATTTAACCCTATGCAAATCATGGCATTCAGCAAAGAGACTATCGCTATCTCATAGTAAAAATCATTTTGGAAGAAAAATGGAGCAATAGCTAAAATCAGGCTCAAGAGTATAATCTCTTTGTTTACATTATATCTTTGAAGTATAGAAATTTTACTCATTTAGACTCTTTGCGCTTTTGTATTGCCAAAGATGCCACCTGGCATAAAAAATAGGATCGCCAATAGTGCTACAAAAGCGACCGCGTCTTTATATTCGCTAGAGATATAACCTGCTATCAATGACTCTAAGATCCCAAGCACCAATCCACCAGCTACTGCTCCAAATGGATTACTTAGCCCACCTATGATGGCAGCAGCAAAGCCTTTTAAACCAAGCATTATACCTACTTCATAGTTTGTGGAAGTTATAGGCGTGAGTAAGATACCGCCTATCGAAGCGATAACAGCAGAGAGTGCAAAGTTGATCATCAATATCTTTTTTATATTTATGCCCATCAATCTTGCTGCATCTACATTTATAGAAGCTGCCATCATGGCTTGACCTGTCTTTGTTTTTTTGAAAAAGAAGTATAGAAATGTTACTATCAAGATAGAAACTACCATTATGACAATGGATTGGTAAGTTAAAGTAGTGCCATACATATCAAATGAGCCATCTCCAATAAAAGAGGGCATAGTATGAAGCTCTTTATCGAAAACGACCTCAGCCAAGCCTCTTAAAAAGATAGCAAATCCCAAAGTCAAAATGATAAGTGAAATTTGAGAACTATCTTTTGAGAAAGAGATAAGTTTATACAAAACTATACCTATCATAGAAGTTATCAAAATCGCAAGGATAAAAGAGACACCAAGAGGAAGCCCGGCTTTTAAGAGAAAAACTGCCGACATTCCTCCTGCCATCACAAACTCTCCTTGAGAGAAGTTTATGATCCCGCTACTATTGTATATGACGGTAAAACCTATGCCCACGAGAGCATAGATAAAACCAACCGTCACACCAGAGAGTAGAAATCCAAAAAGTTCGATCATCTACTTAACGATAGACCAATCACCATTTTTTATATCAAGCAAAACCATACCAGTTTTTGTATCAAGTCCCAAGTGATCAGTTGGACTCATATTTACAACACCGTCAACTCCTTGAAAGTTTTTAAGATTTTCTATACCATCTCTTATCTTTTGCGGATTTGTTGAGTGCTCTGCTTTTATAGCCGCCACTATCGCATATAGTGAGTCATAAGCATGTCCACCAAAACTAGCAACTTGAGTGTGAAATGCTTTTTCATACTCATTTTTATAAGCAAGTGCCACTTTTTTTACAGGATTTGAGTCAGCTAATTTATCTGCAACTACAACCGGAGGTGCAACAAGTCTCACACCATTTGCCGCTTTGCCTGCAATCTCGATAAATTTCTTAGATGCAACACCGTGAGATTGATACAAAGGTTGTTTGATTTTAAGTTGTCTGTAGTTTTTTGTCACGATAGCAGGACCCTGTCCGAAACCCGGATTTAGAACTGCTTGAACTTTTTTATTGTTTTTTATCTTGAGTAGTTGAGTTGTCATATCTGAATCTTTTTTACCATATGTCTCATCTGCAACTATATCTATACCGTAACTTGGAGCTACTGATTTACACTGTTTTCTCATGGATTTTCCAAAGCCGCCACTTCCAGATATAAGAGCTAAATTTGTTAATTTTCTCTTTTTTAAATCCTGCATAATTCTCTGACAAGCCATCCTATCAGTCGCTACCATCTTAAATACATATTTTTTAACAGGATTAATAATCACAACAGCCCCAGCCATAGAGATAAGAGGAATTTTTGCTCTTTGTACAAATCTTATAACAGCCATAGTCTCACCAGTAGTTGAAGGACCAATGATGGCTACTACTTTATCTTGATTTATAAGTCTTTTTACAAATGTAACAGCTTTTTTAGGACTAGCACCCGTATCGTAAGCTACTAACTCTATCTTCTGACCGTTTACACCACCTTCATCATTTATCTTCTTGACATAATGTTGCAAAGTCTTAAGCTCCGGATCACCCAAAAACGAAGCAGGACCAGTAGCCGACACAATGGCACCTATCTTAATAGTCCCCGCACTAAGCAACATAAAACCAGAAACAAACATAAAAGCAAGAATTTTTAAACCCACATTCTTAAACATAACACCTCTCCTAAAATTAAATTTTTGTATTATATCAGAACTAAGTTTAAAAAAGATAAATCTTAGATCAATTTTGATGGTTTACTGTAGTAATACCCTTGAGAATACTCAATGCCTAATGATTTTATTTTATTTGCAACTGATTCATTATGCACATATTCTGCTATACAAGGTATGTTATTTTTCTTAGCAAAAAACACAATTGACTCTACTATGTCTTGACTTTTCTTGTCTGTATCTATATTTTTGATATATTTAGCATCTAGTTTTAAAAAGTCTATATCAAGTTCAAGCAATCGCTCAAAATTTGAATACTCTGTGCCAAAGTCGTCTATCGCGATCTTATAGCCACATTTTTTCAAAGCAGATAGTTGTTTTATATGATTTTTGCTAGAACCTGCACTTATATTTTCTAAAATTTCAAGAGTAAGTCTATCTGGTTTAATGGAATATCTATCTAAGTTTATCTTGAGAAAATCCAATAAAAAATCATGATCCAAATCATCTTCAGTTATATTAATTGAAAAATGATAATAATATTTTGACATAATTTCACAACTCTTTTTTATCATGATTTTAGTAATTTTTGGTAGCAATCCAGACAATTTAGCCGTCTCTAAAAATACATTTGGTTGATAATAATTCTCTCCATTTTTTATTCTAACAAGTGCTTCAAAATAATCAATCTTTTTTTCAAAGTTATTATATATGCCTTGGAAAAATGGAATCATTTGCGAATTATCAATTGCATCATATATGATATTGTTTAGTCTAACAAACTCTTTTAGTTGACATCCTTCTATAACATCTTCATTCTCATAAAAGATTTTATATCTATTGTTCCCTCTAGATTTAGCCTCTTTGAGTGCAACTGTAGCTTTTTTAAAAATTGTATATTTTCCAACTGTAGCACCATAAGTAAATGTAACATGAAAAGTTAAATTATCTACCACTATAGCATTATTAAAAAAATAATTCTGTATTTTTTTAATCAAACTAAGAACATCAATCTCTTCTTTATATGCGATCCCAAACTCATCAGCATTAATTCTATACAGTAGGTCATGGTTGCAAATTTTCTTTAAAATTTCTGCAATTTTCATGAGAATTACATCTCCAGAATCACATCCATAGGCAGTATTAACATAACTAAAATTGTCCACATTTAAAAGCAATAGCGTATATTTTCTTATATCTGTTTTAAGCATTTTTTGAAGAGAGTTTTTATTTTTAAGTCCTGTAAGTGTATCATTGTAAGCAAGAAAGTGTAGATCTTCTTCTTTTTCCTGCTCACTTAAAATTATATCTATAAGCTTTTGTGTAAAAGATATTGCTGAGAGTGTAAAATCATCGCACTCTTCATGTCGATAAATAATCTTATAGTCTAAAATCCAAATATCAATCTCTTTTAAAAAAGATTTTAATAACTCAAATATCTTTTCTATCTTATCACTATATATCTCTTTAGATACAAGGCACTCTAGTGCTTTTTCTTGAATTTTATATAAAGATTTATATCTTGAATTTTTCAAGATGTTCCCCTTTAAATTTTTAAACTATATTACATAGTTATTTATGAACGAAATTTATCTAACTCACTGTTTAATTTTTCTGTCATTGAATGTAAATGTTTTGCAGCCTGAGATACATTTTCAACACTATCTACATTACTTTTTGATATATTGTTTACATTATCAACTTTAGCAACTATTTGCTGAACCTTAGTTGAAGTATCTGAAAAATCATTTACCGTTTGGTTTGCATCAGATATGGCTTGATGAATCACATTTGATATCTCCGTAGTTTGCTCTTGGAGATGTGCAGAAACATTCGCTATGCTTTGAATATCATGTGCATTATCTGATATCTCACTATTCGCTTCCATGATTGATTGTACCACAACATTGATAGTTGCATCAATCTCAACAAGTGATTTTTGAGTTCTCTCTGCTAGTTTTCTAACTTCATCAGCAACAACAGCAAATCCACGCCCATGTTCACCAGCCCTTGCTGCTTCAATAGCTGCATTTAGTGCGAGTAAATTAGTTTGGTCAGCTATATCTTTTATAATGTTTAAAACCTCTTTAACTTCACTTGCATTTTGACTTACTTGATTCAATTTTTCTGCTAAATTCTGCTCTTTAACTGAAGTCTCTTGCATTGTACTTCCAAGCTCTTCTACTTTTGTTTTAACTTCATTGAGACTGCTATATGTATTTTCCAATTCAAGTTGAGACTCTTTTGCTTTCTTAACAGAATTATCTAAATAGTCACTAAGCTCAACCCCTTCTTCCCTAGTTTTTGAGACTATTTTAGACTCATTTTCAACATTTTTACCAACCGAAAATGCTGTTTGAGACAACTCTTCTGATATAGCAGAATTTTCTAAACTTATCTGTTTTGATTCTTTGACTATATCGTGTAGTTTAGCTATAAAGTTATTTATGTTTTTAGAAACTTCTCCAAACTCATCATTCGATTTCACCTCTAATCGTTGTCTTAAATCACCCTCGCTACTTGCCATCTCTTCTACCAAAGTATTTAAATTATCAAGCGGCTTCATTAAAATTTTCGTACTAACAATGATAATTATTAGTGTAATTACTAAAATTATAAGTCCAAGAACCAAAAGTCCGATAGTCTGCTCTCGCAAAAATTTATAGGCTACTTTTTTTTGAAAAGTTACTGCTGTTATCCAATTTGTCTGTTTTGTACGATAGAAAGCAAGGAGTTTATCTTCCCCTTTGTATTTATACTCTATCAAGCCATCGTTCAAACCTTTAAATCTTTTTGCAATAACTGAGGTTTTGCCTAAAACCTTTTTGTTTGGATGAGCAACTATAGTTCCTTTGCTGTCATATAAAACCGCATAACCACCATCAAATTTTGTATTTGTAATGATTTTAGTTAAAGTGTCTAACAGTATATCTGTGCTAAAAACTCCCAAAACATCACCATTTCTATTTTTCAATGGAGTCATTATTGATATCATCATCTTTCCAGAAGTAGCACCTTTGTATGCATTTGTAACCCCAACTTTTTTTGTTTTCATCGCTTGTTTGTACCAAGGTCTTGATCTTGGATCATATTTAGAAAGCTTATATTTTTTTCCATTACTAGAGACCATTCGTCCATCTATAAAGCCGATATAGGCACTCATGGCCCCTACTCTTTTTGAATATTTTTTTAATCTTGTGGATAACATTCCATCAGATATTCCTTTTGCTAACCATAGCTCTTTTGCACTGCTTTGTACTAAACTTTTTTTATTTTGTAACCACAAATCTATATATTGTGCTAAACTCTTTGCTTTTGCTTTTATTGAAGATTTAACTTCAACTACACTACTTTGCTTAGTATGATAATAACTAAACACTCCAAATGTACTTAGTCCCAAGAAGACGATAACAGATGTAACTAATGCTATTTTGTTTTTAAAATTCATACACAAGCCTTTAATTTCAGATATTCTCCTTTGATTGTACAGCTTCTTATATTAAAAAATAAAATTTATCCCTATTTCTTCTGTTTCTTTTTTACTTTTTTATTCCACCAAAAACTTGACTTCAATTATCTATTTTAGATACTATAACTCAAATAGTTGCTAATTTGGTATATTGTTCAAATATTAAAGGTGGGTACCAAGAATGAAAAAGTCTATTACAATTAAGTTTAAAATTTTACTTATTATACTATTTACAATCATAGCTGTTTCTGCTGGAATTATGCTTGAAACTATCTACAGTATAGACTCTCTTACAAAACAAAATATTAAAAACTATAGATCTGAAGCCTATAAAAACAAGGAAAATGAATTAAAAAATTATGTTAGTGTTGCTATAAAATCTGTTGAATCTTTCTACAATAGAACTTCCAAGGACAAGATACGAATAGAAGTTGAAACAAAACTTGAAAAACAGATAAATTTTCTATTTTCTATTTTGGAAGAAACATATAATAAAAACAAAGACAACTCAACAAAAGAAGAGTTGCAAAAACAACTGATAGATATAATATCATCTGCAAAATATGGCAAAAGTGGCTACTTTTGGATAAATGATACCCAACCAAAAATGATAATGCATCCGATAAAACCAAGCTTAGATGGCAAAGATTTATCAAATCTCAAAGACCCAAATGGAATTTATCTTTTTAATGAGATGGTAAAAGTGGTAAAAAAAAGTGGCAAAGGTGTTGTTAGATATAGTTGGGCAAAACCGGGATACAACAAACCTCAACCAAAAGTCTCATATGTGAGATTATTTAAACCTTATGGCTGGGTAATTGGAACAGGTGCTTATGTGTCTGATGTAACATTGGAGATGAAAAAGGATGCTCTCAAGACAGTCTCTCAGATGCGTTTTGGCAAAAGTGGTTACTTTTGGATAAATGACACCCAACCAAAAATGATAATGCATCCGGTAAAGCCAAGCTTAGATGGCAAAGATTTATCAAATCTCAAAGACCCAAATGGAATTTATCTTTTTAATGAGATGGTAAAAGTGGTAAAAAAAAGTGGCGAAGGTGTTGTTAGATATAGTTGGGCAAAACCAGGACACGATAAGCCTGTACCAAAAATTTCATATGTAAAGCTATTTAAACCTTGGGGCTGGGTAATTGGAACAGGAGAATATGTTGACAATATAGAATCTCACATAAAGCAAATAGAAAAAGATTCTCAATCCAAAATCAAATCTTCTATCATAAATATCTTCTTGACAGTCCTTGTATTGGTTTTAATTATAGGTTCTATTGTAATTTTTATAACAAACAAAACTATAATAAACCCTATAAAAAACATCTTAGATATAACTGGAGATTTAGCACGAGGAGATGGAGACTTAACAAAACGAATAAATGTAACGAGCAAAGATGAAATAAAAGAGATGGCAGACAATATAAATGAATTTATAGAAAAAGTTCATATAAGCATAAAAAATGCAAAAATATCTGGAATGGAAAACTCCTCAGTATCTAGTGAACTTTCATCAACCGCAAATGAAGTAGGTAAAAATGTAGAAAAATCTGTGGAAATCGTCAATTCAACTACCAATAATGCATCAAAAATAAAAAGCGAAATTCAAAATGCAATGCTTGATGCAGACAAAAGCAAAGATGAGATGACCGATGCAAACAAAATGTTGAATAATGCAAAAAATGAGATAGTCAACTTAACTTCAAAGGTACAAAATAGCGCAGAGTCAGAGATAAGTATAGCTCAAAAAATGGAAGGATTATCAAAAGACACAGAACAAGTAAAAGATGTGCTAAATATAATATCTGATATAGCAGATCAGACAAATCTACTTGCTCTAAATGCAGCCATAGAAGCGGCTCGTGCAGGAGAGCATGGTCGAGGTTTCGCAGTTGTTGCAGATGAAGTTAGAAATTTAGCTGAAAGAACCCAAAGAGCTCTTACAGAGATTCATGCAACAATCAACATCGTAGTCCAATCAATCTCATCAACAAGCGATGAGATGAATGAAAACTCCAGACAAATGGAATTGCTATCTGATATAGCAATTCAAACAAATGAGATGATAGAAAAAACTACAAATATCGTACAAAATGCTACAGATTCAAGTGATAAAACGATCGAAAAATTTTCTCAGACTACACATCAGGTTGATACACTCATAGATGATGTTTCACAGATCAACTCAATATCTTCACACAATGCAAGAAGCGTTGAAGAGATAGCGAGTGCGGCTGAACACCTCAATAAACTAACAACTGATCTATCTTTAAAACTAGAGCAATTTAGAACATGATGTACTAGTATCTATCCTATATGAACTAGTTTAAAAGTGCATCGGTTTTTTCCATTATTTTTCGAGTAGTATAGGGCATTGTCCGATAATCTTACCATATCTTCAAGTGAATCTGCCATCCCAAAAGCAACTCCAATAGATACTGTATAGTTAATTTCGATATCATTATATTTAAAGGTATTTTTCTCAAATGATTCTCTTACTCTTTCAAATAGTTTTTTTGCATCTTCTAGTGAAATATCCTCCAATAAAATGCAAAACTCCTCTCCTCCAAACCTAGCAAATAAATCAGACTCTCTTAAATATTTACTTAAGATTTTTGACACCTCTTTTATGCCGATATCTCCCGCATTATGCCCATATTCATCATTAATATTTTTAAAATTATCTATATCTAGCATTGCGACTATAATCGGAGTATTTTTTCTTTTGTTTTTTAAAAATATTGATTCTCCTACATTATAAAAATAACGCCTATTGTAAGCATCTGTCATGGGGTCTGTATTTGATAATAATTCTAACTGCTGCTCTAATCTATATCTGCGCAGATAATTTAGTGATAAAATAGTCTGTAGCAACATCGCAATAAAAGTAGCCGGCCAAATTAAAGCTGCATAATGACTATGTTGAAAGTTTTCAGCAAAACCAATAATACCAAGCAAATGTGGTAAAAGTGCAGTAAAAAACAACATAAGCAAACCATAAACTAATGAAAATCCTTGAAAACACATAATTTCAGCAAGTAAAAAATAGATAAAACCACCAATGCCATAAGTCATACCACCATCTAGATGGTTTAAAATATCAACAAATACAATTTCAATAGTGAGTATCGCAAGTACAGTAATTATCAACAGAGATCTAAGGTTTGATATATATTTAAAAATAAGTGCAACTAAAAAAAGTAGTAGAAAAATCAACCTCAGCATAATTGTATCTTTTGCTCCAATAGGGTCAGTAACATAGTCCCAAATCCACATAACTGGACCCACAAAACCAAATATTATAAAAATCGCTATACTAAAAAGTCTATTATCAGCAAACTTTTTCTTTCTAATATCATTATTTTCCAATAAAGCATGATAAACATTTGCAATTAATATATACAATTTAAACCTACTATTTTTTTAATATTAAGACATACTATCAAAAGAACACTGATATAGCATTTAATCCATACAAAATAACTATCTCATAGAAAGTAAATTTTTTATTGTAAATTAGCACTTAAACTAAAATTATGTATAATAATCAAAATTTATCAATCGGGAGAAAATATGAAAAAAATCTTGATGGGGAATGAAGCTATAGCTTTGGGGCTTATACACTCTAATGTCGATATGGTTTCAGGATACCCCGGGACTCCTTCTAGTGAGATTATTGGAAACTTTCAAAAGTTTTCAAAAGAGTTTGATTGCGATACTTATGCACAGTGGGCAACAAATGAAAAAGTTGGTTTTGAGGTCGCATATGCCGGAGCGATTGCTGGCAAAAGGACTTGTACTACACTCAAACAAGTGGGATTAAATGTAGCGAGTGATGCTCTCATGAGTGCTTCATATATAGGACATTTGGGAGCTATGATACTAGTCAGTGCTGATGATCCTGGTTTTCACTCTTCTCAAACTGAGCAAGATAGTAGAAGTTTTGCAAAATTTGCTAAGATACCAGTTTTTGACCCTGCTACTCCGCAAGAGGCTTACGATATGGTCAAAACTGCGCTTGATCTCTCGCAAAAGTTTGAAATTCCTGTTATGTTAAGACCTGTGATGAGAGTCTCACATGCAAGAGAGATATGTGATGTTGATGATGAAGTTGATTTTCAGCCAAACAGAGGCGAATTTAAAAGAGATGTAGGCAGATGGGCAGCAGTTCCGCCAAAAGGCAGATTTGCACAAGGGTTGGAACAGTTAGAGAGAATAGATAAAATAGCCCTGTATAATTGGGAAAATTTCATTAAACCCAGAGTTGATGAACTTTCAAGTTCAGATACACTTTGTCTAACAAGCGGAACAGGCGATGGATATGTCAGAGAAGCTGTGGAAGATATGGATATAAAAGCAGATATCTTAAAGATAGATTTACCTTATCCCTTGCCAAAAAAAGAGTTGGAAAACCTCTTTAAAAACTACAAAAAAGTGATCATTTTCGAAGAGAGTTACCCATGCATGGAGGAGCAGTTAAGCTCACCAAATCTACATGGAAAGCTTACAAATGATGTCCACAAGATAGATGAATTTTCAAAAGATAAAGTTATAAGAGCATTTAATAATGTTGGATTATTGGAAAAAAGCAGTCCATATCAAAATGCAAAATTTGCGGACGAGTTACCCGTTCGCCCACCAAATCTTTGCCCTGGTTGTCCACATAGAGATGTATATTATGCAATCATGAAGGTCTTTAGAAAGAAAAAATCTATCTACCCATCAGATATAGGATGCTACACTCTAGCTCTAAATCAAGGGGCAATCGACACTGTCTTATGTATGGGTGCCAGCGTTGCCATGGCGAGTGGTTTCTCTATCGCAGATAAGAGCAAAACTGTTATAGCTAGCATCGGAGATAGTACATTTACTCACTCGGGAGTCGCACCACTTATAAATGCTGTATATCAAAAACACAAATTTATACTAGTTATCATGGATAACTCAGTAACTGCCATGACTGGTCGTCAAGAGACACCTGAGAGAGCAAATCCCGGCGAGATAAACCTCAAACACATAGTAGAGGGTTGCGGGGCAACTTGTATGGAACACATATATACTCCTGATTTGGATGAGAGTATAGCCTTTATGAAAGAGGTGAAGAAAAAACACGAAGAGACTGATGGTCCACTTGTTGTCATCATGAGAGAGTTTTGTGTACTTGACAAAGAGAGAGCACCGCAAATGCTTCCTGGCATCTATGCAACTGTAGATCCTGATAAATGCGTGGCTTGTGACATCTGCACAACTCAATACAAATGTCCACCTATGCACTATAATGAAGATCACAAGATAGAGATAGATCCATTTTTATGTATAGGATGTGATGCATGTATAGAGGATTTATGTCCAACTGATGCATTTATAGAGAGGGAGGTAAAATGAAATATCAAATTGTTATAGCTGGTATCGGCGGTCAGGGCGCTGTATTTTTAGTCAAAGTTTTGAGCATTGCCGCAGGACTTAAAGACCAGAAGTGTCTTGGCACTGAAAATCACGGTATGAGTCAAAGAGGCGGCTCTGTGAGCTGTTATGTTAAAGTTGGAAACTTTTACTCTCCTGCTATCGATGAGGGACAAGCAGATCTACTCATAGCATTAGAGGGAAACGAGGGATTAAGAAATATACAATATCTAAAAAAAGATGGTGGTACTATCGTCGTAAATGCTGATGAAAAATTTCCACAAATCGAGTATAAAACAGTAAAAATCGATGCCTTCAAAAAAGCAACAGACGGCGAACTTCCTATACAGGCACTAAATGTATATATGTTAGGAGTATCTCTTGCAAAAGACCCAAATTTTCCATTTACGATTAAAGATATAGAAGAGGCTATACGGGTAATGAATGCAAAAGTGGCAGATAAAAATATAGCCGTTTTGCATAAAGCCATAGAAGATAGTAGGAGCATTAAATGATTTGGTCAAAGGATGAGACTTTGACTCGTGACGAGTTGGAAAAATTACAAACCAAAAGACTAAAAGAGACAGTCGCTAGAGTATATGGCGCTGTTCCTTTTTATAAGCAAAAGTTCAAAGAGTTGGGCATCATGCCCAAAGATATACAATCAATCCACGACATATCCAAACTTCCTTTCACCAAAAAACAGGATCTAAGAGACAACTATCCTTTTGGTCTCTTTGCAGTTGAGCAAGACGCAGTCGTGAGAATCCACAGTTCAAGCGGAACGACTGGCAAACCCACAGTTGTTGGATACACAAAAAGTGACATGGATGTATGGAATGAAGTGATGGCAAGATGCTACACTATGAGCGGAGTAAACTCAGCAGACACCGTACATAATGCCTATGGATATGGGCTTTTTACCGGTGGTTTAGGGCTTCATGATGGTGCTCAGACAGTTGGAGCAACAGTAGTTCCAAGTTCAGGCGGATTTACTTCAAGACAGCTTCTTTTGATGAAAGATTTTGGCTCTACAGTCTTGGCTTCTACCCCTTCTTTTGCACTTCACTTAGCTGAAGTTGCACAAAAAGAGGGATATGATTTGAGAAAAGATTTCAAACTAAAATGCGGTATCTTTGGAGCAGAGCCAACAAGCGAGGGCTTAAAAGAGGAAGTAGCAAAAGTTTGGGATATAGAGTATTATGAGATATATGGCATGAGCGAGATAATAGGACCAGGCGTCTCAAATAGCTGTAAAGAACACAATGGGCTTCATATATTTGAAGACCATTTTTATCCTGAAATTATTGATTCAAAAACAGGTGAAGTTTTACCTTATGGCGAAAAAGGTGAGTTGGTTATCACTTCTCTTACAAAGCAGGCATTTCCAATCATCAGATACAGAACAGGAGACATCACAAGCTTGGACCAAACTCCTTGTAGATGTGGTCGAACACATGTAAGGATGAAAAGTGTTATGGGAAGAGCTGACGATATGCTCATCGTAAATGGTGTAAATGTATTTCCTTCACAAGTCGAGCATGTGCTTTCAAATATAGAAGAAATTACGCTAAATTATCAGATAATCGCGGACAAAAAAGGGTATCTTGACAGTTTGGAAATCATGGTAGAGGTAAATGACTCAATGCCGATGGATAGCATAGGAGCACTTGAAAATCTCAAAAAGAAGATTCAGGGTGAGCTTTTAAACAATCTATACATAAATGCAAAAATCAAACTGGTTGAGCCAAGAAGTATAGAGCGAAGCATGGGAAAAGCCGTGCGAGTAATAGATAAAAGGGGACAATAATATGAAATATAAAATAAAACAACTCTCTGTATTTTTAGAAAACAGAGGTGGAGAATTGGCAGATTTTACGAAAGTATTATCAGAAAACGGTGTATCTATAAAGTCGATCATCTTGGCGGATTCTAGTGATTTTGGACTTGTTCGCTCTATCGTTGATAACCCTGAAAAAGCCAAAGTTGTACTAGAAGATGCTGGTTTTAGTGTGAGATTTAGTGAAGTTTTTGGAGTAAAGATAGATGACTATGTAGGCAGTTTTGACAAAGTGATAGAGATACTTGCCAAAAATGATATAAATATTTTTTACACATATAGTTTTTACGAATCAACTATGGGTGTTTTTATATTTAGTGTTGATGATATAACCAAAGCAGTTGATGCCCTCACCAAAAATGAGGTGCAGATAGTCGAAGCTAAACAGTTCTACATGTAGAGCCTCTTATGACTTATAGCAAAAACGAAAGCCTATGTGCAGATGAACTAGCCTCTTTGCAATTTAAGAGACTAAAAGAGACTCTGATCAGAGTTTACAATTTAGTACCTTTTTATAAAGAAAAATTTGACAAACTAGGCATAAAACCTAGCGATATAGAGAGTTTAGAGGATATCTCAAAACTTCCATTTACTAAAAAACAGGATTTGAGAGACAACTATCCTTATGGTCTTTTTGCGGTTGATATGGATCAAATCGTGCGAATTCATAGCTCTAGCGGAACCACGGGGAAGCCCACAGTTGTGGGATATACAGAACATGATATGGATGTCTGGAGTGAAGTTATGGCTAGAGTCTTTACTATGGGTGGGTTAACTAGCAAAGATATACTCCAAAACTCCACTGGCTATGGACTTTTTACTGGTGGTTTGGGATTTCATACGGCAGCTGAGCGGATGAAGATAGCAGTCATACCAAGCTCAACGGGTTTTACCTCTAGGCAACTTCTTTTGTTAAAAGATTTCAAGGCAACTGCCATCACAGGAACTCCATCTTTTGCACTTCATATGGCTGAAATTGCTGAGACAGAGGGTTATGACATAGAAAAAGATTTTCATCTAAAAGTTGGATTTTTTGGTGCAGAGCCTGCTAGCAAAGGGTTAAAAGAAGAGATATCAAAGATATGGGGAATCGACTATGTGGAAGTTTATGGACTCTCTGAGATAATTGGTCCTGGCGTTGCTTCTAGCTGTAAGCACTCTTCTCTTCTTCATATCAACGAAGACCACTTTTACCCTGAAATCATCGATCCAAAAACAGGTGAAGTTTTACCTGATGGACAAAGAGGAGAGCTTGTAGTCACCACTTTATCCAAACAGGCACTTCCTATCATCAGATATAGAACTGGGGATATAACATCTTTGACCAGAACACCTTGTAAATGCGGAAGAACGCTAGCCAGGATAGAGAGTATAGTTGGACGAGCTGATGATATGCTCGTGATAAATGGGGTAAATGTATTTCCTTCACAAATCGAACATGTACTCTCAAATATAGATGGAATTACACTAAATTATCAGATAATAGCCAAGAAAAAGGGGTATTTGGATAAGTTGATGATTGACATAGAGTTAAATGAAAACATTATGAGTGAAAACATCAGGGAACTTGAAAGCTTAAAAAAATCAATACAGCATAAGATGCTTAACAATCTGTATATAAATGTAGATGTCAAGCTTGTAGCACCAAAATCCATCATCAGAAGCGAAGGAAAAGCGGTGCGAGTGATAGATAAAAGGAGAAGCGATGAAGTATAGATATATAGGAAAAAGCGGACTCAGAGTCACGCCTATCTGCTTAGGAACTATGACTTTTGGCTCTTTTAGCGACAAAAAAGAGTCTTTTAGGATAATGGACAAAGCGTACGAGAGAGGTATAAACTTTTTTGATACAGCTGAGCTCTATCCTGTGCCTCCCTCTGCCCACTACGCAGGAGTTACCGAAGAGATAATTGGAGAGTGGCTTCAAGGCAAGCCAAGAGATTCCATCATAATCGCTTCAAAAGTTGCCGGAGCGGCAAATGGCTGGTTTGTGCCACCCATCAGACATGGGTTGACTGCGATAGATAGATTTCACATAACAAAAGCGCTTGATGGCACTTTGAAAAGACTCAAAACTGACTATATAGACCTATATCAGGTGCATTGGCCAGATATGAGCGTACCTATAGAAGAGTCACTAAGTGTACTCGATGAGTTTGTAAAAGCTGGGAAAATCAGATATATCGGTACTTCAAATGACACTGCTTACGGACTGACAAAAGCGAATGAAACTTCAAAGCATAAAAATCTAGCAAGATTTCAATCCATACAAAACAATTTTTCAATGCTAAACCGAAGATTTTTAGATGAGCTCGCAACTGTTTGCAAAAAAGAAAATATCTCACTTCTGCCCTACTCTCCGCTAGCTGGTGGAGTGCTAAGCGGCAAATATAATCAAAAAGTTCTGCCTATTGGGGCAAGATTTACAAAGTATCTAAATGATCCAAATCCAAGAATGCAAGCTCAGGCAAAGAGATTTGTAAACGACAAAACTCTAGACTCAACCGAAAGATACTTAGAAATAGCTAGGAAATATGATGTAAACTTAACTACATTGGCAACTGCTTGGAGTATGAGTTTTGATTTCATAGCTTCTACTATCATAGGTGCTAGTAAAGCCGAACAGTTAGATGTGATTTTTGACGCCCTTGAGTACAAAATAAGCAAAGAGTTGATGCAAGAGTTAGACAAGGTTCACCAAAGCATTTTATACCCTATGGGTTAAAGGAGAAAAGATGGACTGGTATCTAGGTGTTTGGAAAAAATATGCAGTTTTCAGTGGAAGAGCAACTAGGTCTGAGTATTGGTATTTTGTGCTGATAAATATAATCGTTAGCATAATTTTGGTCTTTACAGATAAAATTCTAAGAGATAGTGGACTTCTAAATGGTATATATTCACTAGCTGTTTTCCTACCATCCATCGCCGTTACCGCTAGAAGACTGCATGATGCTGATAGGACGGGATGGTGGCAACTGCTATTTGTCATCCCGATCATCGGTTTTATTGTTTTGATTATCTTTCTAGCTATGGATGGAACACCATATGAAAACAGATATGGCGCAAATCCTAAAGGATTATGAAACTTTAAATTTGAATTTTCCAATTTGATAATTCAAACACTTCTTCGCTTGCAGATACTTTTGTGAAGCCTGTATTTACGAGATAAGCTAATCTTCCTTGGGTTAAGCATACTAGAAATCTATCTTCGAAAATGGCATAATTTCTCCCTCTAAGATGTGCAAAAAGTTCCTTAAATGAGTCTGGCTCTTTGTACTTTTCCTCAGTCACATCACAAGTGATTATATCCTTGAGTATTTCTATGAAATCTTCACTTTTTGCTACCCAAGATGGAACACTCCAACTTTGAGATGGGTAGCTATAATCTCCAAAAAGATCTAATGTTGTTATCTTTGTCCTATTTTTTTTGTTCATTATGTTATAATCTCCTTAAATATTATATCTCTTTTAAGGTCATCTCTTAGAGGGCAAATCCTCCCGTTGGTCTGAGCCTCACGAGATGACCTTAAAAGAGATATGATATTTTTAGATTAGCACAGACAAAGGAAAAAAACTGAAATTTTTAGGCTTTATTTTAATTCTTATCTCAGCTATATCTTTTGGTTTGATGCCAATCTTTGCTACTTTTGCTTACAAAAGTGGTCTGAATGTCAAAACTATACTACTTTTTCGCTTCTTACTAACTGCAATTATACTAAATATTTATGCTATATATACCAACCGCTCATATCCAAAAGGCAAATTACTATTTGTACTTCTATTTATGGGCATGTTTTTGTACTCTACACAGGCTTTTTCATATTTTAGCGCCGTTAGTCTCATAGGCTCGTCTCTTACTTCTATACTGCTTTATCTATATCCTAGCATAGTTTTGGTTTTATCACTTACACTGCTTAAAAGCAAGGTTTACAAACTTGATATAATTGCTCTGCTACTGACAACAATCGGGGCTATTTTGGTTATAGGTATAAAATTTGACAATGTCAACTTCCTTGGGCTCCTTTTTGGTATAGGGGCGGCTTTGATATACTCCATATATATCATCATAGGCACAAAAGCTATGAGAGGTACAAACCCTTTAGTTGCAACAGCCATCATAATGGGCGGTGCAGCATTTGTCTATCTTTTATATGGATTATCTGTACATGTAGAGACTCCTAAAAATGTTGAGCAGTGGGGATGGATAGTGGCTATCGTTCTTGTATCTACCATTATAGCAAGCATTACATTTTTTGCTGGACTAAAACTTATCGGTCCATTAAAGGCATCTATGATATCAACTTTTGAGCTCGTTGTTACACTCGTTTGTTCACACCTATTTTTGGGTGAAGATATGGGAAGATTACAGATAATTGGGTCAATTTTTATACTACTAGCAGCGATTTTGTTAACCAAGGAGAAAAATAGTGAATAAATGGGATGAAAAAGCAAAAAACTATGCAAGATACTCATCTTGCAAAAATAGTTTTGAAGCAGATATTCTTAAATCGATAAAAGAGTTTGATGTTGATTTTACAGATAGAAGTGTCATCGATGTGGGTTGCGGTACTGGAGTATATACTCTGCATATTGCGCAAATTGCAACTGAAGTTCTTGCTTTGGATTACTCAAAAAATATGCTAGAAATTTTAAGAGAAGATGCAAAAAAACTAGGCATAAAAAATATAAAAACAGACCATGGAACTTGGAGTGATTTTGATCTTAACACGAGATTTGACATCGCAATTTGCACAATGAGTCCAGCAGTAAAAAGTGTTGCAGAGATAGAAAAATTCGACACTTGTGCAAATCAAAAGATATATCTAGGTTGGGCAGGAACAAGGGATTGCACTATCTTAGACGAGCTTTTTACGGCTCACAAAGAGATATACTCACCACCAAATGGTGCAAAAAGAGTGATAAAATGGCTAAAATCAAGAGAGATCAAATATAAAGAAAAAGGGTTTGAAGAGCTAAAACTAAGAGAGAGAACATACAGTGAAGCTTTGGAAAATTATGATTGGCACTTAAGGGTCAGAGGAGTAAAACCAAATCAAAAAATCATAAAAAATACTATAGAAAAATTTTGCAATAGTGAAAAAAAGGTAGTAGAGCAAACCATCAACAAGATGAAGCTCTTAGTGTGGTAATTAAGTATCCAAAGGTACGACTATAAGCCGGGTTCTGTCTTGAGCGACTATTTATCTACTTGTTATCTTACGATAACACTCTAGCGAATGGTAAAAATATGAGGCTTAAACCAATCCATTCTTGCTGCAGGTTGGGTTTACATAGCAGTTTAGATTACTCTAAACTCTGGTGAGCTCTTACCTCACCGTTTCACCTTTTCCTGCCCATACTTTTTTAATTATAGGTCATTTAAAAAAACAACTTACAATAAAAAAGTATGGGCAGGTAGTCTCCTCTCTGTTGCACTATCCCTTGGGTTACCCCAGCCGTCCGTTAGGCGGAACCTTGCCTCATAGCAGCCCGGACTTTCCTCCTGCCCATACTTTTTTAATTATAGGTCATTTAAAAAAACAACTTACAATAAAAAAGTATGGGCAGGTAGTCACTCATCGTACCTTTGTAAAATTATAGCATATTGTGTGTTAACTCTTCCAATACAACTGTAGCATATGAGCCTTTTGGCAGCGTAAAGTGCATCTCAAACCAATTCTCTTCCTCTTTGTATTGACTCTCTACTCCATCTAAAAATATCCAAGCAAATCTTCTTGTACCATTCATTTGATCTAGAAAAGGCTCGGCTTCGTCATAAACTTCTTCTTCTAACTCTTTTGCAAAGTCCTCACACCTCATGCTTCTGTGACCTGGTAGCCAACCTGTCAGTGTTATCTCTTTTTTTCTAAATCTTTCAACTTCATCACCCAATTCTTCACAAACAAAAGGTTTTCCAGCAGGATAGTGATGGGCGATATCTCCTTTAAATAGTTTCAAAAAGTTTTTCTGTTTTTTTAACTCTTTGACTAATTCTAGTGAAAAACCAAGAGCTTTAGCAGCGTCTTTGTCATCAAAACCCTCTAAAATATGTCCAATTTTCAGACGATTTGAGAGCCATGTGTTAAAAAGATAGCTCTGATAAGCACTGATAAAAAAGTTTTTCATCTTTCTTTTTCGCTCTCTTCTTTTTCGCTCTAATATCTCTCTTCCAACTCTATAATTATCCCCCTCTCTGCCAAATCGTTGATAACCAAAAAAGTTTGGCATCCCTTCGTTTGCTAAAGTTTTTAGTGCATTTTGCAATTTTTGAGCATCTATTTTAGTAACTCTTTTAACTCTTATAAAAAATCTATTGCCTTTTAAGTGCCCTATTTTTATCTTGTTTTTATGATATGTTTTTGAGATTATCTTTATCTTTTCGTGTGTAAAATTTTCAAGCTTTGACTCAAAACTCTTGTGAATCGATATATACTGGGTTGTCATGCCATCTTTATCTTTGAGTCCTGCATATCCAAAATCTCTTGTTTTTGCCCCACAAGCCTCACTTAAAGCTTGTATCATCTGCCATGTTGTCATATCTTTTTTTCTTACATGTAGAACTAAATGCTCCCCATCTCCCGTGAACTCATAAAGTGGCAATTCGCTCACAACAAAATCATTGGCATTTTTGGTAAAAAGCACATCTATAGGTGAATGGCTTAAATAAAATAATCGTTTGATAGTGATTCCTTATATTTTTTTAGCATTATATCAATTTTATTCTTTTTAAGCATCTTTTTAGTACACTACATATAAAAATATATTAGGAGTAAGTGTCATGGCATATAAGCTTAGATTGAGTGTGTTTAGATTTGATGCAAAATGCGACTATCTTCCGTTTTATAAAAAGCATTTTATAACGATTGATGGTGATGAAACTATAGATAGCCTTCTTGCAAAGATAAAAGAGGAAGAGAGGGCATTTGAGTATCCTACTGGAAAAAATGCTGCTATATCTATAGCAGGAAAAAATCTTTTTACAAATGTAAAGATAGATGATATAGTTGACAATTTTGGAACAGAGTTTACTTTGATGCCTATGAGTGAAAAAAGGGCACTGAAGGATTTGATAGTAAATAGAGACGATTTTGATGCAAAATTTGACCTGATAGATGCTTTTGTTGACTCTAGCGATAAAAAAAGATTTGATGAGTTGATCATATATCATTATGCTTCAGATATTTATAGATACAGTGATGATTTTCAAGGTGATGCTCTCTTTTTGTTTGCAAATGAAATGATACAAAAGTATCCATCTCAAAAGAGAAATATACTCAAAATCATAGATAAAAAAAGTGGAATTTGGTTGCACACAAATATATGCGGTAAAACATTTCCAACAAACTTTGAAGCAGAAAACAGTATCGACAAACTCAAAAATTTAGCTTTGCAAGAGAGGAATTAAGATGAAAAAATATGTACTATATGATGGCATCATCGACATAAATCAAACACTACCACTTGTAACTTCTGCAAAAGAGTTGCTTAAGTTTATAGATCTTGAACTGCCTACTTTGCAAAATGCGCCACGAGATATAGGGAATGGCTCTATCGGAATAGGAGATGAAGAGTTTTATACTCTAAATGCCAAAACACTCTCACTCGCAGCAAAAGAGGATAGCGCGATAGTTTGCGTTGAAGATAGCTCATTTTTATCGTTGATCTTGACCAAAAGAGAGTTAAAAAGCAATCAGATACTCAGAGATAAAGTGGAAGTAAATCTTGCAAAAGAGGGAATCGAACTTAACTTTCGTGTAAAGATTGACACTCTAGATCAATTTATCACAAAAGAGTATGGTGTCTCAAAAATTAAAAAAGCTCTCAAAAACAGTTTTGATAAATTTTACGGAGCCCTATATCTTGGCTCTTATCAGTGCCAAATAGCACGATACTCAGATATCAACTCTTATGCTAATTTACTTGATAAGATAGACTTAAAATTAGTAAATTACAACTTAAAAGAACAAGTTAGCGGATATGAGATACTAGATGTAAACGAAGAGTTATCATACAAAATGGCAGGGGGTTTGATGCTAGATATGTTTGATAATGCGGCTGATTTTATCATAGTAAATGATGCTAGAAGTTTCGTGATGTTTGATGAGTATCAAAAAAATATAGAAAAAACAGTTGGTAGAGAGATAAATCTTCCTGTTTTTAGCCTAGCACAGATTTTACTGCTCGCCTTTGGAGTTACAGATAGAGACAAGTTAGGACTAAATGACCATAAAATAAAGACGAATCTTATATAATTATAAATAAGACAAATTTAATCCTATTTATGATATGATTAAATCTAATAAAAAATTTCAAGGAGAAATTATGCCAAAGATTAACCGTTATGTCGATATAGACACAGTTGAGAGAGAATCTAAAAAAGATTACATAGATAGACACTCACCATTTGTTCATTGTGCTGACAATGCAAAAAGCGGAGAAGTTTTCTCTGTAACCGTAAAAGTAGGAAATGAATATACTCATCCTGATGATTTTGATCACTATATAGCTAATGTTGCTCTATACAATGGAGAGACTCTTCTAGGAAGAGCTGATTTTGTTGCCGGAACACTTGGTGGACAAGGCGCAAAAGGTCATGTTGAAGTTACATTTAACATAGTACCGACTACTAAAAAACTAAAACTAGTAGCTCAAGCATACTGCACAAAACACGGCGTTTGGGAATCAACTCCAGTCGTTGTTGATGTAGTCTAATTACAAATTTGTCAGCCTTAAAAGGCTGACTCCCCCTATGTCCTAAACTCACCTAATTTATTGTTTAACGCTTCAGTCATACTGTTTAGATGCTCTGCTGCACTTGCTATCTCTTCCATGCTTCTTGCATTTTGTGTTGATATGGTGTCTATAGTAGATACTTGCTCTACTATCTCATCTACATCCTCTTGTGTTTCACTATAGCTTTTCTCAATAGCATCTGAAGTCTTTGTGGCTGCATTGTTTACCATATCTGACATCTCATTTATCTTCTCTTCTACACTTGTTGCACTACTTGCCAACTCTTCTACTTTTTTAGAGTTTACACTCATCTCTTCGCTACTCTCTACTATGGATTGCACTATTACATTTATGGTGGCATTTATCTCTACTAGTGATTTTTGTGTTCGCTCAGCCAATTTTCTTACTTCATCAGCTACTACTGCAAATCCTCTTCCATGTTCTCCTGCACGAGCAGCTTCTATGGCAGCATTTAGGGCGAGCAGATTGGTTTGGTCTGCTATATCACTTATAACCGTCAATACACTTTTTACCTGTTCTGCATCAGAACTGAGTTGTTGTATTTTACTAGCTAATTCGATCTCTGTTGATGCACTTGTTTGTATAGAGTGAGCGAGGGAGAGTATAGCTTTGTTAGCTTCTCCCATATGTTCATTTACCTTTTCTAAGTCTCCTCTTGCTACTTTTGCATCATCTACTGCAGTCTCTAATCTTCTTTTTATCTCTTGTGTTTTAGCAGTAGTCTCATTTGTAGCTTTTGTGGAGTTTTCCACCAGTTTTCCAACTTCTAGTGCTGTTGAAGATAGTTCATTTGCTATAGAAGAGTTTTCATTTGATATATGTTTTGCTTCATCTGTTATAACTCTTACCTTTTCTATAAAGTTATTTATCTCTCTACTGGCTTGGGCTATCTCATCATCTCCATTTATCTCTAGTTTCCTTGTTAGGTCTCCATCTCCACTTGATAGGTCTTTAGCTCTGTGTGTTAGATTATCGAGAGGACTTAATACTGCTTTTTTTATGATGATAAAAAGCATGATAAAGACAAATAAAAATGCCACTATCATTATGATAATTTGATTTACTATATCACTCAAAACCTTGTTTATAGCATCTTCTACTACACTCTTTTTTTGTCCTATAACAGCATATCCTACAATGTTACCACTAAAATCCTTAAGAGCCGTAGATATAAAAAGATACTTTTTATCTGAAAGCATTTTTTGGGTTTGAGTTATGTCAACTCCATCTAATTCACTAAAAAAGTCCATATCTACAATCTTTGGATTAACCGCTAGTGAATATCCCTTTATATGCTTTGATTTTTTCAACAAAGTTGCTATGTGAAGATAACTATCTTTGAGAAGCACTACTAGCTTTTTATTATCGTCTTTCATCTCTTTTACTATGGAGTTAAAACCTTGCATAAACTCAACAGAACCTAGATACTTTCCATCTTCTATAACAGGAGCCACTCCTCTAAGAACCATGCCTGCTCTTCCTAGCTCTATAGCTACAAGAGGTTTTTTGGTCTCTTTTACTTTAACTATAGTTTTTCTAAAAGAGGATAAATCATCTCCAAATTTCTTAGGCTTCCAAACTCTTAAAAAACTGTGAAGATCTGCATCATGGATATGAATCTTCACATGATGTAAATTTGTATTTTCTCTGAACTCTTTTAAGATAGAGTTTACCCCTTTGAGACTATCTCCCCTATCTCTATCTAGCAAACCACCCACGACATACTCATTTGAAGCAAACATGATTGCATTTGAAACGGCTATATCTCTCTTAGAGTCGTATAAAGCTTGAAAACTATCTTGATAATCTTTAACCTCTTTTTTAAAAACTCTAACTTTTGTAGTGTTACTTACATGTATATAATCAAACACAGAAAAACCAATAACTAACAACAAAATGACAAACATTGGAAGAAATACTTTCTTAGCGATACTCACAACAAAACTCCTTAAAACTTTAAACTATATTGTATATAAAGCAACTTTATAGTTCCCTTAACTTTTTTTTAACGCAAAGAGCGTAAAAACTTGATAGTGTTGGTTTATCTCAATACAAAAATCCAAACAACCACAACGGCACCTTATTTACAAATCCTATCTCAATATCATCTGCCACAACATAGGAATTTGACAAATCTGCGATTTGTTTAAAGCTTTTATTTTTGCCACCAATTTCAAAGGTATATTTTTCATCTACCAAAAAATCACCTTTTGATGTGTAGTTGATGATGCGTTGCTTATATAACATACTGACAAAAAAAGTCTCTCTTATTGTTCCAATATTTTTATTTAAACATAGTGCATTAAAAAGATTTGTATTGTTTAGATAGAGCTTATCAGGTTTTTGAAGATTTTTAAATCTTTTTGCTTCATAAATTATATGATGCAAAAGCTCTGCTCTACTTAAATACTCTATATATTTATATAGTGTTGGTTTTGTAATGCCTGTTAATTTGGCTAATTTTTCAATGCTAAGTTCAAGAGGATTTGATGTGCATATATTTAACAAAAGCTTTTTTAATGACTCTATTTTATCACCACTAATTGATACTACATTTACCAAATCGGTATAAAGAATTGTATTGATATTTTGTTGCATTTTATCTATATATCTTGTTTCGTCTTCAAAATAAAACGGATACACTCCAACATCTATAAACTCTTTATAAAATTTTAAAATTTTTTTATTTGGCATGTTATCTATAATTTTATTTGCAATTTTTATATGTGAGTTTAATATCTCATATAAAGAGAAACTATCTAATTTCATATTTTGACTTATCTCTAAATATTCTCTAAAAGATAAAATAGATAGGTGGTACATAGAGTATCTTCTACTAAAATCAGCATTTGTAATCTCAACTGCACTGCTACCACTAAAAAATATTTTTATATCTAAAAAGTCATAAATTAGCTTGATTTGTTGTTGAAAATCTTTGATTTTATGTATCTCATCTATAACTATAACCTCTCCACCGTATTTAGAGAAATAATCTACAAAATCAAACAAAGATACTTCATAAAAAATAGGATGATCGCAAGATATATAAAGTTTTTCTTCATAATCTAACTCTTCTAGCACTTGCAATAAAAGCGTAGTTTTACCAACACCACGACTTCCATACAAACCTGTTATTTTGGCTTTTGAGTTTAATAAATCTTCATACATAAATCTTTTATATTTTGGCAGGTTTTGGTTTCTTTTTAATCTATATAATCGTTGTGCTAAATCTAAAACATCTTTCATTTTACTATTCCTAAATTAAATCGTTAAATGTATTTTACTATACTTATCTTTAAAAAGTCAAACTTTAGTCAATCTCCTCTTTATAAATGAAAAAAGAAGTGGCACAAAAAAGAGATTTAGAACTGTCGCCCATGCTATGCCAAATCCTAGAGATATCGCCATTGGCTGGAGTATCACTGATTGACCTGCTGCAAAAAACATCAGTGTTCCTAAACCTAAAACAGTGGTGATTGAGGTGAGCATTATGGGTCTAAGTCTTCCTGTGGCAAGGCTCAGCATTTCATCAAAATTTTTAGCTTTTTTTAGTGAATCTATCATGATAATTCCATCATTTACAACTACTCCGCTAAGCCCGACGATGCCTAGAAGTGATGGCATCGTGAGATTCATGCCCATCACCCAATGCCCTACCAAAACACCTAGCAAAGAGAGTGGGATAGTCGATAAAACCACAACAGAGAGAGTTATAGAATCAAACATCCAAACAAGAGCTATAAAAATCAAGAAAACCGCTATCACTCCGGCTTCTGCCATCTCTTTTTGAATTTGCCTGTTCTCTTTCTCCTCTCCTTTTATGATTATCTTAACTCCTTGAGATTTTAGCTTTTTAAGCGTAGGTGCTAAAATCTTCAAAAGAGCTGTTGAAGTCATCTTTTTTTTGTGCAAAGATGCATATAGCGTACTCACCCTGACACCGTCATTTTTATATATAAATGCATCGCTGTTTTTATACTCAAAATCAACTATTTCACTGAGTCTTACTCTCTTTAGGGTTCCTGGAATTTGAACAAAAAAGTTCTTCAGCGCCTCTTGTTTGTCTTTGTCTATATCTTGAGTAACTATATCTATGAGTTTTTTGTCATAAGTCATCTTATTAACATCTGAGGCGAAGAAATATGGTCTTAGGACTGAAGCTATATATCTCTCGCTAAAACCTAGCACTTGCCCATACTCATTTACTCTTAGTTTTACCTCTTTTGCTCCTATCTCCTTATCGTCACTGATATTATAGACACCATCTATGCTTTTCATCTTTTTTTCTACTACATGTAGAGCTTTTTTTACCAACTTATCACTTTTCGCACTAAAAGATAGCTCAACATCACTTTTAACTATGCCGGCTCCTGGAACTATGACTTTAAACTCATCAAAATCTTTGCTATTTTCAAACTGTTTTGTATAGCTTTTTATCTCTTTCAGAAGTTCCCTTGCGCTTTTAACTCTCTTCATATCTGAATCATCATAAGATGGAGATAGATAAGGGTTTATATATTTGTTATAAAAATTCTCAGGCTTTCGCTCGTGTAGGTTTATAAATATTTGAAAATTATTTTCCGCCATATGTGGTTGAAATTTTGCATCTAGCATAAAACCCGATATCGAAGTGATTGAGGAGACTTCGCTTTTTGGAAGTTTGACAAGAAGCACTTTTTCTACTTTTGTTACCAATTTTTGGGTCTCTTGAAGCTTTTTATTTATATCTACTTTACCACTTACATATATCTGCGTATTGTCAAAATCTGGAAAAAGTTGGAAACTTGTCCTTTGAAAAAGATAAACAGTAGAGCCTATACAAAAAATCAAAAATAGAATTATTGCACTCTTTTTATACTTTAGTAAAAATGACAGTATCGCTCTATAGACTCTATTCCAACTACTCCACCAAGACTCATTTTTCTTCTGTTTCGTTTTTGCTTTTAGAAACTCCTTTGCATGTAGAGGTAAAAAGAAAAATGCCTCAAACAGCGAACTTAAAAGCAGTATAGAGATGACGATAGGCAATACCCTCATAAATACACCCATATCGCCAGACATGATGAGAAGCGGCAAAAAAGCAAATATAGTAGTAGAAGTTGCCGTTAGGACTGCAGGAAACATTTCAGTAGCTCCATTTATAGCAGCCTCTTTTGGTGGCTCACCTCTTTCGAGATGTTTGTATATATTTTCAGCCACCACTATAGCTTCATCAACAAGCATACCAAGAGCTATAAGAGCCCCTAACAAGGAGAGCATATTTAAGCTATAACCCATCAAATCCATACTAATCAAGCCGATAAAAAAGCTAACAGGAATCCCAAGCCCTACTATGAAAGCGATTCTGCCGCTGATAAATATATAGACTGATAGTGAAACTAAGATAAGTCCAAATATTATATTTGAGATGACGGTATTTAGACGATTTCGTATCCATATAGATGTGTCAGTATAGACTTCAAAATCATAATTTTTGTACTTTTTCTTAAATTGCTTTAGAACTTTTTTTACATCTTTTACCAAAGTGATGGCATTTCCCTCTCTGGCTTTATTCATGTTTACTGATATATTTGGCTTGCCGTTGAAATGCGATATCTCATTTGGATCTTGCAGTTGAAAATCTGCTACTGCTATATCTTTTAGCCTAAGAGTTTTAGCTCCGAATGTCAAACGCATATTTCTCAATTTTTGGAGATTTTTTTCACCAGAAATCGTGCTGACAAAGAGATGCCCTCCTCTTTGCTTGATAAGCCCTATGGGATATATACTGCTGATGGAGCTTAGTTTTGAAGCAACCTCATCTACGCTCAAACCATAAGCATTTAGTCTGTCTTCATCTATCTTTATTAGCAACTCAATATCCGCATCACCTCTTATGCTTATGTCGCTTAGATTTTTTATCTTAGAGAGTCTGTTCTTGAGTTCATCAGCGACATCAAGCATCTTCTCTTTTGGTTGGCTTGAAGCTATCGCTATAGTCACAAGAGGATAAGAGGTCTTTAGGATTTTTGCCACCGGCTCATCCATATCGCTTGGAAAATCTTTTCTAGTAGTCGAGATTATATCTTTGACATCATCCAAAACTTCAGCTTGATTTGAACCCTCTCTTAGATATATAAGTATCTTAAAAAACCCATTTTTAACGCTACTCTCAACCCTGTCCATATCATTAAGATTAATGAGCTCATCTTCAAGCGGTTTTACTGCAATCTTATCAAGTATATCCGGACTTGCCCCTGCATAAAAACCAGTAACAGATATGGTCTCAAGATTTGAAGGAGGAAAAATCTCTTTAGGGATGCTTCGATAAGAGAAAAATGCAAGAACTATCATAAAAAGTAAAAATATATGGTTAAGTATAGATTTCTCAACCGCAAATGTTATAAATCGTTTTATCAAACTTTACTCCTATGCAACTCAATAAAATCTGCATAATCCCCTTGATCTGCTTTTTTTAGAGCTTTTATATATCTGTCTCTCAAAGAATTTTCTTTGGATATAAAATCTTCCATCCAATTTATAGGAGTATAACCATTTTGTCTAAGATAGATATTTGCTAGCATTCTAGAAAATCTTCCATTTCCATTTTGAAAAGGGTGTACATAGACTGCTTTGTGATGAATTCTTGCAGATATTTCGCAAGTATCGTAAGTTCTGTTTTTATGCCAAAACTCTATATCATCCGATAAATTTTTCATTCTTTCTGGAACCAGATATGCTTTTATACCGATAGAGAGTTCCGTTTGTCTAAATTTTCCTGCCCAACTCCAAACGACTCCAAACATTTCATAATGAAGCTCTTGAAACCATTCATATGAAAAAGGTGCAACTGTTTTTGATGGAGGTTTCACAAGATACTTTATCGTAGCTTTTGCTATATTTTTTGCCTCTTCATTGTAGATCTCTTCTAATGACCACACTCTATCTTTATCAAGTTTTAAACCAGAAATATCATCAAAGGGAGTAGCATCCTTTATCTGTTTGATACTATCTCTCACTATGAAACCCAAAGTGCTTTTTTGTACTTACCGTGTAGCAAATCTTTCTCAAATGAAGATATAATCTCTTCTATAGTAGTATCTTCTGCACTTTGCATCTCTAGGGAGAGTGTTCCTTGAACTAAGGAAGCTAAGAATTTTGCTTTCTCTTTTGCTCTTACTCTTTTTATCTCTTCCAAACTGATGATTTCATTTCCCGCAAAATCCAAACCAAGAAGATTTGTTATGGACTCTACAGTGCTAAGTTTAACATCTTCATTTCTCAAAAGTCTATTTATAGTCTGCACTCCCAATCCACTTAATTTTGATAAATTTTCAATAGTTATATCCAAATCTTCTCTTCTTTTTCTTATCTTTTTTACCAGTTCAAATCTTTTCATGATATTACACCTCTAATATCTTTTAAAACTATTTCAAGAGGCTCAGACCAATGGGAGGATTTGCCTCTAAGAAATAGTTTTGAAAGATGTTTATTATACCATAAATGGTATCAAAAAACCGTATCTAGTACTTGATTTTTAAATTTTATATACTCTACTTTTTGTCTTAAAAATCTATTTTCCTCTTTTAAAACTGAGTATTCGCTTGAGATTTTGCTAATCTCTCTACTTGTATAGTAAATCTCATTTTTTATATATATCTTTGGCAAGATGATTGAAAGCCCTATTAAAATAGTAAGATATACTGTCACAAGGAGTCTAAAATCAAGATTTTTCTCTTTTTTAATCTCCTCATCTATCTTATCTAGTAGCTGACTTTTGTCTGTGGCTCTTTTTTTGACAGTTTTTTTACTCAATTTCAAACACCCTCATCTTTGAACTTCTGCTTCTAGGATTCTTTTTCATCTCCTCTTTTGTCGGAACTATAGGTTTTTTTGTCAATATCTTTCCAAGAGAGTGATTATCTCCGCACTCGCACTTCATAACACCTTGCGGGCATATACAACTCTTTGCAAACTCTTTAAATACTCTTTTGACAATTCTATCTTCAAGTGAATGAAAAGAGATGATAGCAACTCGACAACTATGCAAATTTGCATCTTCTATCGCTTTTAAAAGTCCTGCTAACTCTCCTAACTCATCATTTACTTCTATTCTTATGGCCTGAAAGATCAGCGTTGCTGGGTTTATACCTTTTTTTGAGGGGAAATTTTTAAACAGTTCTGACAACTCAGCTGCACTGCTGATTTCACCCTCTTTTCTTGCTTCGCATATCCTCTTTGCTGCTTTTTTATACTCTCTTACTTCGCCATAATCTCTCAAAATATTTTCCAAACTCTGTTTTGAGTAGTTATTGACAACTTCATAAGCACTTAATTTACTCTTTTTATCCATCCTCATGTCCAATACGCTACTGTTAAATCCAAAACCTCTGTTTTTATCATCTAGCTGAAGTGACGAAACACCGATATCTGCCAGGATTCCCCTGATGGAAAGAGTGGAGTATTTTGAGATGATATTTGAGAATTTATCATTTTCAAAAGTTACTCTATCACCAAAGCGTTTTAGCCTCTCTTTGCTAAACTCGATAGCTACACTATCTTGGTCACAACATATCATCTTGATATCTGGATTTTGCTCCAAAATAGCTTCGCTATGCCCGCCATATCCCACAGTACAATCAACGATATATCCATCTTTTATATCTTTAAATTGCTCTTTTACATCATTTAGCAAAACCGGAATATGTGGAATTTTCACTTTAGGACACCTTTAAACATAATAGACTTATTGCGATATAAGAGCATAGCCTAAATAGCTTCAAAAGGGTGAGATTGGGCAAAACTTTTTTTGAGTCATAGCCAAAGCTATGGCGATGAAAAATTTTGTTCAAGATTGCCCTTTTGAAGCTACCCTTCGGGCATTAGCTCTCTATCCATACTCCGCATTAAGACTCCTTGAGCTAACTCGTTAGCCCTGCGTCGTCTTGCCTTGATTATGAATAGAGAGCTAATGTTTAGGATATACTCTTATATCGCAATAAGTCTAATTTGTATATAATACCAAACAATGGGTAAATAAAGGCTAAAAAATGGATAACTTTTTAAAAAAAGAGATGAAAGATATAGCTCTTTCGATGTTTAGAAAAAACTTTTTGGGCATTTTTCACGGCTCCCTCTCAGCAAGAGTAGAAAAAAATCAATTTATCATAAACAGACAAGACGCCATATTTGACAATATGAACGATAACGACTTCATTAAACTCTACTCTAAAAAAGATTATAGATGGAATGAAGCAAGCATTGATGCAGACATTCATCTAAATATATACAAAAACATAAGCGAAGCAAAATATATAGCTTATGTCATGCCCCCTTTTGCAACTTCATACACACTCACTCACGAAACCATCAAACCACTGGATTATTTTGGTTCAACAATCATAAAAGAGATATCGGTTTATGATCCAAAACAGTTCGATGATTGGTATGAAAGAGCTGAGATAGAGATACAAAATCATATGAAAAAAAATCAAACAAACATAATAGTCATAAAGGGCTATGGCATCTATATCTATGAGCGAGATATCCAACAAATCGCCAAAATGATAGCCATCTTGGAAAATAGCTGCAAAATCTTACACTATATGTAGGATCTTTTCAACCACTCCTATCATTTTTCTAATCTCATCATTAGTTATCACATATGGTGGCATGAAGTATATAACATCTCCTAATGGTCTGATGTATATGCCCTCTTTTAAGGCTTCTTGAAAAATCTTGAGTCCTATTCTCTGTTTTGCATCATAACCTTGCAACTCTATCGCACAAATCATACCTCTTTGTCTAACCTCTTTTACATTTTCTAACGCCTCTAGCGGTTTTGTAAGCTCAGATATAAGTTCTATCTTCTCTCTGTTTTTTTCTATGATATGCTCATTTTCAAATATATCCAAAACAGCATTTGCAACTGCACAAGCAAGAGTGTTTCCTGTGTATGAGTGTGAATCTAAGAAGGATTTTCCCTCACTATAATCACAATAAAAAGCATCATATATATCATCTGTAAAAAGCACAACCGAAAGAGGCATATATCCTCCTGTGATGCCTTTTGAGAGACAAAGAAAATCTGGACTTATGCCAGCTTGTTCGCAAGCAAACATACTACCAGTTCTACCAAAACCGACTGCAATCTCATCTGCTATGAGAAAAACTCCCTCTTCATCACAGATGTCTCTCAACCCTTTTATGTAGCTAGGATTATACATCTTCATACTGCCTGCACATTGAACTAACGGTTCGATAACAACTGAAGCAACTCTCCCTCTATGTTTCTTCAAAACTTTTCTCATATCATCAAGCGCTTCATCTTCTGGAACCAAAGATGGGGATTTAGCCTGGACAGTTTTGAGCAATATATCACTATATACCTCTTTATAGAGTCCCGTGTCACTAACTGCTAACGCTCCCATCGTTTCACCATGGTATGAGTTTTGCAAAGATACAAATATCGCTCTCTTTTCGCCTCTGTTTTTAAAGTATTGAAATGACATCTTAAGAGCAATCTCTATGGCACTAGAGCCATTGTCTGCAAAAAATATCTTCTTTAGTGGCTCTGGGGTTATACTGACGAGCCTTTTTGCAAGCCTGATAGCGGGCTCATGAGTAAAACCGGCAAAGATAACATGCTCTAACTGCTCTATCTGTTCTTTGATTTTAGAGTTTATATATTTGTTACTATGTCCAAAAAGATTGACCCACCAACTGCTTATGCAATCTAAGTATCTATTTCCATCAAAATCATATATATATGCACCCTCTCCTTTTTTTATAGGAATCAAAGGTATAGTTTCGTGGTCTTTCATCTGAGTACAAGGATGAAAAATGTACTTTAAATCCTCTTGCATAAGCTTTTTGTTTGTCATAACTGTTATCCTTAGCGATATTTAATAACTATAAGGGTAGAATTATACCAAATTTTTAGGCACTCGGATGAGTGAACGCGAAGGAAGAGAATGATTACTTGGATGCAACGACATAATAAGTATTTGGTTATAACGATTTGGGTGGCAACTATTGCATTTATTGGTGCTGGTTTTGTTGGATGGGGAGCATATGATATGAATACTGACAGAGCCACTTCTGTCGCAAAAGTAGGACATAGAACTGTAAGTGTTTCAGAGTTTCAGCAAGCTTATGCAAACAACTACAATTTTTACAACCAACAATTAGGCGGAAAGCTGACAAAAGAGGATGCAAATAAGATGGGTCTTGAAAAAATTGTGATGCAAAACATCATAAACGAGACGCTTCTTTTAAATCTTGCTGATGATTTAGGCTTTACTGTTTTGAAAAAAGATATAGAAGAGGCATTGATAAAAGATAAAAACTTTCAAGTCAATGGAGTTTTTAACAAAAATAGATATTATGCTCTTTTAAGAAATCAAGGAATCAGTGCAAAAGAGTATGAAAATGGACTAAAAAAAGAGTTGCTTTTAGCAAAACTGCAAAGCATCTTTAAGTTACCACCCTCTAAAAGAGAGATAGAGGTTTTTACATCTTCACTTTTTATGCAAGACAAACTAGAGGTTGCAACTGTAACGGTAAATCCATCTGATATAACTATAAATGACAATGATCTCAAAAAGTTCTGGGAAAAAAATAAAAACAGATACAAAACAAAGAAAAAATACGAATTAGAAACCATAAAAGTAGGCTTGAGTAAAGATTGGGTTAAAGATGATATTTTGAAAAAGTATTGGGAAAACAAAAAATACAACTACAAAGACAAAAATGGAAAAATTCTCTCTTTTAAAGATGCTAAGAGCAGAGTTGTGCTGGACTACAAACTAAAACAGAGCAAAAAAACGGCTTTAAAAACATATCTAAAATTTAAAAAAGGGCAAATTTCTGCAACAGATAAATTGACTGTTTTTGATGATGATACTGCTTTTCCTGTCTCTAAATTAAGAGTTGCAAATAAAACAGAGGTTTTAAAACCTATACCAAGAGATGATGGCTACTTGATAGCAAAGTTAATAAAAGTTGTTCTTCCTAGGGTTATGTCGTATGAAGAAGCCAAATCTATAGTAAGCAAAGAGTATAAAAAACAGGCGTTAGTGTTAGCTCTAGAGAAAAAAGCAAAAGCAAGATTGGATATTTTCAAAGGTCAAAACTTAGGCTTTGTTAGTAGGGATTCTGTTAGAAAGATAAATGGATTAAGTGATGCACAAAGTTCAGAGTTCATAAACTTTGTATTTGATCAAACTACTTTAAAAGGTTATAAAATAATTGGAAATAGCGCAGCTATGTATAGAATAATGGAACAGAAGTTGCTTAATGAAGATAAGTTTAATCTATACAAAAGTATAATAACTCAAAGCATTGTTACAAACAAACGAAATGAGTTAAATAGCAACTTGTTAGTAAAACTGAGAAAAGTATATAGCGTAGAGCAATACTATAAAGGAAAGTAGTTGAATACAACAATACTAGGTATTGATATCGGATCTACTAAAGTTTGTGCTATTATTGCTGAAAAAAACAGTAGTGGTGATCTTAAAATTCTTGGAGCTGGAATAGTAAAATCTCAAGGATTAAAAAAGGGAATTATCACAAATATTGAACTAGCTTCCAACTCCATAAAAAATGCTCTAAATGACGCAAAAAGAGTCGCAGGAACGCAGTACGAAACTGTCGTAGTCTCAATCTCCGGCGCCTATACAAAAAGTATACAAAGCGCTGGTGTTGTCAATGTTCCAAACCATGAAATTGGAATAAAAGAGATAAATCGTGCCATGCAGATGGCAGATCACAATGCAAATATACCAAACGAGTATGAAAAACTTCACATACTTCCATATAACTTTAAAGTTGATGGACAAGAGTTTATAGAAGATCCAAGAGGTATGAATGGAGTTAGGCTTGAAGTGCAAGTCCATATCATAACCGTCCAAAAAAACTCACTGAGCAATCTTGAAAAAGCTGTCAAACTAGCCGGTATTAAAATAGACAATATAGTCTTAAGTGGGTATGCTTCCGAAATTGCTGTTGCAAACGAGGATGAGAGAGAGTTAGGAGTTGTAGTTATAGATATAGGTGGTGCAACTTGCAACATGATCATACATGCTGGAAATTCACTCAGATACAATGATTTTTTGGGAATCGGCTCAAACAATATAACAAATGATCTCTCAACTGCTCTGCACACACCACTTAGCGCAGCAGCCAAGATAAAAATCAATTATGGAGCACTAGATAACAACTCTAGTGAATTGATAGAGTTGCCTATCATAGGTGATGATAACTCTACGCATGAAGTTTCACTTGATATTGTCTCTAATGTCATATATGCAAGAGTTGAAGAGACGCTGATGATACTGGCAAAAATGCTTGAAGATAGTGGGTTTAAAGATCAAGTCGGGGCTGGAATTGTCCTAACTGGTGGGCTCACAAAGATAAGCGGAATCAGAGAATTAGCAACTGCTATATTTGATAATCTTCCTGCAAGAGTTGCAAAGCCAAGAGAGATGGAGGGACTTTTTGAAACACTTAGAGACCCTAGCTACTCAACAGCAGTTGGTCTTGTTATGTACGGTGGTGGACATTTTACACCATATGAGATAGATTCAAACAAAAAATTAAGATATAAAAATGAGATCATAGAGTCTCCAAGTAGTTTAGAAGATAGTATTATAGAAGAAGGAATCGAAGTCATTAAAAAAGATGGCAGTATAGTCAGCCCAAAAGATAGATTGGCTGATTTGACAATGATAAACGAAAACAATAAAAATGGTTTTTTTACAAGTTTGTGGAACCGTTTAATACAACTATTTTAAGAGGAGAAAGAGCATGAGTGGCTTTAGCGTTGAAGAGACAAGATATACTTACGGTGCAAAGATAAAAGTTATAGGTGTTGGCGGAGGCGGTGGAAACATGGTTAACCACATGGTTGATGAGGGTATAAGCGGGATAGACCTCATCGTTGCCAATACAGATGCACAAGCGCTAGATCACTCAAAAGCAACTACAAAGATACAACTAGGCGAAAAGAAAACAAAAGGCTTAGGAGCAGGAATGCTACCTGAAGTCGGTAGAGAATCTGCCCTTGAGAGCTATGAAGAGATAAAGTGTGCCTTAGAAGATGCTGACATTGTATTTGTTGCTTCTGGTTTCGGTGGAGGTACAGGAACAGGGGCTGCACCCGTCATCGCTCAAGCCGCAAAAGAGATAGGCGCACTTACAGTCTCAGTTATAACAAAACCATTTATGTTTGAAGGTAGAAAAAGAACAAAACTGGCTGAAAATGGGCTAAATGAGCTCAAAAAAGAGAGTGACTCTATAGTCGTAATCCCAAATGATAAACTTCTTTCTATAGTTGAAAAAAATCTTGGTATCAAAGAGAGTTTCAAGATAGTTGATGATGTTCTAAGTAGAGCAGTAAGTGGCATGAGTCTGGTTGTTCTATCTTCAGGACAGAGCGACATAAACCTTGACTTTGCAGATGTAAGAACCGTCATGAGTCACAGAGGAATGGCATTGATGGGCGTCGGCGAGAGTAGTGGTGAGGGAGCAGCAATAGAAGCTATAAAAAGTGCCATAGAATCCCCATTGCTAGACAATATGTCCATAGATGGTGCTTTAGGTGTACTTGTTCATTTTCATACTCATCCAGACTGCCCTCTAACCGAAATCAGCAGCGCAATGGAGCTAGCATATAATAGCGCTGATGAAGATGCTGATGTTATATTTGGAACCACAACAGATGAAAATATGGAGAACAATAGAGTAAAAGTGACTATAGTAGCAACAGGATTTGACAAAAAGCTAGAACCTGAGAATATAGAAGAAAATGTCAATCAAGTAAACATGAGAGAGAGAATAACCAGAATGAAAAAAGTAGTTGGTGGATACGAAGGGCAAGAAGATTATCTAGATATACCAACATTTATGCGAAATCAGATGGATTAAGGGGTAAAATAAACCCCCTATCCAGACCTGCCAAATCTTTATAGAATTTTACTTTCATATTGTGCTTTTTTAGATAATTTATGATTTTATCTTTTTGGTCATATCCCATCTCGCAAGCTAGGTATCTCACCTTCTTTTTGATTGATATGTCAATTATATCTTTGAGTATCTCATCCCCTAAAACTCCTGCAAATAGTGCTAGATTTGGCTCGTAAGAGAGATTTTTCTCTAAAACTTCTCCTCTTTTTATATATGGTGGATTTGATACTAAAATATCTATCTTCTCCTCTACTTTATCCAAAAGATTGCAATTTACAAACTCTATCCTCTCTTGGACACCATGCTTTTTTGCATTGATTTTTGCCACTTCAAGCGCATCTTTACTTATATCTGTTGCTATAATTTTTGCTTTGGGTAAAAGTTGGGCTAGAAGTATAGATATTATCCCGCTTCCTGTTCCTATCTCAGCTATAGTCGGCTCTTTTAAATCTTTACAAAAGCGAATAACTTCATCGATAAGCAACTCTGTTTCTGGTCGCGGGATCAAAACTCTCTCATCAACATAAAAATCTCTTGAGTAAAAAGAACATTTTTTGAGCAGATACTCTATGGGGCAAAACTCTTGTGCCTTTTTTATATTATCTAAAAACTCAATAGGCGCCTCTATCACCTCATCTTCATGAGTTAAAAGCCAAAGAGTCTCTACATGTAGAGACTCTGCTAAGAGTATGGAAGCCACCTTGTAAGGACTCTGCTCCATACCTTTTAACTTTTGTGAGCTAGTTTTTAGTATCTCTTTTATGCTAGGCAAGGCTCTTGCACACAATCTTCACTAGCTTTTATATCTACCCCTAATCTTTTGAGTCTTTCAACTAGTGGCGGATGCGTGAAGTATAAAAATATAGTAAGAGGATGAGAGAGAGGAAAACTTCTGTTTTCATTTGCTAGTTTCATCAGCGCTGAACTTAGAGCTTCTTTGCTTTCACATTCACTACCATACTCATCTGCAGCATACTCATTTTTTCTGCTTATCATCCCAAATATCGGCATAAAAAGAAATGACAATATCGGAGAAAACATTAGAAAAAGTATGATATTCATATATATGCCATTGCTAATTCCAAGCTCCAAAAAGAGATCTTTTGGTAGATTGCCAAATATTGCAAACATTACGAAAAGCATCACTCCACTTGAAAGTATATTTTTGATTATATCTTTATGTTTAAAGTGTCCAAGTTCATGTCCTAGGACTGCCAAGAGCTCTTTTTTATCCAATTTTTCTATCAAAGTATCAAATAAAACAACTCTTTTTGATTTGCCAAGTCCTCCGAAGTAAGCATTTAATCTGCTGTCTCTTTTACTTGCATCAAGACTAAAGACTCCGCTACTTTTCAAACCTGCCTTTTGAAGTAGCTCCTCTATGGAGTTTTTCAAATCTTCATTTTGCAAAGGGGTGAATTTGTTAAATATCGGGGCAATCAGAGTCGGATAAACCATATTTATAAAAAGTATGATGACAAACACTGCCACAAATCCCCATATCCACCAATTTGCAAATGTAAGCATTATCCAAGATATCAAAGCAACAACAAGTGAACCAAACAGAAAAAATAGAGCCCCGGCTTTAACTTGATCAACCAGATATGTTTTAAAATCTATATTTGAAAAACCAAACTCCTTATCCAAAGAAAAAGTTTTATATAGATCAAAAGGGAGATTAAAAAGATAATTTATAACTATAAATAGATCTATAAAAATAACTGATCTAAGTATCTCATTTTGTGTAGTTATGAAAGAGTCTAGCATATTTAAACCATTTCCAATCCACCAAATAAAAATCAACAAATCATATAGTATATTTACCAACTCCATCTTAGAACTTGCCACTTTGTAATTGGCTGCTTTTATAAAATTTGCCGTCCCTAAAATCACTGCTTTTGTTTTTTTGGCTCTGTTTACAAAGCCAATTTCCATGACTGTTGCATAAAATTTCACTAAAGCATAAAGCGTATATATAGCGCTTACTACCATCAACATATTTTAAACCTTCATTTTTTTATGGAATTGTATCTAAATGAGGTTAATATTAGCAAAATATTGTTAAAATTTCATAAAGGAGTACTCTTGGCACTATTAGATTTACTTAACATATCCAAAGCATATGAAACACAACAGATACTAAAAGAGGTTGATTTTTTTATAAATCAAGGAGAGAGGATCTGCATCATCGGCAAAAACGGTGGTGGAAAATCTACCCTTTTAAAGATAATCAATGGTACACTAAAAAGTGACTCAGGCAGAAGAGTTGTGCAAAAATATCTCAAAGTTGATATGCTTGATCAGATACCAAAATTTACTGAAAATTTAACTGTCAGAGAGGCGATTGAAGAAAAACTGGAAAAACTAAAATCTGCAAAATTACAATATGACGAAATCTCACTAAAACTTGAAAACAGATTTGATGATGTCGGCTTACTAAAAAAACAGGAGGAGTTGATCAACTTCTTAGATACTCACAATGCATGGAATTTAGATGACAAAATCCAAAGAGTCTTGCAAAAATTTGATCTTTTAGAGTATGAGAACAGGTCAGTCGATCTTCTGAGCGGCGGAGAACAGAGACGAGTAACACTAGCGGGCTTAGTTCTTGAAAAACCAGATATCCTGCTCTTAGATGAGCCTACAAACCACCTTGATGTATATATGGTTGAATTTTTAGAAGAGATGCTTTTGAAAGAGAAATTTACACTCGTTTTTATCTCTCACGATAGATATTTCATAGATGCCATCGCTACAAAAACAGTGGAGATAGACAATTGTAAACTAAGGACTTTCAAGGGTGGTTACCAAGATTATTTGGTAGCAAAAGAGCAACTGTTGCAATCTTTAAACAAAGAGTTTGAAACTCTGACAAAACACTTGAAATCCGAAGAGGAGTGGTTAAGAAGAGGCGTAAGAGCCAGACTAAAAAGAAACGAAGGGAGAAAACAGAGAGTTTTTGAACTGAGAGAAAAAGCCAAGGTAAATCCCTCTATTATAAATAAAATAAAATTAGAACTTCAACGAGAGCAAAAAAATTTCAACCGTACAAAATCAATAAATAGACAAAAAATGCTCTTTGAGATGTATGACATAAAAAAATCCTTAGGTGAAAAACTTTTGATAGAGAATTTTTCAACTCGAATACTACAAAAAGATGCGATTGCAATAGTCGGCAAAAATGGCTCAGGAAAGTCTTCATTTTTGAAAATTTTACTCGGAGAGTTGAGTATTGATGATGGTTTGTTCAAAAAAGGAGATTTTAAAATCGGATATTTTGATCAACAGCGGGAGATGCTTGACGATGACAAAAATATACTCGAAACATTTTGCCCAAATGGTGGCGACAGAGTAGATGTGCGAGGCAAAAATATGCATGTTTTTGGATACTTGAAAAATTTTCTTTTTCCAAAAGAGCATTTAAATAAAAAAATAGGCATACTAAGTGGTGGTGAAAAAAATAGAGTAGCTCTTGCACTTTTATTCACAAAAGATGTTGATTGTCTCATACTTGATGAACCTACAAACGACCTAGATATTCCTACTATCAACATACTAGAAGAGCATATACAAAATTTTCAGGGCGCAGTTATATTTGTCAGTCATGATAGATACTTTGTAGATAAAATAGCTCAAAAACTCTTCATCTTCAAAGGCAATGGCAAAGTAGAGGAGAGTTTTTTAGAGTATAGCGAATACCTAAGTATAGAAAAAGAGATAAATGAGCTAGACAATTTTAAAACTCAAAAAAGAGAGAGCAAAAAAAAGGAAAAATCCACCTCATCGGTTAAATTAACATACAAAGAGCAACAGGATTATAAAACTCTACCAATAGAGATAGAAAAACTAGAAACTAAGATAATAGAGTTAAATAACTGCCTAGAAAACAAAGAGTGCTATGAAAAGATAGGGTTAGCAAACTTAAGTGAAGATTTAGAAAAAACCCAAGAAGAGCTAGATATTTTGATAGAAAAATACCTAGCTATCGAAGAAAAAATCGAGCTGATGGATTAGTGTAAAAAGTGCCTAACTCCACTAAAATATAGAGCTATATCATGCTCATTGGCAGCTTTTATGATCTCTTCGTCTCTTATGCTGCCACCTGGTTCTATGATACACCTGACTCCTGCTTCTGCTGCAGCGTCTATGCTATCTCTAAATGGGAAAAATGCCTCGCTAGCCATCGCCGCTCCAAAAACCTCAACTCCCATCTCTTTTGCCTTGACAAGTGCACATTTGGCGGCATCAACTCTGCTTGTCATTCCCATGCCTATCGCCACTAAAGTAGCCTCTTTTACATATACGACACAATTTGATTTAGTTAAACTTGCGATTTTATAAGCTATCTCTAAATCCTCTATACCGCCCTTATATGCCTCTCTTGCACTTACACATTTTGCATTTTTTACTTCATCATCTGCTACTTTATCGCTATTTTGATAAACAAATCCACCATCTATGTGTTTAAAATCATGCTCATCATCGCTAAGAACGAGATATTTACTCTCTTGCGTAAAAATTTTGATTCTCTTTTTATTTGCAAACACCTCAAGTGCATCATCATCTACATTTGCAGCAAGTATAACTTCAACAAAAATTTCATTTATCTTTTCTGCTAGTTTCTTATCAAGCGTTCCGTTTATCGCAACCACTCCGCCATATGCAGAAACAGGATCACATTTTAGAGCTTTTTTATACGCATCAAAAAGATCATCACCTATCGCAAAACCACAAGGATTTGCATGCTTTATGATGGATACTGCAGGAGCTTTTCCAAATGAAGCTGCTAACTTCAAAGCTCCATTTATATCAGTCATATTGTTAAAACTTGCCTCTCCTTTTAGAGTTTTAAAGTTATTTGAGAAAAAATAATCAAACTCATACAAAGCCCCTCTTTGGTGAGGATTTTCACCATATCTTGTATTGAATGCTTTAGTTCCTACGATGAATTGCTGCTCTCCAAAACCATCATTAAATCTCTTGTTCATATAGTTTGCTATCATGCTGTCATAAGATGCAGTATGCTCAAATGCTTTTATCATCAAATCTCTTCTAAATTCAAGAGAATTTGCACCATCTTTTAAAGCAGATATCACCAAATCATAATCATTTACATCTGTAACTATCAACACATCATTGAAGTTTTTAGCCGCACTTCGCACCATCGCTGGTCCACCGATATCTATATTTTCTATGATTTCATCAAAATCATCAGTTTTACAAATTGTCTCTTTAAATGGGTAGAGATTTACGCACACTATGTCAATCCCGACTATACCATGCTCTTTTGCAGTCTCTACATGTAGAGGCAAATCTCGTCTGTGAAGTATGCCTCCGTGGATATATGGATTTAGCGTCTTAACTCGTCCGTCAAACATCTCAGGGAACTTGGTAACTTCACTTATCTCTAAAGCTTTTACACCCTCACTTTGCAACAACTTGAAAGTTCCACCAGTTGAAACGATCTCATATCCTAACTCTTCCAAACTTTTTGCAAAATCAACTACACCTGTTTTATCACTTACACTTATCAATGCTCTCATCTAATTTCTCCTTTTTTGGGCAAAGCCCAATAAAATTCCTATCACTAAAGCTTTCGCTTTGCGAAGAGTATCTACTTAACTGATATTTCTTTTGGGCAAAGCCCAATGAAATTTCATACTTTAAAAGAATTATTATATAATATTGCACTTTCAATAAGGATAAAAGTATGAATTTTTTTGATCAAAGCATAGATAGAACAAAAACACATTGTGAAAAATGGGACAGATATAAAGATATGGATGTAATTCCTGCATGGGTTGCAGATATGGATTTTAAAGCTCCAGATGCTGTTATCGAGGCACTGAAAAAAAGAGTGGAGCATGGAATATTTGGATATACTGCCATGGATGATGAAACTTACGATTCTGTTATGGATTTTATACTCAAACATCACAACTGGAAGATAAAAAAAGAGTGGATAGTATGGGTAAATGGCGTCGTTTCAAG